>Ga0209062_1000087_pt1 | contig 347678 bp, 301 predicted proteins | sample Coa_R2_2_FD_187158 | JGI IMG/M metagenome (GOLD analysis project Ga0209062, IMG submission 187158) | Surface soil microbial communities from Centralia Pennsylvania, which are recovering from an underground coalmine fire - Coalmine... | ecosystem: Environmental > Terrestrial > Soil >... | reverse complement strand
GATCATGGCCGACGACAAGTTCGTCGGCAACGTCATGCCCCGCATCCCGATGCGCCGCTTCGGCGAGCCCAGCGATTTCGGCGGCATCGCCGTCTACCTGATGAGCAAGGCGTCGTCCTATCACACCGCCGACTGCTTCGTGATCGACGGCGGCTATACGGCGTTTTGATCGCGCGCCTCTCGCCGTCGTCCCCGGCGAAGGCCTGGACGACAGAGATAGTTTCAAACGCCGGGCCCCCGCAGCCCCCGTCATCCGGAACTGCTCAGTACCTGGCTATTCAAACGGGAACAACCAAAAATGGACTACGACGCCGCCGACCTCTCGCCCCGCGAACGCTACAAGGTGCTGACCTCCTTCGTGCTGCCGCGGCCGATCGCCTGGGTGACGTCGCTTGGTTCGAGCGGCGTGGTCAACGCCGCACCGTTCAGCTTCTTCAACGTGTTCTCCGAGGATCCGCCGCTGTGCATGATCGCCGTCAACGCCCGCCCCGACGGCCGGATCAAGGACACGCTGGCCAATATCCAGCGCACGGGCGAGTTCGTCGTCAACATTGCCGACGAGCCGCTGGCGCGGGCGATGCACGAATCGAGCGGCGACTTTCCGCCCGACATCGGCGAGCCGAACTATCTCGGGCTGAAGCTCGCGCCGTCGTCGCGGATCGCACCACCCCGCCTTGCCGACACGCCCTGGGCGATGGAGTGCAAGACCTGGAAGATCATCAACGTCAACGACGACCGCCAGCTCATCATGGGCGAAGGCATTCATTTCTACATTCGCGACGAGCTCTGGGATCAGGAGACGATGCGCGTGCGGATGGAGCGCTATCACCCGATCGGGCGCATGTTCGCGGATCGCTACTGTCGCACCGACGACCGGGTCGTGTTCCCGGCCGCACAGGGCGCAGCCGGCGGATAGCTCCGTCTGCGTTCCCGGCGCCTGAACACAAGACCCGGGCCAACGCTTCCGATTGGCTTCCGTCCGTCCCGATTGGCTCTCCATCCAGATCAAAAATCAGCACTAAAAAACGAGGGAGTGACGAGGCCATGAAATCGCAGATCTGCGAGATGCTGGGCATCGAATTTCCGCTGCTCGCCTTCAGCCATTGCCGCGACGTGGTGGCGGCCGTCAGCCGCGCCGGCGGCTTTGGCGTGCTGGGCGCGACGGTGCACTCGCCTGAAACCATCGAGCAGGAATTGAAGTGGATCGACGATCATGTCGACGGCAAGCCCTATGGCGTCGACGTTCTGATCCCCGAAAACATCTCCACCGCCGGCGAGAAGCACGTCACCTGGAAGAGCCTGGAGGCGCGCATCCCGGATCGGCATCGCGCATTCACGCGTGACCTTCTGAAAAAATACGACATCGAGCTTGCAACGACCGGCGTCGCCGACGACCAGCCGCAACCGTTCGATGCGGAAACCGCGCTCAAGCTGCTCGAGGTCTCGTTCCGCCATCCGATCCGGCTGATTGCCAACGCGCTCGGCGTGCCGCCCAGGGAAATGATCGAGATGGGCAAGGCGCACGGCGTGCCGGTCGCAGCGCTGGTCGGCGCCAAGGAGCACGCGCTGCGCCAGGTCGCGGCCGGCGTCGACATTCTGGTGGTGCAAGGCACCGAAGCCGGCGGCCATTGCGGCGAGGTCTCGACCATGGTGCTGGTGCCTGAGGTGATCAAGGCGATCAAGCCGATTCGCGACGTGCCGGTGCTCGCCGCCGGCGGCATCATGACGGGCCGGCAGATGGCGGCCTGTATGGCGATGGGCGCGGCCGGTGCCTGGACCGGCTCGGTGTGGCTGTCGACGGTTGAATCCGAGACCACGGAGATTTTCCGCGAGAAGATGATTGCGGCCTCCTCGCGCGATGCGGTTCGCTCCCGCGGACGCACCGGCAAGCCCGCGCGGCAGCTCCGCTCGGTATGGACCGATGCCTGGGACCGCGGCGAGGACAGTCCCGGCGCGCTGCCGATGCCATTGCAGAGCATCATCAGCCGCGACGCCTTCCATTCCATCGACCGCGCCGCCGCCGCCGGCAACGCCCGCGCGCGCGACCTCGTCAGCTATTTCGTCGGCCAGGGCGTCGGTCTGGTTGACAGCGTGAAATCGGCCGGCAGTGTGGTACAGGAGTTCAAGGAAGATTTTCTGGAAGCGATCGAGCACATGAATGCGCTGATCGCGGAGTAGCCAAACCCTCATGGTGAGGAGGCGCGCAGCGCCGTCTCGGACCATGAAGGCCCCACTGCGTCCGGGCCTCAATCCTTCGAGACGCCCGCTATGCGGGCTCCTCAGGATGAGGGTCGGACATCGAGAAGGTAATAAGCGGCATAATGACAAGACAACCGCAATCTGAAGACCGCATTCCCGTCATCGTCGGCATCGGCGAGATCGTCGACCGTCCCAAGGAGATCGCCGATGGCCTCGAGCCGCTGACGCTGCTCGAACAGGCCTTGCTGCGCGCAGAACACAACGCCGGCGCGAAACTGCTGCACGAGCTGGGCTCGCTCGACGTGGTCAATTTCCTGAGCTGGCGCTATCGCGACCCGGAAAAGCTGTTGGCCGGGCGGCTCGGCGTCGCACCGGCCCATTGCTATTACGGCCCGGTCGGCGGCGAGAGCCCGATCCGCTATATCCACGAGGCGGCGCAGCGCATTGCGCGCGGCGAATGCAGTGTGGCCGCGATCTGCGGCGCGGAAGCGCAGTCGACCGCGACCAAGGCCGAGCGCGCCGGCATCACGCTGCCCTGGACCCCGTTCGCCCATGACGTGCCGGAGCCGAAGCGCGGGGCGGCGTTCCAGAAGCCGCTCGCGGTCAAGCTCGGCGTATTCCGCCCCGTGAGCGTCTATCCGTTCTATGAGGTGGCGAGCTCCGCGCATTGGGGCCAGACGCCCCGCGAGGCGCTCGCCGAATCCGGTACGCTGTGGTCGCGCTATTCGGACGCCGCCGCCGAAAACCCCAATGCGTGGCTGAAGCGGCATTTCGCGCCCGAGGAGATCACGACGCCGACGGCCGACAACCGGCCGATCGCCTGGCCCTATACCAAGCTGATGGTCGCCAATCCCATGGTGAACATGGGCGGCGCGGTGCTGCTCACGAGCCTCGCAAGGGCGCGCGCGGCCGGGATTTCCGAGGACCGGCTGATTTATCCGCTCGGCGGCGCCTCGGCCGAAGAGCCGCGCGACTATCTGCTGCGCGACCAGTTTTGCGAAAGCCATCCGCAGAATGCGGTGCTCAATGCGGTCATGGACATGGTCGGCGGCGACGGCCGCGTGTTCGACGCCATCGAGCTCTACAGCTGTTTTCCGTGCGTGCCCAAGATGGCCCGGCGCACGCTCAAGCTCGGACCCGACGTGAAGCCCACCGTGACCGGGGGCCTGACCTTCTTCGGCGCGCCGCTCAACACTTACATGACGCATGCGGCTTGCGCGATGGTGCGGACGATGCGCGAGGGCGCCAAGCTCGGGCTGCTTTACGGCCAGGGCGGGTTCGTGACCAAGCATCATGCGCTCGTGCTGTCACGGCAGGCGCCGCGCGAGGCGCTGGCGCAGGAGACGTCCGTGCAGGCCGTCGCCGACCGCAACAAGGGCGTCGTGCCCGACTTCGTCGACCAGGCCTCGGGCAGGGGCAAGGTGGAGAGCTTCACGGTGCTCTACGGCCGCAACGGCGAGGTCGAGCATGGCGTCGCGATGCTGCGGACAGAGGCCGGTCACCGCACGCTGGCGCGCGTGCCGGCACAGGACACGGCGACGCTGGGCTATCTGATGAACATGGACCGCAGCCCGGTCGGATCGCTGGGCGAGATTGCGATGGCAGGTGATAGCGTGCCGGAGTGGCAGGTGGCGTGACGCTGCCTCTTCTCCTTCTCCCCGCCCTTGCGGGGAGAAGGTCGGGATGAGGGGCCGCATCCGCAGGTTCGATCCGAGAGGAGTGCGCGGAGACTCCCCCTCACCCGGATTGCATCTTGGATGCAATCCGGCCTCTCCCCGCGTGCGGGGCGAGGCGGGAAGCACAAAGAGCTCCCTACCCCTTCACGTCCTGCCGCTCGGATACTTTCGGCGCCGCCTTGGCAGCGCCGCCGGCCACGCGAACCTGATCGCCGTCGGCGACGCCGTCGGGCGGGGCGACGATGACGCGGTCGTCGAGCGACAGCCCCGAGCCGATCTCGATCTCGCGGCCGAGGTCGCGCGCGATGGTCACCGTCTTGAAGCGGACCTTGTCATCAGGCCCGACGGTCGCAACCCGCAGGCCGTTCTGGTTGAAGATCAGCGCGCTCGCCGGGATATGCAGGGGCACGTGGTCGCGTTGCAGGCTGAGCTTCACGCTGGCATAGCCGCCGGGCATCAACTCGCCTTTCGAATTGTCGAGCCCGAGCTGCATGCGCGTGGTGCCGGAATTGACGTCGACGGCCTGCGCGGAGGCTTCCACCGTCGCCTGGAAGGTGCGGTTCGGATATTCCGGCACGGTAACGACGGCCTTGGCCCCGATCCCGATTGCGGGCACATAGTTCTGCGGCACGTTGACATAGAGTCGGAGCTTGGACGTATCGGAGATCACGAACATCGGCGTGCCGCCGCCGCCGGCATTGATCAGCGCGCCGACATCGGTGTCGCGCGCCGTGACGATGCCGTCGAACGGCACGGTGATCTTCTTGTAGCCGGCGAGCGCCTCCAGCCGCTCGACATTGGCCTGCGCGGCGTTCACCGCGGCCTTCTTGTTGGAGAGATCGGCGGTGCGCTCGTCGATCTCCTGCATGGAGACGAAATTGGACGCGATCAGCGTCTTGCGGCGGTTCAGCGTCGCTTCCGACAGTCTGGCGCTCGCCTGCTGGCTTGCGAGATCGGCGCGGGCCTGCAGCAGCTGCTGGTCGAGGTCCGGCGCCTCGATCTCGGCGATGACGTCGCCGGCCTTGACCTTGGCGCCCATGTCGGCGCTCCAGCTTTTCAGGTAACCGCTGACGCGGGCAAAGATCGGGGCTCGGTAATAGGCCTCGAGCCGGCCCGGCAGGTCGATGGTGGCAGAGAGCGCCTTGGCATCGGGCTGCACCACGGCCACGCTCGGGATCGCCTGGTCGTCGGTCCATTGCCGCAGCTCGGCATTGGCCTGCTCGCGGGCGCGGATGCCGTTGACCACGATCACGACCGCGGCGGTCAGGGCCACGACGCCGAAAATGCCCAACTTCCGGCGGGAAACCGGCGGCGTCTGTTCAGTGGGCATGCGAAGTCTCCAATGCGGCGGCGTCTTTGGCACCTTGTTTCTTGTGTACCATACTGAATACCACGGGCACAAACAGCAGGGTTGCCATGGTGGCAAAGATCAGTCCGCCGATCACGGCGCGGCCGAGCGGGGCGTTCTGCTCGCCGCCTTCGCCGAGGCTCAGCGCCATCGGCGTCATGCCGATGATCATGGCCAGCGCAGTCATCAGCACCGGCCGGAAACGGACAAAGCCGGCCTCGATCGCAGCCTGGATCGGATCGCCGAGCGCCTCGTAGCGCTCGCGGGCGAAGGAGATCACCAGCACGCTGTTGGCGGTGGCGACGCCCATGCACATGATGGCGCCGGTCAGCGCCGGCACCGACAGCGTGGTGTTGGAGGTGAACAGCATCCAGACGATGCCGGCGAGCGCCGACGGCAGCGCCGTGATGATCACGAAGGGATCGGACCAGGACTGGAAGTTCACCACGATCAACAGATAGATCAGCACCACCGCGGCGAGCAGGCCGAACAATAGGCCGGCGAAGGCGCTGTTCATGGTCTGCACCTGGCCGAGCAGCACGACCGAGGAGCCCTTCGGCACGTCCTTGGCGGTGTCGGCGATCGCGGTCTTCACGTCGGCCGCAATAGCGCCGAGGTCGCGGCCCTGCGAGGTCGCAAAGATCTGGACCATGGACTGGATGTCGTATTGCGAGACCACGGCGCTGGAGATCGTGCGCTTGATGTCGGCGATGCCGCCGAGGATCGGCGGGCTCGAGGTCGAGGCTGCGGTGATCGGCAGCGTCTGCAGCGCGCTTAAGGAGTCGATCTGGAATTGCGGCGTTTGCATCACGATGGAATAGGACACGCCGTTGTCGGGGTTGAGGTAGTAGGTCGGCGCCACCTGCGAGGAGCCGGCGAGATTGACGACGAGAGAGTTGGTGACGTCGCGCTCGGTCAAGCCCACATATTGCGCGCGGGTGCGGTCGACGTCGATGTTGAAGGTCGGATTGTCGGGCGACTGCTGGATGCGGGCATCGGCAATGCCCGGAATGCGCTTGATGCGGCCGAGCAGCTTGTTGGCGTAGGCGAAATTGGCGTCGACATTGGCGCCGCGGATCTGCAGGTCGATCGGCGCCGGCGCGCCGAAATTGAGGATCTGGCTGACGATGTCGGCGGGCAGGAACGCGAACGTCATGCCGGGAAACTGCCGCGGCAGCTGCTCGCGCATGGCCTGGACATATTCCTCGGTCGGGCGGTGGCCCTCCTTCAGCTTGATCTGGATGTCGCCGTCCTGCGGACCGATCACGCCGGTGTTGTTGTAGGTCATGTTGATGCCGGAGATCGGCATGCCGATATTGTCGGCGAGCGTCTCGATCTCGCCCGGCGGGATGATCTTGCGGATCGCCTTCTGCACCTCGGCAAACTGGTTGGCGCTCTCCTCGATTCGGGTGCCGATCTGGGTGCGCGCATGCATCAGGATCGATCCGGAATCCACCGCCGGGAAGAAGTTGCGGCCGAGATAGGGCGTGAGCAGGAACGATGCCGCGACGAAGCCGAGGAAGCCGATCACGAAGATCGCCCGGTGGGCCATCGCGAGCGTGAGCAGGTCGCGATAGCCGGTGCGGATGCGCTCGAACCGCGCCTCGAAGCCGCGCTGGAACCAGACCAGAGGATTGCGCGAGGGCGGCGGCGCGCCCTCATGATGCTCGTGCTTGTGCAACAGATATTTGGCCATGGTCGGCACCAGGGTGCGCGACAGGATGAACGACCACATCATGGCGAACATCACGGCTTCCGCCATCGGCACGAACAGGAAGCGCGCCACGCCCTGCAGGAAGAACATCGGCACGAACACGATGCAGATGCAGAGCAGCGAGACGAAGGCCGGCGTCACGATCTGCCGCGCGCCGTCCATGATCGCGGGCTCGACGTCCTTGCCCTGCTCGAGATGCCAGTTGATGTTCTCGATGGTGACGGTGGCGTCGTCGACCAGGATGCCGACGGCCAGCGCCAGCCCGCCCAGCGTCATGATGTTGAGCGTCTCCCCGATCGCCGACAGCATCACGATCGCGCCGAGCACCGACAGCGGGATCGACACCGCGATGATGATGGTGGAGCGCCAGCTGCCCAGGAACAGGAGGATCATCACGCTGGTGAGCAGCGCCGCGATGACGCCCTCGAAAGCGACGCCGGTCACCGCGCTGCGCACGAACACCGACTGGTCGCCGATGAAGCCGATCTTGAGTGCATCCGGCAGCTGGTCGCGGACGTCGATCACCTTCTGCTTGATGCCGGCGATGATGTCGAGCGTCGAGATGTAGCCCGCCTTCAGCACCATCATCAGCACCGAGCGGTTGCCGTTGACATGGACGATGTTGGTCTGCGGCGGATTGCCGTCGCGGACGCTGGCGACATCGCGCACATAGACCATGGCGCCGTTGACGGTCTTGATCGGGAGATCGCCGAGCTCCTGCATCTTCAACGGCGAGTTGTTGAGCTGGATGTTGTACTCGAACCCGCCGATCTTCTGCGTCCCGACCGGCGTGATCAGGTTTTGCGCGGCGAGCGCGTTGGCGACGTCCTGGCCGGACAGGCCGCGCGCCTGCAAAGCCTGCGGATCGAGGTCGATCTGCACCTGGCGCTGCTTGCCGCCGAACGGATAGGGGATGGCGGCGCCCGGCACGGTGACGAGCGGCGTGCGCAGCTGGTTGATGCCGATGTCGGCCAGGTTCTGCTCGGTCAGGCCCTCACCCGACAGCGCGACCTGGATGATCGGCACGGTGGAGGCGCTGTAATTGAGGATCAAGGGCGGGGTCGCGCCCGGCGGCATCTGCTTCAGGAGCGTCTGCGAGATCGCGGTGACCTGCGCGTTCGCGGTGCGGATATCGACATTCGGCTGGAAGAAGATCTTGATGATGCCGAAGCCATTGTAGGAATTGGCGACGATATGCTCGATATCGTTGACGGTCGTGGTCAAGGCGCGCTGGAACGGCGTGGTGATGCGGCCCGACATCTGGTCCGGCGGCAGGCCGGTGTACTGCCAGACGACGCCGATGACGGGAATGCGAATATCCGGAAAGATGTCGGTCGGGGTGCGCAGCGCCGCCAGCGGGCCGATGATCAGAAGCAGCAGCGCGAGCACGACGAAGGTATATGGCCGGCTCAGCGCGATACGGACCAGTGCGATCATGGGTGAGGCGTTTTCCTTTGGCCGACGGGGACGCGTGGAACCCGCCTCCCCCGAAGCGCATGCCTCGATTTACCTGAACCGCCGCCGTTTAGCTAACGCGCGGGCGTAATGGCCGTATTCACTTCCGCGATATCTGGCGCGCGATCCGCCCGAGCGGCCGCAATCAGGCCGCCCGCACCGACTGCAGGAATTTGCCGACCTCGAGCCTGAGGCGGTTGCTCTCGGACGACAGCGATTTCGCCGCGGACAGCACCTCTTCGGAGGCCGCCCCGGTGTCGGTTGCGCCCTGCTCCACATTGGCGATGTTCGAGGAGACCTCCATGGTGCCGGCGGCGGCCTGCTGCACGCTGCGGGCGATTTCCCGGGTCGCGGCCCCCTGCTCTTCCACCGCTGCCGCGATGGCCGAGGATATCTCCGAAAGACGCTCGATGGTCACGCTGATCGCCTGGATCGCGGTGACCGATTCATTGGTGGCCGCCTGGATGCTCGAGATCTGCTGGCCGATCTCGCCGGTGGCCTTCGCCGTCTGCTCGGCCAAGGCCTTGACCTCCGAGGCGACGACCGCGAAGCCGCGGCCGGCTTCGCCGGCACGGGCCGCCTCGATGGTGGCGTTGAGCGCGAGCAGATTGGTCTGGCCGGCGATGGTGTTGATCAGCTCGACGACATCGCCGATCCGCGTCGCCGCCTTGGACAGTTCGCCGACCCGGTCGTTGGTGGCCCGCGCCTGGTGCACGGCCTCCCCCGCCATCTTTGCCGATTCCTGGACCTGGCGGCTGATCTCGCGGGTTGAGGACGCCATTTCCTCGCTCGCGGAGGCAACCGATTGCACGTTGGTCGCTGCCTCCTCGGAGGCGGCGGCGACCGCGCTCGCCAGTTCCTGGCCGCGATCCGCGGTGGAGGACAGGCTAGTGGCGGAGGCCTCGAGCTCGGTCGAGGCCGAGGAAACGGTTTCGATGATCTGGCCGACTGCGCCTTCGAAACTGTCGGCAAGCTTGACCATCTCGCTGCGGCGCTGGATCGCGGCGCGGCGTTCGCTGGCCTTCAGCTCTTCCTTGCTGAAGCGCACGATGGTCTGCACGGTCTGCAGATTGCGCAGCGCCTCGCCGATCTCGTCGTCGCGCTCGATCCTGATGCGGGTATCGAGCTTGCCCTGGACGATGTTTTCCATGGTCTCGTTGAGATGCTTGAGGGGGCCGGTGACGGCAGCCATCAGCTGCATTCCGAGCCAGCCGCCGAACACCACGCTGAACACCGCGAACGAGGCCACCACCGCGCCGGAAGCGCCGAACAGCGCACTCAGCGCGATCGCCAGCATCAAGACGGTCTGCACGACGAGCTGCGTCATCAGCCGCGCTTTCAGCGAGCCCGCGAACAGCGCGAAATGATCCGACAGCGAGCGGCGACGGATGACGCCAGCCTCGATCTTGTAGACGTGCGGCTTCTTCTCCCGCAGCGCAGCGTAGACCTCCTCGGCCTCCTTGCGCTGGTCGGCAGGCAGCTTGGTCCGCACCGAGGTATAGCCCGTCACCTGGCCGTTCTGGCGGATCGGGGAGGCGGTGGCCAGCACCCAGTAGAAATCGCCGTTCTTGCGGCGATTCTTCACCGCGCCAACCCAGGGCTTGCCGGACTTGAGCGTATCCCAGAGATTTTCGAAAGCCTCCGGCGGCATGTCCGGATGGCGAATGATGTTGTGCGGCTGGCCCATCAGCTCGTCGGCCGTGAAGCCGGCGGCGGCAACGAAATCATCGTTGAAGAATGTGAGCTTTCCCTTGGTATCGGTTTGCGAAACGATCAGCGTCTCGTCAGTGACCGGATATTCAACATTCGTGACAGGAAGGTTCTTTCGCATGCCGTCGCCCCGAGACAATCGAATTGCATGAAAATCGGATCCGCGTGCGTCGGCGCGACGCGAACCGGTCCGGGATTTTTGCCCGCTGCAATTAATCGGATATGAAGGATAATGCCCGTATAACCACGGGTTGCAGCGCTGGGGCTGCTCCTTCCCGCACCGCAACGTAGCGATGCGGGAAAGCGACGGGGCTCAGGCGGCGCGCACCGAGGTCAGGAATTTCGAGACCTCGCTCCTGAGCCGGCCGGAATCGCCCGACAGCATCTGCGCTGCCGAGAGCACCTGCGAGGAGGCCTGGCCGGTCTCGGTCGCACCACGCTGCACGTCGGTGATGTTCGACGACACCTGCTGGGTGCCCTGCGCGGCCTGCTGCACGTTGCGTGCGATCTCCTGGGTCGCGGCGCCCTGCTCTTCCACCGCAGCCGCAATGGTCGAGGAGATTTCCGAGAGCCTCTCGATCGTGCCCGAGATTTCCTTGATGGCGTTGACCGACTCCTGCGTCGCAGCCTGGATGCCGGAAATCTGGGTGCCGATCTCGCCCGTGGCCTTCGCGGTCTGCTCGGCGAGCGCCTTCACTTCCGAGGCGACGACGGCAAAGCCACGCCCCGCTTCGCCCGCGCGCGCGGCCTCGATGGTGGCGTTGAGCGCGAGCAGGTTGGTCTGGCCCGCAATGGTGTTGATCAGCTCGACGACGTCGCCGATGCGGGTCGCAGCCTTTGAGAGCTCGCTGACGCGCTCGGTCGTGGTGCGCGCCTGGCCGACCGCCTCGCCCGCCATCCGCGCCGATTCCTGCACCTGACGGCTGATCTCGTTGACGGAGGACGCCATCTCTTCGGTGGCGGAGGCAACCGACTGCACGTTGGTGGAGGCCTCCTCGGACGCGGAGGCGACCGCGGTCGCGAGCTTCTGCGAGCGCTCGGCGGTGGCCGACAGCGTGCCGGCCGAGGATTCGAGCTGGCTGGAGGCCGAGGATACGGTGTTGACGATGTCGCCGATCATGGCCTCGAATTGACGGGTGATACCGTCGACGCGGCGGCCGCGCTCGATCTTCTCGTCCGCCTCACGCGCGGCGGCTTCGTCGGCGGCCTTCTTGGCGATCAGGGCTTCCTTGAACACCTGCAGCGCGTCCGCCATCAGGCCGATCTCGGTCTTCTCGCCGCGGTGGGGGATCTCCACCGACAGGTCACCCTGGCCCAGCGCCTGCATCGGCTTGACGATGGACGAGATGCCGCTCGAGACGTCGCGGATCAGGTAGATGCTGACGATGACACCCATGATCACTGCCGCGATCAGGATCGTGGCCATCATCCAGAACGCCGAGCTGTAGTTCGCGGCCGCGTCGGCTGCGGCCTTGTCGGCCCCGGTATTGTTGAGATCGATGTCCTTCTTCAGGATTTCATCCGCATCGAGGCCGATCTTGTTGACCGTCTTGGTGTTCAGATCATGCGCTTCGTGCGGAAAACGGCCGGCATCCTTGCGCGACAGGGCCATCACATCCTGGGTGCCCGCCTTGTACTTGTTCCAGAGCGCGATCCACTCGTCGTAGAGCCTGCGCTCCTCGGGTGAGGTGATCATGGGCTCATAGGTTTGGCGGATCTTGCTGTTGCTGTCGACGACGCCTTGCAGCACCTTCTCGGTTGCGGCCTTGTCCTCCGCCGTTTCGCCCAGCATGTGCTCGCGGATCACGTTGCGGTAGGTGATGACGCCGGCCCGCAGATCGCCCAGCACCCGCACGCTCGGCAGCCAGTTGGTCGTGATGTCGACCGTATTGGCGTTGATGGACCGCATGCTGCTGACCGCAAGCAGGCCCATGCCGGTCAGCGCAAGGAGCAGGAACGCAACGACCGTGATGATCTTCGCGCGGATCGAGTACTTGGCGAACATGGTTCAAATCTCTTGTTTCTGGTCGCGCGAGGTCCGCGCGCCGTCGTGAACGCTTCGAATCACAGGCCCGGCGAGTGCCTGCGGCGATCAAACACGTTGCGCCCTCAATTTAGGTAAACGGCGCTCCGTACGACTACTGAACTGGAAAGAAATGAATAACGATTAAAGGAAGCGTTGCGCTCAGCGCATGAGCGCAAGCGCGTCGGCGAAAAACGCCGGCCCGCCGAAATTGCCCGATTTAAGGGCAAGCAGCATGCCGCCCTGCCGGGCCCCGACGGCCCGCAACACGGGCACGCCGGCCGCAATCTCCTCGCCGACAAGAAAGCCTGGAATCTGCAGGCGGTCCACGACCGCGCCGGATGTCTCGCCGCCGGCCACGATCAGGCGCCGCACCCCGGCCTGCACGAGCGCCTCGGCGATATCGGCCATGGTCTCCTCGATCGCATGACCCGTGGCATCGCGGCCGTGGCGCGCCTGCAGCGCGGCGACGCGCTCGGGCGTGGCGCTGGAGGCGATCAGGAGCGGGCCGCTTTGCAGCCGCTCGCGCGCCCAGGCCAGAGCGCGGCGGGCTTCGTCCTTGCCCTGGACGACCTGTTCGGAATCCAGATGCAGCACCGGCATGATCTTCTCCGCCGCGGCGATCTGTCCGAGGGTCGCCTGCGAGCAGCTGCCGGCCAGGACCGCAGCCAGCCCGCCGACCGGCGCCATTGCGGCGGCGGTGGAAGATACGGATTTGTCGCCGGCTGCGGCAAGCAGCGCGCGGGCAAGCCCCAGCCCGATGCCGGAGGCGCCGACCGAAAGGCGATGATCGAGCGCGACGCGGCCGATGGTCTCGAGATCGGCGTCGAACACCCCGTCGATAATGGCCGCGCCGAAGCCCTGCGCCGCCAGCTCGGCCAGGCGCGCGCGAACCTGGTCCGCCCCCTTGGTGACAGTCGAAAGGCCGACCAGGCCGATCGTGGTCCGGCTCTGACGCGCCAGGACCCGCACCAGGTTCGAGTCGTGCATCGGGTTGAGCGGGTGGTCCTTGAGCGGGCTTTCGTTGAGCGGCACCGTGCCCACGAACAGGTTGCCCTGGTAGACGGTGCGGCCGGTCTCCGGGAACGCCGGAGTCACCAGCACGATGGTCTCCCCGCAATCCTCGCGCAGCGCATCCATCACCGGGCCGATATTGCCCTTGTCGGTGGAATCGAAGGTCGAGCAGATCTTGAAGAGAACATGACGGGCGCCGCGTCCGCGCAGCCATGTCTCGGCCGCCCGCGACTTGCTCACCGCAAGCGAAGCTTCGATCGAGCGGCTCTTGAGCGACACCACGACAGCATCGACCTCGGGCAGCGCCAGATCGTCGGCCGGCACGCCAATGGTCTGCGCCGTGCGCAGCCCTGCACGCGTCAGCGTGTTGGCGAGGTCGGAGGCGCCGGTATAGTCGTCGGCGATGCAGCCCAGCTTCAAGGTCACGGCTGTGCTCCGGCATAGGGCTTGAACCAGGCGAGGCCGTCGGTGGACTTGCCGCGCGGGTTATATTCGCAGCCGACAAAGCCGCCATACCCAAGGCGGTCGAGCTCGTCGAACAGGAAGGGATAGTTCAGCTCCTCGCCGTCGGGCTCATGGCGGGAGGGAATGCTGGCGATCTGGACATGGCCGATGATCGGCATCATCTCGCGCAGATGCATGGTGACGTCGCCATGGATGATCTGACAGTGATAAATGTCGAACTGGAGTTTCAGGTTCGGAATCTTCAATTCCTCAATGAGTTCGCGGGCGAAATTGAAGTCGTTGAGGAAGTAGCCGGGGACGTTGCGCGGATTGATCGGCTCGATCACGACGTCGAGGCCATGGGGCGCAAAGAACTCGGCGGCCCAGGCGACCGACTTGTAGAAGGCTTCCACGGCTTTGGGGTCCTTCCGCTCGGCGATCCCGGCCATCAGATGCAGCCGCTTCACTCCGGTCGCCCTGGCATAGGGCAGCGCAGTGGTGAGACTCTGCTTGAGATCATCGAAACGATCGGCCAGGGCGGCAAAGCCCTTCTCGCCGGCCGCCCAATTGCCGGGCGGCAGGTTGAACAGCGCCTGGGTCAGGCCAAAGCGTTTCAGCCGCGCGCCGACCTCCTCCGCCGGATGGTCATAGGGAAACAGGAACTCGACCGCGGTAAAGCCCGCCTGGGCTGCTGCCTCGAAGCGGTCGAGGAACGGCACTTCGTTGAACATCATGGTGAGATTGGCCGCGAAACGGGGCATTGTCCGTGCTCTCCTGCTCTTTACGTCGTCTCGCCCGGCAGCTTGGCGCCGCCGATCTTCGCATACATCCGCGCCACCGAGGCATCGTCGTCGCGGCCCATGCCGGAGGCCGAGGTCATCAGGAACATCTGCAGCGCGGCGGCTGCGACCGGCACCGGGAACCGGGCGGAGCGCGCCATGTCCTGGATGATGCCGAGGTCCTTGACGAAGATCTCGACCGCGCTGCGCGGAGCGTAGTCGCCGTCGAGCACATGCGGCATACGGTTCTCGAACATCCAGGAATTGCCGGCGGAGGCCGTGATCACCTCATAGACCTTGCGGATGTCGAGCCCCTGCCGCGCGGCAAAGGCGATCGCCTCGGAGGCTGCCGCGATATGCACGCCGGCCAGCAGCTGGTTGATCATCTTGAACGCGGCGCCCTGGCCGGCGGCGTCGCCGAGCTCATAGAGCTTGGCCGCCATGGCATCGAGCGCGGGGCGCGCCCTGGCGAAAGCAGCCGGGCTGCCGGAGGCGAGAATGGTGAGCTCGCCCTGGGCCGCGCGCTGCGCGCCGCCTGAGATCGGCGCATCGAGATAATGCCGTCCGGTCGTCTCGAGCTGCGCCGCCAGCCTGCGCGCGACGTCCGGATCCATGGTGGCGGAGGAAATGAACACGGCGTCCCTGGCCAGCGTTTCCGCCACGCCATGTTGGCCGAACAGGATGGTTTCGGTCTGCGCGGCGTTGACGACGACGCTCACCACGATGCCGGCGCCCTTCGCAGCCTCAGCCGGCGTATTGGCACCCTTGCCGCCCTCGCCGACGAAGCGGGCGACGTTGTCGGCCGCGACATCGCAGCCGGTCACCTCGAATCCGGCGCGCTTCAGGGACGTTGCCATGCCAAAGCCCATCGAGCCGAGCCCGATCACGGCGATTTTGGGTTTCTCGGCTTGCGGCATCGGCGTTTCCTCATGTGACGGCTTTGCCTCCTGCCTATCATGGCTTGGCCGTGCTGCCAAAGCGTGAGACAAGGCGGAAAACGGGTGGCCGTCATGAAGGAAACAAAGACCCAGCAGACAGGGAGCAGCGAAAGCAGGATTCGCGAGGACATCTGCCGGTTCGGCCGCTCGCTGTTCGAGCGCGGGCTGACGCCGGGCTCATCGGGCAATATCAGCGTACGGCTGGACGATGGCGGCTATCTGGTGACGCCGACCAACGCCTCGCTCGGCTTTCTCGATCCGGCCAGACTGTCGCGGCTGGATGCGCAGGGCCGCCTCGTCTCGGGCGATGCGCCGACCAAGGAGGTGCCGCTGCACAGCGCGCTGTACCAGACCCGCAGCGCGGCAGGCGCGGTGGTGCATCTGCATTCCACCCATTCGGTCGCCGTCTCGATGCTGCCGGAGATCGACCCGCGCGCGGTGCTGCCGCCGATGACGGCCTATTACCTGATGCGCTGCGGCGCGACTGCGCTCGTGCCCTATTACCGGCCCGGCGATCCCGCGGTTGCGGACGCGATCAGGGGACTGGCGGGGAAATACGCCTCGGTGCTGCTCGCCAATCACGGCCCGGTGGTCGCGGGCGACACGCTGGAAGCGGCGGTGTTCGCGACCGAGGAGCTGGAGGAGACGGCGAAGCTCTATCTGCTGCTGCGCGGACTGAACCCGCGGTTTCTATCGCCGGAGCAGATTGCGGATCTGGTGAAGACGTTCGGGCTGACGCTGCCGGAGCATGGGCATTAGCTGCTAAACGCGCCCGCCTTTTTGGGCACCGTCATTCCGGGGCGGTCCGTAGGACCGAACCCGGAATCTCGAGATTCCGGGCTCGATGCTTCGCATCGCCCCGGAATGACGGTGTAAAAAAACTACAGCCCAAGATACGCCTTGCGCACGTCGGGGTTCCCCTTGATGTCCGCGGACAGGCCGGCCATCAGCACGCGGCCGGTCTGCAGGATGTAGGCGCGGTCGGCGATCTCCAGGCACTCGGCCATGCGCTGTTCGACGATGAGCACGGTCATGCCGGCGTCGCGGATGCGCTTTACGGCCGCGAAGATCTCGTCGACCAGTTTCGGCATGATGCCCTGCGACGGCTCGTCCAGCATCAGGAGCCGCGGGCGCGTCATCAGCGCGCGGCCGATCGCGAGCATCTGCTGCTCGCCGCCGGACAGCGTCTCGGCGCGCTGCTCCAGCCGCTCCTGCAGCCGCGGGAACAGCTTGAACACCAGATCCAGCGGCCCTTCACGATCGCTCTGCCCGCGATAGAGATAGCTGCCGAGCCTCAAATTGTCGCGCACCGAGAGCCTCGGAAACAGCCGGCGGTTCTCGGGCACATAGGCGATGCCACGCGCCGTCACGAGATGCTGCGGCATGCCGTCGATGCGATTGCCGTCGAAGGTGACATTGCCCGAGCGCGGCCGCTCGGCGCCGGCGATCGTCTTGAGCAGCGTCGACTTGCCCGCGCCATTGGCGCCGGCGACGCAGACGATCTCGCCCTTCTCCACCTCGATCGAGACGGAGGAGATGGCGACCAGCCCCTGATAGGCGGTGGTGACTTCACGCACCGACAGCATGACGGTCCCCGAGATAGGCGGTGATGACTTTGGGATCGCGAACGATTTCGGCCGGCTTGCCCTCGACCAGCACCTTGCCGAGATCGAGCACGATGGCGCGGTCGACCAGCGGCATCACGATCTCCATGACATGCTCGACCATCAGCACGGTGACGCCGGTGTCGCGAACCCGCCGCACCAGCTCCACGCCGGTCTGCGCTTCCGTCGGCGTGAGCCCGGTCAGCACCTCGTCGAGCAGCAGCAGTTTCGGTTCGGTTGCGAGCGCGCGCGCGACTTCCAGCCGGCGCTTTTCCGCCGGCACCAGGTCGCTCGCCAGCACACCTGCGCGCGCGCCGAGGCCGGTGAATTCCAGCACCTCATGCGCCTTGCGGCGGGCTTCGCGCATCACGGTGTTGCGCACCAGCGCGCCGACAATGACATTGTCGATCACGCTCATGGTCTCGAAGCTTTTCACCACCTGGAAGGTGCGCCCGATGCCGCGCTGACAGCGCGCCGCGGGCGGCAATGCGGTGACGTCCTCGCCGTCGAACCAGATCGAGCCTTCGGACGGCGTGTAGACGCCGGCGATCAGGTTGAACAGCGTCGACTTGCCGGCGCCGTTGGGGCCGATCAAACCGACGATCTCGCCGCGCCCGACCGAAATCGACACGTCGCTATTGGCAACCAGCCCGCTGAAGCGCTGGGTGATGCCGCGGGTCTCGAGCAGCGCCGTCATCGCGACACCGCCTTCTTCTGCCATGAGAACAGCCCGACCAGCCCCTGCGGCCGTGCCAGCGAGATCAGGACGATCAAGAGGCCGTAGACGATGAGGTCGACGCCGCGTCCCGAACCGCCGATATAAGAGCGGGTGAGCTCGGTGAGCGGGATCAGGATCACCGCGCCCAGCACCGGGCCCCAGAGGGTGCCGATGCCCCCCAGCACGGCCGGCAACGCCATCAGCAGCGAGAACTGGAAGCCCATCACGCTTTCAGGATCGATATAGGAGACGAACTGCGCATAGAAGCTGCCGCCGATCGCGGTGAGAAACGCCGAGACCGCCGCCGCTCCCATCTTGGAATTGAAGACGTCGACGCCGAGGCTTTCAGCCGCCGACGGATTGTCCTTCACCGCGCGCCACCAATAGCCCCATTTGGAATCCTCCAGCCACCAGGTCACGAGCCAGGCGATGCAGGCGAGCACGAGGGCGAAATAGAAGTAAGGCAATTTGGAGCGGGTGAACTGGAAGGTGATCCAGCTGTCGTGGCGGATCGGGATGTCGATGCCGAGCGCGGCGCCCGCCCAGTCCCAGTTCTGGAACAGCACCAGGGCGATCTCGGCAATGACGATCGTTGCGATGGAGAAATAGTGGCCGCCGAGGCGGAAGCAGGGATAGCCGAGCGCCATGGCGATGACGGCCGAGATCACCCCGCCCGCGAACATGCCGAACCACGGCAGCACGCCGAATTTGGTGAACAGCAGCGCGGTGGTGTAGGCGCCGAGGCCGAAGTAGAGCGCGTGCCCGAGCGAGATCTGCCCGCAATAGCCGGACAGGATGTTCCAGGCCTGCGACAGCGCCGCATACATCAGGGTCAGCACCATGATGTTCTGGACGTAGACATCCTTGATGAACAGCGGCACGACGGCAGCGAGCGCCGCGAAGCAGGCGGCAGTGATCAGCTCGCGACGGCGGCGGTTGGCGAAATCCTTGTCCATCACATCGACCCGAACAGGCCGCGCGGCCGGATGAAGACGACGAGCAGATACACCGCGTAGACGCCGACCGATTTCAGGGACGGCGGCAGGATCATTGCGGTGGTCGCCTCGACCAGGCCGACGATGATGCCGCCGGCAAAGGCGCCGAACACGCTGCCGAAGCCGCCGAGCGCGACCGTGACATAGGCGATCAGCGCAAAGGACGCGCCGACGTCGGGATAGATATAGAAGAACACCGCCATGATGGCGCCGGCGAGCCCGACCAGCCCCGCGCCGAGGCCCCAGCCCAGCGCGAAGACGCGGTTCTTGTCGATGCCGACGAGCGCGACCGCGCCGGCATCCTCGCGGGTCGCCTCCAGCGCGCGACCGAAATCGGTGCGGTGGATGAAGAAATAGAGGCCGATGAAGGCCGCGATCGCCACCAGCGCGCCGACCAGCTGCGGCTCGGGGAGAAAGATGCCGGCAACCGAGATGGTTTTGCCGCCGAGCCAGGAATGCGCGATTGAGCGATAATCCGGCGTGAAGAAGAACTGCGCCAGGCCGCGCATCACGATCGCCAGGCCGAAGGTCGAGAAGATCTGCACCATGCCGGCATTGGCCTTGGCGCGAACCGCAAAGCGCACGATGAAGAGGTAGACCAGCGCACCGAATACGAACAGCCCGGCGGCAACCAGCGGCGCCGCCAGCAGGGGGTCGAGCGAGACGTACGCGAACAGGAAGAAGGTCGCGTACATCGCAATCATCAGGAATTCGCCATGGGCGAAGTTGACGACGTCCATCAGGCCGAAGATGAGGGCGAGCCCTACGGCAATCAGGCCGTAGAGCAGGCCCATCAACAGCCCGCTTGCCAAACTCTGGATGATTGTTTCGGCTGTCACGCCATCCCCCGCCTGCGCGACCGCTTACTTCGACGGCATCGGCCAGACGGCCTCGGACACCGCGACCTGCGCCGGCGCGATGGTCACGAACTTGCCGCCCAGGTACTGCAGCAGCACCGGATCGGCATCGTTGTTCTGGCCCATCTCGTCGTACTTGATCCGCTTCCAGGGCATGATGGTGATATCGCCCGGCATGTCGGTCGCAGCGAGTGCCTCGCGGATCTTGTCGCCGTCGGTCGACTTGGCGCGGTTGATCGCCTCCGCCATCAGGATCAGGCCCATGAACTGGCGCGAGGTGTAGTCGTTGAAGTCCTTGCCCGACTTCGCCTTGTACATCTCGTTGATGAGACCGACCATCGGGCGCTTCTCGGCGAGATCGAGCGAGAAGCTGCCGCGCGAGATCACGCCTTCCAGCCTGTCGCCGACGGCGTCATAGGTCGCCTTTTCGGAGAAGCCGGCGTCCTGCGCCATGATGGCCTTCGGCTTGTAGCCGAGCTCGGCCATGGTCTTGACCAAAAGGATCGCGTCGGTGGTGTAGCTCGAGGGCATCAGGACGTCCGCGTCGGCCGCCTTGAGCTGCTGCACCTCTGATGTCAGCGACGGCGAGTTGGCGCGATATTTGATGTCGCAGACGATCTTGTAGCCGCGCTCATTGGCGAGCTTGGTCTGCGCATTGGCGGAATCGGTGCCGAAGATCGTGTCCTCGTGGAACAGCGAGAGGGTCTCGATCTTCTGCCCCTTCTTGCGCAGATCGTCGAAGAAATCGAACATCGCCTTGGAGAACATCTCGTCATGGGGCGACGCCCGGAAATAATATTTCAGGCCGCGGCGATGCAGGCTCGGCGAGGAGTTGTCGGCGGAGATGAACGGGATCTGGTAGCGCTCGCAGGTCTGGCTCACGGTCACCGCCACCGCGCTCTGATAGGTGCCGACCACGGCGCAGACCTTCTCCTGGGTGATCAGGCGCTCGGTCTCGGCGCGGCCCTTCTGCGGATCGCCCTGGTGATCGGCGAACACCAGCTTGACCTTGGCGCCGCCGAGGCCCGGCAGGCCCTCGCCCTTGGCGAGCGGCAGCTTGAAGTCATAATCCTTGTTGATGATGTCGGCTGCGGTCTCGAACGCCTTCTGCGCATCGACGCCGATCTGCGCGCTGGAGCCGGAGAGCGGATAGATCACGCCGATCGCCACGTCCGGCGTATCCGCGCGGCTCGCGATGGGCCGAAGTGCCGCGGCGGCGGTGGCTCCAAGCAAGACATTGCGGCGACTGATCTTCATCACTCAATTCCCCTGTTGTTTGGCCGCGAGCTAGAACGGCTGGCGATCGCGGTAAAGCCTCAAGAAACGGCGGCTGCTGCCCTTTAGTGCATCGCCCTTTAAAGCGCGATGACATTCGTTGAAAATATCATTGCACTTTGGTTTCAGAGCACAGCCAGATGCTTGTTCTGCAAATCCGTTACCAGCATCAGGCCCGGTGCATGCGTTATCGCAAAAGGCAGCTTGGCTGCGGCGATCACGGCTTGCGGCGTGACGCCGCAGGCCCAGAACACCGGAATCTCGTCGTCTTCCACCGGCACCGGATCGCCGTAGTCCGGCTTGCTGATGTCGTTGATGCCGATCAGATGCGGATGGCCGAGATGCACCGGCGCGCCATGCACGGACGGGAAGCGCGTCGTGATCTGCACCGCGCGGATCGCGTCCTTCGGCTTGAACGGCCGCATCGACACCACCATGGGACCGGCGAAAGGGCCTGCGGAGCCGCAGGCGATGTTGGTGCGGTACATCGGCACGCGCAGATTGCGCTCGATGTGCTTGATCGGCAGGTCTTCGGCGAGCAGCGCCTCTTCGAATGAATAGGAGCAGCCGAGCACGAAGGCGACGAGGTCGTCGCGCCAGTATTTCCTGATGTCGGTCGGCTCATCGACCACCTCGCCGTCGCGCCAGACGCGATAGCGCGGCAGATCGGTGCGGATGTCGAGGTCCTCGCCCAGCGCCGGGATTCTGGGGTCGCCGACATCGGACATTCCGATGATCGGGCAGGGCTTCGGATTGAGCTGGCAGAAGCGGTGAAAGGCGGCGGCGAGCTTCTCCGGGAGGATCGCGAGGTTGCCCTGGACAAAGCCGTTGGCGACGCCGGCCGTGGTGGACGCCATGCCGTTCCGGCAGGCGAGCCGAACCTCCAGGCTCGGGAGCATCTCCTCCTCACCTTGCTGTGCCGCAAAAACAGTCATGGGAGTCACCTGCCTAATATCTCGACATGATCACTCAATCGCAATCGTGCTATAAAGTCTAATCGTCGTTTTTGATCACAATCGATAAGTCTGATTTATCGACCTGTGACGAGCGCATTTCAGGCGGGGCTCCAATGCTGGATTTCAGGTCGATCGAGACGTTCCTCTGGGTGGTGAAGCTCGGCAGTTTTCGTGGGGCTGCTCAACGGCTTAACACCACCCAACCGGCGATTTCCCAGCGCATTGCCCAGCTCGAGCGCGAAATGGGGGTGAAGCTCCTGAACCGGGATCACCGGGTGGCCTCGCCCACCCCGAGCGGCCGCCAGATGATGGTCTACGCCGAGAAGCTGATCGGCCTGCGCTCGGAAATGATGGCCCAGGTCGGCGAGCGCACCGCCATGCGCGGCGCGCTGCGGCTCGGGGTCGCCGAGACCATCGTCCACACCTGGCTGCCCCGCCTGATCAAGAGCGTGAACACCACCTATCCGAACCTGTCGCTGGAGATCGAGGTCGACATCACGCCGAATCTCAATGCCCGGCTGCTCGCGCAGGAGATCGAGCTTGCCTTCGTGCTCGGACCGCTGTCGGGCCCGAGCGTGCGCAACCGCGTGCTGTGCGACTATCCGGTGAGCTTTGTCACCAGCCCCTCGCTCGGGCTCGGCAACGGGCCGTTCGCGCTGCAGGAGCTGGCGAAATTCCCGATCATCACCTTTGCACGCAAGACCCAGCCCTACGAGACGGTGCGCGCGCTGTTCAACAGCCCCGACCTGCCGCCGATCCGCCTGCATGCCAGCGCCTCGCTTGCGACCGTCATCCACATGGCGATCGAAGGCTTGGGGATCGCCGTCATTCCCGCCGCGATCGTGGAGAACGAGCTTGCCGACGGCAGGCTGCAGGAGCTGAAGACCGACTTCACCATCCAGCCGCTGACCTTCTGCGCGGCGTGGCTCACCTCGCCCGAGGAGATCGCGGTCGAGCGCGTCGCCAATCTCGCCGGGCAGATCGCGCATACGAGCATGTCGGTTGACGCAGACGCCGCCACGGGCCATGGAACGGCCTTGCTTGAGGGAGCATGAGGCGCGCATCTAGCGCTTCCTGCTCCAGAACAACGGCGTTCAAGGGAAGAGCAGCATGAGCCGAGCCGCGAGCAACCTGCAGGTCGATTCCGCCCGCCTGTGGGACACGATCCACGAAACCGCAAAGTTCGGCGCCACGCCGAAGGGCGGCGTCCGGCGCCTGACCCTGTCCGCCGAGGACAAGCAGGTGCGCGACTGGTTCCGCTGCGCGTGCGAGGCCGCGGGGCTCGAGGTGAAGATCGACGCGCTCGGCTCGATGTTCGCGCTGCGCAAAGGCCGCGACATGACCAGGCCGCCGGTCGGCCTCGGCTCGCATCTCGACACCCAGCCGACCGGCGGCAAGTTCGACGGCATTCTCGGCACGCTGGCCGCGCTCGAAGTGGTGCGCACGCTCAACGACGCCGGCATCGAGACCGAAGCCCCGCTCTGCATCGTCAACTGGACCAACGAGGAAGGCTCGCGCTTTGCGCCGGCGATGATGGCCTCGGCGGCCTATGTCGGCGACTTCACGACCGACGATATCTTGTCGCGCAAGGATGCCGAGGGCGTCACGGTCGGCCAGGCGCTCGACGGCATCGGCTATCGCGGCGACACGCCGGTCGGCGCGCAGAAGCTCGGTTCTTTCGTCGAGCTGCATATCGAGCAGGGTCCGATCCTGGAAGCCGAGCACAAGACCATCGGCGTGGTCGATTCCGGCCAGGGCGTGCTCTGGTATGACGGCAAGATCACCGGCTTCGAAAGCCATGCCGGCTCGACGCCGATGCCGCTGCGCCGCGACGCGCTGGCCACGCTGGCCGAGATCGTGCTCGCGGTCGAGGCGATCGCAAAGAAACACGGGCCGAACGCAGTCGGCACCATGGGCGAGGCCGTCATCGCCAATCCCTCGCGCAACGTGATTCCGGGCGAGATCGCGTTCACCGCCGACCTGCGCTCCTCGGACGATGCGATCATGAATGCGCTCGACCGCGATTTCCGCGCTGCCGTTGCCGAGATTGCCGCAAAGCGCAAGGTCGAGGTGACGCTGGAGCTGATCTGGCGCAAGCCGCCGACCCATTTCGATCCCAAGCTGGTCGACGCCGTGCAGAACGCAGCCGAGATGCTCGGCTATTCGCATCGCCGCATCACCTCCGGCGCCGGCCACGACGCCTGCAATCTCAACACCAGGATTCCGACCGCGATGGTGTTCGTGCCCTGCAAGGACGGCGTCAGCCACAACGAGCTCGAGGACGCCACGCAAGCCGATTGTGCCGCGGGCGCCAACGTGCTCTTGCACACCGTGCTGGCGCTGACCGGCGTCGCATCCTGAGCCTTACCCGAGCGGAGAACACATCGTGCGCGGAGTCTTTGTCGACGCCAGTGAATCCATGGCCGAGCTGTTCAGGCGGCTGGGCCGGGCCGGCGATCCCGAGGTCGCCATCAACGTCAATCCGGACCTCAAACCCGAGGACTGGCCGCAGGCCCTCGGCGGCGCCGAGATCGGCATCGTCGATCACACCGCATTGCCGACCGAGGTCGCGAAGCAATGCACGGGCCTCAAGCATGTGGTGTTCCTGGGGACCGGCGCCCGCAGCTATATGAATCCGGAAGAGCTCGCCGAGCTCGGCATCGCCGTGCACCTGATCAAGGGCTATGGCGACACCGCGGTCGCCGAATGTGCCATCGCGCTGATGTGGTCCTCGGCACGCATGATCCCACTGATGGACCGCGAGATGCGCGCCGGCAACTGGCTGCGCGAGGACGGCATGCAGCTCACCGGAAAGACGCTCGGCCTGGTCGGCTTCGGCGGCATCGCCGCCGAAGTCGCGCGCATTGCCTCCGGCAGCGGGATGAAGGTGATCGCCTGGAATCGCACAGCAAAGACCGCGCCTGGCGTCACCTTCGTAACGCTCGAAAAACTGCTCGCCGAAAGCCACGTGGTCTCACTGCATCTGCTGCTCAACGACGACACGCGCGGCTTCATTTCGCGCGAGCGGGTCGCCGCGATGCGGCCCGGCGTCATCCTCGTGAATACCGCCCGTGGCGCAATCGTCGACGAGGCCGCGATGATCGACGCCCTGAAGTCGGGTCATATCCGCCATGCCGGCCTCGACGTCTTCAACATCGAGCCGCTGCCGGCGGATCATCCGCTGACCAAGCTGCCGAACGTCACGCTGTCGGCGCATTCGGCGTTCCGCACGCCGGAGGCGAGCGAGAACTTGCTTGGCGCAGCGTGGGAGCACTGCCGCAGGGTTGCGGGCGCGTAGTTCAAGGCGGCTTCAGCGGCGCACGCGCCCGGCCGCCCGCGCATTCATCCGGCATATAGGTTCGCTTCGCTACGCTTGGTCACCTCGGAATTGTCCGCGAAAGCACCGGAAGCCGAATGCGAACGAAGCTCCTCTTCCTGCTCGCCGCGCTCATCGGCGCGGCAGCGTCTCGTCCAGTTTCAGCCGAAGCCATCGCGATCAAAGGCAAAGATTTCTACCGCGACGACAAGCCATGGGTCGCCAAGGGCGTCGACGTCAACGCCTTCGTCAAGCCGCCGAAGTTCTTTGCAATCGACAAATCGGCACAGCAACAGCGAGCCTATTGGGGCGAAACGGAATTGAAAATGGTGCGGCAGCGGCTGGGCGCCGATACGCTGCGCTTTCACATCAGCCAGGCCGGGCTCGACCCGCAATCGGCGATCTATGACGCGGCCTATGCCGGTCAGATCGTCGAACCCGTGCTGCTCGCCCGCAAGCACGGCTTTGCCGTGATCCTGGTCATGGACGCCCAGCAGGACGGCACGGCCGACTTGAAATGCATGCCGTCGGCAAGCACGGTCCGTGCCTGGCAGACACTCCTGCCTCAGTTACCTGCGGATCAGGCCATCATGCTCGAACTCTTCAATGAGCCGTGCAAGAAGGGCGACACGTCGGTGCAGGCGGAATGGGCGGCCGGAATGCAGTCCCTCATCGACGCGGTGCGCGCGCGCGGCGCGCACAACATTCTGCTGCTGGACGGGCTCGACTGGGCGCGGATCACCAACGGCCTGTTCCCCTTGGTTCACGATACGATTCCCGACAGGATGGCGCTGGCCATCCATCCCTATTTGGTAGGCGGGGCCTTCGACCGGCAACAGCAATGGGAAAGCAAGTTCGGAGCGAGCGCCAGGACTTTTCCGGCCGTGGCGAGCGAATGGAACGCAACGCCGACCAACGGCTGCACCGGGCCAAACACGCCGGCCGTGGCGCTGAGCCTGATGCGCTATCTGCAGTCACTGCATCTCGGCCTGGTCGAGTGGGGCATCGAATCGACCCACGGAAAGATTGTCAGGGACCACGACGGTTTTGCGCCGACAGATTATGCGTCATTCAAGGCCTGCAATGACGGATCGGATTCGGGCGGCGGCGAGCTCCTGGTGAATTATCCGCATAACTGACGGGCGTCCGCGCGGAGAAGCCCCCGCCTGCGCGCCGCCCCTGCCCCGCAAATATCAGTCACAGGCTGGTCGCGACTGCGTTGCCGGCGGCGACTGCGCGTCCAACTCGGACACATAAATACACGCATAACTTGCATCGTTGCGTTCCACCAACAATCGAATGCCGCAGCGAACGCGACCACAATACGCGCGGCACCCCCTGCATTCATCCCACATACAGTTTCGGCTGGGCATCGTCGTCTAAGGGCTAACCACGCGTTTCTCCGCGAACGGAACGAAAGCAGATGCTAAAGAAGAAACTCGTCTTTCTGCTGCCCGTACTGATCTTGGTGTCAAACAGCTCCGCTTTCGCCGAGACCGTCAGAGGGATCAATGTTTCGCTCCTTCCCCCAGGAAAATCATCGCTGTCCGTGAATGCGGCCTCGCCGACTCCGAGCGATGTTCAAGAGCTTCAGAAATACAACGTCAAACGAATTGCTGTCTTGCGCGCCAACGGCTTCAACCTCGTTCGGTTGCGGTTTCACATGGCGCTCATCCGCCCCAGCGCCAGCGTAGAACAGCGTGAACTGGCCATGAAAGGCGTAGCCGATTTTACGAAGCAGGCGAGCGACAAAGGGATACGAACGCTGGTCGCTCTTTTCCCGGAGAACGGACACGACCAGCACGACCTGATCTGCGATCGGCAGGACGAATTCCTGCAAACCATTGAATCGCTGGCCCGCGTGTTGCCGGACTCCCCGATGGTCGGCCTGGAGCCCCTCAATGAGCCCTTCACAGGATGCGGTACGGCTGAATCGCCGAAGCGCTGGGTCAACCTGCAGCGTGTGATCTACCAGCGAATTCGGGCCATCCGTCCCCACATCTTTTTTGTCGTTTCGGGCGACAACTGGGGCGGCGACCTGTTGAAGCTGGACCCGTCCCCTTATCGTGCTGATAGCAAGGTCCTGTTCAGCCTTCATTTCTACGATCCCGTTCTTTTTACGTCGCAAGGCGTGAATTGGAATTTTCTCCCGCCTTACAACCGCTTCGTTCATGATCTGCCGTGGCCCTACCGCGCGGACGCCGTCGCAAAGGTCCGCGATAATGCTCTGGGCCTCATCGACACTGACCCGACATTGGATGTGGCGAAGCGCACAGCGTTGAAATCAGATCTAACCGCACAGCTTGCCGCCTACGCCAAGACCGGAACGGAGCAAAGCCTCGCGGCCTCACTCGACAAGCTCGTCAACTGGGCAACATCGCATGGCGTCCCGACCGACCGGATTTTTCTCGGTGAGTTCGGCGTCATCCGGCCCAGTCAGGACACGCGTGGGCGCATAACGCCAGGCGCCGATGCCTGGATTGGCACCATCGCCCGGCTGGCGCGCCAGCGCGGCTTTCAGTGGGCGATTTGGGATTTGGATACATCCTTTGCCATCGGCTTCGGCCACAACGGCGACGCCGACAAGATCTCCGATGAGTTCATGAAGGCATTGCCGCAGGACACCGCTCAATGAGAAGCCGTTTTCTTTTTGCTCTGGCTCTCTCATCCTGGACGCTGAGCTCTGCGGCCCTGGCGGATGTCGCGCGGGCCGGCCCGAGCGGCGGCCCGTTGCAGCCGTGGCCGACAAATGGCGTAAATCTCAGCCTCTTTCCGAGTGGGCTCAATCGGCACGACACCGCCGAGGTTGCGTCCGAGATCAACCGGCAACGGGTCGATCAAGCGAATTCGGCGGGGTTCAGATTCATTCGGCTCGGGATTCCGTTTGACGCCTGGACGACCAAGCCCGACCCCACAGAACAGGCACGCGTGTTGAAAGTCGTTGCTGCGACTGTTCATGAGGCCATGGCCGACGGTCTGAGCTTGGACGTCGTTCCGCAACCGCGCGGAGCAGATCTGGTTTGCAAGCATCTCGACTGGGACATGTATGTGAACGGCCTCTCAAGCTTATTGGCTCAGACGCAAGACAGCCGTTCAGTTGCCGTCGAGGCCATGAACGAGCCGCCGTCATGCCCTGGGGACAATGGTCCCAAATCGATCTGGTCCGACGAGCAACAGGCCATATATCGGATCGTTCGGCAAAAGCTGCCCCATGCCACGTTCGTGGTCACCGGACCAAAGTGGGGCAATGTGGATGGCATGGCGACATTCGATCCATCGCCCTATCAGCATGACCCCTATACGCTTTACGCCTTCCACTATTACGCTCCCTTCCTGTTCACCCACCAAGAGACGCCTTGGCTGCGGCCGGACCATGCCAATCAGTATGTGCATGATCTCGAATGGCCAGTGACGGAAAAAAACCGTCAAGCGATCGAAAAGCAGTCTCTGGATGCGCTGGCCGCTGATCCCAACGGCACCGACGCGGTTCGCAAAGCGTTACTGGACCTGTTTTCCGCGTATCGGACTGAGGGGTCGCCGGAATATCTCGCGGAGCGCTTCGGCAGCATCGCCAATTGGGTGGGCCAGCATCAAATCCCGAGAGGCCGCATTCTCATTGGTGAGTATGGTGTCAACCGCGTCCATCTGAAAGGCAAACCGGGTAGTCCCTGGCAATCGGCACCTGTCTGGCTGACGGCCGTTCGCGATCAGGCCAAACAGGACGGCTTCATCTCTGCGGTATGGGACCTGGACAGCGGGTTCGGCGTGATCTGCGGCGACCAGCTTGGTCATGGCGAGCTCTGTCCCGACTACCGATCCGTGTATCACCCTGACAATTGATGGAGATGAGGACGTGTCACTGACCTTGACCCGGCGGCGGTTTTCGCTCGGCGCCGCTGCGACTGTTTCCGGACTGGCTGCGGGCGGCACGGCACGAGCCGCAGCCGCCTCGCCCAATCCGTCGCTCGCCTGGTCTCCCCAGACCCTATGCGGACTGAACGTCGGATTCGGGACTTTCTGGGGACGCGATATCGCTCCGGGCCAATACGAGCTCCTGGCCCGCTATGGGATCAGCTTCGTGCGAGGCATCTATTTCTGTTACCTGCTCGGTGGCTACATGCCTGGCCAGTTGGACACGGCGGTTCACACCATCGTCGGCCTGCAACCCTTTGCAGCCGATCCGACCCAGATTTCTCTCTTCTGTCATGCCCTGCCGTATGCTCCGCCGGTTGGCGATACACTGATCTTGTCCGCGCCGTTGGTCTATCGGGCGAGCAACGGCGCCAATCTCACGTTGCCGGCCCGGACTCCGTTGAAGATTGCCGGAGCCACCAAAGGAACAGGGCATGACAACACCGGCTATACACTCGGCGGTGAAATACGCGTACGGCCGCTCGATCAGAATGGGAAGATCGCCGACAGCGGCAGGCAGCCGGTGAAGGACTGCAATGCGCTTCACGCGAGTTTCTTTCGCGAAGGCAAGACGCTGCGCAGGCCCATCGACGATTACGTGAAGCGGGCGCAGCAATGGCTGGCTCAAGGGTTTGCCTTCGATCATGGTGGACTTGTCAGCAGCTGGTCGGATCTGTTCGCCGCTTTCGGTCAATCCAACGTTCAACCGATGCGCGAGCAGGAATGGCAGTTCTTCGCCGGCCTCGATTGGAATCCGAGGAGTGTGCTGATCTCCGACGAAAACGAACCGGTATGGCCCGGCGCGCCCGACTCCCATCATGATCTGAAAGCCACGCCGGCCCAACGATGGGCTGCTTACAAACCCTATTTCCAGGACGTCCTTTACCCACAGATGCGCCGCCATTTTCCGCGCCATACGCTGGGCTTCGGCAACCCCGATTGGGATGGTCCGGCGACCGCCCTGCACATGGACTGGTGGCCGAAGGACCGCAACACCTTGCTGCGCGTTCACTACTATCCAAAGCAGGGGGCGGAAGGCATCTGGCAACTCAATCCCGATAATCGGAGCGAGATGGACGGCCTCATGAACCGTGTGGCCGACGTGCAGCGCCGCCTGGATATTTCGCAAGTCCATTTTCAGGAGTTCGGAGTCCGCTACGACCATCCCAACCGGAGCAATGCCCTGAAGAACATCCGACAGGCCATCCAGGCGCGTCGGTGGTCCTGCGCCGTGTGGTCCGCCAGCGACGACCATGCCCCAAAGCCAGATTCCTATCACTCGGCGGGATTGAGCGCGAACGGTCTGTGGCAACCTGCCGAAAACGCCCTCGGCGCGTTCGGCATGAACTGAATTGGGAAAGCCATGCTCAGGATCATGCTGTTTGTCATCCTTCTCTTTCCGCTCACGGCCTTTGCCTCTCAGGACGTCACGATCAAGGGCAAGGACTTCTATCTCGACGGCAAGCCCTGGTTGCCGAAGGGGATCAAGGTCGAGGCGTTTGCGCGGCCGGCTTTCATTCCATCGGCGCCGAAATGGATGAATGATCCGGCACAGCTACAGGGCCGCAAATGGTGGACGCCGGAGGAACGCGCGGCGATGAGATCTCAGTTCGGCGCGACCGTGGTTCGTTTCGCGGTGAGCCAGCCGGCGCTCGACCCGCAATCGCCCATCTACGATCCCAAATATCTGGACGAATTGCTGGGCGTGTTCAAACAGACCCGGCAGGCCGGCTTCGTGGTCATTGCGTCGATGGATGCTCAAGGAGAGAACGGCATTCTCGGCCTGCCCTGCATGCCGGGACAAAGTACGGTCCGTGCCTGGAAAACGCTCGCACCGCATCTGGCCCATGATCCCGGCGTCATGCTCGAACTGTTCGATGAGCCGTGCAAATGGAACAAGCCCGACACGCGGGAGGAATGGCGGAGCGAAACGCAATCGATCATCGATGCCGTCCGCGGCACGGGGGCACAGAACATCCTGCTGGCGCAGGGGTTGTTCTGGGCCCGCCAGACCAACGGTCTCTTCCCGCTATTGCACGATTCCTTGCCAAATCGCCTTGCGCTTGCCGTGCATCCCTATCCGGTCAAGGACATTTTCGTAAACGAGCAGCAGTGGAAAGCCATGTTCGGCGTGGACGCGGCGAAGTATCCGATGATCGCCACCGAATGGAATGCGGTTGAATGTGTCGGCAATGATCTGCCCCAGATTGCGCTTGCCGAAATTCAATATCTGCAGCGCCTTCACATCGGACTGATCGCCTGGGCGATCGATTCCGATCACGGGCGGCTGGTCAAGGATCACGACCATTTCGAGCCGATCGGCTACGAGGGCTTCCACGGCTGCGTACCCGTGCCAAAGGGCCAGCGCGCGCCCATCCCGGACTGGGGCGGCGGCAAGCTCCTGGCGAATTACCCTCACAATTGAGAGGTTCGAGCTAACCGCCGCCTCCGCTGGCGTGGACGTGCTACAGCAGGCCGAGCGCGTGCTACTCCACCATCTCCGCGACCGCCTTGCCGCAGGCGACCGTATCCGCATTGCCGCCGAGGTCGCGGGTGCGCAGCGTCCGTTCGCCGAGCGTGCGCTCGATCGCTGACACGATGGCCTCGCCGGCCTGCTTCTCGCCGAGATGTTCCAGCATCATCGCGCCCGACCAGATCATGCCGATCGGGTTGGCGATGCCCTGGCCCGCGATATCGGGCGCCGAGCCGTGCACCGGCTCGAACACGGAAGGGAAATCGCCTTCCGGATTGATGTTGCCCGAGGGCGCGATGCCGATGGTGCCGGTGCAGGCCGGGCCGAGGTCGGAAAGAATGTCCCCGAACAGGTTGGAGCCGACCACGACGTCGAACCAATCCGGATGCAACACGAAATTCGCCGTGAGGATGTCGATGTGATACTTGTCCCACTTCACCCCGGGATACTTCTTCGCCATCGCCTCCACCCGCTCGTCCCAATAGGGCATGGTGATGGAGATGCCGTTGGACTTGGTGGCCGAGGTCAAATGCTTCTTCGGCCGCGACTGCGCGAGGTCGAAGGCGAATTTCAGGATACGATCGACGCCGATCCGGGTCATCACGGTCTGCTGCGTGACGAACTCGCGCGCGGTGTCCGGGAACATCCGGCCGCCGACGGAGGAATATTCGCCTTCGGTGTTCTCGCGCACCACCCAGAAATCGATATCGCCGGGCTTGCGGTTGGCGAGCGGTGACGGAACGCCGGGCATCAGCCGCACCGGGCGCAAATTGACATACTGGTCGAACTCGCGCCGGAACTTGATCAGCGAGCCCCACAAGGAAATGTGATCGGGAATCTTGGCGGGCCAGCCGACCGCGCCGAAATAGATCGCATCGTGCTTGCCGATCTGCTCCTTCCAATCGTCCGGCATCATCTGGCCGTGCTTTTCGTAATAGTCGTAGGAGGCGAAATCGAAATGATCGAACTGCACGGCAACGCCATGCTTTTTCGCCGCCGCCTCCAGCACCCGCAGACCCTCCGGCATCACCTCCTTGCCGATGCCGTCACCGGGGATGACCGCGATCCGATATTGTTTTTTTCCGCTGCTCATCGATAAATTCCTTGGACGTGAAGCTGGCCGGCAATGCCGTTTCTTGATCGGAATTGCAATGGACCAAACCGGCTTCGCATGCAACGCTGCAGTGCAATGTTGACCGCCTTCGGCTCCCTCGCCTAACGGTTTGACCGGTCACCTCCCTCTCATCCCACCCACGCGAGCAATTCCATGGATCTGCATCTGTCCGGCAAACGCGTCCTGATCACCGGCGCCTCCAAGGGCATCGGCGCGGCGGCCGCCGAAGCCTTCGCCGAAGAAGGCTGCCACTTGCGGCTCGCCGCCCGCAGCGGCGATCAGCTCAAGGCCCTGGCCGAGCGGCTACGCTCGACCCATCAGATCGATGCGACCGTCCACGTGGTCGACCTGCGCAAGAGCGAAGACGTGGCGCGGCTCGCGCAAGAGGCCGCCGACATCGACATCCTCGTCAACAATGCCGGCGACATCCCCGGCGGCCCGATCGACAAGATCGACGAGGCGACCTGGCGCCACGCCTGGGACCTCAAGGTGTTCGGCTATATCAACCTGACCCGCCTGATCTATGCGCAGATGAAGGCGCGCGGCGGCGGCGTCATCGTCAACGACATCGGCGCTGCCGGCGAAAAATTCGACGCCAACTACATCTGCGGCAGCGCCGGCAATGCCGCGCTGATGGCCTTCACCCGCGCGCTCGGCGGCAAGAGCCTCGCCGACAACATCCGCGTGGTCGGCATCAACCCGGGCCCCGTCGGCACCGACCGTCACGTCACTTTGCTCAAGACCCGTGCCAAGCTCCAGTTCGGCGACGAGAACCGCTACAAGGAATTCCAGAAAGGCCTGCCGCTCGGCCGTCCCGCGCATGCGCGCGAGATCGGCGACCTCATGGCGTTCCTCGCCTCGGATCGCTCGGGGTACACGTCGGGGGTGATCTTTACGGTGGATGGCGGGATCGCGGCGGGTTGGTAGTTCTGCGATCGTCATTCCGGGGCGATGCGAAAGCATCGAACCCGGAATCTCGAGGTTCCGGGTTCGGTCCTGCGGACCGCCCCGGAACGACGGTGCCTAAGTCCGCCCAAACAACTCCCTGATCATCGCCGTGATGCGCCCTTCCGGCGCGACCATCTCGTTGATGATGGTGAAGTGATTGGCGCCGGGTATTTCCTCGTACGTCACGGGCAGGCCGTGCCTTGCGCGATAGCAGGCGAAATCGGCGGTCTGCTGCCGCAACAGCGGCAGCTCGGCCGAGCCGACCACGAGCGACAGCGGCTTCCTTGGCCCGCTCGATTGCGCCAGCGGTGAATTGCGCCGCGAGGCGGCTTCGTCGAGACCAAGCTTCTCGTTGAGATAGGAGTGGCGGATCGGCTCGAGCTCGTAGATGCCGCTGATGCCGAGCCCCGCCCGGACGAAAGGATGCGACAGCGCCATCGCCGTGAGATGGCCGCCGGCCGACCAGCCGCACACCACGATCTCCTTGCCGTCGCCTCCAAGGGCCGGCAGTTCGCGGGCGAGATGATCGATCGCGGCATGAATTTCGGCGACGATCTCGTCCAGCGTGGCATCAGGGGCAAGTGTGTAGCCGGTCAGGGCGACATTGATGCCGTGCGCCATCGGCCCCTCGGCAACGAGGGTGAAGAATTCCTTCGCCCGCATCTGCCAGTATCCGCCGTGAATGAACAACAATGTCGGCGCCCGGTCCGCGGCCTTCAGATAGTCGATCCGGTTGCGCTCGCGCGGACCATAGCGCAGGTCGAGATGCGCCGGGTACCGCTGGCGCAGCGCGGCGGAGCGTTGCTCCCAGCCGGCGACGATGTCGCCGCTGTCTGCAACTGCGAGACTGTTGTTCAGCCCGCGGTCGAGCTCCTCGCGGCTCATCCTGCGCCAATCAAGCGCATCCGGCGGCATCGCCATTTCAGCAGGTCTCCATGTTGTTGCACGCGTTGCCACTGTGCCGGAAAATGGTCTACAGGGCTAGGTCAGCCGGCGCAGACAGCACAGCACCAAACGGAGAGTTGAAGTGAGCCATCAGGACCTGATCCGGGACACCGCATGCCATGTCGTCGGCAAGCTGAAGGCGGGCGAAGTCACCCCGGTCGATCTGCTCGACGTGCTGGAGCAGCGGATCGCCGAGGTCGACGGCAAGGTCAACGCGCTGCCGATCCTCTGTTTCGATCGCGCCCGCGCGCATGCGACGGAGCTGATGACGAAGCCGGCAGGCGAGCGCGGCGTGCTCGCCGGACTTCCGGTGCCGATCAAGGATCTCACCGATGTCTCGGGCGTGCGCTGCACGCAGGGCTCGCCGATCTTCAAGGACAATGTCCCCGCTCGTTCCGACCTCATGGTCGAACGGCTCGAAGACAATGGCGCCGTGATCTACGCCAAATCCAACACGCCGGAGTTTGGCGCCGGCGCCAACACCTTCAACGAGGTGTTCGGCGCGACGCTGAACCCCTGGGACACCTCGCGCTCGGCGGCCGGCTCGTCCGGGGGCGCGGCGGTGGCGCTTGCGACCGGCATGGCCTGGCTCGCGCATGGCTCGGACATGGGCGGCTCGTTGCGCAATCCCGCAAGCTTCTGCGGCGTGGTGGGCCTGCGGCCGAGCATCGGCCGGGTCGCCCATACGCCCAAATTCAAGATCGACCGCACGCTCGGCGTGCAGGGGCCGATGGCGCGCAATGTCGAGGATCTCGCGCTGCTGCTCGACGCCATGAGCGGCGAGCATCCGGCCGACCCGCTGTCGCTGCCTGCGCTGCCAACGAGCTTCCTGTCTGCGGCGCGCTCCGGCGCCAAGCCGAAGCGCATCGCCTATTCCCAGGATCTCGGCATCACGCCGGTCGATCCGGAAGTGGCCGCCATCACGCGCAAGGCGGCGGAGCGGTTTGCCGAGGCCGGCGCGATCGTCGAGGAAGCGCACCCGGATCTACGCGAAGCGCATGAATGCTTCCATGTGCTGCGCGCCTTCGACTTCGCCGTCAGCAAGGCCAAATTGCTGCGCGAGCATCGCGATCTGCTCAAGCCCGAGGTGATCTGGAACATCGAGGAAGGGCTGAAGCTCACCGTCGAACAGGTTGCGCGCGCCGAGGGGCAGCGCATTGCCATGGCCGCGCGTGCGCAGGACTTTTTCAAGACCTATGATCTGCTGCTGGCGCCCGCGACCATCGTGCCGCCGTTCCCCGTGCAGAACCGCTACGTCGCCGAATGCGCCGGCAAGAGGTTCGACAATTACGTCGAATGGCTCGGCATCGTCTACGCGATCACGCTGGCCTGCTGCCCCGCGCTGTCGCTGCCCTGCGGCTTCACGGCCTCAGGCCTGCCGGTTGGATTGCAGATGGTCGGACCGTCGCGCGGCGAGGCGAAGCTGCTCGCCGGCGCCAGGCTGCTGGAGGATATTCTGGGCCTGCGCGGCACGACGCCGATCGATCCGAGGGCGGCGACGTAGGTCGCCTCGCTAACGGGCTGGCGCTGGTTTCGATCGGTCATCCTGGGGCGCTCGCGGAACGCGAGCCTCGAAGGATGCATGGCCCCGCTCTGGCAGCCGGGCCGTCGCCCTTCGAGGCCGCCGCTTCGCGCCGGCACCTCAGGGTGACGGCGACAGATCGGGCTCACGGAGACCGAACAAACTCTACCCCGCTCCCTTGCGCTGTGCCGCATCGATCGCAACCGCCAGCGCGAGCTTGGCTTCGGTCACGATATCCTCAACCAGCTCCTCGCGCGTGGTGCCGGCAACCTGCCCGGTGAACAGCCCCTGCTCCGCCAGCATCACGACGCCGTGCAGCGAGGCCCAGATCTTCAGCGCCTGCCGCTCGCGCAACAGACCGACCGCGGGGGCTTCCAGCGCTTCGACAAGCAGCGCAAAGCTTTCGCTCGCCGCCGTATGCAGCTCGCTGTCATCGGCGGCACAGGCAATCACGCGGGAGGCGAACATCAGGCGGAAGATGCCGTTGCGACGAAGTCCGAAATCGAGCACCGCTCGGGCAAACCGCGACAGTTTCGAGCGTCTGGATGGCTTGGCGACCGCCTCGCGCAACTCCTCATTGAATTGCCGAAAGGCTTCCGCCGCGACCGCCGCAAGCAGCGCTTCGCGGTCGGCGAAATGCCGGTAAGGTGCAGGCTGCGAAACGCCGAGCTGTTTTGCCAGCGCCTTGATGCTGATCGCCTCGGGACCGCCCTGCTCGGCTTCGCGCAACGCCGCGGCGATCAGCGCCTCGCGGAGATCGCCATGATGGTAGGCATTGAGCGGCTTGCGGGCGAGCGGTTGCGGCATCGCGGTGCAATCTTCAACTTTTGTCTTGACAGCGCAAGGGTCGCGCGAATGTAATATGCTATAACTTGAGCGAGCAGCCAAGCGGAACCTCGCGTGGGCCTGCGTCAAAACAAAAACGCAACTCTGCGCACGATGCAGGTTGTTGCATCCACGGAAACGCCGCCAAGGAACGACACCATGTCTGGAAAGCTGAGAGTCCGCGTCGACCAGGACAAATGCCAGGGTCACGCCCGCTGCAAGTCGCTGGCCCCCGAGCTGTTCGACCTCGACGAATACGGCAACGCCCACGAGCACGGTGACGGTACCGTGCCTGCCGGCCTCGAAGACAAGGCCTGGCTTGCCAAATCCAATTGCCCGGAAATTGCGATCGACGTGATCGAGGAATGAGCCCCTCGAGATTTGTCCATTTGGCCTGAGCGAACCCAAGCAAGAGGAATTGCCCTGATGTCCGACTCTGCCCCCGCGACAGAAGACGAGCGCGTCCTGCCAGCGCACCCGCCGGTGGAGGACTGGGTGCACGATTTCGACCACACCGATCCGCGCTGGACCGAGAATCCGTTTCCGATCTGGGACGAGCTGCGGGCTGCGAGCCCTGTGGTGCATACCAACCGCTTCCAGGGCTGCTATCTGCCGACCAGCTATGAGGCGGTGAAACAGATCGCACACGACACCGAGCATTTCTCCTCGCGCCGCGTCGTCGTTCGCGACGAGCGTCCCGAGGTGCAGAGGAACGCGGCGCCGCCGATCACATCCGATCCGCCGGAGCACAAGCCGGCCAAGCAGCTGTTGCTGCCCCCGTTCACGCCGGACGCCATGAAGAAGCTGGAGCCGCGGGTGCGCGCGATCTGCAACGAGCTGATCGACGAGTTCATCGCCGACGGCGGATGCGACGCCGCCGCGCGCTACACAAAGCACATCCCGACGCGCACCATCTGCCACATGCTCGGCATCCCGGAAGCGGACGGCGAGCTGTTCGTACGATGGATCCACATGATCCTCGAGCTCGGCATCAAGAACGAACAGATGCTGCAGCAGGCGGTGCAGGAGATGACGGCCTATTTCGCCGGCCATATCGAGGCGCGCAAGCAGCGTCCGACCGACGACCTGATCTCGACCATGATGAACGCCAAGGACAAGAACGGCCGGCCGCTCGAGGACAGCCATGTCATGGGTTCACTGCGGCTGCTGCTGATCGCCGGCATCGACACCACCTGGAGCGCGATCGGCGCCTCGCTCTGGCACCTCGCCAAAACGCCCGCCGACCGCGAGCGGCTGGTGAGAGAGCCCGCCCTGATGCCCATGGCGGTCGAGGAACTGCTGCGCGCCTATTCGCCCGTTACCATGGCGCGCGAGGTGATCAAGGAGACGACCATCGCCGGCTGCCCGATCAAGCCGGGCAACATGGTGCTGCTGTCGTTCCCCGCCGCCAACCGCGATCCGGCCGTGTTCGCCGACGCCGACAAGGTGGTGATCGACCGCAAGAACAATCCCCATGCCGCGTTCGGGCTCGGCATCCACCGCTGCGTCGGCTCCAATCTGGCGCGGATGGAGATGACGGTTGCGCTCGAGGAATGGCTGAAGCGGATCCCCGACTTCCGCCTCGATCCGAACGGCAAGGTCGCCTGGTCGGAGGGTACCGTCCGCGGGCCCAGGCGGTTGCCGATCCTGTTCGGAAAGGCTACCTGAGGGCCAGTTACTCACCATAAGCGACCGGAGGCCCGCCCATGACAGACCAGACACTCGGGCGGGCCCCGGAACGACTTGATATCGCCGACGTCGAGCGGCGGGTGAAGGCGATCTTCATCGGCTCGATGGGCAATCTGGTCGAGTGGTACGATTTCTACGCCTATACCGCCTTTGCGCTGTATTTCGCGCCCGCCTTCTTTCCGACCAGCGATCCGGTGGTGCAGCAGCTCAACGCCGCCGTGCTGTTTGCCGCGACGTTCCTGATGCGGCCGCTCGGCGGCTGGCTGTTCGGCTACCTCGCCGATCGTTTCGGCCGGCGGCTGTCGCTGACGCTATCGGTCGTCTGCATGTGCTTCGGCTCGCTGATGATCGCGGTGACGCCGACCTATGCCACTATCGGTCTTGCCGCACCCGCCATCCTGGCGCTCGCCCGCGTCATCGAGGGCCTGAGCCTCGGCGGCGAGTATGGCGCCAGCGCCACCTATCTCAGCGAGGTCGCCGACGCCAAGCACCGCGGCTTCTATTCCAGCTTTCAATATGTGACGCTGATCGGCGGGCAGCTCACCGCCATCATCGTGCTGCTCGTGTTGCAGAAGGTGTTCCTGACGCCGGACGAGCTGAAGGCCTGGGGCTGGCGCATTCCCTTCGTGATCGGCGCCCTGCTTGCGGTCTTTGCCGCGGTGATGCGGCGCAGCCTGCAGGAGACCGAGGCCTTTGTCGAAGCCAAGAAGGCGGTGAACCCGCGCGGCTCGATCCGCGATTTGTTCCGGTACCCGCGCGAGCTCTTGCTCGTGGTCGGCCTCACCGCCGGCGGCACCGCGGCGTTCTATACCTTCACTACCTATATGCAGACCTTCGTCAAGCTGTCGGTGGGCTTGACCGAAGACCAGACCACGCTCGTGATCTTCGGCTCGCTGGTGTTCGCAACCATTTTGCAGCCGACCTATGGCGCGCTCTCGGACCGGATCGGGCGCAAGCCGGTGCTGATGTTTTTCGGCATCGTCGGCACGCTCGCCACCGTGCCGATCCTGATGACGCTCAAGGAGACCAAGTCGCCGTTGATTGCTTTCCTGCTGATCTGCGCGGCCTGGATCTTCGTCGCAGGCTACACGTCCATCAACGCGATCGTGAAGGCGGAATTGTTCCCGACCAATGTCCGCGCGCTCGGCGTTGGGCTACCCTATGCCGTCACCGTGTCGCTGTTCGGCGGCACGGCGCCGGCGATCGCGCTCTATTTCAAGACCCTGGGTCATGAGGACTGGTTCTATTATTACCTGAGCGGAATGATCTTCCTGTCGCTCCTGATCTACTCGACCATGCGCGACACCAAGCATGAATCGGCGATGCACCGGCACGAATGAGCAGACACGAACAGGCAGCCGCGAGTAGGAAAACGATAAGAGTCGTGACATGGCTGAAGACCAAGAGCCGCCCGAGAGCAAGCTGACCCGAACCAAGCAGCGCTGGGCGCAGGAGGGCCGCTTCCTGACCGGCAAGATATCGCGCCCGGACGAACAGCGGCTGCCGCCCGGCCAGCATTTGACCAAGGACTGGCCGGTGCTCGATCTCGGGCTCACGCCCGAGATTCCGCGCGAGCGCTGGCGGCTCGACGTCTATGGCGCGGTCGAGCATCCCGTGTTCTGGGACTTTGCGCAATTCATGGCCGAAAAGCAGACGCAATTCGTTTCGGACATTCATTGCGTCACCACCTGGTCGCGCTATGACAACCACTGGGAAGGGCTTGCAACCCGCGATCTGCTCGCGGCCTGCCAGCCCCGCACCGATGCCGGCTTCGTCGTGCTGCACAGCTATGACGGCTACACCACCAATCTCGCGCTGGAGGATTTCGCGGCCGCAGACGCCCTGCTCGCCCATAGCTGGTCGGGCAAGCCGCTGGACGTCGAACATGGCGGCCCGGTACGGCTCGTGGTGCCGCATCTGTATTTCTGGAAAAGCGCGAAATGGCTGCAGGCGATCGAATTCCTCACCGACGATGCGCCGGGCTATTGGGAGGTCCGCGGATACCATAACCGCGGCGACCCCTGGGCCGAGCAGCGCTATTCCGATGATTGACGTCTTCATCTCTCCCGATGGGAGAGGTGAAACACCGCCAGTGGGGAGACATCCAATGCCGACCGAACGCTTCCAATTCGAAGGTGAAGGCGGCCATCAGCTCGCCGCTGCGCTCGACCTGCCCGGTCGCGAGCCGATGGCCTACGCGCTGTTTGCGCATTGCTTCACCTGCGGCAAGGACGTGCTGGCTGCACGGCGCATTGCGCTGGCGCTTGCCGACAAGGGCATCGCGGTGCTCCGCTTCGACTTCACGGGGCTCGGCTCCAGCGAAGGCGACTTCGCCAATTCGACCTTTTCCTCCAACGTCGCCGATCTCGTGCGCGCGGCAAACCATCTGCGTGCGACGCGGAAAGCGCCGACGCTGCTGATCGGCCACAGCCTTGGCGGTGCCGCGATCCTCGCCGCCGCCGTACAAATCCCGGAGGCATTGGCGGTCGTGACGATTGCCGCCCCGTCCGACCCCAATCATGTGACCGGATTGTTTGGGGATCGCATCGAGGACATCAGGCGGAACGGCCGCGCCGAAGTCTCGCTCGCCGGCCGTCCCTTCCCAATCACGCGCGAATTCCTCGACGATATCGCCGAGCACGAGCTGATGCGGCACATCACCGGCCTGCACAGGGCACTGCTGGTCATGCATGCGCCGACCGACGACACCGTCGGCATCGACAATGCGACGCGGATTTTCGTCGCGGCCAAACATCCCAAGAGCTTTGTCTCTCTGGCCGATGCCGATCACCTCATGAGCAACAGGCGCGACACCAGCTATGCTGCGGAGGTCATTGCCGCCTGGGCCAGCCGCTACATAGGATCAGGCACGCCGGCGCAGGCGACCGATTCCGGGCAGGCGCCGCGCCAAGTGGTGGTGCGCGAGACGCGCAACAGCAAATTCCAGCAGACCGTGACGGTCGGCCCGCACCGGCTCACCGCCGACGAGCCGGTCGCCGCCGGCGGCGAGGACACCGGGCTCGCGCCCTACGATTTCCTGCTGACCGCGCTCGGCGCCTGCACCTCCATGACCATGCGGCTCTACGCCGAGCGCAAGACGCTGCCGCTCGATCGCGTCACCGTGACGCTCAGTCATAGCAAGATCCATGCAAAAGACTGCGAGGAGTGCGAAACCCGCGAAGGCATGCTCGACCAGATCGACCGGGTCATCGGCATGGAAGGCGCGCTCGATGCCGACCAGCGCAAGCGGCTGATGGAGATCGCGGACAAATGCCCGGTGCATCGCACGCTGACGTCTGAAATCCGCATCCTGACCAAGGCGGCCGACTAAGCCGCTTTCGTAGCGCTCGCTTCCATCTGCGCCAGCGGCCGCACCCGCAGCGCGCCGCGCAGGCCCGCGCCGGTGCCGGCGAAGATGCCGGCGACGGCGACGAACGAGGTCAGCGCCAGCGTCGACAAGCCGGTCAGGCCCTGCCCGATCGAGCAGCCGAGCGCCATGGCGCCGCCCGCCCCCATCAGCGCCGCGCCGCCGGCCGAGCGCAACAGATGCCGCGGCGACGAGAAGCCTTCGAGCTCGAAGCGGCCGGTGAGCAGCGCCGTGATCAGGCTTCCCGCAAAAACGCCGGCGACGGTCGCGATGCCGAAGTTCAGCGAAAGCCCGGTCGACAGCATCGCATATTGCAGGCTGTCGGCGATCGGCGCGATGAAGGTCAGCGATGTCACCGGCACGGGATTGAAGTCGTCGGCGCCGAGATAGCCGGTCGTGAACCAGCCCGCAGCAACGAGCAGGCCGATCACGAGGCCGGCGGCGATCTGGCGAGGCGCACGGCGGAACGGCTGATGCGCGAAAGCAAAACCGACAAGCATCCCACCGATGGCGACCGCCGCGACCAATCGTGCCGCCGTCCCGTGCAGGCCGATGCTTGACAGCCACGCGGGCAGCGAAGTGATGGTGGCGGTCGTCTGCGAGGCCTGCAGCACGGCGATCCGCGCCGGCGCGATCAGCCCCTTCAGCGTCATCTCGGCTGTGATGCCAAGCACGATCACGACCACGAAGGAGCGCAGATTGCCCTTGCCGAGCAGGACCAGCGCCCGCGAACCGCAGCCATTCGCCATCACCATGCCGTAACCGAACAGAACGCCGCCGACGAACATCAGCGGCACCGAGAAGCTCGATTGCAGATAGATCGACTTGCCGAGATCGACGAAACCATAAGTCGCAAGACTTTGCGTGGCCAGCACGCCCGTGCCCATCGCCAGTGCGAAGGTGCGCATCAGCCGGCTGTCGCCCTTCGCCCACCAGCCGCGCAGCCCGCTCATCAGGCAAAAGCCGCTCGCCAGCGCAACCGCGCCGTAGATCAGGCCGATGGCGAGGCCGGCGAGGACGACGATGTCGGCTGGGTCCGTCATAGCGCCCGCTCCCTCTTCATTGCGAGGAGCAGCGCGACGAAGCAATCCTGAGCCACCCGGGCGACTCTGGATTGCTTCGCTTCGCTCGCAATGACGAAATAGTAACCGTCATGGCCGCAGAATCACGCGGTCGCGCGAGGAACCCGCGACGGCGACATAAGCGCGCTTGGCGTCCTCCAGCGGATGGACCGCGGCCGGATTGATCCGGAACGGCTTCAGGTGCCCGCTGGCAAAACCCGGCGCGAGCTCGCGCAGCACGTCACCGGTCGCGACCGACGACAGCGCCAGCGTGTCGATGCCGAAATAGGCGTGCTGGCCGCGATAGAATTCCAGGATGTTGAACTGCACCACCGGATTGATGGCCGCAATCAGGATCTGCCGGCCGCGTACCGCCAGCGACTTGTGTGCTGCCTGGAAGTAGGGATCGCCGACCGTGTTGAACACGATGCCGGCGCCCTTGCCGTCGGTCAGCTCGCGCACGCGCGCTGCGACGTCGGTGGCGGAGGCGTCGATCATCTCGATCGGCGCGTTGGCGTGGCCCTCATAGGGCTCGCTCTTGCGGACCACGCCGATCACGCGCGCGCCGTGCCACGTCGCGATCTGCGCGGCGGCCTGGCCGACCTTGCCGTTGACGCCCGTGATGACCACGGTCTCCCCGGCTTTCGGGACGCCGGCGCGGCGAAAGCCCTCCATCGCGGTGACGAAGGGAACACCGATGCCTGCCGCCTCCTCCCAGGACACGCTCGATGGCTTGTCCACCACCGCGTCGAGCTCGACCACGAGATGGCTTGCATGCGTGCCGTCGCGGCGGATGCCGAGGTCGCCGGAGGAGCCGAACACCTCGCGCCCGATCGTGCCTGCCGGCCCGTCGATCACGACACCGGCGTAGTCGCGGCCCGGCGTGCGCGGGAACACGGCATAAGCCATCAGCCCGGTCGCCGCCTTCACGTCGGACGGGTTGACCGCGGCGGCCTTGATCTCGATGAGAACGTCGTGGTCGCGGCGCGCAAGCGTATGCCGCTCGATTGCGGGCACGAGCGAGGCGGCATCGGATGCTTTCGCATTCAGCCGCACGCAGCGGGCCTCGACAACATTAGCCGAACTTGGATCTTCCATTCACCACTCTTAACGCTCATCCTGAGGAGCCGCGAAGCGGCGTCTCGAAGGATTGAGGCCACGGTCGGGCCTCATGGTTCGAGACGGCGCTCTCGCGCCTCCTCACCATGAGGGTCGAATGGTTACCCTTTCGGCCGCTTGTCGTAAACCCGCTTGGCCTTGCCGAGCGAGCGTTCCAGCGTCTCGGGGGCGACCGCCTTCACCCGGGCGGTGACGCCGATGGTGTTCTTGATATGGACGCTGATCCGCTCGGCATGATCGGCAAGCCCGCGGCCGTCCCAGCTTTCGGGACGGGCCTCGGCGATGATGGTCAGTTCGTCCATGCGGCCGTCGCGGGTGAGCTCCATCACGAAATGACCGCCGCACCAGTCGGTCGCGAGCAGAACCTCCTCGATCTGGGTCGGGAACAGATTGACCCCGCGCAGGATGATCATGTCGTCCGAGCGGCCGGTGACTTTCTCCATCCGCCGCATGCCGGGCCGCGCGGTGCCCGGCAATAGCCGCGTCAGGTCGCGGGTGCGATAGCGGATCACCGGGAAGGCTTCCTTGGTCAACGACGTGAAGACCAGCTCGCCCTTCTCGCCGTCAGGCAGCACCTTGCCCGTCTCGGGATCGATCACCTCAGGGTAGAAATGATCCTCCCAGATGTGCAGGCCGTCCTTGGTCTCGATGCATTCCTGGGCGACGCCGGGACCGATCACTTCCGACAGGCCGTAGATGTCGGTGGCGTCCATGTCGAAGGCGTCCTCGATCTCGGCGCGCATGGCATTGGTCCAGGGCTCGGCGCCGAAAATGCCGATCTTCAAGGACGACTTGCGCGGGTCCAGACCCTGGCGCTTGAACTCGTCGAGGATCGCCAGCATGTAGCTCGGCGTCACCGTGATGATGTCGGGACGGAAATCATTGATCAGCTGCACCTGCCGCTCGGTCATGCCGCCGGAGATCGGCACCACGGTGCACCCGAGCTCTTCGGCGCCGTAGTGCACGCCCAGCCCGCCGGTGAACAGGCCATAGCCGTAGGCGTTGTGGATGATCATGCCGCTGCGGCCGCCGGCGGCGCGGATCGAGCGTGCCATCACGCCCGACCAGGTCGCGATATCGGCCTTGGTGTAGCCGACCACGATGGGCTTTCCGGTCGTACCGGAGGAAGCATGCACGCGCACCAGCTTCTCGCGTGGCACCGCGAACATGTTGAAGGGGTAGTTGTCGCGCAGGTCCGTCTTCACCGTGAACGGGAATTTCGCGAGATCTGCGAGCTCCTCGAAGTCGGACGGATGCACGCCGGCCTTGTCGAAGGCGTTCCGGTAATGCGCGACATTGTCGTAGGCATGTGTGAGCGACCATTTCAGGCGCCGGGTCTGCAGCGCCATGATCTCGTCGCGCGAGGCGCGCTCGGCCTCGTCCAGCTCCGGACTATAGGAGTGTGCTCTTGCTTTCAGGCCTGTCGCAGCCATGGCGTTTCCCCGTGATGTTCATTGTTGTTTTGTGTCGTGCTCCGGCAACCAGGTGCCGGCAATGACGCGGGAGTGACCGCGGAATTCGGCGATCACCTCATCACCGGCGGTGACGCGAACGTCGTAGATGCCGGAGCGCCCGCTGCGCGAGACTTCGCGCGCCACCGCAACCAGCCGGTCGCCGAGCTTGCCCGGCCGGATGAAGGAGATCTGGCAATGCGCGGCCACCGCGCGATGGTTGCGGCTGTTGCAGGCAAAGGCGAAAGCGGAGTCGGCGAGCGTGAAGATGAAGCCGCCATGGGCGATGCGCTGGCCGTTCACCATGTCCGGCCGGATGGTCATGGCCAGCGTCGCCTCGCCGGCCCTGACGTCGAGGATTTCCATGCCGAGCCCCGAGCTCGCATCGTCGTCCTTCCACATCGCATCGGCACAGGCGCGCGCCAGATCGTCAGGTGAAAGCGTGGCCTTGACGTTCACTTCGAAACTCCCCGGAATCATCGGGCTTGTTGGCCAAGCCTCTGGTCAATGCATGCTGCGGCGGCGCGACATTCGTGTCAACGACGCCGGAAACTCTAGACGTGGTCGTAATCGACCACCACGCGCTCGGACACCGGCTTGGCCTGGCAGGTCAGGACGAAGCCGGCCTCGAGCTCCCACGGCTCCAGCGAATAGTTGACATCCATCTCGGCCTTGCCCTCGACCAGCTTGGCACGGCAGGTCGAGCACATGCCGCCCTTGCAGGCAAACGGCAGATCGATACCGGCGCGCAAGGCCGCGTCGAGAATGGCTTCGCCCTCGGCAACCGGCACCTCGCGGCGCTTGCCGTCGATGATCAGGGACGCGAGCGCCTTCGGCGGTGCCGACGGTTGTATCACCGCCTTCGGCCGCGGCCTGCCGCCGAACTCGGAGACGAAGCGCTCGACATGGATGCGCTCGGGCGCAATGCCGATGGCGCGGCACGTGGTCTCGATGTCCTCGCTCATGCCGGCCGGGCCGCAGATGAAGACGTGGTCGACACTCTCCGCCGGCACCATTGCGCGCAGCAGCACGCGCACCTTCTCGCCGTCGAGCCGGCCGTGCAGGATCGGGATGTCCTGCTCCTCGCCGGAGATGACATGGAAGACGGAGAAGCGGTCCAGGAAACGGTCCTTCAGCTCCTCCAGCGCCTCGCGGAATAGCATGTTTGCGGTGGCGCGGTTGCCGTAGAACAGGAAGAAGCGGCTGTTCGGCTCACCCGCCAGCACTCCCTTGATGATGGAGAGGATCGGCGTGATGCCGGAGCCCGCAGCAAAGCCGACATAGGTGCGCGCATCGTCCGCGGCGGGCGTCAGGCCAAAGCGGCCGGTCGGGGTCATCACGTCGAGCTCGTCGCCGCGCTTCAATTGCTCGGTCGCCCAGCTCGAGAACGCGCCGCCATCGACCTTCTTCACCGCAATGCGCAGCTCGCCGTCGTCGGGGCCGGAGCAGATCGAATAGGAGCGGCGAACCTCCTCGCCGTCCATGGTCGTGCGCAGCGTCAGATACTGGCCGGGCGTGAAGCGGTAGTCGCCGGCAAGCGCCTCGGGGATCGCAAAGGTCATGGAGATCGCGTCCGGCGTTTCGCGGCGGAGGTCGTCGACGGCCAGGCGATGGAAGCGTGGGGCGTGGGACATGGGAGTGTGCTCTCGATCCGGTCTTAGCCGATCATTGCGAATTGCCGTCATTCCGGGGCGATGCGATGCATCTAACCCGGAATCTCGAGATTCCGGGTTCGTCGCTGCCGCGACGCCCCGGAATGACGGCGGACGTGGCACTGGATTGCTTCGCTTCGCTCGCAATGACGGCGGTCATGACATCAGTGACACTTGAAATAATCGAACGGTTCGCGGCAGCTCTTGCAGCGCCACAGCGCCTTGCAGGAGGTTGAACCGAATTCCGAGAGCAGCTCGGTGTCAGTGGAGCCGCACTGCGGGCACTTGACCTGCTGCACACCGAACAGCGCACGGCGTGAACTCCTGGGCGCCGGTGGCGCAATGCCGTAATCCCTAAGCTTCCGCCGGCCCTCCTCGCTCATCCAGTCGGTGGTCCAGGCCGGTGACAGCACGGTGCGCACCTTGGCGTTCGGAAATCCCTCGCGAGCGAGCGCAAGCTCGATCTCCAATGCGATCATGTTCATCGCCGGACAGCCGGAATAGGTCGGCGTGATCGCGACGTCGACATGGCCGTCACTGACGCTGACCTCGCGCAAGACGCCGAGATCGGCGATGCTGAGAACCGGGATCTCCGGGTCGACGACGCTTGCCGCGGCGGCCCAGGCGCGCTGCTGCAGGTCCGGCCTGTCCACGACCGCTACCATGTGAGCCCCGGGAAGCTGCGCTGCATATATTGCAGCTCGCTGAGGAGATGGCCGAGATGCTCGCTGTGGCGGCCACTCCTGCCGCCCTGCTGCATCCAGTCGTTGGACGGCAGCGTCAGCGTCGCCTCCGCGATCACGTCCGAGATCGTCTTCAGCCACCGCGGGCGCAGGCCGGCCGCATCGATGGCGATGCCCTTGTCGATCAGGCTGCGCTCCGCCTCGTCGACCGCGAACATCTCGCCGGTGAACGCCCAGAGGTGATCGATGGCGGCCTGGGCCCGCGCGTGGCTCTCTGCCGTGCCGTCGCCGAGGCGAATGATCCATTCCGAGCAGTGCCGCAGATGATAGGCGCTCTCCTTCTCGGATTTCGCCGCAATCGCCGCAAGCGTCTCATCGCTCGATGTCATCATCGCGCGCCAATAGAGATCGGCAAAGGCCGAATAGAACAATTGCCGCATCATGGTGCGGGCAAAATCGCCATTCGGCTGTTCCAGGAGCAGCAGATTGCGGTACTGCCTGACATCGCGAAGATAAGCGAGCTTGTCCTCGTCATTGTCCTTGCCCTCGACCTTGGCCGCGTAGGAATAGAGCTCACGCGCCTGTCCGAGGAGATCGAGCGCCATGTTGGCGAGCGCCATGTCCTCCTCCAGGATCGGCGCGTGCCCGCACCATTCCGACAGGCGATGACCGAGAACCAGCGCATCATCGGCGCGGCGCAGTGTGTAGAGCACCAGCGGAGATTCGGAGACCTGGATGTTGGAGATGGTCATTACACTTTATCCGTTCGCATCCACTTGCTCGACCTCATCCTGAGGAGCCTGCGTAGCAGGCGCCTCGAAGGATGGGCCACGGGTTCTCATGGTTCGAGACGGCGCTTCGCCTTCTCACCATGAGGGGTGAGAGACTTCACATATGGCCGACTTCTTCAGGCACCTCGTAGAAGGTCGGGTGCCGGTAGATCTTGGATTCGGCGGGCTCGAACATCATTCCCTTCTCGGCCGGATCGGAGGCGGTGATGGCGCTGGACGGCACCACCCAGATCGAGAGGCCCTCGCCGCGGCGAGTGTAGATGTCGCGGGCGGCCTGCAGCGCCATGGTGGCGTCGCTCGCATGCAGCGAGCCGACATGCTTGTGGGCAAGACCATTGCGGCTGCGGATGAAGACTTCCCACAGCGGCGTGTTCGGCGTGGCCATGACGATCTCCCGTTACGACAATTGGTCTGTTCAGCCGCCTGCGCGGCTTTGGATTATTCAGCCGCCTGCGCGGCGTGGCGAAACTTGCGCTTGTCGGCATAAGCAGCGGCGGCTTCGCGCACCCAGGCGCCGTCGTCATGCGCCTTGCGCCGCGCCGCCATCCGGTCTCGGTTGCAGGGGCCGTTGCCTGCGAGCACCTGCTTGAACTCGGTCCAGTCGATCTCGCTGTAACGCCAGTGACCGTCGGCATCCTGCTTCATGCCGGGATCCGGGATGGTCAGCCCCAGGAACTGCGCCTGCGGCACGGTGGCATCGACGAATTTCTGGCGCAGCTCGTCATTGGAGAAGCGCTTGATCTTCCATTTGGTCGAGGTGTCGCTGTGCTGGCTCACCTGGTCGGGCGGCCCGAACATCATCAGCACCGGCCACCACCAGCGGTTCAGCGCATCCTGCGCCATCGCCTTCTGCTCATCCGAGCCCCGCGCCAAGGTCAGCATGATCTCGTAGCCCTGGCGCTGATGGAACGATTCTTCCTTGCAGACGCGGATCATCGCGCGCGCATAGGGACCGTAGGAGCAGCGGCAGAGCGGGATCTGGTTCATGATCGCGGCGCCGTCGACCAGCCAGCCGATCACGCCGATATCCGCCCAGGTCAGGGTCGGATAGTTGAAGATCGAGGAATATTTGGCCTTGCCGGCCAGCATCGCATCGACCAGTTCCTCGCGCGAGGCGCCAAGGGTCTCGGCGGCGGCGTAGAGATACAGCCCGTGGCCGCATTCGTCCTGGACCTTCGCGAGCAGCGCGGCCTTGCGGCGCAGCGTCGGCGCGCGCGTGATCCAGTTGCCTTCGGGCAGCATGCCGACGATCTCGGAATGCGCGTGCTGGGAAATCTGCCGGGTCAGCGTCTTGCGATAGGCCGCGGGCATCCAGTCATTGGGCTCGATGCGCTCCTCGGCATCGATGCGCGCCTGGAACCGTGCTGCCTGCGCGGCATCCTCGAGGCTGCGATCGTCGGTATCCGACGTATTGAGCGCCTGGGTGTACATGGCCGCCCTCCCTGATGTGTTGGGAGGAAATATATATCATAATTTCCTAGATGCAAGAGATTCTTGTAACATGTCCATATCAGTCCTCGAAGCGGTGCACCAGCACCTTGCGGGCCTGCGGCAAGGCGCCGCCCTCGTTCGTTCCGTGCTGGTCAAGCCATTGTTCAGACGAGGAAAGCAGCGCGCGATAGATCTCTGCGCAGAGTTCCCGCGCGGCCCGCCCCGGCCAGTCCTGCGGCAGCAGCGCCGGAGGCAACAACGGATCGCGCAGCACCACGCGGCGGTAATAGTGGATCAGAAGGATCCGCGCGATGAAGGCGTCGATGTCGTCGAGCTGTTCGCGCCGACCGATCCAATCGCGCAGAGGCGAAAACATCTTCATGAATTTCAGATAGGCATCCGCGGTGCGTTGCAGCGGCCAGCTCTCGCGCAGCAGCCGGCGGCCGTTTTCGTCTTCGGCGGAGACCTCGAGGCGGATCGCGCCCGACGCTTCCCGTGGAACGGGCACACCGGAGGGAGCGACCCACACCCCCGGCAGCGGACTGCCGAAACCCGCATTCTTCAGCGCCTCGCGCGAGGCGTCGCGGTCCTCGCCATTGCCGATCAGCAGCAGCTCGAACCGTCCGCTCCAGTCCGAGGGCGGCGGATCATAGATATGTTTGGTCGCGGCCTCGAAGGTCTGGCGCCCCTTCTCCGCCAGGCGATAGAAGCTGTTGCGGCCGACCTTCTCGCGCGTCAGCCAGCCATCGGCCGCGAGCCGCGACATCGCAGTGCGCACCACGCCGGAGTCGATGTCGAGGGCTTCGAAAAACGCGAGCAGCGTGCCGAGCCACACCGAGCCGCCGCGCGGCACGATGGCATCGCCGAACAAGGTGATGACGATGGAGCCGGTGCGCGACGGTTCGCGCTTGAGCTGGCTGATGATGCGACCGAGAGCGGCGGGTTGCGGCATGCGCTCACGCATACCGCGATTTTCCGTCGCCCGACAACGTCGCTGCGCGCCGCGTTACCGGTTCGGATCGGGATAGACCAGCGCGCGCCAGCCGCTGCGGTCGAACGGTTGCCACTCCCCTTCCGGCTGCGCCAGGCGATCGGCCACCGCATAGACCACGGCGGGATGATGGCCCATGCCGCAATGACTGCTCTCGACCTCGATGCTTTCGGCTTGAGCGGAGGTCCTTTCCTTGCAGCCCTGCCAGGCGCAGATGCCGTCGGTGCGGCTGAAGATCGCCGTGGTCGGCACCGGCGGCGGCTCGGCGAGCGATCCGCCAAACTCCGGATCGACCTCGTCGGCGCGACGGCCGCTGGCAAGCTCATAGACGCGCCAGGCATTGGTCGCCTTGGGCGGGCTGGCGAACGGGCTGCCGAGCGTGATCACGCTGCGCACGCGCTCGGGCATCATCTTGGCAAGCTGCCGCGCATAGAGGCCGCCGAGGCTCCAGCCCACCAGGCTGACCTTGCGCCCGTGGACGTCATTGAGCTCCTCCACCAGTTCGACCATGGCTTCGCGCACGCCGTCGCGCAGGCCGAAATTGCGGCCCTGCCGCCAGCCATGCGCCGCATAGCCGCGGTTGTTGAGGAACGCGCGCAACGGCCGCGTCGACATGTCCGACGCAACAAGACCCGGCAGCACCAGCACGGGATGCCCGTCGCCATGCGGCGCGAAGCTCAACAGCGGCAGTGCGCCGAGAAATGCGCCGAACTCCTGGATGGCGCGGCCTTCCAGAAACATCAGGGTCTTTGACGGCGGACGCAGCGTATGCGCGGTGGCGGGCATCCCGGAATTCCTCTCTTCAAATCGGTCGCGGACAATCTCGTTGCAAGCAGGTTCAGTTCGCAAGAGGCGGGCGCCGCAAGATCGTCTCGCAGCGCAACAACTGGAATCAAGCTAAGCCGCTTTCCGGCCCATTCAAGCGCCTCGCCCGCCCCGCGACAACAGGTTTTGCGGGGAAAACATCGTCTCGGGAGGCAAAAGTCACAACAAGCGGAGCAGGAATTCCGCGGTGTAGAGACCAAGCCCGGCGAGGCCGCCGATCAACGAGCCGTTGAAGCGGATATATTGCAGGTCGCGGCCGATATTGATCTCGATCAGCGAGATCAGCTGCGCCATGTCCCAGCTCTTGACCTGGTCGGAGATGAAGGTCTTAACGCCGCTCTTCTGGTCGGCGATGAAGCTGCGCAGCACGACGACGAGACCCTGGTTGATCTCGCCGCGCAGCTCGGCGTCGCCGGCGAGCGCATCGCCGGCGGCGACGAACATGCGGCCGAGATGGTGCTGCAGCACCTGCGATTCACCGCTGGCGCTGCGCTCGACGAAGGCGCGCGAGTTCGACCAGATGGTGCGCGCAAGCTCGCTCAATTCGGGGCGGCCCAGGAGATCGCGCTTCAAGGCATCGATACGTGCGACATAGGCCTTGTCGGTGCCGATGCGATCGACAAAGGACAGCACCATGCGGTCGAACTCGCCACGGAAGGGATGTTTGGGATCATTGCGGACCTCTTCCAGGAACGAGGTCGCGGATGCGATGACCTTGGTCAGGATGAACTTGTCGGCGCGATAGAGCTTCAGGAGGGTCGGCAATTCCGCGCGGATCTTCTCGCGGATCATCGCCATGGTCTCGGCCTGCGTCATGGTGTCGTGGATGATGCGCAGGAAGTCGTCGAACAGGGCTTGGTGCCGCCCCTCCTCGACAAAGCCGCGCAAGGTTCCGGCCGCGAGCGGGGCGAGATTCACGGACGACAGCTGCGTCATCATGCGGCGGGTGATGAAGGTCATGAGCCCCGAGGCTTCGGTCGCCGAAAACGCCTCGGGCAACAGGCGCAGCACGAAGCGCGCGAGGTCGCCGCTCTTCTTGCGGTCGCGCAGCCAGTCGGCGATGAAGGAGCCGAAATCGATCTCCAGCAGCTTGGCCTCGACCGGGCCTGCTTCGAGGAAATGCACCTCGATGAACTCGCCGAGCTTGTCGGCGATGCGCGCCTGGTTGCTCTGGATGATCGCCGTGTGCGGGATCGGCAGGCCCAGGGGCCGCTTGAACAGCGCCACTACCGCATACCAATCGGCAAGTCCGCCGATGGTCGCGGCCTCCGCAAAGGCCGCGACGAAGCCGAACAGCGGATGGATGTTGAGCAGCAGTTTTGCGGCGACAAACAGCGCGAGCGTCGAGGCCAGCACGAGCGTCGCCAGCGCCTTGACGCGCCTGAGGTCGGCGGCGCGCGCGGCGTCGCCGGGAACATCGAAGGAGAAGGAGTTCGCTGTCGTCATGACAATCTTCAGATCTTGCCCGCGACGAGAAGATAACAGCCTTTCCGTCATTCCGGGGCGCGCGAGAGCGCGAACCCGGAATCTCGAGGTTCCGGGTTCGATGCTTTGCATCGCCCCGGAACGGCAGTCGCAAAGGCGAAAAAGAAGGCCCGCGCGAAGCGGGCCTTGCGATCGATCCGCCGTTTGAAGTCGGCCGATCAGGCGGTCTTGTTGTAGACCTTGGCGAAGTTGTCCTGCGCGGTCTTGGCGCCGTTGGCGACGAGCTTGCCGAGATATTCGGCCGTCGACTTCGCCCGCGACACCACCACCTCGCCTTGCGCACGCGCCAGATCCGACTGGATCTGCACCGCTTCGTTCAGCGACTTGGCGGACACCAGCTTGTCGATGCCGGCGAAGAACGCCTCGGCGTCCTGGTAGATCGCCTGCTGAATGTTGCGGCTGATCTTGGCGACCTCGCTGACGGACTCGGCGGCGGCGCTCTCGATCGCGGCCGTCACCTTCTCCGAGCCGGCGAAGGCTTCGGCGGCCTTCTCCTTGGCCGTGGAGGCCTGGCGCTTGACGAACTCACGGGCGGCCTCCGGCACTTCGATGCCCTGGAAGTTCTTGAACGCCTCCGTCATCGGAGCAAACGCATCTTTCACGTTGGCGAACAGGGAATTGGTTTCAGTGGTCATTGGGGTCTCTCCATCCTCTAGATTATCGAGCTATGGGCTCACCCCGTCCGGATTTGGCCCGGGGCAGGCTCCTTATGACATCGTTAATGGTGCGACGCAACAATTATATTGCATAGCAGCATCACGAGATAGTGATAATTCCAAACCGGGCAAGCCTAGTCAACCTGCCGCCCAGCCCAGCGGTATTCAGGGCTGAACGGCTCCCGGCAGGCCATAGGCCTCCATCTGGGCCAGGAACTGCGCGACGTTGTGTCCAAGTACGACGATGTCATGCTTTTTGCCGGCGGCGTCGCGGACATGGTCGCGCAGCAGCGCCTCGGCCTTGAAGCCGAGGCTTTCGAACAGCGCGATCGCGGCCTTCTGGTCGACCGTCATCTGCGCCGTGAGCTTTTCGAGCCCGGCCCCCAGCGCCAGTGCAAAGGTCTCCTGTGACAGCACCCGGCCGATGCCGGTGCCGCGGACCTCCGGCAGCACCACCATCCTGAGCTCGCCGACATGGGGCGACCAGGAATGCGGATCGCGCACGACGGTCCCGCAGCCGACGACGCTTTCGCCCCAGATCGCGAGCAGGCTCGCGATCGCACCGCGCTCGATCTCGTTGATCCAGGCGGAGAGCACCTTCGGTTCGCTGATATTGCGCGGCAGGAACAAAAGGTCGTGCGCCGGCAATTTGCGCGCAAAGGCGAGCACGGCTTCCTCGTCGGCACGCGTCATCAGCCGAAGCTCGATCTCGCCGACATCGGTCTCCACCATGCGCGGATAAGCACGCGGTTCACTCATGTCGACCGTCCGCCAAGCCAGCTGTCCAGTTTCGGCCATAGCCGCTTCACCGCATTGGCGCCGGCGATCAGGCTGACGTGACCGCCTTTGAGGATCACTTCTTCTTTGTCGGACGATCCGATCATCGGGATCAGATGTCTCGCGGCCTCATAGGGCACGATGTGGTCGTGCTCGGCGACGGCATGCAGCAGCGGCGGTCTGATGTTCGAGAGATCCGCAGGCCGCCCGCCGACCGACATGGTGCCGTTGAACAGCTTGTTGTCCCACATCAGGTCCTTGGTGATGGTGCGGAAATATTCGCCGGCAAGCGGCAGCGTGTCGGTCGCCCAGCGGTCGAACATCCGGTAGGATTTGACGTATTCGTCGTTCCAGATGTTGTCCCAGAGCTGGATCTGGCCGATCGCGCGCGATGCGGGGCGCAGCATCTCGAACGAGGACAGGATCATTTCCGGCGGCACATTACCCACCGCATCGACCAGGCGGTCGACGTCGAAATAGCGGCGGTCGGAAAAATTCTGGAACAGCGTCATTTCGCGGAAGTCGATCGGGGTGGTGAAGCAGATCAGGTTTTTCACCGGCCCGTCCGCGTGGATCGAGCAATAGAGCAGCGACAGCACGCCGCCGAAGCAATAGCCGATGACGGTGACGTCCTCCTCGCCGGAGTCCTCCTGTACCTGCCGCAAGCAGTGCGGAATGAAATCGAGGACGTAGTCCTCCATGCCCAGGGATCGCTCTTCCGGCTTCGGCGCGATCCAGTCCAGCATGTAGACGTCGTAGCCGCGCTTGAGCAGAAACTCGATGAGGCTCTGACCGGGCACCATGTCCATGATATAGCCGCGATTGGTGGTCGCCATCACGATCAGGATCGGCACGCGGTAGATCTCGTCCGCCAGCGGCCGGTAATGATAGAGCCGCATGGTGCCGCGGATGGAGAGAATGTCCTTCGGCGTCGCGCCGAGCGCAGGGCCTGAGGAAGCGATATATTCGACGCCCTTGACGCTGCGCAAAATCGCACGCTGCACCTCGGACTGGATCCGATCCTGGATCGACGCGAGATCGAATGCCGGCGCCGCGCTCATGACTTCTCCCCGGACGGCGGCGCCGCCGCCGTGGGCGGGCGACGGGTGCGCGGCGGCCGGGCGGGGTTCGAGGCCGGGCGGGCGGCGCCGCTCTGCTTCTGCATCTCCTGCAAGAGCAGCTTGATCTCGTTGAGCTGGCCTTCGATGATCTGCAGCCGCTCGGCGATGCCGACCATCTGGGAACGGCTCGGCATGTTCATGCTGACAAGATATTTCTCCATGAAGTCGCCGAGCTGCTTGTGCGCGCCCGCCGTGACCCCGCCGGCCTGGTTCATCGCCTTGGAGAGCTGCGGCGATGCCAATGCATCATTGGCGAGGGAGTTGAATCCCTTCTCCATCTCGCCGAGCATCTTCTGCCACAATGCGACGGGGTCGTTGATCTTGTCGGACATGCGTCCTCCCTCACGTCCAAGGCGCATGACCTTTTCGGAAAGCCGCTGCACACTGTTCCGGATCATGCTCCGGCGAGGGTTGAGCCCCCGTCCTTTTCCGCCATACCACACCGTCGCGACGGCGCGGTCAACCTGCGCCCGCTTGTCCCCGGGGGCCGTCGAGAGCCTTCTGCGCTGCGAAAAAGCATGTCATAGAGTGCCGCAACGTGTGACCCTGCCTAGACAGTGCGCAGGATGCGGCAGACGGAGCGGCCAGAGGTGAATTCAATCGTCCAGCAGGAAGAGCGGCTCGTCCGCGCCAACGGTATCGACATCTGCTACGACGCGTTCGGTGACGCAAATGCCGAGCCGATACTCCTGATCATGGGTCTCGGCGCCCAGATGGTGCTGTGGGACGACCTGTTTTGCGTCGAGCTCGCAGCGCGCGGGTTCCGCGTGATCCGCTTCGACAACCGCGACATCGGACGGTCCTCGAAATTTTCCGGCGGCAAGCGCATCACGCCGCTCGAGCTGATCAAGCTGCGCTTTTTCAACGTGCCGGTTTCAGCACCCTACCGGCTGCATGACATGGCCAGGGATACGGTCGCGCTGATGGATGCGCTGTCGATCCCGTCGGCGCATGTGGTTGGGGCCTCCATGGGCGGCATGATCGCCCAGGAAATTGCGATCTCCTTTCCGCAACGCCTGCGCTCGCTGACCTCGATCATGTCGACGACAGGCAATCCGAAGACGCCGCCGCCGACCCGCGAGGCAGCCATGCTGCTGATGCGGCCGACGCCGCGCACCAAGGAGGAGTTTTTCGCGCGCTTCACCCAGACCTGGAAATTCCTGCGGGTCGGATCGTTCCCGCTGGACGAAGCGCGCGACCTCATTCGGGCCGAGCGCATCTATGAGCGCGGCCTGCACTATGACGGCTCCGCGCGGCAATTGCGCGCGATCCTTGCCTCCGGCAGCCGCAAGCAACGCCTGCAGACGGTGACGGCGCCGACGCTGGTCATCCACGGCACGGTCGATCCGCTGGTCCATCCCTTCGGCGGCAAGGACACCGCCGCGTCGATCCCCGGCGCCAGGCTGATGATGGTCGACGGCATGGGCCATGCGCTGCCAGTCGAAATGTGGCCCGAGGTCATCGACGCCATTGCCGCGCATGCGCATGGCGCGGCGAAGCAGGCGGCGTAGGTTGATACGCATTCCGCTGTCATACCCCGCGCATGCGGGGGATCCAGTATTCCAGAGGCTTCTCATTAGCCTCCGCCGTCTCTGGAATACCGGATCGCCCGCTTTCGCGGGCGATGACGACTGAGAATACGGAGAGGCTTGGCCGGGACGACCGCATCATCCCCCCGCCCACACATCCAGCACGTAGCGGTTCTCGGCGCCGAGCTGATCGATCCATCGTTGACCGGCGGCAGCATCTGCGCCCGTGTGCTCACGATAGATCGCGACCAGCGTCGCCTTGACATCGGGTTCCATGCGGCTGCCGTCGCCGCAGACATAGACGATCGCGCCCTGCCCGAGCAGGTGCCAGACCTTGTCCTTCTCGGCTGCGAGCAGATGCTGCACATAGGTCTTCTCGCCGCCCGCACGCGAGAAGGCCGTGTGCAGCTCTGCAATGCCGTCAGCCGCGAACGCCTTCAGTTCGTCGGCGTAGAGAAAATCCTGATCGGGGTGCCGGCAGCCGAAGAACAGCATCGCTGGCCCAAGCGCTGTCCCCTTCGCCCTGCGCGCCGCACGCTCCTGCAGGAAACCGCGGAAAGGCGCGAGGCCCGTGCCGGGGCCGATCATGATGATCGGCACCGTATCATCGTCCGGCAGGCGGAAGCCGGCCTTGGTCTCGCGCACCATCGCATGAATGCTCTCGCCTGCGCGACGGCCGGCGAGATAGGTCGAGCAGACGCCCCTGTAGATGCCCTGCCCCGAGGCCGCCTGCCCCTCCACCACGCCGACCGTGATGCTGCAACAGCCGGCGTCGCCCGACGGCGAGGACGAGATCGAGTAATAGCGCGGTGCGAGCAGCGACAGCGTCTCGAGGTAGATGTGGAACGGCAGCTCGCAGGCCGGATGTTCCTGCAGCAGGTCGAACACCGATTTGCGTTTGGCCAGGATTTCGCTGCGATAACGCTCGGACGATGCCTCGTCGTCGCCGACAAGCGCGAGCAGCTTCGGCTTTGTCACCGGGCAACGGGTGTGCTCGGACATGATCTGGATCTGCTTGCGGGTCGCGACCTGCTGCAGCTCGACGAAATCGGTCAGGAGCTGGCCGACCGACACCGCCTCGCCCACTGGCAATTGCGCGCGCCGCCCCGCGGCGACCTGCAGCCTGACCTGGTCCGCAGGCAGAAAGCCGAAACGGCGTGCGACCGCGTCGACCAGTGCGGGATCGTTGCGCGGCACCACGCTCAAATGATCGCCGACGCGGTAGCTCATGCCCGCGGGCAACGCGACCTCGATATGCCGGGTCGAGCGCTGCGACGCGTCGGGCCCGGATTTGTTCTGCAGCTCGCGATTGACCAGCACCGTCATCGGCGCGGCGCCGCCCAGCGCCGCGATCGCATTGACCGCACTCGGCGCGATCGGGTCGACCTTGTAGAGCGGCTCATCATCAGCGCTACGGCTGAAGGAGGCGTCGAGGCCGAACGCCGTCACCGCCGCGGGTGCCAGTTGCGCAAACCAGCGCTCGAACTGGCCGTCGAGATCGCTCTTCGCATCGCCCTCGCCGCGGGCGTAGACACCACGACCGCCGTGAGACGCCAGCGCCTCATCGATCAGCCGCGGCACGGATTGATAGGTCGCTGTCCAGTCGCTGTTGCCGCAACCGAATACGGCATAATTGACGCCGGCGAACGCGTCCTTCGGCAGATCGGAGCGCAGCCATTTGACGAATTGCGTGGCGTTGTCCGGCGGTGCACCATTGTAGGACGCACAGAAGATCAGGACGCCGCCCTGCTTTGGCAGCTCGCCGGCAAACTCGTCGAGCGGCGCAAGCCGTGTGGCGAAACCGTTGACCTCGGCAAGATCGGCGACCCGCGTCGCCAATTCCTCCGAACTGCCGAGATTGGAGCCGTAGAGCACCAGCAGCGGCGTATTGTGACCGGGCCGCGTTCGCGCCGGCGGCGGCGCCGCGCCGATCGACGCCACGGCCGGCGTGCCGCCCGCATGGACGCTTCGCTCCTTGTCGCTGCGTGGGCGCACCTTGATCTTGAAGCCCTCCGGCTTGACCGTCAGCGTCTCCTTCAGATGAAGCTGGTAACGGTTGACGTCGATCAGCTTGAAGCGCTGCAGGATCATGCCGAGCGCGAGGGCAGCTTCGTGCATGGCAAAGCCGCGGCCGATGCAGGCGCGCTGGCCGTTGCCGAACGGCTTCCACGCATTGACGGGACGCTTCGCCTCCGCCTCGCGGCTGAAATTCTCGGGGTTGAACGCATCGGGATTGGGACCCCAGACCGCGGGATCGCGATGCAGCGCCGTCACCAGGATGGTGATGAAGGTGCCTTTCTTGAGCCTGTATCTGCCGCCGCCGACGGTCTCGTCCTTGAGCGGGGCGATGCCGTAGGCGGGCGCCGGCGGCCACAGCCGCAGCGCCTCCTTCAATATCTGCGTGATGTAGCTGAGCTGGGTGACCTGCTGGTAGGTCGGCTTTGCATCCAGATCAGGCCCGAGAACGCGGTCGACCTCCTCATAGGCCTTCTTCAGGATGTCCGGATGCTTGAGCAGTGCATAGATCGTGTAGGACAAGAGGCCGCTGGTCGTCTCGTGCCCCGCGATCAGAAAGGTGTTGATCTGGTAGCGGATGTTGACGTCGTCGAGCTGCTCGCCGGTGACGCGGTCGACGCCGGTCATCATCGCCGCCAGCATGTCTCTCTTGTCGTCGGCGGCTTCCGCACTTCTGCGCCGCTCGGCGACGATCTCGTCGACCATCTTGTTCATGAAGGCGACGTCGGCTGCGAGATCGCGGCGGCGCTTGGCCATCCACACGTTCTCGAACGGCAGCCCGCGCGTCATCATGATGGTTTCGAGCGAGCGAACCAATGAGGCGACGAAGGGATGGTAGTCGCGCCGGTAGAAGGAGTTGAAGCGGTAGTCGAAGCCACAGAGGCCGATGGTGTCGAGCGTCAGCGCCGTCATGTCATGGACGACGTCGATCTCCTCATCGGCGTTGAGCCGCTCCCATTTTTTCACGAGCTGCTCGGCGATGTCGACCATGCTCGGATGGTAGGACTGCATGGCGCGGTTGCCGAACGGCGACAGCAGGATGTTGTGCGCCTTGCTCCAGTTCGGCTCCTTGGTGTCGGCAGTGAACAGCCCGTCGCCGCCGACCGCACGCACCCGCCGCAGCGCGCCGCGCACCGCCTTGTCGAAGCGCTTCTCGTCACTGAGCTCGTCGACCAGCTCGTAGCCGGAGACGAACACGATCGGCGCGCCCATCATGTCGAGCCAGAAGATCGGCCCCAATTCCTTCGCAAGCCGGGTCAGGTCCTGGATCGGCGCGGACGAATCCAGCGACAGCATGTTGCCGACCACCGGCCTGGTCGGCGGCTGCGGTATCGGATCGAGCCTGTTCTTTGGCGCCATGGTCGCTGTCGTCCCCCAATTCGCCGGTCATTCCGGGGCGATGCGAAGCATCAGACCCAGAATCTCGAGATTCCGGGTTCGCCTCTTCGAGGCGCCCCGGAATGACGGCACAACCTAACCAAACCGGCGTCTGCGCCATTCGATCAGCTTGGCGCTGACCTCCTCCGGCTTTTCCTGCTGCGTCCAATGGCCGCTGCCGCGCACGAGATACTTCTCGAGATCCGGCACCACCCGCTCCATGCCGTCGGCGGCGGAGGGCGGCAGCACGCGATCGTTCTCGGCCATGATCATCAGGGACGGCACCCGCACGGTGTGATCGAGATCGGCGGAACGCTGCCAGTTGCGCGAAAAATTGCGATACCAGTTGATGCCGCCGGTGAAGCCCGTGCGGGCGAAGGTGTCGACGAACACCTTCTTCTCCTCTGCCGACAGGATCGGCTCGCGCGGATCCTTGGCCGGGTCATAGCCCGCGACCATCTGCGGAAAGGCGAGGTTGGTCTTGGGCGCAGCGCCAATTCCGCCAATCGGCGCCTCGGGTGTTGCAGTATCGTTGCGCGGCATCGGCTTGCGCATGAAGAAGTCGAAGGTCCTTTCGACGTTGCTGCCGAAGATCCGGTCCGACTCCCGCGCCGGGTCCTGGAACTGCACGATGTACATGCTGTCGCCGAAGCGTTGCCGCATCAACTCGATGGGATCGGCGCGCATCCGGCTGGTGTGCGGCGTGTTGACGCCGACGACGCCGGCCACGCGGTCCGGATGCCGCATCCCCATCTGCCAGACGACAAAACCGCCCCAGTCATGGCCGACGAAGATCGCCTTGTCGATCCCGAGATGATCCAGCAGCCCGACGAGATCGCCGGTCAGATGTTCGAGGTCGTAGGCCTCGACCGCTTCAGGGCGATCGGTCGCGCCGTAGCCGCGCTGGTCGGGTGCGATCACCCGCAATCCCGCCTCGCTCAACGCCTTGATCTGATGGCGCCAGGAAAAGGCGATCTCCGGCCAGCCATGGCACAGCACGAGCGGCGGCCTGTCGGTCTTCGGGCCCGCTTCATAGAAGCCCATGCGAATTCCGTTCGTCTGGGCGAACTGAAGTGGCGGCATTTCAATCATTACGCTTGTCCCTGCTTCCAATTGTTACTCGGCCGCGCCCCTGATATCGGCCGGCGGCGGCGCATAGGCGGCCTCCAGCGCGGCGAATTCCCCCGGCAAGAGGTCGCAAAGCTGCTCCACATGCGGAATGATGTTGGCGCCCGCAATGAAGCCGAAATCGAGCTGGTCGCGATAGCTCTGCACGGTGATGTTGAGCGCGATCCCATGGGTCGATATCGACACCGGGAAGATGTGCAACAGCTCGGCGCCGGCGGCATAGAGCGTCTGCCGCGGGCCCGGCACATTCGACACCGTGATGTTGGCCGACGGCGGCAGGACATCGGGCAGGCTGGAGCGGCTATAGAGCAGCGCCAGGATCTGCACCAGCATCGGCGCGCCGAGCATGGAGATGTTGGAGACCTGCGGCATCACCGCGCGCAGCGGATGCGACATCTCCTTGGCCTTGGTGGACTGGGCGATGATGGTCTCGAGCCGCGCCTTGGGATCCTCGACATTGGTGGCGATCGCGCAGATCATGCCGAACACCTGGTTGTTGGAATCCGCATTGCCCTCCTCGCGCAGCGAGATCGGCACCGCCGCCGTCAGCGACTTCGCCGGCAGCGCGCCCTGTTGCAGGAGATAGCGCCGCACCACGCCGGAGGCGAGCGCGAGCACCACATCGTTCAGCTTGCCGCCGGCCTGCTTGGCCAGCGCCTTGGCCCGCGACAGCGGGATCGAGGTGCCGGCAAAGCTGCGCTCGGACGAGATCGTCTTGTTCAGGATGGTCGGCGGCGACATCATGCTGGAGAGGCTCTCCCGCGACTTCGGATCGGAGACTTTGCCGACGATGTCGGATACGCTCTTGAGCATGGTCGGCAGGCTGCCGGCAAAGCGCACCGCGCTCTCGATCTGGTACATCGCGTTGTCGAACAGGATCGAGCCGAGGTCGCTTTTGCCCGAGCGCGGCAGCTCGATTGTCTTGGCGGCCGCATCCAGCGGCTGGGTCCAGAGCTGCTGGTAGGAATCGAGCAGGTTGGCGGCGATGTCGCGGGGCTCCTGCCCGACCTTTGCCTTGGTTGGCGGCGGCTCGACCTGTCGCGGAATCGGCGAGACGTCGTAGATCATGTTGGTGAGCGCAGCACCGGCTCCGCCATCGATGCAGGCGTGATGCATCTTGGAATAGAGGCCGATCTCGTTGTCCTGCATGCCCTCGAAGACGTAGAATTCCCAGAGCGGGCGGGCGCGGTTGAGCAGCTTGGCGTGCATCCAGCCGACGATGCGCTCGAGCGTGGCGCGGTCGCGCGGGGCCGGCAGGCTTGCGCGAAAGATGTGGCGGTCGATGTCGAACTGGTCGTCCTCGACCCAGGAGGGATGGTCGATGTCGAGCGGCGCCTTCTCCAGCCGCGCCTTGAGGATCGGCGCGATGTGCAGGCGCGAGGCGATCATCGCCTTGAACTCCTCGAAGAAGTCGCCCTGGTAACCGTCGGGCAGCCGGAAGATCGCCATGCTGCCGACATGCATCGGCATTTCCGGCGTCTCAAGGTACAGAAACGACGCGTCCAGTGAGGACAGTTTCTTGCCGTCACCCATAATGCGCTCCTCCCGGTCGTATCGCTGGCGCTCTTGACGGCGCGTCTCGCGAAGGAGGCGATTGTGCATGGTCCGCCCCCGCCTAGGCAATGGCAAATCGGCGCGTCGCGGCACACGGGCCTGGCCGCGCGCGGGGGCTGCGGAAGCGCCCTGGTTTCCGGAAATTACGAAGCCCGACGAGGTCGGGAGTCCGAGCCTACTTCTTCTTGTCGCCGGGGCGACTGCCGCCGAGACCGGCCATCGCCACGAACATATCCTGGAAGCGCTCGGCCAGCTTGGGATCGAAGGTCAGCCAGTTCTGCATCAACGCTTCGGGCGAGACCTTCTCGATATTCGACATCATCTGCTGCTGCAGCTTGTCCATCATCGCCGCCTGCATCGGCGAGACATCGGGAAGTCCGAAAAATTGCCGGGCCTCCAGAGGCGTGCAGTCTATCTCGATATTAACCTTCATGACCTGAACCCGCTGTGATGGCCCCCGACAGTATCGACACGATAGCCCGCCCGACGCAAGCAGACGGATGCTGCGTCGCACCTCGCTTCTCGCATAACCCGACGACCAGCCGAAAGTCGAATGTCGCAACAGCGCGGCTTACGCAAGGCTGAAACCCCCGCCGCGGCTCGCTTCGTCCACCCGGCCGCTTCGGTAGGGACATCCATCTTGCGTGACGTCAAAAGTCGATCCAACATGGCTTGATCCTTGCAAGGGCGCCGCCGCTGGGCTAGCAGCGCCGTCACACCAGCACCATCCGCGGAGAACGTTAACAAATGTCGGTACGCCAAAACCTGCTTGCAGCGGCTTGCGCCTCCATGGTCGCGGTTTCGGTCTCGCCGGCGTCGAGCCAGGTGCTGCGCTACGCCAACCAGGGCGAGCTCAAATCGCTCGATCCCTATACGCTGAAGGAAACCACGACCATTGCCCACCACGCCCATGTCTATGAGGGGCTGGTCGGCCGCGACAAGGATCTGAAGATCGTCCCCGCGCTCGCCGAAAGCTGGGAGACGCTGGATCCGCTCCATTGGCGCTTTCACCTCCGCAAGGGCGTCAAATTCCACAACGGCGATCCCTTTACCGCCGATGACGTGCTGTTCTCGGCCGATCGCGTCCGCGCCAACGGCTCCAACTTCCTATCCAACGTTCCGCCCGACGCGAAGTTCGTGAAGGTCGACGACGACACCGTCGACGTGATGCTGTCCTCGCCCAATCCCATTCTGATCTCGCAATGGGACGGCTGGTACATCATGGACAAGAAATGGTGCCAGGAGCACGACGCGGTCGCGCCGACGCCGGCTTCCGCGACCACGCCGAGCTACGCCGCGCTGCATGAGAACGGCACCGGCCCCTTCACCATCGAAAGCCACCAGCCGGGCGTGAAGACCGTGTTCAAGGCCTTTCCGGGCTGGTGGGGCAAGCCCGAGCACAATCTGAAGGAAATCGACTTCACGCCGATCGCCTCCGACGCCACCCGCGTCGCGGCGCTGCTGTCGGGAGAGGTCGATGTCGTAGAGCCGGTTCCGATCCAGGACATCCAGCGGGTGAATTCCTCCGGCGTCGCCACCGTGATGAACGCGCCGGAGTTGCGCACCATTTTCCTCGGCATGGACCAGTCCCGCGACGAGCTGCTCTACTCCAATGTCAAGGGCAAGAATCCGTTCAAGGACGTGCGCGTCCGCGAGGCCTTCTACAAGGCGATCGACGTCGACCTGATCAAGAGCCGCGTGATGCGCGGCTTGTCGACGCCTTCGGCATTGATGATCGCGCCGCAGTTCTATGCGCTGTCGAAGGATTTTACTCGGCCGAAAGCCGACGTCGACGGCGCCAAGAAGCTGCTGACCGAAGCTGGCTATCCCGATGGCTTCGAGGTGACGCTCGACTGCCCCAATGACCGCTATGTCAACGACGCAGCGATCTGCCAGGCCGTGGTCGGCATGCTGGCGCGGATCGGCATCAAGGTCGATCTGCTGGCGCAGCCGAAGGCGCAGTATTTCGCCAAGGTGCTCAAGCCCGGCGGCTACAAGACCTCGTTCTACCTGCTCGGCTGGACTCCGGCGACCGCTGACTCGCACAACGTGCTGCATGACATCCTGGGCTGCCGCGACGACCCCAAGGATGCCACCCGCGGCGAAGCCAATCTCGGCGGCTATTGCAACAAGGACCTCGACGCGCTGACCGACAAGATCCTGGTCGAGACCGACACGGCCAAGCGCGACCAGATGATCAAGCAGGCCTTCGACATCTCGATCAAGGACTGGGCCTATATCCCGCTGCACCAGCAGGCCCTGTCCTGGGGCGTGTCGAAGAAAGTGAAATTGACCCAGCGCGCGGACAATCAGGTCCTGCTCTACTGGGCGACCAAGCAGGAAGAGTAAGTGATCGCATGGTTGGACGTCCCGGAAGCATCGGCTTCCGGGACTTGTCGTTTCTGCCGCGGCGTCCGCGCCGTCCTTGAAGGGAAGTGAAAGGAACAATGCTCGCTTTCACTCTTCGCCGGGCCATCCAGGCCGTCGCCGTCATGATCGCGGTCGGGATCATCGCGTTCGCGATGTTCCGCTTCGCCGGCGATCCCGTGAACCAGATGGTGTCGATCGATACCTCCGCCGCGCAACGCGCCGCGATCCGGGAGGAGCTTGGGCTCAACGATCCCGTGCTGGTGCAGTTCGTGCGCTATTTCGTCAACGCTGTGCAGTTCAGGTTCGGCATCTCCTACCAGTTCCGCCTGCCGGTCGCAGACCTGTTGAAGGAGCGGATGCCGGCGACGCTCGAGCTTGCCACCTGCGCCACGATCCTGGCGATGGTGTCCGGCATCCTGATGGGCGTCTATTCGGCGCTGCGCCGCGACTCGTTGCTCGCCAAGGCCTTCCAGGCGATCTCGCTGATCGGTATCTCGCTGCCGACCTTCCTGATCGGCATCCTGCTGATCTACCTGTTCTCGGTGACGCTGGGCTGGCTGCCCTCGTTCGGCCGCGGCGAGGTCGTCAAGTTCGGCTGGTGGAGCACGGGGCTTCTGACGCTATCGGGACTGAAGGCATTGATCATGCCGTCGATCACGCTCGGGCTGTTCCAGATGACCCTGATCATGCGGCTGGTGCGCGCCGAGATGCTGGAGGTGCTGCGCACCGACTATATCCGCTTCGCGCGCGCCCGCGGGCTGACCACCCGTGCCATCCATTTCGGCCATGCCTTGAAGAACACGCTGGTGCCCGTGATCACCGTCACCGGCCTGCAATTTGGCTCGGTCATTGCATTCGCGATCATCACCGAAACCGTGTTCCAGTGGCCCGGGATGGGCCTTCTGTTCGTGCAAGCGGTGCAGAACGTCGACGTCCCGATCATGGCTGCGTATCTGCTGATGGTTTCGCTGATTTTCGTCACAATCAACCTGGTGGTTGATATCCTCTACACCATTGTCGACCCGCGCCTGCGCGCGACCATCAGCCGTCCGGCCTGACGCATGAGCGACGCCGTCGTCCCGCATAAACCCGAAACTGCCGCAGGGCCGGCGGCCGCCGGCCTGCTGGCGCGCATGGTCGAGAGCGACCTGTTCTATTCGTTCCGTCGCTCCAGGCTCACCATGCTCGCCGCCGCCGTGACGCTGCTGTTCTTCCTGGTCGCGATCTTCGCGCCGCTGATTGCGGTGCAGAACCCGTTCGACCCGGCGCAGCTGCAGTTGATGAACTCGCGCATCCCTCCGCTCTGGATTGCCGACGGCCAGAGCCCGTTCCTGCTCGGCACCGACGAGCAAGGCCGCGACGTGCTGTCGGCGATCCTCTACGGCCTGCGCATCTCGCTGATCGTGGGCGTGCTCGGGGTCGCTTTCTCCGGCGCGCTCGGCATTCTACTCGGGCTCGTCGCCGGCTATGTCGGCGGCGCGGTCGACGGTCTCATCATGCGCATTGCCGACGTGCAGCTCACCTTCCCCGCCATCCTGATCGCGCTGCTGGTCAACGGCATCGCCAAGTCGGTGCTCGGCAACAGGCTCGATGCGGCGAGCATGCTGGGCGTACTGGTGCTCGCGATCGGCTTGAGCTTCTGGGTGCAATATGCACGCACCGTGCGCGGCTCGGTGCTGGTGGAGAAGAGCAAGGACTATGTCGCAGCGGCGCGATTGATCGGGCTGCCGGCGCCGGTGATCATGCTGCGCCATGTGCTGCCCAACACCATGGGCCCGATCCTTGTGATCGCCACCATCAACCTGGCGCTTGCCATCATCACGGAAGCGACGCTGTCCTTTCTCGGCTCCGGCATGCCCGACACCATGCCCTCGCTCGGCACCCTGATCCGGATCGGCAACAATTATCTGTTCTCCGGCGAATGGTGGATCGTCGCCTTCCCCGGCATCGCGCTGGCGACGCTGATCCTGTCCATCAATCTGCTCGGCGACTGGCTGCGCGACGCGCTCAATCCAAGGCTCAGGTGATCCGATCGTCATGGCCGAACCCGTGCTGTCCGTGCGCAATCTTCAGGTGGAATTCAGAACCCGCCGCCATACGCTGCGCGCCATCGATGGCGTGTCCTTCGATATCGCCAAGGGCGAGGTGCTGGGCGTGGTCGGCGAATCCGGCGCCGGCAAATCGGTGACCGGTTCGGCGGTGATCGGCCTGATCGATCCGCCCGGGCGCATCGCCGGCGGCGAGATCCGCCTGTCGGGCCAGCGCATCGACAATCTGCCGCCGGAGGAGATGCGCAGGATCCGTGGCAAGCGGATCGGCATGATCTTCCAGGATCCGCTGACGAGCCTCAATCCGCTCTACCGGATCGGCGACCAGATCGTGGAGACGATCAGGACCCACATGTCGCTCTCCGTCGGGGCCGCGCGCAAGCGCGCCGTCGACCTGCTCACGGAAGTCGGCATCCCCGCAGCCGAAAAGCGCATCGACGGCTATCCGCACGAATTCTCCGGCGGCATGCGCCAGCGCGTCGTGATTGCGCTCGCAATCTGCGCCGAGCCGGAGCTGATCATCGCGGACGAGCCGACCACGGCGCTCGACGTTTCGGTGCAGGCCCAGATCATCGCGCTGATCAAGCGGCTCGGCCGCGACCACGGCACGGCCGTGATGCTGGTGACCCACGACATGGGCGTGATCGCGGAGACCTGCGACCGCGTCGCCGTGATGTATTCGGGCCGCATCGCCGAGATCGGCCCGGTGCAGGACGTCATCAGGAACCCGCTGCATCCCTATGCCAAGGGGCTGATGGGCGCGATCCCGACGCTGACAGGCGAGGACCATCGGCTGGTGCAGATTCCCGGCGCGATGCCGCGCCTGTCGGCTATCCCGCCGGGCTGCCCGTTCAACCCCCGCTGCGCCTCGGCCTTCGATCGCTGCCGCGTCGAGCGGCCGGAGCCGCTTGTGCGAGGCGCGCAGGCCGTTGCCTGCCATCTGTACGATACAGAAATCACGGACAGCGCAGCATGAGCTTTGTCGAGATCAAAAAGCTGCGCCAGGTGTTCGACGTCTCCAAGCCGTGGCTCAACCGCGTGATCGAGGGCGGCCATCTCGAATATCTGAAAGCCGTCGACGGCGTCTCCTTCGAGATCAGGAAGGGCGAGACCTTTGCGCTGGTCGGTGAATCCGGCTCCGGCAAGACGACGGTTGCGCGCATGGTCGTCGGCCTGCTGCCGCCGAGCTCCGGCGAGGTGATCATCGACGGCGTCTCGATGACCGATCCGCGCCAGGCGCAGGCGCGGAAGCTGTTGCGCCGTCGCATCCAGATGGTGTTCCAGGACCCCTATGCGAGCCTCAACCCGCGTTTCCGGGTCGATGCCATTATCGCCGAGCCGATCCGCGCCTTCGGCCTGATCCAGGGCGAGCGTGCAATCAAGCAGCGCGTCGGCGAGCTCTTGACCCTGGTCGGCCTGCATCCCGACGATGGGCTGAAATTCCCGCATGAATTCTCCGGCGGCCAGCGCCAGCGCATCGCGATCGCCCGCGCGCTGTCGTCGGAGGCCGAGTTCATCGTCTGCGACGAGCCGACCTCGGCGCTCGACGTGTCGGTGCAGGCGCAGATTCTCAACCTGATGCGCGACCTGCAGGACAGATTCGGCCTGACCTATCTCTTCATCAGCCATAACCTCGCGGTGGTCCGGCATATGGCAAGCCGCATCGGCGTGATGTATCTGGGCCGCATTGTCGAGATTGCCGACGGGCGCGAGCTGTTCAGCCGTCCGCGCATGCCCTACACCAGGATGCTGCTCGGCGCGGTGCCCGATCTTGCGATGTCCGGCCGCCAGCGCATTCCGGTCAAGGGCGAGATCCCCAATCCGATCGATCCGCCCAAGGGCTGCGCCTTCAACCCGCGCTGCCCGCTCGTCTTCGATCTTTGCCGGAAGGAGACGCCCGAATTGATCGACGGCGTCGCCTGCCACGCCGTCAACACGGTGCCGCTCCCTGCATGATCACGCGGTTGCGAGGGCGGCATGCGGCAGCGCCTGTTGGCAGCTGCCGAGAGCTGTGATCAAGTGCGCCCCGCTCACGTTGCATGCCAAATAATGGATACGCCATGGCCAGTAACATCAATCCCGATCCGTTCACGACCCGGCCCGAAATCGAGGGCACGTTCGGCGTCGTGACCTCGACCCACTGGATCGCAACCGCGGTCGGGATGGCGACGCTGGAAAAGGGCGGCAACGCCTTCGACGCCGGCGTCGCGACGGCCTTCACCCTGCAGGTGGTCGAGCCGCATCTCAACGGCCCCGGCGGCGACGTTCCGATCATCGTCCATGATGTCAAGCGTTGCCGTACCGAGGTGATCTGCGGCCAGGGCCCGGCCCCCGCGCGCGCCACCATCGCCCACTACAAGAGCGAGGGGCTGGAGATGGTGCCCGGCACCGGGCTGCTCGCGGCCTGCGTGCCCGGCACGTTCGAATCCTGGATGTTGCTCTTGCGCGACTATGGCACGTTGCGGCTGCGCGATGTGCTGGAGCCGGCGATCAGCTATGCCCGCGACGGCTATCCGCTGGTGGAGCGCGCCTGCGCCACCATCCAGACCGTCGAGAAACTATTCCGCACGCACTGGCCGACATCGGCCGCGGTCTACCTGCCCAACAACGAAGTTCCGAAACCCGGCACGATCTTCACCAACAAGCAGCTCGCCGAGACCTACACCCGCATCCTGAAAGAGGCGGAGAGCGCCGGCAGCGACCGTGTTGCCCAGATCGAACGGGCGCGCACGGCCTGGTCCAAGGGTTTTGTGGCGGAGGCGATCGACAAGTTCTGCCGGACCCAGGAGGTGATGGACGTGTCGGGCTCGCCGCACAAGGGCGTGCTCTCCGCCGACGACATGGCGCGCTGGCAGCCGACCATCGAGGCGCCGCTGACCTACGATTATGGCCGCTACACCGTCTGCAAGGCGGGCGTCTGGAGCCAGGGTCCGGTGATGCTGCAGCAGCTTGCGCTGCTCAAGGGCTTTGAACTCGACGGCCTCGACCCTGTTGGCCCCGATTTCATCCATCTGCAGATCGAATGCGCCAAGCTCGCTTACGCCGACCGCGAGACGTTCTACGGCGATCCCAAGTTCACGGACATTCCGATCTCGACGCTGTTGTCGGACGCCTATAATGACCAACGCCGCAAGCTCGTCTCGGACAAGGCCTCGCTCGAGTTCATTCCCGGCTCGGTCGAAGGCTTTGGCGCGGTGGTGAAGCTGCGCCGCGCCGAGGGGCATCGCGAGGCGGTCGGCGCGATGGGCGCCGGCGAACCCACCGTCGGACGTTTTGGCGAGGTGCGCGGCGACACCGTGCATTTCGACATCATCGACAGCGCAGGCAACATGATCTCGGCGACGCCGTCGGGCGGCTGGCTGCAGTCCTCGCCGGTCATTCCCGAGCTCGGCTTCTGCCTCGGCAGCCGCGCGCAGATGTTCTGGCTGGAGGAAAACCACCCCGCCGCGCTCGCGCCCGGCAAGCGGCCGCGCACCACGCTGTCGCCCTCCATGGCGTTGCGCGACGGCGAGCCTTATCTCGCCTGCGGCTCGCCCGGCGGCGACCAGCAGGATCAATGGATCACGCAATTCTTCCTGCGCCATGTGCATGCGAGGATGAACCTGCAGGAGGCGATCGACGCGCCGGCCTGGCACTCCGAGCATTTCCCGATCTCGTTCTGGCCGCGCACCGCGCGCCCCGGCGTGCTGGTGCTGGAGAACCGTGTGCCAAAGGCGACGATCGATGAGCTGAAGCGGCGGGGCCATATCGTGGAGGTGGGTCCCGACTGGTCGGAAGGGCGCCTCACGGCCGCCTCGCGCCTCGGCAAGCGGCGCCGTGCCGCCGCCAATCCGCGCGGCATGCAGGGCTATGCGGCAGGACGCTGATAAGCACGTTGATAAGCACGTTGATAGGCCCGCTGACGGATATCACGGGATGACCTGGTCGATCATTGCCAAGGACAGTGCCACCGGCCAGATCGGCATCGCGGTTGCGACAAAATTCTTCGCCGTCGGCGCACTGGTGCCGCACATCGCGCCGGGACTTGGCGGCATCGCGACGCAGGCGCTGGTCAATCCGTATTACGGCATCGACGGGTTGAAGCTGCTGCGCGAGGGCAGACGACCGCAGGACATTATCGATGCTCTGATCGGTGCCGACAGTGGTGCCGCGAGCCGGCAGCTCCACATCATGGACGCGGCGGGACGGATCGCCGCACATACCGGGAGCGAATGCATCGACTGGTGCGGGCATCTCGCAGGCGACGGCTATTCCATCGCCGGCAACATGCTCGCCGGCGCAGCTGTGCTGGATAACACGGCGAAAGCTTTCGTCGCCAATGCGAGCCTGCCGTTTGCGCAACGGCTGCTCGCAGCCCTGCGCGCAGGCGAAGCGGCCGGCGGCGACAAGCGCGGCAGGCAATCGGCGGCGCTCCTGATCCATGACACAGAGGACTGGCCGGCGCTCGACCTGCGCGTCGACGACCATCCCGATCCGCTTGCCGAGCTCGAACGGCTGGAGCGAGCGAGCCGCGAGCGCTGGGTGCATTTCCGCAAATTCCTGCCCTCCCGCGCCAATCCTGCAGGGGTTACCGACCGCGGCATCATCGATGCCGGCGTTCAAGCCGCAACCGCGAGGGAGCGATGACGACCAGCCCGCTGATCGAGATCGAGGGCCTGCGCGTGCTGTTTCACGGCGACAACGGCCGCACCACCCACGCGGTCGATACCGTCGAGCTGAAGCTCGCGCACGGTGCGACGCTCGGCATCGTCGGCGAATCCGGGTCGGGCAAGAGCGTCACCTCGCTTGCCATCATGGGATTGCTGCCCAAGCGATCGACCGAGATTTCCGGCACCATCCGTTTCGACGGCTTCGATCTCCTGCAGACGCCGGACAGCACTCTGCGCGACCTGCGCGGCAACCGGCTGGCGATGATCTTCCAGGAGCCGATGACCTCGCTCAATCCGAGCTTCACCATCGGCGACCAGATCATCGAGACGATCCTGCGCCACCGCGGCGGCTCGCGCCATCAGGCGCGCCAGCGCGCCATCGACCTGCTGCGCCGTGTCCACATCCCCTCGCCCGAGACGCGCATCGACGACTATCCGCACAAGCTCTCCGGCGGCATGCGCCAGCGGGTCATGATCGCGATGGCGCTCGCCTGCGATCCGCGCCTGCTGATCGCGGACGAGCCGACCACCGCGCTCGACGTCACGCTGCAGGCCCAGGTCCTCGACCTGATGCGCGAGCTGAAAGCGTCGAGCGGCGCGGCGATCATCCTGATCACCCACGACCTCGGCGTCGTCGCCGAGGTCTGCGACGAGGTTGCCGTGATGTATGCCGGAGAGATCGTCGAGCGCGCCGCGGTCGACGAGCTGTTCGCGTCGCCGCAGCATCCCTACACCGTCGGTCTGCTCGGCTCGATCCCGCGACTCGACCGCCGCACCGAGCATCTCGCCACCATCGAAGGCATGGTGCCGAACATGACGAGGCCGCCGCCAGGCTGCCGTTTTGCGGCACGCTGCCCATTCGTCGGCGACGCCTGCATCAAGGCGCCGCCGCCGCTGGTCGAGGTCAGCCCGGGCCACGCCTCGCGCTGCATCAGGGCGCCGCTGGAGAGGCTGGTGTCGTGACCGCGCTGCTCGAAGCCGAAGGCCTGGTCAAACATTTTCCGGCGGCGCGCTCGCTGTTCGGCCGGCCGACCGCCTTCGTGCGCGCGGTCGAGGGCGTGAGCTTCTCCGTTCGCGCAGGGGAGACGCTCGCCTTGGTCGGCGAGTCCGGCTGCGGCAAGTCGACCGTCAGCCGCCTGGTGCTGCGCCTGATCGAGCCGGATGCCGGCGCCATCCGCTTCGAGGGCCGCGACCTGCTCGCCCTCGATGCCGCCGAGTTGCGCGCGTTCCGCCGCAAGGCCCAGCTGATATTCCAGGACCCCTATGCGTCGCTCAATCCGCGCATGACGGTCGGGCAGATCCTGGCGGAGCCGCTGGCGCTGCATGACCTCGTGCCGTCCTCGGCGCGGCGCGGGCGGGTCGAGCAGATCCTGCACATGGTCGGGCTCGAGCCGCGGGTGGCGGGCCGCTATCCGCACGAGTTCTCCGGCGGACAACGCCAGCGCATCGCGATTGCGCGCGCGCTCGCGGTCGAGCCGAAGCTGATCGTCTGCGACGAGCCGGTGTCCGCGCTCGACGTCTCGATCCGTTCGCAGATCCTGAACCTGCTGCGCGACCTGCAGCAGCGGCTCGGGCTTGCCTATATTTTCGTGTCCCACGATCTCGCCGTGGTCAAGCACATCGCCGATCGCGTCGCGGTGATGAATCTCGGCCAGATCGTCGAGACGGCGGCAACCGACGCGCTGTTCGCGTCACCGCGTCATCCCTACACCAGGGCGCTGCTGTCGGCGATCCCCGTGCCCAAGCCGCGAGCAAAGCGCAGCCGCATTGTGCTGCAGGGCGAACTGCCCAGCGCGCTCGATCCGCCGGCCGGCTGCCGTTTTCACACCCGCTGCCCGTATGTCATCGAGCGCTGCAGGCTGGAACGGCCGCAATTGACGGCCGATGGCACGGGTCATGCAACAGCCTGTCATCGATCGGCGGATCTTCCGCCAGCGGAGACCATCCTTCCCTCCGACGGCGAGCTTTCACCCGTCCTGGAAAGGCTGGTTGCGGCTTTCGGCAGCGGCGGGGAAGCCGGGCCGCCGGCCGGGGTTGATACGGTCGGGATGCCACCACCGAAAGCTTAGGGGCGTGCGAGAGATGAGGATGCGTGGGATGAGGATTATGCGTTTGGCAGGGCTCGCGGCGGCGCTGTTGCTGGGCTCTGGAGCGGGCGCATTGGCGCAGACCACGTTGCGCATCGGCATTGCCCAGGACCCCGACATTCTCGATCCGTCGTTCAGCCGCACCTATGTCGGCCGCATCGTGTTCTCGGCCTTCTGCGACAAGCTGTTCGACATCGACGACAAGCTCAACATCGTCCCGCAGCTCGCGCTGTCCTACGAGACCTCCGCCGACGGCAAGGAGATGACGATCAGGCTGCGGCCCGGCGTGAAATTCCATGACGGCGAGCCGCTCGATGCGGAAGCGGCCAAGTTCTCGATCGAACGCCACATGAGCATACCGGGCTCGTTCCGCAAATCGGAGCTTGCCAGCGTCGACCATGTCGAGGTGGTCGATCCCCTCACCATCAAGCTCGCGCTGAAGACGCCGTTCTCGCCGCTGATCACCCAGCTCACCGACCGCGCGGGCATGATGGTCTCCCCGAAGGCCGCGAAGGCGGAAGGCGACAAGTTCGGCCTGCATCCGGTCTGCGCCGGCCCGTACAAATTCGTCGAGCGCGTGCCGCAGGACCGCATCGTGTTCGAGAAATTCGCCGACTACTGGAACAAGGACAACGTTTTCATCGACCGTATCGTCTATCAGCCGATCATCGATGCCACCGTTCGCCTCGCCAATCTGAAATCCGGCAGCCTCGACCTGATCGAGCGGATTCTCGCAACCGACATCAAGGACGTGCGCGCCGATCCGAACCTCGTGCTGTCGGCCGTTCCGTGGCTCGGCTATCTCGGGCTCACCCTCAACATCGCCAACGACAAGAGCAAGGGCGCGCTCAGCCAGTCGGCGAAGGTGCGTCAGGCGCTCGACCTGTCGATCGACCGCGACGCGCTCAACCAGGTCGTCTTCAACGGCGAGTTCATTCCCGGCAATCAGTGGGTCAGCCCGGAGCACCCCTATTACCAGAAGGCCTTTCCCGTCCCCCAGCGCGACGTGGAGAAGGCCAAGGCCCTGTTGAAGGAGGCGGGCGTCAGCCTGCCCGTCAAAGTCGACCTCATGATCCCCCAAGGCGCCGAGGAGCAGGCGGTCGCCCAGGTGCTGCAATCGATGGCGGCGGAAGCCGGCTTCGACCTCAGAATCCGGGTGATCGAATTCGCCACCACCTTCAAGGAGGCCCAGGCCGGCAATTTCCAGGCATTCCAGATCGACTGGAGCGGCCGCATCGATCCCGACGGCAACTCCTACGTCTTCCTGCACAGCGGCGCGCCGCAGAATGACGGCGGCTATTCCAGTCCCGAGGCCGACAAGCTCATGGAGGAGGCGCGCCTCGTCAGCGATCCGGCGCAGCGCAAGGCGCTCTACGAGAAGCTGACCAAGATCGTGCTCAATGACGAACCGATCATCTATCTCTTCCATCGCAAGGTTCTGATTGCGCATACCAAGAAGCTCGAGGGCTTTCGGCCGATCCCGGACGGACTCGTGCGCGTCGTCGGATTGAAGCTGAAATGAGCATGGCTGCACGACGTCACCGCGGGCGCCAGGGCGCGGCCGCTTCATGCTGAACTTCCTCGGCCACCGCATCGTGCAGCTGGTTCCGACACTGTTCTTCGTGTCGATCCTGATCTTCTCGCTGCAACATCTGTTGCCCGGCGATCCCGCGCTCGCGATGGCCGGCGAGGAGCGCGATCCCGCCGTGATCGAGCAGATCCGCAAGCAATATCGGCTCGATCGGCCGATGCCGGTGCAATATGCCTATTGGCTCAAGGGCGTGCTGTCGGGCGATTTCGGTGAATCGCTGCGCATCAAGGCGCCGGTGCGCGACCTGATCGTGCAGAAGCTGCCGGTGACCCTGCAGCTCGGCGCGATGGCGATCCTGATCGCCTTCCTGATCGGCATTCCCGCCGGGATCGTTTCGGCGGTGAAGCGGGGCACCGTCTGGGACTATGGCGCGAACCTGCTCGCGCTATGGGGCATCTCCATGCCGAACTTCTGGCTCGGCATCATGCTGATCTTCCTGTTCTCCATCAAGCTCGGCTGGCTGCCGGCCTCGGGCTATGTGCCGTTGTCGGAGAGCGTTCGCGGCAGCCTCGCCTCCACCATCATGCCGGCCTTCGTGCTCGGCAACGCGATCGCGGCGATCCTGATGCGACACACGCGCGCGGCGATGTTGCAGGTGCTGGACAGCGATTACGTACGGACCGCGCGGGCCAAGGGCCTGTCCGAGCGCTCGGTGATCCTCAAGCATGCGATGCGCAATGCGCTGACGCCGGTGATCACGCTCGGCGCGCTCGAACTGGGCACGCTGTTGTCGGGCGCGGTGCTGACCGAGCAGATCTTCTCCATTCCCGGCTTCGGCAAGCTGATCGTGGACGCCGTGTTCAACCGCGACTACGCCGTGGTGCAGGGAGTGGTGCTGGTGACCGCGACGATCTACATCACGCTGAACCTGATCGCCGACATCGCCTATATCCTGGTCAACCCGCGGCTGAGGGGCTAGATCGTATGAGCGATGCCGCCCTTCCCGCCATTGCAGCCGTCGGCGCCGAAGAGAGGCTGGAGAGTCCGGCGCGCCGCGCGCTGCGCCGGCTTTTCCGGCGCAAGGGCGCGGTCGTTGGCCTCGTCGTGCTCGCGACCTTCATCCTGCTCGCACTGCTGGCGCCGCTGATCTCGCCCTATGATGCGACGGCGACGAGCTGGACATTGGTACGCAAGCCGCCCTCCGCACTGCACTGGCTCGGCACCGACGAGCTCGGCCGCGACGTTCTCGCCCGCATCATCTACGGCGCGCGCGCCTCGCTGCTTGCCGGCCTGATCTCTGTCACCATCGCGATGTCGATCGGCTTGCCGCTCGGGCTGCTCGCCGGCTATCGCGGCGGCTTTGTCGATGCGCTGATCAGCCGGATCACCGATGCCATGCTAGCCTGCCCGTTCCTGATCCTGGCGATCGCGCTCGCCGCATTCCTCGGGCCGAGCCTCAGCAATGCCATGATCGCGATCGGCGTCTCGGCGACGCCCGTGTTCGTTCGTCTCACCCGCGCCCAGGTGATGGGGATCAAGGTCGAGGACTATGTCGAGGCCGCGCGCGCAATTGGCAATCCGCCGTGGCGGATCGCGCTGGTGCACATCCTGCCGAACATCCTGCCCGCGCTGTTGGTGCAGGCGACGCTGTCGATTGCGGCCGCGATCATCGCCGAAGCCGCGCTGTCGTTCCTGGGGCTAGGCCAGCAGCCGCCCGCTCCGTCCTGGGGCAGCATGCTCAATGCCGCGCAACGCTTCCTCACCAATGCACCATGGATGGCGATCTGGCCGGGATTAGCGATCTTCATGGTCGTGCTCTCACTCAACCTGGTCGGCGACGGCCTGCGCGACGCGCTCGACCCAAGGGAAAGGTGAGTTCACCGCAAAGGCTCCAACTCTCTCCCCGTCACCCTGAGGCGCTCGCGGAGCGAGCCTCGAAGGGCGACGGCCCGATTGTCGCAGCGGGGCCGCTCATCCTTCGAGGCTCGCTTTGCTCACGCCTCAGGATGGCGGATCAGGCCGCGCAAACCGCCGCATCAAATCACCACCTCCCGCAGCACGCGGCGGCAGTCCATCTCGTATTCCAGGTCGATCACCGGCGGGCGGGCGAAGTGCCAGGTCAGGCCTGAGCGCATGGCGCCGCGTCGGACGAGCTCGTCGGCGAGCACGGGATGGAAATCGCGGATGGAGTAGGCCTGCACGCCGGTCGTGTCCTTCCAGCTGAAGCCAAAGGCGGCGAGGCGCTGCTCCATTGCACCCCTCGTAAAGCGCAACTTCTCCCTGATGCCGTCGGGCGACAGATCACGGTAGCGCACGATGCGCTCGGCATAGGGGCCTGCACCCTCGCGGGCCTCCGCGCCGCCGGCAATGACAAAACTCGGCGACGTCGTTTGACTCGGGCGGGTGAACGAGAAGGCATAAAACGACGGCTCGGCGGGCGGATCGATCTCGGGGCAGACGTTGCTGCGTGCCACCGGATTGGTGCTGCCGTCATAGATGCCCCATTCCGCCAGCGTCATCACATAATGCAGGTTGAAGGCGCGAAAGCCTTCGTCGGTGAAGGCGGCCGGCGAGCGCAGCTCACAGGCGCAGAACGACGTCAGCGGGCGACCGGCCGACCTGATGTAGCTGGCGATTTGCGCGAATCCCTCGGCCAGCGGCACCAGGCGATCGAAGCGCACCCGCTCGATCTCGAAGCCGGCGTCCGCTGCCGCGCCGCTCGAATATTGGAACACGGCGGGAATGAAGCGGTAGTTGCCGGCAGTGAAGGCGCTGACCATTTCGTCCTCTTGTCTATTCCAGCTGCATGCGGACGCCCTTGGCGCCGTTCAACAGACGCCTGAGATGGAAGCCGGCGAGCGGATCGTGGGCATGCGATCCGACCAGCGCCGCGAAGGCCGGCATGGCGGTGGCATCGCCCGCCTCGAGCTTGGCGAACGCCTCCGAATAAAGCGCGATCACCGGCGCCTGGAAGTCGGCAGGCTGCAGCGGCTCGAAGGCGCGCAACGGCTCGCTGCGGCCACGCAGCATCAGGTCGCCGACCGGCCGGCCCTGGAAATCCGGGACGCCGGCGGCGATGGCCGCGCTGACGCAGATGCGCGTCCCCAGGAATTTGTTCGCAGCCTCGAGCCGGGCTGCGGTGTTGATGGTGTCGCCATAGGCCGTGTAGTCGAAGAACCGTCCGCCGCCGAAATTGCCGACCAGCGCGGGCCCGGCATGAACGCCGATGCGGGTGACGCCGAAGCTGACGCCTTTCGCCTGCCAGCGCTTGCGAAACTCCTGCGCCCAGGAATCGAGCTCATGTGCACAGGCGACCGCGCGCGCGGCAAAATCCGGCTGGTCGCCGGGCGCATTGAACAGCACCTGGATGGCATCGCCGATGATCTTGGCGACCGTGCCCTCATGCGCGAACACGACGTTGGTCATGCCGCCGACATATTCATTGAGGAGTTCGCCGAGCACTTCCGGCTTCGCGCTCTCGACCAGCGACGTGAAGCTCGTGATATCCGTGAAGATGGTCGCGACGTCGCGCCACTGCACCTCCAAGCCGTCGCCCTCGCCATTGGCGCCGGCCAGGCGGCTCGCGATCTGGGGCGAGAAATAGCGGGACAGCGAGGCATGCGCCCGCTCGGCTTCCGCCTGTCGCCGCCGCGCCTCGCGCAGCATCTCGACATGGCGAATGGTCTTGTCGATGGTGGTCTCGAGATCGGCGAAATCGATCGGCTTGGTGAGGAAGTCGAACGCGCCGCGATTCATCGCGGTGCGGATGTTGCTCATGTCGCCATAGGCGGAGACGATGACGGTCGACTTCTTGTCCTCGGCCTCCTGCAGCTTGGCGAGCAGCGACAGCCCGTCCATCCGCGGCATGTTGATGTCGGATACCACCATGTCGACATGCGGATGGGCTTCGAGCGATTGCAACGCCTCGAGTCCGTCATGGGCGAACATGAACGTGACGGCGCCCTCGCGGATACGCTTGCGGAATTTCTGCAGCACCAGCGCCTCGAGATCGGGCTCGTCGTCAACAAACAGAATGGTCGCCGTCATGCCGCCTGCCCGCCTCCGGCATTGGTCTGTGCCGCGAGCTTGCGCGGCAGGGTGATGATGAACTCGGTGAAGGCACCCGGCCGGGTCTCGAGGTCGATCGTGCCGCCGTGCTGCTTCACCACGATGTCGTGGCTCATCGACAGGCCAAGCCCGGTGCCTTCGCCGGCCGGCTTGGTGGTGAAGAAGGGATTAAAGATCTTTTCCTTCACCTCGGGGGGAATGCCGGTGCCGTTGTCGCGGATACGGATCTCCACCCTGGTGCCGAGGTTTTTGGTCGATGCGGCGAGCGTCGGCTCGAGGTCCGCTTCGCCCGCCTCCTTGCGCTTGGTCGCCGCATAGAAGCCGTTTGAGATCAGGTTCAGGAGCACCCGCGTGATCTCCTGCGGATAGAGGTCGACCATGCCCGCAGCGGGATCCAGATCGCGCTTGAGCGCGATGTTGAAGCCGGCCTTCTCTGCCCGTGCGCCGTGATAGGCAAGATTGAGGCTTTCCTCGACAAGGGCATTGATGTCGACCGGGCGATGCTCGCCGCTGCCCTCGCGCGAATGCAGCAGCATGTTCTTGACGATGGAATCGGCGCGCTTGCCGTGCTGCACGACCTTCTCGAGATTTCCCTTGAGCATGTGCGTGAGCTCGTCGATCTCCTCTCTCGTCTTGTCGTCGAGATCGGCCGATTTGAGCACCTCGTTCAATTCATCGATCAACTCCCCGGACAGCGCCGAGAAATTGTTGACGAAATTGAGCGGATTCTTGATCTCATGCGCGATGCCCGCCGTGAGCTGACCGAGCGAGGCGAGCTTCTCGGTCTGGATCAGGCGGTCCTGCGCAGTGCGCAAATCATTGAGCGACTGCGACAGCTCCGCGGTGCGGCTCTCCACCTTCTTTTCCAAATCCGCATAGGATTCCTGCAGCCGCGCGCCCATGTCGTTGAACTGGTCGGCGAGGCCTTCGAGCTCGTCGCCGGTCTTGATCGAGATGCGCTGGGAGAAATCGCCACCGCCCATCCGCGCAGCACCCGCACGCAGCGCCTGGATCGGGCCGACCATGCGGCGGGCCAGGAAGATTCCGGCGAGCACCGCGAAGATCGAGGCGGCGAGCAGCACGATGGCGAGCCGCTGCAGCGCCGCGTAGAGCGAGGCATAGGCCTCCTCCACCGGCAGCTCGACAAACATGGTCCAGCGCAGAGGAGGAATCGGAGCCGATGCCGTCAGCACCTTCTGACCCTGGATGTTGGGCGCGCCCTGCAGATCGTCGGACATCATCTCGCCCGCAAGCGCCGCCTTGACCTGGACGAGCTTGGACATGTCGGTGTTGCGCAACACCAGGCTGATATCGGGATGGGCGATCAGCTGTCCCCGCGCGTCGACCACATAGGCGCGGCCATGCTCGCCGACCCTGATCTGCGAGACCACGTCCCAGATCAGCTTGAGATTGACTTCCGCGATGCTGACGCCGGCGTCCTTGCGGGTGCCGGCGAGCGCCAGTGTCATATAGGGCTCGGACTCCCGCCGGAAATAGACCGGGCCGTAATAGACCTTGTGCGCGACGGCTTCGGTGAACTTCGGATCGTTCGACAGGTCAATGCCGCTGTCGATGACGTCCATGGCGAGCCGGGAGACCCGCAAGCGCTCCTTGCCGCCGGCATCGACCTGCGCGAGCTCGGTGATGGCAGGAACCTGGCGCAACAGCCTGAGCGCATCGAAGCGGCGCTGCTCGAGCGAGCCGGCCGACCAGGGCAGCTGGGTGGTCCAGCCGAGCTGGCTCTCGATCTCCTTGACGAACTGGCTGATCTTGGCGGCTGCCGCCACCGCCTGCTCGTGCTGGATGCGGATCAGGGCGGCCTTGTGCTCGCGGTAGTAGAAGATCACCTCGAAAATGCCGTTCGACAGCAGCGCCACGCCGACCACCGCGACGAACAGCGCGACATATTTGATGAACAGCCGGCTCCTGGCCTGCCCCGCCGGCACGGCCTTTGGCTCGGCCGCGCCTGCGACGGGCGATGGCGCCACATTGCGGGCCTGGCCGTGACCTTCGGGCATATCGGGGTGCAGGGATATGGTCATCGGGCAATGTCTAGCAAGAAGGCCCTGACTTGTCTCTTGCGGCGCTGCGGTAGGGTTTATTCAATGACCTCGTCCGCCAGGGCCAGCAAGGTCGGCGGGATTTCGAGACCCATGGCCTTTGCGGTCTTGAGGTTGAGAACCAGCGGATAGCGGGTCGGCTGCTCGAACGGCAGATCGGAGGGACGAGCCCCCTTGAATATCCGGTCGACCAGGTCGGCCGCCCGCTCCAAAGATTCCTTGATGTCGGGACCGTATGACATCAACCCGCCGTCGCGGGCCAGGAAGTCGAATTCATAGATGGCCGGGACCTTTTTCGCCGCCGCGAATTCGAACACGCGCTGGCGGTTGAGGTTGGTCAGGGAGTCCGCGACCATCAGAATGGCGTCGGGCCGCTCGCGTTCCATCAGAGCGAACGCCTCATTGAAATCGTCCGGCTCGGCGACGCCGACCGCGAGCACCGAAATTCCGACTGAGCGGGCGGCCTTGGCCGACGCCTCGTAGCGCAGCGTCATGCCGAGGTCGTCCTTGTTCCAGAGCATCGCCACTTTCGACAGCCTCGGCAACAATTCCTGCAGCAGCGACAGCCGCTTGGTCGACAGCTCGGCCGCGACGTCGGAAATGCCGGTGATGTTGCCGCCGGGATGGGCGAGCGACTGGATCAGACCGGTCGCGACGGGATCACCGAGGCCGAGTGCCGCAACCGTCGGAATGCCAAGCGGCTTGGCGGCCAGCGCGGTCGGGTAGCCGACGATGACGAGGGCGTCGACCTGTTGTGCCTTCAACTCCTGGAGCAGCGCCGGGATCTTGCTGACATCACCGGCCGCGCTGCGCGCCTCGATGACGAGGTTCTGGCCGATCGCATAGCCATGATCCGCCAATGCTGCGACCAGCGGCTTTGCGAATGGCGAGGTGTCGGTCATGGCAAAGATCGGATTGACCGTGCCGAGACGATAGGTTCTCGCCTGCGCCCGCATCACGTGCGGTGCGGCCAACACCGCCGTTGCGAGACCGGCCAGGAAATCACGTCGCCTCATTGCAGCATCCGATCTGGCGCGCCGGTCGGGCGGCGCCGTTCCCTGAAGATATCACGTTGCAGCGCCCAAAACGACAACGGGCGGCCCGATGGCCGCCCGCGCCTGAACCGGATTTGATCCGCTCACGTCGGCTTGAGCTGCTGCCGGCCGAGATCGAGCGCCTCGATCTCCTTGGCCCGTTCGGAGGTTGCGGCGGCGCGGTGATCGGTCGCGATCGCCACATAGACCGCCGGCAGCACGAACAGCGTGAACAGCGTGCCGATGGACATGCCGGCGACGACGACGAGCCCGATCGAGAAGCGGCTGGCGGCGCCGGCGCCGGAGGCGGTCAACAGCGGCAGAAGGCCGGTGACCATCGCCGCCGTGGTCATCAGGATCGGCCGGAGCCGGACCCGCGCGGCCATCTCGATGGCCGACCTGCGGTCAAGCCCTTCCTTGAGCTGCAGCTCGTTGGCGAATTCGACCATCAGGATGCCGTGCTTGGAGATCAGCCCGACCAGGGTCAACAGCCCGACCTGGGTGTAGATGTTCATCGTCGCCAGGCCGAAGAACAGCGGGATCAGCGCGCCGACGATCGCCATGGGCACGCTGATCATGATGACCAGCGGGTCGCGCAGGCTTTCGAACTGCGCCGCCAGCACCAGGAAGATGATGATCAGCGCGAACGCAAAGGTGATGGCGAGCTGATTGCCCTCCTGCACATATTGGCGGGAGTCGGCGAGATAATCGTGGCTGAAGCCCTGCGGCAGCTTCTTCGCCTCGCCTTCCAGGAAGTCCACCGCCTGGCCGACGGTGACGCCCGGCATCGGCACGGCGGAGAAGGTCGCCGAGTTGAGCTGGTTATAATGGGTCAGCGCGTTCGGATCGGTCCCGGTCTCGATCGAGACGACGGTCGACAGCGGCAGCTGCGACCCGGTCGCGGTGGTCACGTAATAGCTGCCAAGCGATTCCGGCGTCAGGCGGTCCTGGCGCGGCACCTGCGGGATCACCTGGTAGGAACGCCCTTCCAAGTTGAAGCGATTGACATAGTTGCCGCCGAGCAGGGTCGCGAGCGCAGCACCGATGTTCTGCATGTTGATGCCGAGGTCCTGCGCCTTGTTGCGATCCACCTTGATCCGCACCACCGGCTGGTTGAAGTCGAGGTCGGAGTCGGAGACGATGAACAGGCCGCTCTTCCGCGCGGCGTCCTTGAGCTTGTTCATCTGCTCATAGACGGACTGGAACCCCTGTGTCGAGTTGATCACCATCTGCACCGGAAGGCCGCCCGGTCCGCCCGGCAGCGGCGGCAGGTTGAAGGCAAACGCATTGATGCCCTCGATCTTGGACAGCTCGGCCTGCACCAGCGGCTTGAGCGCAATCGAGGAGCGCTTGCGCTCGTCCCACGGTTTGAGCAGCATGCCCGCGATGCCGCCCTGCGGACCGTTGATGCCGTTCAGCACGAAGCGCAGGTCGGTCTCGGGGAATTTCTGGAATGCCTTGTCGAGCTTGTCGCCATAGAAATCGAGATAGTCGATGTTGGCGTATTTCGGCGCCTTGGTCACCGCGAACACGATGCCCTGGTCCTCCTCGGGCGCGAGCTCCTTGGAGGTGTGCAGATAGAGGAAGCCGACCAGCCCCAGGATCGTCAGCGCGAACAGGCCGGTGATCGGACGATAGTCGAGCGAGCGGTCGAGCTTGCGGCCGTACCAGCGCGTCATCGCGCCGAACACGCGGTTGACGAGCTTCGCAAATCGTCCCTCCTCGGCGCTCTTGAGGAACACCGAGCACATCATCGGCGACAGCGTCAGTGCGATCACGCCCGACACGATCACCGAGCCTGCGAGCGTGAAGGCGAATTCGCGGAACAGCGAGCCGGTGAGGCCGCCAAGGAAACCGATCGGGGCGTACACCGCGGCGAGCGTGATGGTCATCGAGATCACGGGTCCGACGATCTCGCGCGCGCCCATCAGCGCCGCCTGCACCGGCGGCGCGCCCTCCTCGAGATGGCGGTGGATGTTCTCCACCACGACGATGGCGTCGTCGACCACGAGGCCGATCGCGAGCACCATCGCGAGCAGCGTCAGCAGGTTGAAGGAGAAGCCCATCGCCAGCATCATGCTGCAGACGCCGACCAGCGACAGCGGGATGGTGACGACGGGAATGACCACCGAGCGCAGCGAGGCCAGGAACAGGAAGATCACCACCACGACGATGATGACGGCCTCTCCAAGCGTCTTCTCGACCTCGTCGATCGAGGACTGGATGAACTTGGTGGAGTCGTAGGCCACCTTCATCTTGAGCGATGGCGGCAGATTGCGCTCGAGCTCGGGGAACAGCGCGCGCACGCCGCGGACGATGTTGAGCGGGTTGCCCTGCGGGGTCGCCTGCACGCCGATGAAGATCGCGTGCTCGCCGTTGAAGGCGACGCTGGCGTCGGTCGATTGCGCGGCCAGCTCGACGGTTGCGATATCCTCCATGCGCACGAAGCCGCCGTCCTTGGCCTTCACGATCATCCGCTTGAACTGGTCGACGTTCTGCAGATCGGTATTGGCCGTGACGTTGGAGACCATGAAATAGCCCTTGGCCTGCCCGGCCGCGGCCTGGAAGTTGTTGGCCGCGATCGCAGCCGACACGTCCGCCGGCGACACGCCGCGGCCGGCCATCTTTACCGGATCGAGCCACAGCCGCATCGCAAAGGTCTGGCCGCCGAGGATGTCGGCCGAGGACACGCCGTCGACGGTGGACAGCACCGGCTGCACCACGCGCGTCAGATAGTCGGAGATCGCGCTGCCGTTCAGCTCCTCGCTGGAGAAGCCGATATACATGACCGCGGTGGTCTGGCCGGTGGTCTTGGTGACCACCGGGTCGTTCGATTCCTTCGGGATCAGGTATTTGACCGAGTTGACCTTGGCGAGCACCTCGGTGAGCGCCTGGTTCGGGTCGAAATTGAGCTTGATATAGACCTGGATCGTCGAGGTGCCGAGCACCGAGGACGAGGTCATGTAGTCGACGCCCTCGGCGGAGGCGACCGCCTGCTCGATCGGCGTGGTGATGAAGCCCTGGATCAGGTCCGCCGACGCACCGGGATAGACGGTCGTGACGTTGACGACCGTGTTCGACAGCTTCGGATACTGCCGGATCGGCAGCACGGTGGCCGCACGAAGGCCGATCAGAAGGATCAGCAGGCTGACCACGACCGACAGCACCGGGCGCTTGATGAAGATATCGGTTAATGCCATCGCGGTGATCTCGTGTTCTCGAGTTCAGGCATGACCCGCGCGCGGATCATGCCGATTGTCCTGTCAAATTCAGCCTGCGCAGCGTCGCTGACGCGGCGCTCAATACCGAGGCGTCTGGGCCGGAATCGGCGGCGGAGCGTCGGCCGAGATGGCGACCGCCGCACCCGATTGCAGCTTGAGCTGACCGACCGCGACCACCCGGTCACCCGGCTTCAGGCCCTTCAGAATCTCGGCGCGGCCGTTCACCCGGCCACCGGTCTGCACAAAGGTGCGCACCGCGGTCAGGCTGGTCTTGCCGTCGTCCGACTTCTTCTCGGTGATCAGGAAAACGGAGTCGCCATAGAGCGTATAGTCGACCGCAGTCTCCGAAACCGTGACCACCGGCGGATTGTCGGGCAGCACCACGGTGGTGGAGACGAACATGCCGGGCTTGAGGAGTTCCTCGGGATTCGCGATGGTGGCCTGCACGCGGATGTTGCGGGTGTCGGTCGCAATCTGCGGCTCGATGGTCGTGACCTTGCCTTCGAACATCCGGCCCGGATAGGCGTCGACGCCGAGCCGCACCGTCTGGCCGACCTTGAGGTGGGCTGAGTCCTTCTCCGGCACCGTGAAGTTCGCATAGAGCTCGGACAGATCCGTCAGCGAGACGATCGCGGTGCCCGCCGTCAGATATTGCCCGACCTCGACATGGCGCACGCCGAGCTCGCCCGCGAAGGGCGCCCGTACGAGCTTCTGCGAAATGATGGCTTCGGTCTTGGCGATGCCGGCGAGCGCCTGATCATAGGTCGCCTGTGCCTGATCGACGGTCGATTGCGGACCGAACTGGCGTTCGGCAAGCTGCTTGGCGCGATCGAGCTGCAGCCGCCCGACCGTCGCCTGTGCCTTGAAGCTGGCGAGATCGCCCTGGTCCGGCGCATCGAACAGCTGCACCAGCGGCGTGCCCTGCGCGACATGCGCGCCGGGCGTGAACAGGATCTCGGTGACGCGGCCGGAGACGTCGCTCGTGACATTGACCTGGTGCACGGCGGCGAGCTCGCCGACCGCAGTCAAAAGATTGGGCACGACTTCGGACTTCGCCTCGACCACGCTGACGTTCAGGGGCGGCGGCTTATTGTTGGCGAAGAACTGCGCGATCATCTGGCCGCGGAAGTAGTTGAACCAGACGAGGCCGCCCACCAGCGCCGCCAGCAAGGCTCCGACGATGATGAACCACAGCACCGTGCGCACCGGACGCTTGCGCGAAGGCTCCTCGACGGGCTTGCCCAATATTCTGGGTTCGGTCGCGATATTCATGTCATGCACTTTCTGCAATCGCCGATTGCGCCGCATCCGGCATCAACTGGCGGTCCAAATGAGAAGCAATTGCGGCCTCTGTAAGTCCAATCCCCCGCAGCAGGAACTCGCACAGCTGCCGATCGAGGCGGCCGGCATCGCCATAAGAGAGGCAATGGGTCGTGGGAAGCCGCGTCATCGCCGAGGACATCAAGGTGTGATGGGCGAACCAGAACAGATTGAGCGGATCGCTGCCGACGCGGTTCGCCTCGCCTGCCGCGATCGCCCGCTCCAGCGAGCCTGCGAAGACATGCCCGACCAGCTTCTCGATCTTGGCATAGAGCAGGCGGGCGAACTCGCCGTCTTCGAGATGGCTTGTGACCATCAGCCGCATCCGCTGCGCCTCCTCCTCGTCCGGCCCGTCCGCGATCTCGAGGAAATGGCGGACCATGCCCCGGATCAGCTCGACCAATGTCGCCGTCGACGGCTCCCGGCCGAGCAGGGTGCTGAGCTCCGGATCGGCCTCGCACTCCTCGGCCAGGATCTCCGCAAACAGCGCAGCCTTGGACGGGAAGTGCTTGAACAGCAGCGCCTCCGAAATGGCCGCGGCCGCCGCCACGCTCTTGGTCGTGGTGCCGGCAAAGCCATGACGGGCAAAGCAGCGTTTGGCGGCGCCCAGGATCAACTGGCGCCTGAGATCGCTGGTCATGCGCAGGGTGCTCATGTTGTGAGTAAGCACTCACCAACGCAATAAGTCAAGGTTTCCGCCGCAGCGCAACTCGACCCCTGCGTGTCGACATATCGTGCATGACAACCTCGTGCAAAACAACGCGCGCCAGAAACAAGCCTTTGACCGTTCTGATCTTTTCAGAAGACTGCGACGGTCAGATCGGAGCCAGTCCGAGGTCGCCCCGCAGCCGGGCGAGTATGAAATTACCATCCCTAGTGGGCAACACGCGCTCAAGATTGGCCGCATCGATCTTCACGCTGGCGAAGCGCGGTCCGGTGGAGAGGTCCTGCATCGCAGTCGCAAATGCCTCCACCTCGGCCATGGTCGAGATGGCGCGGCTGTCGGCGATCCCGCACGCCTTGGCGACTCCGACCAGATCGGCGGTGGACGCGGTGTGGCTGGTCTGCCCCCCGGTCTCGCCATAGCATTCATTGTCGAGCACCACGATCGACAGATTGGCCGGCTTCTGCACGCCGATGGTTGCGAGGCTCCCCATGCCCATCAGCATCTCGCCGTCGCCGGTGATGACCAGGACCGGCAGCTTCGGCTGTGCCAGCGCAAGGCCGAGCCCCATCATCGCAGCCCCGCCCATGCCGCCCCAGAGATAGAAGTTGCGGGCGTGGTCGCCGCTCGCGGTCATGTCGTTGGTCGAGGCGCCGAGCCCGCCGATTGCGATTGCGTCCCGTCGGTTCGCGAGCAGCGTTTTGACGACGTCGCGGCGGTCGAGGAGATTGGGCCTGCTCATTTCACGAACACCTTGGCGCCGATCAGCCGCTGCGACAGCAACACCGCCGTCGGCGTCAGCGCGTTGTAGGCCTGGCTCGCGGCAGCCTCGACCACCTCGCGCACCTCCTGCGCATGCGAGGCGCGCAGCACCCTGATGCCGGACAGTTCGAGCACGCTCTGTGTGCTCGCCCCCATCGGCACCTGCCATGGATTGAACTCGCCCCATTCGCCGCGCATGGTCACGAGCGTCAGGAAAGGAAAGCGGAACACCTGGGTCAGCGACAACATGTTGATGCAATTGCCGACGCCGCTCGATTGCATCAACAGCGCGCAGCGCTCCCCGCCGGCCCAGGCACCGACCATCAGCGCCACGCCCTCCTCTTCCGTCGTCAGGGGAATGCCACGCATCGTGGACGAAGCGAGCACGCGCTGGATCAGCCGCGAATGGCCGGCATCCGGCACATAAGGCACCTGGCGGACGTCGAAGCGCTGCAGGATCGCGAAGATCTCGTCGGGCCAAGTCGACCCAGGCTCGGGACCGGTGTCGGGCGGAGTTTCGACGGGTGCATCAGTGCGGACGTGCATCTTGTCTCCCGTGAGCGACCAAAGCGGGCCGACTGTAGACGGTGCCGCGCCTGTCCTCAAAGCGCAAATAGGTCATGAGGCTCTGCGTCCAGGCCGCGCGCGCAGCGCAGCAGCAGGCGAGCCCGGCGATGCCGCTGTCGACACCATCCGATTGCTGTTGCGCAGCTTTGAGGCGCGGTCTAGGATCGTTGCAAATGAAACCAATTTGACCCTGTCCGGGTTTTGCGGGATGGATGGAAACGCACGCGAGCTGGCGGCGAGCTTCGATCTGGAGAAGCTGACGCCGGAATTCTACACGGACCCCTATCCGACCTATCGTGCATTGCGGGAGAACGAGCCGGTCAAGCGCCTGCCGAACGGCTCCTATTTCCTGACCCGCTATGACGACCTGGTCACGGCCTACAAGAACACCAAGGCGTTCTCCTCCGACAAGAAGAAGGAGTTTCTGCCGAAATACGGCAACTCCCTGCTCTACGAGCATCACACCACGAGCCTCGTCTTCAACGATCCGCCGTCGCACACCCGCGTGCGGCGGCTGATCATGGGCGCGCTGTCGCCGCGTGCGATCGCGGAAATGGAGCCGGCGCTGGTCGCGCTGGTCGACCGGCTGCTCGATGCCATCGCCGCCAAGGGCGATTTCGAGCTGATCGAGGACTTCGCCTCCGCCATTCCCGTCGAGGTGATCGGCAATCTGCTCGACGTTCCGCATGAGGAGCGCGAGCCGTTGCGCGGCTGGTCGCTGGCAATCCTGGGCGCGCTGGAGCCCGTGATCTCCGCGGAGGCCTTCGCGCGCGGCAACAGGGCGGTGGCGGATTTCCTGGTCTATCTGGAAAGGCTGGTTGAGCGCCGCCGCGCCAGGCCCGGCAATCCGGAACGCGACGTCCTGACCCGGCTGATCCAGGGCGAGGCAGGCGGCGAACGGCTCACCGAAAAGGAGCTGCTGCAGAATTGCATCTTCCTGCTCAATGCGGGGCATGAGACCACGACCAATCTGATCGGCAACGGCCTGGTCGCGCTGTTGCAGCATCCGGCGCAGAAGCAGCGGCTCATCGACGACCCCGGCATGATCAAGACCGCGGTCGAGGAAGTGCTGCGTTATGAAAGCTCCAACCAGCTCGGCAACCGCATGACCACCGAGCGCGTCGAGCTTGGCGGCGTGACGATGGACGCAGGCACATCGATCACGCTCTGCATCGGCGCCGCCAACCGCGATCCCGCGCAATTTCCCGACCCCGAAACCTTCGACGTCGCACGCAACCCCAACCGGCATCTCGCCTTCGCCACCGGCGCGCATCAATGCGCCGGCATGGCGCTGGCGCGGCTGGAGGGCGCGATCGCGATCGCGCGGTTCCTGGCGCGGTTTCCGAATTATGCGCTGAATGGCGAGCCGGTGCGCGGCGGACGGGTGCGGTTTCGGGGATATTTGCGCGTACCCTGCGTGACGGGATGATGTCTCCGTCGTCCCCGCCGGACGACGCGCGAGCCGGGCCCATAAGCCAATGGATGCGTCAGGCATCCCGGCGGTCGCCAGGCCTTCAGCCGGGACGCGCCCCGTCGAGGCGCATGAGCATCGAGAGAACATGGCGCATCGTCCTCGCGACCGAAATCGTCCGAGCTTTGCATCGTCCAATCACCCTCTGGAAATAGAGGGCGCAGGGAAGGCCGGGTGGCCGCTGCACCCGGGGCTCTCGCGCAAAGAATAATTGCGCAAGGCGCGAGTCCACAGGTACAGGCGGTGACAACCGGCCTTCCCTGCGCGATGGTTGACGGCTTATAGGCGCTCTCCCCGGTGAACCATCCCGTTTGCCACCGTCGCCCTTCGCGAAAGCTTTAGGCTTCGCCGGGACTTGACGCCAAGGATTTGGGGCGCCAGGACCACACCGCTTCGCCGTCCGTGTCGCGCCGCTCGTCGGACAGCGCCGCCACGTCCACCGCATCCCCGCCCCACGTGTCGTGACGACCGCGATACGCCCCTCCATTGAAGCGAGGCGGGATGGGCATCTTTTACGCCAAATCCGAATTTCGGTAAACAGGAATATTTTTGCGCGCCGGGCTTGACACGTATTTCCGGGCCGCAGCCGTCGGGCAAATCAGGCCGTGGGGCGGATTGGCGTGGACACGAAAAGCCGGGGGGGTGTCCGCCTTGCCACGAAAGCGATGGCGACGGGGCAACGGCGAAATGCTGCGATGGGCCAATTGAGAACTGCCTCGTTCGGTGCAACAGTAGAACAATCCTACATTGGAACGCACTCGTGTCCCGCAATTCGTCATCCGGCGCACATCAGCCGACTACCCACGAAGTCATACGCGAACTCGCCTTGCGAGAAGATGCGGCCTCATTAAGGGCGCTGGCCAACGCAGCCGGGTTCGAAGATCAATTTGAACGACGGGCGGCTATAGAGGCCATCGGACTTCACCGACAAGGGCGCGAGTTGCGCTCCATAATTTTCAGAGCTCTCTGTGATCCATCCGAATATGTTGTGCGCACAGCGTGTGAAGTCGTCGCACGATGGGAGTTGCAGGAGGCGCACGAGCATGTGGCAACTCTACTGGCAATTCCATCTAAAGCGACACGGCAAACTGCTATCCGCACACTGGGTACCATCTGGCTCGATGCAGATTTTCCGATGATGTTTCGCATCTACAACGACGCTTCGGAAAATGAGGTTCGGAGAGAAGCCGCTTGGGTCCTGCGGCAGCGAGCCACGTCGACCAACTGGCGAACGCTTTTCGATGCATTCCAAGTTGATGAACTTGCCCGACACCGGCAATGGGCTTGCGAGCTAGCCGAGACGTTTGCAGGCTCTGACATCCTGCCAATGTTGTCACATCTGTCCTCGGACGTAGATGGTCACGTTCGAAAGGCGGCGTCTCAGGCTATCCAATCACTCTCGAGCCGCTGATCCCAGCTTGTTAGCAGGATCGGGATGTCCGCTTTAGGTCATTTTCGACGCATTCGGCTGCACGTCCCCCATTCAATGTCTGCTGCCCAGAACTGACCGATATCGGGTAGAGCGTTACGCGTCACCTGCTCGCGGCCTGCTGGCGTTGCGACCCTGCACCGCAAGCGTCAGCCTGATCCGTCCCGCTTGCATGGAGCGAGCGAAGCCGGTCTCACACCACCGTCCGGTGCCGCTCGATGCAGGTGCGCAGGACCTCATCCATCGGCTTCTCCCACCAGTCGTTGGAGAAAATCTCGATCTCGGCATAGCCGGCGTAACCTTGCGCCTCGACGGCGGCGCGAACGGAACGGATGTCGATGACGCCATCGCCCATCATGCCGCGGTCGTTGAGAATGTCCCTGGTCGGCACCAGCCAGTCGCAGACGTGGAACGCCAGCAGCCGGTCGCGCCCCGCGCGCGCGATCTGCGCCATCAGATCCGGGTCCCACCAGATGTGATAGACATCGAGCGCAACGCCGAGCGCGCCGCTGCGACCGGGGTCGAGCCGGTCGCAGATGTCGAGTGCCTGTCTGGTCGTATTGACGCAGGCGCGGTCGGCGGCATAGGCCGGATGCAACGGCTCGATCGCCAGCGGCAGCTTTGCCTGCCTGGCGTAATCGAGCATCTCGGCAATGGCCTCCTCGACCTGACCGCGCGCGGCGACGATATCCTTCGAGGCGCGGCTTCCCGGCCGCGAATATTGCGGCAGGCCGCCGACCACCAGCACGATGCAGGATGCGCCGAGCGCCTTTGCCTCGTCGACGCAGCGGCGGTTGTCGTCGCGCACCTCGCTGCGGCGCGCGGCATCGGAGGTGAACATGCCGCCGCGGCAATAGCCGGACAGCTCCAGTCCTGTTTCGCGCAAGGAGCGCACCGCGCGGTCGAGGCCGACGGCCGCGACCTGGTCGCGCCAGGGATCGATGGCGCGGATGCCATGGCGCGCGCAGGCATCGCAGATGGCGACGAGATCGCCCTGCTTGCGCACCGTCGCCGTGTTCAGCGACAGCCAGCGATGATCGGCCGAGAAATCGCGCATCACGGCTCGATCCCGTGCACCGCGAGCACCGCCTTCATGCGCCGGGTCGCGAGCTCCGGATTGGCGAGCAGGCCCGCCTTGTCGGCCAGGCGAAACAGCTCGGCGAGATGCAGCGTCGAGCGCGCGCTCTCCTGCCCGCCGATCATGGTGAAATGATCCTGATGGCCGTTGAGATAGGCCATGAACACGACGCCCGTCTTGTAGAAGCGCGTCGGCGCCTTGAAGATGTGGCGTGACAGCGGCACCGTCGGCCCGAGCACGTCGTGGAAGCCGGCCGCGTCGCCGGCGGCGAGCCGCGACAACGCATAGGACGCGGCGGGTGCGATGGCATCGAAGATGCCGAGCAGCGCATGCGAGTAGCCCTGCTCGTCGCCGGCGATCAGTTCGGCGTAGTTGAAATCGTCGCCGGTGTACATCCTGACCCGCTTGTCGAGCCGGCGGCGCATGTCGATCTCGCGCTGCTTGTCGAGCAGCGAGACCTTGACGCCGTCGACCTTGGCCGCATTGGCGTTGATGATGGCGACCGCCGTGTCCATCGCGTGATCGAGATCGGCGGCGCCCCAATAGCCGTGCAGCGCCGGATCGAACATGTCGCCGAGCCAGTGGATGATCACGGGTTCGCGGACCTGCGACAGCACGCGGTCGTAGACCTTCGCGTAATCCTCCGCATGGCGACCGAGTTTTGCCAGCGCGCGCGAGGCCATCAGGATGATGCGGCCGCCGACCTTCTCGATCGCCGCGATCTGCTCTTCATAGGCGCGGATCACGTCGTCGAGGCTCCGGGCGTCTTCCACCGCGAGGTGATCGGTGCCGGCGCCGGAAAACACCAGCGCGTTGCCGCGCGCGTTGGCGGCGGCGACTGAGCGCGTGATCAATTCCAGCGAGGTCGGCCAGTCCAGCCCCATGCCGCGCTGTGCGGTGTCCATCGCCTCGGCAACGCCGAGTCCCAGATCCCAGACGTGCTCGCGGAAGGCGATGGTCTTGTCCCAATCGACCGCGGCCGACAGCCAGGGATCGACGTCGGCGAGCGGGTTCGCAACCGTGTGCGCGGCGGAGAAGGCGACGCGATTGAGCGTGCCTTCGAGCCTTGCGGGAAAGCTGCGCGACGCCGCCAGGCGATAGGTCTCGAGCGCGCCGTCGCGCGTCGGCAGTTTCAACGACAGCGCCGACATCGGCAGCACCGGCTTGTTCATGGCTGTCTCCTAGTGTTCTGAGTCCGACGCTTCATTCCGTCATTCCGGGGCGCCGCGGCAGCGGCGAACCCGGAATCTAGAGGTTGCGGCGCGAGATTCTCAGGTGCGCAATTGCGCACCGTAGTTCGCCCTTCGGGCGCCCCGGAATGACACCGGGTGAATTATTCGTGAGCATCGGATCGCTACAGCCTGATCGGCGCGACGTCGACGAAGCGCCGCTCCTTCCAGCTCTGCAGCGCGCATTCCGCGAGCTGCACGCCCTTGGCGCCTTCCAGCAGCGTATATTTGTACGGCGCGTCCTCGCAGACGTGGCGGATGAACATCTCCCACTGCTCCTTGAAGCCGTTGTCGTAGGCGACATTGTCCGGCATCTTCTGCCAGTCGGCGTAGAAATCGTGCAGCCGCTTCTCGTCGGGATTCCACACCGGCCGCGGCGTCGCCTGGCGCGCCTGGATCATGCAGTCGGTGAGACCGGCCACCGCCGAGCCGAGCGTGCCGTCGACCTGGAAGGTGACGAGGTCGTCGCGATAGACCCGCGTCACCCAGGACATGTTGATGTGGGCGATCACGCCGCCCTTCAGGAGGAAGGTGGCATAGGCGGAATCGTCAGCGGTGGCCTTGTACTTGTTGCCGGCCTCGTCGTAACGCTCGGGGATGTCGGTGTTGCCGATGCAGCTCACGCTCTCGACCTCGCCGAACAGGTTGTCGAGCACGTAGCGCCAGTGGCAGACCATGTCGAGGATGATGCCGCCGCCGTCCTCGGCGCGATAATTCCACGACGGCCGCTGCGCCTCCTGCCAGCCGCCTTCGAACACCCAGTAGCCGAACTCGCCGCGCACCGAGAGCATGCGGCCGAAGAAGCCGGAGTCGCGCAGGAAGGCAAGCTTCTTCAGGCCGGGCAGGAACAGCTTGTCCTGCACCGTGCCGTGCTTGAGGCCTCTTGCATTGGCAAGCTTGACCACATTGAGCGCTTCCTGGAAAGTCGTGGCGATCGGCTTCTCGCAATAGACATGCTTGCCGGCGTTGATGGCCTGCGTCAAAAGCCCGGGGCGCGCCTGCGTGGTCGCGGCGTCGAAAAACAAGGTGTCGTTCCTGTCGGCCAGCGCCTTGTCGAGATCGGTGGTCCAGCGCTCGAGCTTGAATTGTCTTGCCAGCCGCTCGACCTTGTCGGCATTGCGCCCGACCAGAATCGGATCCGGCATCACGCGATCGCCGTTGGCAAGCCTCACGCCGCCCTGCTCGCGGATCGCCACGATCGAGCGGATCAGATGCTGGTTGAGCCCCATGCGGCCGGTCACGCCGTTCATGATCAGGCCGAGGCGTCGGGTGGTCATATCGTTTGCTCCTGCAGGTTCCCAGGCTTTGCCGATGCAAGCGGCGGCAGCGCCGCCCAGTCCGGATGAACGGACGTGGCAAAGCCCTTTGCGGTCAGCGATCCCGTCAGGAGATCGCCGTCGTGAATGGCGAGGCGGATCGTGCCGCCATCGTTTCGGTAGAGATCGGGATGCGCAGCGAGGAAGGCTTGCGCCTCCGCGGGGGGCGTGTCGGCGAAGCCGTCGACATAATGATGGCCGTTGCGCTCAGCATGGATAACACCGATCAGGGCGCCGAGCGCGAGATCCTGCTGCACGGCGAGCCCGGCCTGGCAGGTGAGGTCCTCGCCCGAGACGAAGTATGTCTGTCCCTCGCCGCTCCATTTCGCGGCGCGCGCGGCGTTGATGATCGACTTGTAGAGCCCCTTGCAGGATTTCGAGGAGATGCCGCGATAGCCGAGCGCGCGAGCGGCGGGAAAGGCGTCATAGGAATCGTCGGCTTCGTCGATGATGAAGTCGCGCGCAGCGAGCGACCCAAGCGGCGTCTGGCGGGTGACGTCGCGCGGCATCGGCTGTTCGATGTAGAGCAGCCGTGCGGCGATCGGCCGCAGCGCGGGATCGCGATCCAGGCGCTCCGTCAACTCACGCAGCGCGCCGAGATCGGCATATTGCTCATTGGCGTCCAGCGTGACCTTGTAGTCATGGGGTAGCCTCGCCAGCTCCTCCCCGATCGCGGCGAGCCGCATCGCATCGCGCTCGGGATTGCCGCCAAGCTTGAGCTTGAAATAACGCGCGCCCGAATTCTCGCGGGCGTCCGCGACGCCCCCCTCGCCCTCGATCTTGTCGTCGAGACCGACGGTGTGGCGCACCGCGACACGCCCCAGCCGGCGGCGCTGCGTCAGGAATGATGCGATGTCCGCGTCCGACAAATCGGGTGATAGCCGCGCATCGATCCCGGAGATATTGTCTGCCAAGCCGTCGAAGACATTCAGGCCGGCCGCACGCAACACGGCGTCCAGGATCGCCTTGTCGATCTCCGCCGGGCCGAAGCCCGCCGCGAGCGGCGGGATGTCCTCTCTGGCGCAGGCCTCGTACTGCACGCTGAGACTGGCCGCATGCAGCGCAAAGGCCGTGTCCAGGCGGGACTGGCCGAGATAAAGCTCCCGCGCGATCGCGAGCGACCGCCTGAGCTCATCGACCGTGGCCTCAGGCGACAAATGCGGCCGCTTGTCGAACCATTTCGGCGCCAGCAATTCGGCGCTCGCGCCGACCGCGCGGCCCTTGCCTTCGACCTCGACCTCGACCCGCACGAACGCCTGCGGCGCGCCACTCATCGTCGCGACGCCGAAGCGGAACGGCCGCGCGAACTGCACGGGACGTTCGAACAGAGCGATGTCGCGCACGGCGAGGCGAAGCGGCATGATGATCAGTCCAGCGCGCCTTGCGTGAAGAAGTGCCTGCGGATGCGCTGCACGAGCTCGGTGAACAGCGGCTCGCCCATCACATCGAGCGAGCGCGGCCGCGGCAGCGGCACGTCGTAGATCGCGGCAATCGCGCCGGGACGTTCGGTCATGACCAGCACGCGGTCGGCGAGGAACACGGCCTCGGGGATCGAATGGGTGATCAGGAGCACCGTCTTGCCGGTCTCGCGCTGGATGCGGCTCAGTTCGACGTTCATGCGCTCGCGCGTCATGGCATCGAGCGCGCCGAACGGCTCGTCCATCAGCATGATCTTGGGATCGTGCACCAGCGCGCGGCAGATCGAGGCGCGCTGCTGCATGCCGCCGGAAAGCTGCCACGGCAGCTTCTTCTCAAAGCCCTCGAGCCCGACCAGCTTCAGTAGTTGCTTGGCGCGCGCGAGATATTTGTCCCGCGGCAGGCGCTTCATGTCGATCGGCAGCATGACGTTCGACAGAATGGTGCGCCAGGGCAACAGCAGCGCATTCTGGAACACGATGCCGACATTGCCGTGCGGCTTCGTCACCCGCTCGCCCTCGACCAGGATCTCGCCTGATGATGGCGGCAACAGCCCGGAGATCATCTTCAGCAGCGTGGACTTGCCGCAGCCGGAGGGCCCGACCACGACAAAGAACTCGCCCTCGTCGATATGAAAATCCAGCGGCTGCAGCGACGGCACGTCGCCGTCGCGCGAGCGATAGGTTTTGGAGACGCCCTTGAGCCTGATGCCGGGCCTCGCCGTCTCCGTGCGATCCGTCACCAGCCGCAAATGTGCGGCCGGCTGATCGGCAAGTTTTTTGATCGCTGGGCTCATGCGGACATCCCGTCAGGAATCGCCCTTGGGCAGGTAATCGTTGGTGTAGAACGCCTTCGGGTTCTCCTTGGCCTTGGCATCGAGCCCGCCAAATTCGACCATCAGATTGACGGAGTCCGTCATGTTCTGGTCGGTCACCTGGAAGGGCCGCCTCGTCTTGGTTTCCGGCGTCCGATAGAGCGGAATGGTCAGCTCGAAGCCTTGGGTCAGCGTGTCGATCTTGCCGCCCTTCGGATTGGCATCGAGGATCGACTGTGCTGCAGCCTTCGGATCCTTCTCGGCGGCCTCGACCGCCTTGGTCGTCGCCGCCATGAAGCGCTTGACGAGATCGGCATGCGACTTGACGTAATCGGTATTGGCGATGATGCCCGACGAGACCATGTTGATGCCGTAGTCGGCGAACTTGATCGGATAGACGTCCTTGCCCGTCGCATCCTTGATCTTCATCGACTGGTCCATGACATAGCCCAGCAACAGATCCGCCTGGCCGTTGATGACGGCGTTCAGCTTGGTCTGGCCGTCGCCGGCCACCGTGTTGAAATCGCTTTCCTTGAGGCCGGTCTTCTTCAGGAACAGCGGCCAGATCTGGGTCATGGAATCGGCCGGCGTGATCGCGACCGTCTTGCCCTTGATGTCCTCGGGTTTGCGGATGTTCTTGTCGGCAAAGCCCATCACCGACATCGGGCTGGTCTGGAGCAGCACGCCGGTCGCGATCACAGGCGCGCCCTTCACCGCCGCGCGCATCATGGTGGGGACGTCGACATAGCCGAAATCGGCGGTCTTGGCGGCCACCGCCTGCGTGGTCGCGGCCGAGCCGCGGCCCTCCTGGATCTCGAGATCGATGCCCTCGGCGGCATAGATGCCCTTGGCCTTGCCGTAATAGAACGGCGCGTGCTCGCCATAGACGTACCAGTTCAGCATCAGCACGACCTTGTCCGCAGCCGAGGCGGGCGCTGCGGAGAGCATCACAAGCCCGGCGACCGCCGCCATCCATTTCTTCATCGTCGTCCTCCCATGCGTGGTCGTTGAGCCCGTGCGGGCCATCTCGTTTGTTGCGTCACGAGGCGAATATGATCTCCTCGCGCCGGCTGACATGCCAGGGGATCACCAGCCGCTCGATGCAGTCGACGATCCAGAACAGGATCACGCCGAGCAGCGCCAGGATCACCAGCGCCGCAAACATGGTCGGCAGGTCGAAGGTGCCGATCGAGCGCTGCATCACATAGCCGATGCCGGAATTCGAGCCGACGAACTCGCCGACGACGGCGCCGACCACGGCAAGCGTCACCGAGACCTTGAGCCCGGAGAAGATCGCCGGCATCGCGTGCGGCAGGTTGACGGCACAGAACACCTGGAAGCGGCTGCCCTGCATGGCGCGCGCGAGATCGATCATGTCGAGATCGACCGATTTGAAGCCCTGCACCGCGGAGACGACGACCGGGAAGAAGCCGAGCAGGAACGCGGCAATCACCTTCGGGATGATGCCGAAGCCGAACCAGACCACGAACAGCGGCGCGATCGCGACCTTCGGCACCGACTGGGAGAACACCAGAAGCGGATAGATGTAGCTCTCGATGGTCCGCGAGCCCGCGATCAGCATGGCCACGGGAATCCCGAACGCGGCGGACAGGAGGAAGCCGAGCAGGGTCGCATAAGTCGTCGGCCAGGCCTGGCGGAGCAGCTCCGGCCAGTCGCTCCACAGCACGGCGACCACGTCGGCCGGCGCCGGGACCTGGTAGGCGGGAATCTTGAATATCCGGATCGCGAGATCCCAGGCGACCACGATGAAGATCAGGAACAGGAACGGCCGCACCCAGGCGGCATTCAACGCCCGTGTCACGATGCTCTCGGCCCTCGCCTCCGCCACGCGTCACTCTCCCGGTCTGTCAGCTTTCGTTGCCGAGGAAATTAACCCGTTGGATAAATACTTGTCAAACCCCGGCTGGCCCCGATGCCGGGCCTCATGCCGCGTTGCCGCATCGACGAAGGGCGTCGCGGTTGTCGGACGGGCCCTGCTCTCCAATGTCGTCCCGGCGCAGGCCGGGACCCATACCCCCAGGGTAAAATTGTGACGAAGGTCGTCTCCCAATCTTCGCTAAGGAAAGTTTCCGCGGTATGGATCCCGGCCTGCGCCGGGACGACGGAAAGGCCGGTTCACGCGGTCTGTGCGACCGCCACCCGCCGTTTCGGCGACCTGCTCCGCCCGAATATCGCGGAGGATTTTCCGGTCAACGCGGCGAGCACGAGGCCGACCATGTGGTCGAGCCGCTCGTCCTTGGCATCCTCGGACAAAAGGTCGCGGCCGAAGATCACGCTCAAGGTGGCGCTGTTGGAGAGATAGAAGAAGGCGAGCCCGGCGATCGAGATATAGAGCTGCACCGGATCGACCGCGACGCTGAAATCCCCGCTCGCCACGCCGCGGTTCACCACAGTGCGGATCATCTCGACAAAGGGCGAATGCATCGACTTCACCTTGGTCGAGCGCTTCAGATGTTTTGCGCGCGCGAGATTTTCGGTATTCAGCAGCGCGAGGAACTCCGGATTGCGCAGGAAATAGCTCCAGGTGAATTCGATCAGGCGCCGGATCGCCTCCGGCGGCGCGAGATGTTCGAGATCGAGCTCGCGCTCCTCGGCGCGGATCTTCTCATAGGCGCCTTCGAGCACCGCGAGATAGAGATCCTCCTTGTTGCCGACATGGTAATACAGCATGCGCTTGTTGGCGTCGGCCTTGGCCGCGATGCGGTCGACCCGCGCCCCGGCCAGGCCGTGATTGGCGAACTCCTGCTTGGCGGCCGCGAGGATGCGAAGCCGCATGCCCTCGGGGTCGCGCTGCCATTTCAAAGTTTTTTTCGTCTTGGCCAAAAACACTCGCTCGGCTTGGTCGCTCGTCGGATGTAGCATGCCGGTGCGGACTTGTCGCGCGCGGGCTCACATCTCCCGCGGCGTCCGCTCCAGGACCAGCGTGTGGATGCCGCAGGTGCCGGAGCGCACGCTCATCACCCGCGTGCCCGGCTTGCGGCCGGTTCGCACCTCGGAGACGTCGATCCCCGAAGCGACCAGCCGCATCCGGACCCCCTCGATATCCGCAACGCGCCAGCTCAGGCCCCAGAGCCTGTCATGCAGCCGATCGCCGGTCGCGCCCGGCCGCCGTACCACCTCGACAATGAGGTCGCCGCAACGGAAGAACATCAGCTGTCCCCAGTCCTGATGGGTGCGGTCGAGCGCCATGTCGAGCCCGAGCCGCGCGCCGTAGAGCGCCGCAGCTCGTTCGGGGTCCTCGGTCGAGACCACGACATGGTCGAGCCCGAGCACCGGGGTTGCCACCGTCGCGGCCGAGCGCGGACGCTCGCGGTCGAGCTCGAGGAAGAACATCCGCACGCCGCGGGTCAGATCGGTCGCGGCGCGGGTGCGCTTCCAGCGCAGCACGGCGCCCGACAGGGCATCGCGGGCTTCGACCTCCGCGATCGGCTCGGGCTTGAGCGCGACGCGGTCAAGCCGGCGATGCATCTTGGTAATATCGCTCGTACCAAAGCCGAGGCTCGCGAGCCCCTCGCCCGAGGCCTTCATCGCCTCGCGGATGCGATCGCCCGCCACGCCAGAACCATGGGGCGCCAACAGCTCCACGGTCATGTTGTCGAGCGTGAACATCACCCGGTCGACGCCATCGTCGCTGTTCTGCCAGGACCGCCCGCGGCCGAGCAGCGTCTCATAGGCCAAGGCAGCCGCCTTGATGTCCTCGACAAGAACCACAATGTGATCAAGCCCGTTGATCATACGCGACACCCTCCCCTGATCCGCCCGTAACCACCCGGAACTCTTGCGCAGCCGCAGCGGTTGACGGCCCGGCCGGCAGGACCGACGATGCCCGGGCCCAGCCGCCAGCTCAAGCGACCCGGGCGGCATATTTTGCGAATAATTTCAGCGTTTATCCGCTTGGACCGGTGCTAATCTGGTTGCGCCGGCCGGGACCACTCGAGCCAATACGGAAAGCTTATGCAGGCCCTCTTCATCGGACAAACCTATATCGACGTCACCTTCATCACCGACCATCTGCCGACCGGCGACGAAAAGCATGTGGCCGACGCCTATGCGGTCTCCTTCGGCGGCAACGCCGTCACCGCGGCGTTCTGCTGCGCCAAGCTCGGCATCGTGCCGGACCTGATCGCGACCGTCGCCAATGACTGGCTCGGGCGCATGTTCCAGGACATGAGCGCGAAATACGGCATCTCGATCCACCCGCGCAAGGTCAACTCCTCCTCGCTGTCCTTCATCATGCCCAAGGACGGCAAGCGCGCCATCGTGCGCTGCCGCGACGACGCGCATATCCATCCCTTTCCGCTGCTCAATCTCGGCGGCTGCCGTGCGCTGCATGTCGACGGCCACCAGCCCGATGCCGCGATCCATTACGCAAAGCTCTGCCGCGAGGCCGGCATCCTGACCTCGCTCGATGGCGGCGGCCTGCGCACCAACACCCATGAGCTGCTGCAGTTCATCGACGTCGCCATCGTCGCCGAGCGGCTATGCGAGCAGATGGACCTGACGCCGGACAAGATGATCGAATACCTGAAGAGCCGCGGCTGCCGGATCGGCGGCATCACCCTGGGCGAAAAGGGGCTGCTCTGGTACGACGAGACCGGCGCGGTGCATTCGCTGCCCGCCCTGCCGATCCCGCGCGAACGGGTGATCGACACCAACGGCGCGGGCGATGTCTATCACGGCGCCTACATCTACTCCTACCTCGCCAACCCGAGCAAAAGCTGGCACGACCATTTCGAGTTTGCCCGCGCTGCGTCGACCTACAAGATCCAGCGGCTCGGCAACGAGGCCGGCCTGCCGACGCTTGCAGACATCGAACAAGTGCGGCAAGAATTCGAGGTCAGGGTCTAGCGTCGGGGAATCAGGTCATGGGGCGCGTCTTCGTCGCCGGCAGCATCAACATGGATGTGGTGGCGACGGCGGAGCGCCATCCGCAGGTCGGCGAGACCGTCGCGGGAAAAGAGGTGCTGTACTTCCCCGGCGGCAAGGGCGCCAACCAGGCGGTAGCGGCTGCCAAACTCGGTGCCACGACGGCGCTGATCGGGCGGTTGGGCAAGGATGCGTTCGGAGCGGAGCTGAGGGCTTTCCTCGAGGCCGAGGAGATCGACCTCAGCCTCGTTGCCGATACTGCCGAGGCACACACCGGCACGGCGATCATCACGGTCGCGAATGCCGACAACACCATCGTTGTCATTCCCGGTGCGAATGGACTGGTGAGCGCCGAGGATGTCGCCCGATCTCCGCTCGCGCAGGGCGATGTGGCAATCAGCCAGTTCGAAATACCGCTTCCCGCGATAACGGCGTTCTTCCACAGGGCCCGTTCCGTCGGTGCGTTGACCATTCTCAATCCGGCGCCGGCGCGCGTCTGTGAGCCGGAGCTGCTCGATCTCGTCGACATCCTCGTGCTCAACGAAACCGAGCTCGGCCTGCTCGCGAGCACCAGACTTCGGGAGGACGACGACATCGCGCGCATCGTCGATGCGGCAAAGACGCTCGACACGGGGTCGGCCAAGGTCATTTGCGTGACGCTCGGCAGCCGCGGCGTGCTTGCGGTTGCGGGCGAGGATCAGCATCTGATCGCCGGCCGCAAGGTGAAGGCGGTCGACGCCACCGGCGCGGGGGATTGCTTCGTCGGCGCCCTGGCCGCGCAGCTTGCAAACGAGGCAACGCTCTACGACGCGCTGGTGTACGCAAACGCGGCGGCCTCGATCTGTGTGCAACGGATGGGCGCGGCGCCCTCGATGCCGGATCTGATGGACGTGCACGATGCGCTCGGTCCGGACGGCCATATCCCGGAGGATGGGTAGAGCACAGCGCAACCCATCGCTCTTGCGGCTACAAAGATGGTGGGTTTCGCTGCGCTCTACCCACCCTACGATCTTCTACGCCAGCGCCTTCTTCAGATCGAAGCCCGGGTCGGCCGCCTGCTCCGGCGTGATCGAGCGGCGCATGCCGAGCAGGCGGCGGCCGAACATGTGGTCGCCGGCGCGGTTGACGGATTCGATGCCGAGCAGCGTCTCGCCCTTGTAGCAGAAGACCGAGAATGCCCTCTCGGCGGGATCACCGCGCAGCACGACGCGATCATAGCCGGTGGTAAGGCCGGCGATCTGCAGCTTGTCGTCGCCCTGGTCGCTCCAGAACCAGGGCTCGCCATCGTAGGCCTTGTCGTCGCCCGTGAGCCGAGCCGCCACGCAGCGCGCCTGGTCGGTGGCGTTCTGCACCGATTCCAGCCGCAGCGAGCCGCCGAAGCGCCGAGATGCGAACAGCGCGCAATCGCCGATGGCGGAGATGTCAGGGTCGGAGGTCAGCAGATGCTCGTTGACGACGATGCCGGAGGCCGTCGCTAGTCCCGCTTCCGCCGCAAGCTCGACATTCGGCAGTACGCCGACCCCGACCACGACGAGATCCGCCGGCAGATGACGGCCGTCGCTGAGGCTGACGCCGGTCACCTTGCCGTTCGCGGCTTCGATGCTCGTCGCCATCACGCCGAGATGGATGCGGATGCCCGCGGCCCGATGCCGCTCCTGGAAGTACTCCGAGACTTCGGCCGTCACCGCCCGCGCCATCACGCGGTTTGCGAGCTCGAGCACGTCGACCTCCAGCCCCTTGATGCGGGCGGTGGCGGCAAACTCCAGCCCGATGAAGCCGGCGCCGATCACGACGACGCGGCTGTGGCCGCCGATGCACGCGCGCAGCGCCTCGCTCTCGTCGAGGATGCGCAGATATTTCACGTCGGGCAGATTGGCGTTGGGCAGATCGATCAGGCGGTTGCGCGCCCCGGTCGCGAGCACCAGATGGCCATAGTCGAGCACGCGGCCCGAGGCCAGTTTCACCTTGCGCGCGGCGCGGTCGATCGCGGCCGCACGATCCGACACCAATTCGATCTTCTGGTCGAGGTAGAATTTGTCCGGACGGAAGAACAGGCTCTCCGGCCCGGCATTGCCCTTGATGTAGGCCTTCGACAAAGGCGGCCGCTGATAGGGCAGATGCGCCTCGTCATTGATCATGATCACAGGCTCGGCAAAGCCGGCTTGGCGCAGCGAGGCCGCGACCTGAAAGCCGGCATGGCCTGCGCCGACGATCACAACGGCCCCTATCGGAGCGGCTGCTTTTTCGAACGGTGCTTGCGTCATCGGGACAGCCCGAATTTACGGGTACGGGAATGACCCATATCAGTTCCCCTCTTGAGGATCGCGTGCGGATTTTGGCTGGTTGTCCTCGCCCGACAGAGCGGCGCTCGTGTCCGTCCCGAACGATGGCCGGACCATTTGGCCCGATAATTGGCGAAAGCGCAAGACCGAGGCAAGAACGGGGACAATCGCCGGGGGATTGTCACCCCACCCCTTCTGCGGTTTAGTCGGGCCACAATCTCCTGCCGGGATTATTGCCATGTCGACATCGTCCACCACGTCCCTGCCCGACGATCCCGCGCTGCTCAGGCTGGATGGCGCGGTCGCCACGATCACGCTGAACCGCCCCGCGGCGTTCAATTCCATCAACCTCGCCATCGCCCAGAAGCTCGCGCAGCTTGCCGCCGAGGTCGAAGCGTCCGACGACATCAAGGTGCTGGTGATCGAAGGCGAAGGCCGCGCCTTCTCGGCGGGCGGTGATCTGCAGACCATTGGTGCCGCCGCGGCCGCGGACACCATCGCGCCGGTGGTCGGCGAATTGTTGAAGCATTATCACGCCTTCATCACCACCTTGCGGCGGATGCCGAAGCTCGTGCTGTCGAGCGTGCACGGCTCCGCGGCCGGCGCCGGGCTGTCGCTGGCCTTTGTCGCCGACCTCTGCATCGCCGCCGAGGATGCGCGCTTCACGCCGGCCTATTCCAAGATCGGCGTCTCCCCCGATGGCGGCGGCACGGTCGGCGTGGTCGCAGCCGTCGGCGTCCGCCGCGCGCTGCAGATCTTCCTCGCCGAGGACAGTTTTACTGCGCAACAGGCCTATGATTGGGGCCTGGTGGCCAAGGTCGTTCCGGCTGCCGAGCTGAAGGCCGCCACCCGCGAGCTCGCCTTCCGGCTGGCGCAAAACGCCCCCGCCGGCCTCGCCGCCACCAAGGCGCTGATCCACCGCGCACCGACCACGCCGATCGAGCAGCAGCTCGACGCCGAGCGTGACGCCATCATCGGCTGCATGCAGACCGAGGATTTCAAGGTCGCGGTGAAGAAGTTCCTGAGCAAGGGGAAGTGATTATGTCGGAGCAACCACTTGCTCCGCCGTCGTCCTGGCGAAATCCAGGACCCAAAACTACAGGATTTCGTTGTTCGGCTCCGCCCTAACCCCGTCATTGCGAGCGAAGCGAAGCAATCCAGGGCCACGCAGACGACCCTGATTGCTTCGTCGCTGCGCTCATCGCAATGACGGAGGAGAGAATTGCGCGTAGCGACGTTGCCCTGGGGCTATGGATCCTGGCTTTCGCCGGGACGACCGCGAGCTAGTTCGGACAGATATACCCCGTCCCTGCCGGCGACTTGAAGCAGCCGACCGATGCCGGGATCACGTGCTTGGGCAGCCACAGCACCACCTTGGGAAAATAGATGGTGAAGGTGATCGTCGCCAGAAACACCACATAGATCGGCAGCGCGGCGCGCAGCGCTTTCGCGAAACTGACGCCGACGAATTTCGAGGCCATCAGCAGCACCAGCCCATAAGGCGGCGTGATCAGGCCGAAGGCAAGCGTCGCGATCAGCACCACGCCCATATGCACGCCGTTGATGTCGCCGGCCTGGGTCAGTGCATTCACCAGCGGCATGAAGATGATGATGGTCGGGACCGGCTCGATGAAATCGCCGACCACGGTGAACAGCAGCACCATCAAGAGCATGATGTGCTCCGGGTTGTTGCCGGCGATCGAGGTGATCCAGTCGGCAATGACGGCCGCACCCCGCAAGTAGGCCAGCATCCAGCCGAAGGCATTCGCCGCGCCGATGGTGATCAGCGGCAGCGAGAAGATCAGGCCGGCCAGGCAAAAATCATACGGGATCCTCTTCAGATGCCCGCGGTTGAGTGCGGGGATCACGACCACGATGATCCAGACCACGGCGACGACACCCGCTTCCGTCGGCGTGAACCAGCCGGTCAGAATGCCGCCGAGCAGGATCACGGGGATCATCAGCGGCAATGCGGCATCCGCGGTCGCGAAGGCGACCTGCTTGAAGGTGGCGCGGGGCTTGCGCAGGCCCGAGGGACCGAAGAAATAGCAATAGATCATCAGCCCGAAGCCGATCATGAAGCCGGGCACCACCCCCGCCATGAACAGCCCGGCGATCGAGACGTTGCCGACCGCGCCATAGACCACGGCGGTGATGCTCGGCGGCACCAGCGCCGCGATGGTCGAGGCTGACGCAATGATCGCGGCGATGAAGGCGGATTCATAACCCTCCCGCCGCATCGGCCCGCCAAGCGCACGGCTCATCACTGCGACGTCGGCGGTGGTCGAGCCCGACATTTCCGAGAAGAACATGCTGAAGACGACCACGACCTGCGACAGCCCGCCCCTGATATGCCCGACCAGCGACACCGAGAGGTTGGCGATCCGCACCACCACATTGGCCGAGCTCATGAGCTCGCCGACCAGGAGGAAGAACGGAATCGCGAGCAGCGCCTCGGAATCGACGCCGTCGAAAATCTTCTGAACGATCGCCGCCAGCGACACGTCGGCAAGCGTCGCGCCGACGAAGACGCCGGCGAGCAGCGAAAACGGCACGGGCACGCCGAGATAGCCGAAAAGCAGGAAGCAGGACGACATCAGCGCCAGGATGACGGGGGCGCTCACGGCCTAGCCCCGCTCACGTATGGATGCGATCGGCGGGATCGCATCATCTTCGTCCTGCACAGGCGGCTCCGGATGATCGAAGCCGTTGATGAGACCGTTGACGAGCTGCTCGATGGTGAACAGCGCAATCAGGATGCCGGAGAGCGGGATGACCGCATAGAGCGAGGCGATCGGGGTGCCCGACGGCAGCCGAAAGCTGCCGAAGCCGCGCAGATAATTGAGATAGCCGTACCGGATCAGGCACGCCGCGACCGCAAGCACGACCAGACGCGTAGCCACCTCGATGATCAGGCGCGGCGGGCCGTGCATGGCGTCAGCGATCGCGGTCAGATAGAGATGATCGTTGCGCCGCGTCGCTGCCGCTGCGCCGATGAAGATGGCATAGATGAACAGCGTCGACGTCACCTCCTGCAGCCAGAGCCAGGGATGGCCGATGGTGCGCGTCACGATGTCGGCGGTCACCGACAGCGAGAAGCCGAAGCAGAGCACGCCGCACAGGATCATCAGCACCAGCTCGAGCCGGTCCAGCACCCGCCATTTCAGGTGACGCTGCCGTTGCAGAACGAGTTTGTCGGCGATGGACATTCGCTCAGAATTCCGCGTCGGAGTGAGGTGTTACCCTCCCCTGGAGGGGGAGGGTCGGTTCGCATGGAGCGAGCGGAATGCGAAACGGGGTGGGGTGATCTCTCAACACGCACATTGCTCGACGCGGAGAGACTGTCACCCCACCCCGCCTCACCTTCGCTGCGCTCACGTGAGGCGACCCGCCCCCTCGAGGGGCGGGTGAAGAAGCGTCAGTTGATCGCCTTGATAAGGTCCTTGATCTTCTCGGCGTGGGGACCGAGATCATGGGCCAGCTTGTCGAGATAGGGATCGGCGATCTTCTGGAAGCCGGCCTTGTCGACATCCCTGACGATCTTCACCCCCATCTTCTCCAGCTTGACCGCGGCGGCATGCTCGAGATCGAAGCCGCGCTTCGGCTCCTCGGTAGAGACGTCGTGCGCGGCCGTCATCACCCATTGCTTCTGCTCGGCCGACAGGCTCTGCCAGAGCTTGTCGCTGATCCAAAGGATCGCATTGTTGGCCTCGTGCTCGGTCATCGAGATGACCGGCGCGACCTCGTAATGCCGGTTGATGAGGTAGACGTTCATGCCGTTCTCGGCGAAGTCGACCACGCCGGTCTGCAGCGAGGTATAGACGCTGCCGAACGGCATATGCACGGTCTGGGCGCCGTAGGCCGGGAACATGGTGTCCTCGGTCGCGGTGGCCTGCACCCGGACCTTGTAGCCCTTGACGTCGTCGACCTTGTGCACCTCCTTGCGGCCGTACATGTAGCGGAAGCCCTGCGTGCCGAGCCCGATGGCGTGGATGCCCGGCGCGGTCTGGTCGATCATGTCGCGGATCGCCGCGAACACCTTCTCGTCGCCGAGCGCCTTTGTGATGTGGTCCTCGTTCCGGAACAGGAAGTGCAGCGACATCACGCCGGCCTGCGGCGAGATGGTCGAGGTGTTGGCGGAGGAGACGATCGCGAAATCGATGTCGCCGGATTTGACCAGCTGCAGGATCTGCGGCTCCTGCCCGAGCTGCGCGCCGGGATACTGATCGACCAGCATGGTCCCCTTGCTCAGGTCCTTGAGCTTTGCGGAGAAGATGTCGTAGGCGACGCTGTAGCCGGAATTGAGCTGCTGGTCGTGGGCGAAGCGGTAGTGCTTGACGTCGTCGGCATGGGCGCTTGCGCCCAACACGATCGCTGCAAGGGCGGCTGCGCCCCCGATGATGCTGGCCGGAATACGCATGGTTTCCTTCCCCCTGATGTTATTTATTTTGGGGGATCATCCCATCGGCTTTGGCGGCTTGTCAATTGAGCGGAGGATTTAACAGGCAGAGTCGTCCCGGCGATGGCCGGGATCCATAACCCCAGGCCGTCGTTTGGCGAAGGCAACAGTCGCCGAACGCCACACAGAGAGATTTCCGCGGTATGGGCCCGGCCTTCGCCGGGGCGACGAATACGCGACTACTTCCCTCCCCGCCGCATGAAGTCGAAATCGCAGCCTTCGTCGGCTTGCAGGATGGTTTCGTTGAACAGATAGGCATAGCCGCGATTGGCGCCTGCCGGCGGGGCCGGCAGCCGCAGCGCGGCATGGCGCCGCTCCAGTTCGGCCGGCTCGACCAAGAGGTCGATGCTGCGCTTGGCCACATCGAGCCGGATCATGTCGCCGGTCTTGACCAGCGCCAGCGGGCCGCCGATCGCGGCCTCCGGGGTGATGTGCAGCACGATGGTGCCGAAGGCGGTGCCGCTCATGCGAGCGTCCGAGATGCGCACCATGTCCTTCACGCCGGCCCGCGCGAGCTTCTTCGGGATCGGCAGATAGCCCGCCTCCGGCATGCCCGGCGCGCCCTTCGGTCCCGCATTGCGCAGCACCAGCACGTCATCGGCGGTGACGTCCAGATCGGGATCGTCGACCCGCAGCGTCATGTCCTCGACGGACTCGAACACCACCGCTCGCCCCGTATGCTGCAGCAGCTTCGGCGTGGCGGCGGAATGCTTGATGACGGCGCCGCGCGGCGCGAGATTGCCGTGCAGCACGGCCAACCCGCCCTCCGGCTTGATCGGATCGCGGCGGTCGCGGATCGCGTCCTGGCCCGGCACCTCCTCCGCGCCCGCAACCACCTCGCGCAGCGACCGCCCGGTGACCGTCCGTGCATCGAGATCGATGAGGTTGCCGAGCTGCTTCAACAGCTTCGGCACGCCGCCGGCATGATGGAAATGCTCCATGTAATGCGCGCCCGACGGCTTCAGATCGACCAGCACCGGCACCTCGCGGCCGAGCTTGTCGAACGCGTCGAGATCGATCGTGTGCGGGGTGCGGTTGGCAATTGCAGTGAGATGGATGAGACCGTTGGTCGAGCCGCCGATCGCCTGCAGCACCACCTGCGCATTGCGGAACGCCGACGGCGTGAGAATCTCGCTCGGCCGCGGCCCCTTGGCCTTGGCCATCGCAGCGGCGACCCTGCCGCTGGCCTCGGCCAGGCGGAACCGCTCGGCATGCGGCGCCGGGATGGTCGCGCTCATCGGCAGCGACAGGCCGAGCGTCTCGGTGATGCAGGCCATGGTGGAGGCCGTGCCCATCACCATGCAGGTGCCGACCGAGGGCGCAAGCCGCCCGTTCACCGCCTCGATCTCCTGGTCGTCGATCTCGCCCGCGCGATACTTGCCCCACAGCCTGCGGCAGTCGGTGCAGGCACCCAGCACCTCGCCCTTGTGATGGCCGACCACCATCGGGCCGACCGGGATCACCACGGTGGGCAGGTCCGCCGAGATCGCGGCCATGATCTGCGCCGGCAGCGTCTTGTCGCAGCCGCCGATCACGATCACCGCGTCCATCGGCTGGGCCCGGATCATCTCCTCGGTCTCCATCGCCATCAAATTGCGCAGATACATCGAGGTCGGATGTGCAAAACTTTCCGCAATCGAGATGGTCGGAAACTCGAACGGCATGGCGCCGGACAGCATCACCCCGCGCTTCGCCGCCTCGATGATGTCAGGCACGTTGCCGTGGCAGGGATTGTAGTCGCTGTAGGTGTTGGTGATGCCGACGATCGGCCGGTCCAGCGCGTCGTCGGAATAGCCCATCGCCTTGATGAAGGCCTTGCGCAGGAACAGCGAAAACCCGGCGTCTCCATAGCTGGTCAGTCCCTTGCGCAATCCGTCGGTCATTGTTCTATCCTTTATTGCCGTCATTCCGGGGCGGTCCGAAGGACCGAACCCGGAATCTCGACGTCGTGTGCGGCGCGAGATTCCGGGTTCATCGCTGCGCGATGCCCCGGAATGACGTGCTCATTGTCCACTCGCCTTCGTTACTCCACGATCCGGCTCTTGTCGCCGGAATAGCCCATGCTGCAGAACGCGCCGCCCTGGTAGAAGTCGGCGACCGGATCGGGCTTGAGCTTGGCCTGCTCGGCCATCGCATGCGCGGCAAAATCCTCCGCGCGCCCGGTCGGGCGATAGCCGAGCTCGTAGGCGCGGTGATTGTCCCACCAGGAGCGCTCATTGTTGGAGGCGCCGTACAGGATCTCGAAATGGATGTCGGGATGCTCGAGCCCGATCCGGCACAGCTGCACCATGTCCTCCGGCTTCAGCCAGATCGAGAGCCTGCGGTGATCGAGCGGCTTGTCGCCGAAATTGCCGATGCGCAGGCACGTCACCTTGAGACCGTGCTTGTCGGCATAGAGCGCGCCCGTCGCCTCGCCGAAGGCCTTGCTGACGCCGTAGTAACCGTCCGGCCGCGGCGTCACGTCGGTGCCAATGCGGTGATAGCGCGGATAGAAGCCGACCGCATGGTTCGACGAGGCGAACACCACGCGCTTGACGCCTTTCCGGCGCGCGGCCTCGAACAGATTGTAGCAGCCGATGATGTTGGACGGCAGGATGGTTTCCCAGGGACCCTCGACCGAATAGCCGCCGAAATGCAGGATGCCGTCGACGCCCTCGCAGATCGCCTCGAGCTGGGCAAGATCGGCCAGATCGGCAGGCTTGAACGTCTCATGCGCCGCAAGGTCCGCCGGTGTCTTGATGTCGCTCAGCACGAGGTCGGGATAGATCGGCGGCAGGAGCTTGCGCAGTGACGTACCGATCCCTCCGGACGCGCCGGTCATCAAAATCCGCGGCATCTCTTCCCTCTTCTCTCGCCTCGCCTTCCCGGCGCTTGAAACGACCGATTTGCGGCCGACAATTTGCGATCCCGAACCTGCAATGATAGCAGACTATCTGCCGAGGAAACGCAACAACGAGAACAGCAAATGTCAGATGCATCTTCTCATGGCCGGCCCTCCCATGAGGTGGGCTGGCGCCCTGCCACTTACTACCCCGACCCTGCAATTGCGGCCCTCGATCCGCGCTTCGAGAAATACTGGCTCAAGCTGTCGGCGGTCGAGCGGCTCGCCACGGGGCTGCGCTGGGCCGAGGGGCCGGTGTGGTTCGGCGACGGGCGCTATCTGCTCTGCAGCGACATCCCGAACCAGCGCATCATCAAGTGGGAGGAGGAGACCGGCGCAGTCAGCGTGTTCCGCAAGCCGTCGAATTTCGCCAACGGCAACACCCGCGACCGGCAGGGCCGGCTCGTCACCTGCGAGCATGGCGGACGGCGCGTCACGCGCACCGAATATGACGGTTCCATCACCGTGCTGATGGATTCCTTCGACGGCAAGCGGCTGAACTCGCCGAACGACGTCGTGGTCAAGTCCGACGGCTCGATCTGGTTCACCGATCCGACCTTCGGCCTGCTCGGCAATTACGAAGGCTACAAGGCCGAGCCCGAGATCGACGCCAATGTCTATCGGATCGACGGCGCGACCGGCAAAGCGACCATCGTCGCGGAGGGCGTGCTCGGGCCGAACGGGCTGTGCTTCTCGCCCGACGAGACGATCCTCTATGTCGTGGAATCGCGCGGCGTGCCCAACCGCAAGATTCTCGGCTATGACGTCTCGCCCGGCGGCGACAAGCTCTCCAACAAGCGCGTCGTCATCGATGCCGGCCCCGGCACGCCCGACGGCATGCGCTGCGACATCGACGGCAATCTCTGGTGCGGCTGGGGCATGGGGTCAAGCGAGCTCGACGGCGTCATGGTGTTCGCCCCCGACGGCACCCCGATCGGCCGCATCGCCTTGCCCGAGCGCTGCGCCAACCTCTGCTTCGGCGGGCTGAAACGCAACCGCCTGTTCATGGCGGCGAGCCAGTCGATCTATGCGTTGTATGTGAACACGCAGGGCGCGTTGGGGGGATAGTTGAGTTGGTCGTCATTCCGGGGCGATGCGAAGCATCGAACCCGGAATCTCGAGATTCCGGGTTCGGCTCTGTCGAGCCGCCCCGGAATGACAGTGTGCAATTGGCGAGCGCCTTACGCCGCGTTGTAGCCGGCGACGGCTTTCACCTCGAGATATTCCTCCAGACCGTAGCGGCCCCATTCGCGGCCGTTGCCGGACTGCTTGTAGCCGCCGAACGGCGCCGAGCGCTCGTTCGGCACGCCCTGCAGGTTGACGTTGCCGGCGCGGATCTGGCGGGCAACCTTGCGCGCCCGCTCGACCGTGCCGGCCGAGACGTAGCCGGCAAGCCCGTAGGGGGTGTCGTTGGCGATGCGTACGGCATCGGCCTCGTCCTTGGCGCCGATGATGGTGAGCACCGGGCCGAAGATCTCCTCCTTCGCGATCGTCATGTCCTGGGTGACGTCGGCGAAGATGGTCGGGCGGACATAGAAGCCCTTGTTGACGCCCTCGGGCAGGCCCGGGCCGCCGGCAACGAGCGTTGCGCCCTCCTCGATGCCCTTCTGGATCAGCGCCTGGATCTTCTCCCACTGGCCGCGGTTGACGACCGGGCCGATGGTGGTGCCTTCGCCGCGGGGATCGCCGGCCTTGGTCTTGTCGGCCACGCCTTTCGCAATCGCGGCCACGTCCTTCATCTTCGACAGCGGCACGATCATGCGCGAGGGTGCGTTGCAGGATTGTCCCGAGTTGTTGAACATGTGCATCACGCCGCCGATCACCGCCTTTTGCAGGTCGGCATCGTCGAGGATCACGTTCGGCGACTTGCCGCCGAGCTCCTGGCTGACGCGCTTCACCGTGGGCGCCGCGCGCTTGGCGACGTCGATGCCGGCGCGGGTCGAGCCGGTGAAGGAGATCATGTCGATGTCGGGATGCTCGCTCATGGCGGCGCCGACCTCGGGGCCGAGGCCGTTGATCAGGTTGAACACGCCCTTCGGCACGCCGGCCTCATGCAGGATCTCGGCGAAGATCAGCGCCGAGGTCGGCGTGAACTCGCTGGGCTTGAGGATCATGGTGCAGCCGGCGGCGAGCGCCGGCGCAACCTTGCAGGCGATCTGGTTCAAGGGCCAGTTCCAGGGCGTGATCATGCCGACCACGCCGACCGGCTCGCGCAGCACCACGGCCGAGCCCATCGGCTCCTCGAACTCGTACTTCTTGAGCACGTCGAGCGTGTTCATGAGATGGCCGAGGCCGGCGCCGGCCTGCAGCTTCTCCGCCATCGGCAGCGGCGCGCCCATCTCGTCGGAGACGGCGGCGCCGATCTCCTTCATGCGGCCCTTGTAGATCTCGATGATCTTGGAGAGCAGCGCGACGCGCTCCTCCTTGCTGGTCTGCGAGTAGGTCTCGAAGGCGCGCTTGGCGGCGGCGACCGCCTTGTCGACATCGGCCTTGGAGCCGAGCGCGACCTCGTACATCGCCTCTTCGGTGGCGGGATTGACGACGGGCGTGGACTTCTTGACGACGGGATCGACCCAGGCGCCATCGATATAGAATTGCAGACGGTTGACCATCGAGAACCTCGTGATGTCGGAAGCGAGTTGGGGGAAACGGCCTTCGGCAACCATCCTTGCACGAAAGCCCGACCGGTTGAACCCGCCATAAGCGGACGCCTGAACTGCGGCGAGCGCTGGATATAAGGGGTGGACGGTGATGGAGGCAAGATGTCGCCTGACCCGCCCCTGGAGGGGGCGGTCGATCGCGCATGGAATGCGCGAGCGGGGTGGGGTGACAGTCTTTCCACCCGGACCGTGCTTGTGGAGAGACTGTCACCCCACCCCGGTTCGCATTCCGCTTCGCTCCATGCGAGCCGACCCGCCCCCTCCAGGGGCGGGTGAAGATGCTTCCCTCACACCGCCATTTTGCGGTGCAGCACGGGGCCGCCCGCGGTGAGGCTTTCGGCCGCATCGATGATGGCGTTGGCATCGATGCCATAGGTCCGGTACAGCTCGTCGATGCTGCCGGTCTGGCCGAAATGCTCGACCCCGAGCGCCTCCACCCGGTGACCCCGGACGCTGCCGAGCCAACCGAGTGCGGCCGGATGGCCGTCGATCACGGTGACGATGCCGCAATCCCGCGGGAGCGGTGCCAACAGCTGCTCGACATGGGAGAGATGCTGCACGCCGCGGCGGGCGCGGCGCAAATTCCGTGCGGCGGTCCATCCCGCGTGCAGGCGGTCGACCGAGGTGATCGCCAAAAGCCCGACATCGCGCCGGCTCTCGCCGATGAAGCCGGTGGCCTCGATCGCCTCAGGGGCGACCGCCCCGGTATAGGCGACCACCACCTCGGCATTCGGCCCCGGCTTGCGCAGCCAATAGGCGCCGGCGGTGATGGAATCGCGCAATTCGGGCGACATCAGCCGCTGCGGCTGCTCGATCGCCCGCGTCGACAGCCGCAAATAGACCGAGCCGCCCTCGCCCGGCTCGCGCTGCATGTGCCGGAAGCCCCAACCCATGATCACGGCGAGCTCGTCGACGAAGGCCGGCTCGAACGAGGCGAGGCCGTCCTGCGCCATGCCGATCAGCGGCGTTGCGATCGACTGATGCGCGCCGCCTTCGGGCGCGAGCGTGATGCCCGAGGGCGTGGCCGCCACCATGAAGCGCGCATCCTGGTAGCAGGCATAATTCAGCGCATCGAGGCCGCGCTCGATGAAGGGATCGTAGAGCGTGCCGACCGGCAGCAGCCGCTCGCCATTGATCTGGTGCGAGAGCCCAAGCGCGGACAACAGGATGAACAGGTTCATCTCGGCTATCCCAAGCTCGATATGCTGGCCCTTGGGCGAGGCATCCCAATTGTAGGTCGACGGAATCTTCTCGCTGCGGAAGGTGTCGGCCTTCTCCGCGCGCGCGAACACGCCGCGGCGGTTGACCCAGGCGCCGAGATTGGTCGAGACCGTGACATCGGGCGACGTCGTGACGATGCGCGCGGCAAGCTCGCTGTCGCCGCGGGCGATCTCGTTCAGCACCAGGCCAAAGCCTTGCTGGGTCGACATCTGCGCGGCCGGCTTGAAGGTGAGCTCGCGCGGCACCTCGACCACCGGCGCGGTGAGACGGCGATTGCCGCCGCGGTTGAACGGCACGTCCTGCAGGAACGCCTCCAGCGCAGCCGCATCCTGCGGCAGGCCCTCGAACTTGTCCCATTCATGCCCGGGGCGGATGTTCTGCGCCTCGCGCCATTTCTCCATCTGTGCGACGGTCATCAGCCCCGCATGATTGTCCTTGTGGCCCTGGAACGGCAGGCCGATGCCCTTGATGGTGTAGGCGATGAAGCAGACGGGACGGTCGTGATCGACGCCCGCGAACGCCTCGATCATGCTCGCCATGTCATGGCCGCCGAGATTGGACATCAGCGCCAGCAGCTCGTCGTCGCTGCGGCGCTCGATCAATTGCGTGACCGGGCCCTGGTCGCCGATCTCGTCGAGGAGATGCTTGCGGAACGCGGCGCCGCCCTGGAAGCACAGCGCCGCATAGAGCGCGTTCGGGCAATTGTCGATCCAGCGCCTGAGCGCCTCGCCGCCCGGCTCGGCAAAGGCCTGCCGCATCAGGTTGCCGTATTTCACGATCACCACGTCCCAGCCGAAGTTGCGGAACATGGTCTGGAATTTCTCCCAGAGGCCCTCACGCACGACGGCATCGAGGCTCTGCCTGTTATAGTCGACCACCCACCAGGTGTTGCGCAGGCCGTGCTTCCAACCCTCCGCCAGCGCCTCGAAGATGTTGCCCTCGTCCATCTCGGCGTCGCCGACCAGCGCGATCATGCGGCCCTCGCGCCGCTCCTTCATGCCGCCATGCGCCTTGACGTAGTCCTGCACCAACGAGGCGAACAAGGTCTGCGCGACGCCGAGGCCGACCGAGCCGGTCGAGAAATCGACGTCGTCGGTGTCCTTGGTGCGCGACGGATAGGATTGCGCGCCCTTGAGCCCGCGGAAATTCTCCAGCTTGTCGCGGGTCTGCCGGCCGAACAGATACTGGATGGCGTGAAACACCGGGCTCGCATGCGGCTTCACCGCGACGCGATCCTCCGGACGCAGCACGCTGAAATACAGCGCCGACATGATGGTCGCGAGCGAGGCGGAGGAGGCCTGGTGGCCGCCGACCTTCAGTCCGTCGGTATTGGGGCGGATGTGGTTGGCATGATGAATGGTCCAGGACGACAGCCACAGCACCTTGCGGGCCAGCGCCGACAACAGCTCAAGACGTGCGGGTTCGAGGGCCATGGGCACAGCCTTTCGGGAAATTTCTCGGTGATGGTCGCCATCATATTCCCGCGGGGATCAGGATAATTCTCAATTTTTCGCGCCATACCCGCGACATTTGGTATAAATTACCAATGTCGCTCAATAATACGAGACTTCATCCCAATGCCCGCGCTGGATGCCATCGACCGCAAGATCCTCAACCATCTGCAATCCGACGGCCGCATGACCATGCAGGAGCTTGCCGACAAGGTCGGGCTGTCGGTCTCGCCCTGCCATCGCCGGGTGAAGCTCCTGGAGGAGCGCGGCGTCATCACGCGCTACATCGCCAGCGTCGACCAGAAATCGGTCGGCCTTCCCGTCAGCGTCTTCATCTCCATCAAGCTCGCGCGACAGAAGGAGGAGGACCTGGATCGCTTCGCAAAGGCCATCTCCAAATGGGACGAGGTGCTGGAGTGCTATCTGATGACCGGCAACCGCGACTATCTGCTCCGCGTGGTGGCGGCGGATCTGTCCTCCTATGAAGCGTTTCTCAAGACCAAGCTGACACGGCTCGACGGCATCGCCTCGATCGAGTCGAGCTTCGCGCTGAGCCAGGTGAAATATTCGGTGGCGCTGCCGGTGTAAGCGCTTTGGACGACATGGGGAGCTTGGATTTGAGTCCCACGCCCGCATAATCCTCGCAATGACGGGGGAAGAGCCATGCGTTCTCATTCTTGCGACGGAATTCGCCCGAGCTTTGCACCAACTCTCACCCTCCTCCGCGCGTCTTGAACCCATCCGCAGCTCGTTGCGACCAAGCTCCGGACCGGCCGTATCGGCGGCGCACAGCAGGGGAACCACGCCACATGACCAAGCTGGAGGGAGCTGCGAACAGCGGCCGCGCAAGCGCAGCCTTCTATGTGCTCGCCTTCTATCTGATCGCCATCTTCCTCTATCGGGTGACCACGCCGGCCCATGAATATCCAAGGGCTCCCGAAAGGTGGATGACCATCGCCACCGACATCCTCGTCACCATCGGCCTGTTCGGACTCCGCGCGCATGGCGCGAAGCCCGTGCTGTGGATCGGCATGCTCGCGGCCGTCGGCCTTTTCCTGATCCGCCTCAACGGCGCCGACAGCTGGGCGACGGGACACCTCGACTATTGGATCGTCGTGCGCTGACGCCGATCGGAATCAACCTGCAAATGGAGCCACGAATGCGCAAACCGAATTGGCGCCTGGTGATTGTCGGAGCCATGATGATCGTGCTGGCGATCGCGTTTTTCGCCGGCATGGGCCTTGCTGCCGGCCAGTCCAACGATCCCGCCGCCATGATGCAGACCGTGGGCACGGTGTCAGGCGTCGTCGGAGCGCTCGGCGCCGTCATGGCCATCTTCGGCCTCATCGGCCGGCGCGGCGCCTGACGCCATGACGCGTGGGTTAACGACATCCTAACACGAGCAAACAGGAGAGGATTCCATCGGGCATGGGGCATCTCTGACAGAGTTCTTAACGAATTGGCGCTATTTTGACGCGTTGTAGAAGAAAAACTGCGCGCGGCATTCCGCCAGCAGCGTCTCAAGCTGAAATGGGAAGTTGGAATGTCCGGGGTCAGCACGCTCTTCAAGAACCGTTCGATTGCCACCAAGCTCGCCACCATGACCATCGTCGGCGTGATCTGCATGGTGATGGTCGCGACCACGGTGCTCCTGGTCGCCCGCAACCAGCTGCTCACCGAGCGCACCGGGAAGGCGCACGCGATCGTCGACGCCGTGTGGCAGATGGCCGACGGCTTCCAGCGGGCGGCGGCGAGCGGACAGCTGACCGAGGACGAGGCGAAGAAACGCTTCTTCGCCGCCGCCGGCAGCGTCTGGTACGAGAACCACACCAACTACGTCTTCATCTACGATTACGAGACCGGAATCTGCGTCTCCAACCCCGGCGTCCCGACCTTCATCGGCAAGGACATGCGGGGCGCCAAGGATATCAACGGCCTTCCCTTCGCATCCATGATGATGGACATCGCACGCAAGGGCGAAGGCACCCTCCGCTATACCTTCCTGCGCTCCTCCACCGATCCGACACCGTTCGACAAGGTCGCCTTCACCCGGTGATTTGCGCCCTGGCATCTGATGATCGCGACCGCCGGATACATCAACGATGTCGATGCCTCCTTCTGGTCGATGCTGCAGACCGCATCCGTCGTCATCATCGTCCTCGTGCTGATCTCGATCGCGATTGCATGGGGAACGACCCGCAGCGTGGTTAAGCCGCTCACGGCCCTCAAGGCGCGCATGGCCTCGCTCAGCACCGGCGAGCTCGACGCGCCGGTCGCCGATGCGGAGCGCGCAGACGAGATCGGCGAGATGGCGCGCACCGTGCAGGTGTTCCGCGACGCCATGATCGAGACCAACCGGTTGCGCGAGCAGCAGGCGACGACCGAGCAGCAGCGTGCCGACGAGCGCAAGCGCGACATGAACCGGCTCGCCGACAAGTTCGAAAGCGAGGTCGGCGAGATCATCAACCTGGTCACTGCGGCCGCCCACCAGCTCGAAGGATCTTCCACGACGCTGACCCGCACGGCCGACACCGTCGAAAAAGTCAGCCAGCGCGCCTCGCAGGCCTCGGGCGAAGCCTCAACCAACGTGCATTCGGTCGCCGCCGCTAGCGAAGAGCTGTCGTCGTCGATCAACGAGATCAGCCGGCAGGTCGAACAGTCCGCGCGGATCGCCGGCGAAGCGGTGACCCAGGCGCAAAAGACCGATGCGCGCGTCAGCCAGTTGTCGCAGGCCGCAAGCCGCATCGGCGATGTCGTCGACCTCATTCAGTCGATCGCCGGACAGACCAACCTGCTTGCCCTCAACGCGACCATCGAGGCCGCGCGTGCCGGCAGCGCCGGCAAGGGCTTTGCCGTCGTGGCCGCCGAAGTGAAGACGCTCGCCGAGCAGACCGCGAAGGCCACCGACGAGATCAGCCAGCAGATCAACGACATCCAGTCGGCGACGCAGGATTCGGTCGCGGCAATCAAGGAGATCGGCGCTACCATTGCCCGCATCTCGGAAATCTCGGCCACCATCGCGTCCGCCGTCGAGGAACAGGGCGCCGCGACCAAGGAAATTTCCAGGAACGTGCAGCGCGCAGCCGAAGGTACTTCGCAGGTCGAGACGGCCATCGCCGACGTGCAGCGCGGCGCATCCGAGACCGGCGGCGCGTCATCGCTGGTGCATTCGGCGGCGCAATCGCTGTCGAGCGAAAGCAGCCGGCTGAAGCAAGAGGTCGCGAGCTTCATGAACTCGGTGCGAGCGGCGTGATGGCGTAGCTGCGTAGGATGGGCAAAGGCGCACAGCGCCGTGCCCACCAATTCACAGCTCGTCTAAGAATGGTGGGCACGCTCCGCTTTGCCCGCCCTACGAACTGTCACCGAGCGCCACCGTTGGATTCCGCGGTATGGGTCCCGGCTTTCGCCGGGACGACATCGAACGTGTCTTGGTCACCGCCTCAGATCAGCTTCCGCTGCGCCAAATTCCTCATCAACGCTCCAATGCCCATCGTCCATGGCTCGCACTCATCGCTGGTGCGCATGCGGTTGACGAGCCTGCCGAGCTCGGGGGCTGCGATGGTGACGATGTCATTGCGCTTGTGGGTAAAGCCCTGCCCCGGCGCATCGCGATCCTTGACGGGCGCGAACATGGTGCCGAGGAACAGCGCAAAGCCGTCGGGATATTGATGCACCGACCCGATGGTCTGCGCGACGAGGTCGGTGGGGTCGCGGCTGATCTTGCTGATCGAGGAGTGGCCCTCCAGCACAAAGCCGTCCTCGCCCGTCACCGTCAGCCCGACATCCATCTTGCGCACATGATCCAGCGAGAAGCTGTCGTCGAACAGCCGCAGCAGCGGGCCGATCGCGCAGGAGGCGTTGTTGTCCTTGGCCTTGGACAACAACAGCGCCGAGCGGCCCTCGAAGTCGCGCAGATTGACGTCGTTGCCGAGCGCGGCGCCGACGATCCTGCCGCGGCTCGACACCATCAGCACGACCTCCGGCTCCGGATTGTTCCAGGTCGATTTCGGGTGCAGGCCGGCGTCCATGCCGGTGCCGACCGAGGACAGCGTCGGCGCCTTGGTGAACACCTCCGCGTCGGGGCCGATGCCGACCTCGAGATACTGGCTCCAGGCATTCTGCTCGATCAGCACCTGCTTCAAATGCATCGCCTGCTCGGAGCCCGGCTTCAGCTTGGAGAAATCGTCGCCGACCAGCCGCACGACCTCCTTGCGGATGGCGTCGGCCGACGCCGGATTGCCGCGCGCCCGCTCCTCGATCACGCGCTCCAGCATCGAGATCGCAAAGGTCACGCCGGCGGCCTTGAGCACCTGCAGGTCGACCGGCGCGAGCAGCCAGGGCCTTGCCGTGTTGCGGGTGTCGGGCGGCGTGTTGGCGAGGATGGCCTCGAAACTGCCGATGCGCTCGCCCCTGGTTTCGCGCAAGGCGCGCGCCGGCTCGTCCATCTCGCAGAGCGCACTCACGGTCGGGACGTGTGAGGAGACGTCGAACACGCCGCCGTCGCGGACGGCGACCACGGCGGGCCCGCCGGCATCGGGCAGGAACACGCGTCCGACCAGGGTGCCGCGCGTACCGTCGTGAGGCAGGACGTCGTTTGCTGAGAGTGTGATCATGACTAGTTCCAGTTTCTCGTTGAGTAGGATGGGTAGAGCGCCGCGAAACCTTTCGTTTTTCGCCGCACACACCGTCATTCCGGGGCGCGCTGAAAAGCGCGAACCCGGAATCTCGAGATTCCGGGCTCGATGCTTCGCATCGCCCCGGAATGACGGCGCAAAATCACCGCCAAGGCTCGACGATGATCTTGGTGTGCGCTTCCGGGTTGGCAAGGTCGGAGAACGCTTGCGCGACGCCGTCGACGCCGACGGTTGCCGTCACCATCGCCGCCACATCGACCTCGCCTTCGGCAATCAGCCGCAAAGATGCCGCGAATTCCTCCGGCGTATAGCCCAGCACATATTGGACGTTGAGCTCCTTCATGATGCCGAGCATCGGCTCGGTGCGGTCGCTCTCCATGCAGACGCCGACCACGACAATGCGCGCATCGCGCGGGGCGCCCTCGAACAGCTGCTGGATGATGCCGGGCACGCCGACGCATTCGAAGATCAGCGCGGGCTTGAGCGCGGGCAGCATCGCCTGCAGCGGCGGCCGCGCCGCCTTCTCCGCCTCCGACATCGCGGCGTGCTCGGCCCAGCTTGCAAACGGTAGCGTGCGCGCGGGATCGACCACGACATCGGCCCCCAACTTCTCGGCCATGGCGCGGCGTGCCGGCGAATAGTCGGCGGCGACGATCGGATGCAGTCCCTTGATCTTCAGCGCCGCGATCACCGCAAGACCGACCGGGCCGCAGCCGATCACCAGCGGCACCTCGTTGCCCACGATGTTTGCCTTGGCGACCGCATGAACGCCGACCGCCAGGGGCTCGGTGAGCGCGGCGTGCTGCGGCGGCAGGCCATTCGGCACCTCCAGCAGCAGCGCCTCGCTGAGCAGCATCGCTTCGGCATAGGCGCCGACATTGTCGTTGGAATAGCCGATGCCCTGCGGCCCCTGCGGCGCGAGCAGCGCCGGGATCGAGCAGACGCGGGTGCCGGGCTTGAACTTGCGCTCGGTCGCGGGACCATGATCGACGATCTCGCAGCAAAACTCGTGGCCGAACACGACATCGCGCGACAGGTCCATCGGCTTGCGGCCGACCATCCTGGCCACGTCGGCCATGCGATGTGCGTGCTTCCTCGCATGCAGATCCGAGCCGCAGATGCCGCAGGCGAGCGACTTCACCAGCACCTGCCCGGAGCCCGGTTTCGGTTCCGGCATTGTATCGACGACGATCTCGCCGTTCCGAAAGATCGCAGCCCGCATGCCTTGGTTCCCTCCCCATTATGGTTGGAGGTGTCATAGCACAGGAAACGCCGGCTTGCAGCACGGGCGGGACGAGCGCGCGGCAGAAATCCGCGGGAGAGCTCAGGCGTTCGGGCCGGGCTCCGCGGCAGCCGCCGCCATTTGCGAGCGGCGCACGCGCTCGCGATGGGCGGTGTAGAGGCCGCTCAGCACGATGAAGGCGGCGCCGATGATGGTCCAGAGATCGGGCACTTCGCCGAAGATGAAGAAGCCGAGAATGCTGACGACGAGCAGCTGAACGTAGGAGAACGGCGCCAGCACCGAAGCGTCGCCATAACGATAGGCGAGCACGACGATCCACTGCCCCAAGGTCGAGGCGAGCCCGACCACGAGTCCGAAGAACAGATCGTGCGCCGTCGGCCGCACCCACTGAAACGGCACGAGTGCGGTCATGATCGCGACGCCCGCGATCGACGAATAGGTCATGGTGGTGATGACGGGCTCGCGCCCGCTCATGATGCGGGTCATCACCAGGGTGAACGCCCAGCATAGTGCCGACACGATCGGAAAGAATGCTGCGAGGTGAAACGCGCTGGTGCCGGGCCGCAGGATGATCAAGACGCCCATCAGGCCGACTGCGGTCGCAATCCAGCGCCGCACGCCGACGGTCTCGGCGAGGAAAATGATCGACAGCGCGGTGACGAACAGCGGCGACACGAAGCCGGTGGCGGAGGCCTCGGCGATCGGCAGGTAGCGAAGGCCCGAGATGAAGAGCAGCGAGGAGCCGAGCAGCGCCGCGCCGCGCATCAGCTGCAATCCGAGCCGCTCGGTGCGCAGCGCATAGAGTTTCGAGCCCGGCAGCATCGCCGGCACCATGATCAGCGCGAACACGACAAAGCGGATCCAGGTGATCTCGACCGACGGCAGGGTCGCCGACAGATATTTCGAGGTCACGTCGGAGGTGCCGAGAAACACCGTTGAGAGCAGCACCAGCGCAATGCCCTTGAGCGGATGATCGGCACGCGCGGACACCCGCCGGGCGACAGGTTTCCTGCCGGGCAAGGCCTTGTTTTCTGGCAAAGCAATGGATGCACTGTCGAGCCTTGCGGCTGCGGCGGGCGGCGGGGTCACGGCAAACTCGGATGGTGGATAAGGCGAATCGAACAATGCCCTAAAAAACGCCGATCGGCATCCCCGTACAACTGCCGAAATCAGGATGCCGATATGCGCTGGGCGTTGAAAGATTCCGTTAAGAAACGTGTCCTGAAAAAGATCTCTTGGGAGGCCTCTTGGAAGCTCTCTTGGGCGCTACCGCAATGCGAAAAGCCTCAGAGCATCGGCAGACCGCGCGGCTTCGGTCCCCGCGGAAAAGCCGCATCGATCGCCGCAAGCTCGCGCTCGCTCAGCACGAGATCGCCGGCGCCGGCATTGTCTGCCGCATGTTCCGCGCGCGACGCCTTCGGGATCGGAAACACCGTGGTCTTGCGGGCGAGGAACGCCAGCGCGACCTGGCGCGGCGTCGCATCATGCGCAGCGGCGATCCCGGCAAGCACGTCGCCAGCTTTGCTGTTGGCTTGCGGAAAATCGTCATGGCCGAACGGCGAATAGGCGACCACCGCGACCTCATGCCGTTCGCACCATGGGATCACCGCATGCTCGATCGCGCGCTCCTTTAAGTGATAGAGCACCTGGTTGCAGGCGATCCTGCCTTCGCCCGCGACATCCGCGAGCTCGTCGAGATCGTCGGCGTCGAAATTGCTGACGCCCCAGGAGCGGATCTTGCCCGCACGGGTCAGCTCCTCAAAAGCCGCAACGGTGTCGGCAAGTGGATAGGAGCCGCGCCAATGCAGGAGATAGCAATCGAGGTAATCGGTCTTCAGCCGCTTCAGCGAGCGCTCGCAGGCGGTGATCGTGCCCTTGCGCGAGGCGTTGCTCGGCAGGACCTTCGACACCAGGAACAGCCCGTCGCGCCTCCCCGCGATCGCATCCGCAATCACGAGCTCCGCATCGCCATACATCTCGGCGGTGTCGATGTGGGTCATGCCGAGCTCGATGCCCCGGCGCAGCGCGGCGACGGCCGCCTTGCGGTCGCCGCGGTCGAGATACCAGGTGCCCTGCCCGATCACGCTGACATTGACGCCGGTCGAGCCGAAGGGATGGGATTTCATGGGGGAGCCTGTGGCGCGGATCTCTGTTGGTTTATTATGATCGGCAAGCAGGATGGTTCCCGTTGCCGGGCAAGACGCGCGCACAATAGAACAGATGGGACGGGGGCGTCGATTGTGTCCCCTCATGGTGAGGAGCGCGAAGCGCGTCTCGAACCATAAGGCCCCGCCGGTGGCCTTCATCCTTCGAGACGCCGCTTGCGCGGCTCCTCAGGATGAGGGTCTGGCGTATCAGCCAACCGCGACCTGCTGTGTCGCCGTCGCCCCCATCTGCGCAATCAGCCGCTTCATCTCGGGGATGCAGGAGCCGCAATTGGTGCCGGCCTTCAGCCTGGCGCCGATCTCGGCCGCCGTCCGGGCACCGGCGGCAATGGTCTCGCAAATGGTGCCGCGGCCGACGCCGAAGCAGGCGCAGACGATGGGACCTGCGCCGGATGCGCCTTCGCTGGAGCGGCCGGAGAGCAGCATGGCGCGCGCGTCGTCCGACAGCGCCTCGGCCGCGAACCATCGCTTGACGACGTCCCAGTCGCCGGCATCGCGCGCGGGGCCGACGAAGAGACAGGTCTCGATGCGCGCGCCGCGGAACGACGCGGCACGGTACACGCCGCCGCCGAAATCGGAATATTCGGCGATGTCGTCGTCGGCGCGCTGGCGCAGCCAGGACGACCAGCGCGCGACATCGCCATTGTCGGCGAACAAATAACCGTAGCCGCCCGTCACGGCAGCGCGCGCCCACCAGATGCTCTCGGGCATGTCGAGCTCGGTGCGCGACAACAGGAAGCCGCGGAACACATATTCGTAAGGCGCGATCGAGACCGGCGTCGATTTCGATTCGGGCTGGCCGGAATAGGGATCGGTGAAGGGCGCGACCAGCGCGCCGACACGCCCGCCCGAGCTGTTGGCTTCGCTCCAATGGATCGGCGCGAACAACAGGCCGCGCTGCTGCCGTTCGCTGACCACCACCTTGAGGATGCACTGGCCGTAATCGGTGGTGACGCGGGCAAAGGAGTCGTCGACGACGCCGAACCGGTTGGCGTCATCGGGATGAATCTCGACAAAGGGCTCGGCGAGATGCGCGCCGAGCCGCGGGCTCAGGCCCGTGCGGGTCATGGTGTGCCACTGGTCGCGGATGCGCCCGGTGTTGAGCCGCAGCGGCCGCCCGGCGCTGGTTTCGGTCCGGAGCGCGGGCACCTCCGGCGCGATGAAGCGCGCCTTGCGGTCGTTGGCGTAGAACCGCCCATCGGCGAAGAAGCGCTGCTGCGGCGCAGCGCCATCGCGCAGCGGCCACAGCACGGGCTCCAGCGCGTCATAGCCCTCGTCCGTGACCGCCTGCAGGCCGCCGATGTCGAAATCGCGGCTGCCATTGTTCTCGAAGGCGGAGAGGCTCGCATGCTCGCGAAAGATCTCGGCGGCGGACGTGAAGTCGAAGGCCGCGCCGAAGCCGAGCCGCTTTGCCACTTCGCACATCATCCACCAGTCGGGCCGGGCTTCGCCGGGTGCGGGCAAGAACGCGCGCTGGCGCGAGATGCGCCGCTCGGAATTGGTGACGGTGCCCGACTTCTCGCCCCAGGCCAGCGCCGGCAGCAAGACCTGCACGCCGGCCTCCACCGTGTCGTTGGACCGCACGTTTTCCGAGACGATGAACAGCTCGAGCTTCTTCAAGGCGCTGCGGACGAGGTCGGCGTCCGGCAGCGACACCGCCGGATTGGTCCCCATCACCCACAGCGCCTTGATCTCGCCGCGCGCGATCGCCTCGAACATCGCCACCGCCTTCAGCCCCTCATGGGTGGCGATGCGCGGCGCCTTCCAGAACCGCCTGACCCGATCGATGTCGGGCGGCGAAAATCCCATATGCGCGGCGAGCTGGTTGGCAAGCCCGCCGACCTCGCGCCCGCCCATCGCATTGGGCTGGCCGGTCAGCGAGAACGGCGATGCGCCCACCTTGCCGATCCGTCCCGTGGCGAGATGGCAATTGATGATGGCGTTGACCTTGTCGGTGCCCTGCGCCGACTGGTTGACGCCCTGCGAATACAGCGTGACCACGCGCTCGGTCGAGCGGAACATCTGGAAGAACGTCGCGACATCGGCTTCCGACAGCCCGGTCGCCAGCGCGGTTGCGGCCGTGCTGCCCGCGATCTGCCGCGCCCGCGTGAGCGCCTCGTCGAAGCCTGAGGTGTGGAGTTCGATATAGCTCTTATCGAGCGCGCCATTGTCGGCGAGATGCACCAGCAGGCCGGAGAACAGCGCGGTGTCGGTGCCGGGCTTCAGCCCCAGGAACAGCTCCGCCTCGCTGGCACTGTCGGTACGGCGCGGATCGATCACCACCATGCGCGCGCCGCGCTTCTGCTTGCTCGCCAGCATGCGCTGGTACAGCACCGGATGGCACCAGGCAGCGTTGGAGCCGACCAGCACCAGCAGGTCCGCCTCCTCGAGGTCCTCATAGCAGCCAGGCACGGTGTCGGCGCCGAAGGCGCGGCGATGGCCGGCGACCGTCGAGGCCATGCAGAGCCGCGAATTGGTGTCGACATTGGCGGTGCCGACGAATCCCTTCATCAGCTTGTTGGCGACGTAGTAATCCTCGGTCAGGAGCTGGCCGGAGAGATAGAAGGCGACCGCGTCGGCGCCGTCGCGGGCGATGATATGCTGCAAACGATGGGCGACATGGTCCAGCGCATCGCTCCAGGCGACGCGCTCCAGCGTGCCCTTGCAGCGGATCATCGGATACAGCAGGCGGCTGTCGAGCGCGACCGTCTCGCCGAGCGCGGAGCCCTTGGAGCAGAGCCGGCCGAAATTGGCGGGGTGCTCGGGATCGCCCGCGACCGCGGCGCCGCCCTTGCCGTCGGGGGTTGCAAGCACGCCGCAGCCGACCCCGCAATAGGGGCAGGTGGTGCGCGTGGCGCGAAGCGCCGGATCGATTGCGGTCATGGCATTGCGCCCCTCACGGGGTCCCCTCATGCGGCCTTGGCGCCGACGGCCTGCGCGCGGCCGAACATCATGTCCTTGCGAATCCGCGCCACCGGCTCGCGGGTGCGGATCAATTCGAGATACCAGAGCGCATCGGTGACGTCGCCGATCAGGACCGCGCCGGTCAACCGGCCGTCGGCTATCACGAGCTTCTTGTAGGCGCCGCGCCTGGCATCGCTGAGCACGATGCTTTCGCTGCCCTCCGCTCCCATGAAGTCGCCCGCCGAGAACACGGCAACGCCGGAGACCTTGAGATTGGTCGCGACCACGCTGCCCTGGTAGCTGGCCTTGCGGCCGGCGAGATGGCGCGCCAGCACGCGGGCCTGCTCATAGGCCGGCTCGACCAGGCCGTAGCAGATGCCGCGATGCTCGGCGCATTCGCCGAGCGCGAAAATTCCGTCCACGCTGGTCTGCATGACGTCGTCGATCACGATGCCGCGGTTGACCTTGAGGCCCGCCTCGCCGGCGAGCGCGACGTTCGGCCGGATGCCGGCGGCGAAGATCACCGCATCGGCATCGATATGCCTGCCATCGGTGAGCTCGACGCCTTCGACCTTCTCCTCGCCGAGGATTCGCGCGGTGCTGGCGTTGAGCAGGATGCTGATGCCCTTGCGCTCAACCAGCGATTTCAACAGCTGTGCCGCCGGCGCATCGAGCTGGCGCTCCATCAGCCGGTCCATCAGATGCACCAGCGTCACCGGCGCACCGGCCTTGGCAAGGCCGTAGGCCGCTTCCAGGCCGAGCAGGCCGCCGCCGACCACGACCACGCGCTTCTTCTGCGCAGCGAGCGTGAGCAGAAGATCGACATCGCGGGTGTCGCGGAAGGTGTTGACGCCGGCGAGATCGGCGCCGGGCACGTTGAGCCGCAGCGGCGTCGAGCCGGTCGCCAGCACGAGCTTGGAGAACTCGATGCTCTCGTCGTTCTCGATCTTGAGCTCGCGCCGTCCGATGTCGATCTCGGTGGCGCGAGAGCCGTACTTCAAGGTGACGCCGCGCTCGCGCCACCATGAGGCCGGCTTGAGCTCGATCTCATGGGACCCGGTTTCGCCGGCGAGCACCGACGACAGCAGGACGCGGTTATAGGCAAGCCGCGGCTCCTCGCCGATCACCGCGATGGCGTAGCGGCCGAGCGAGGACTTGACGAGCTCGTCGACCAGCCGCGCCGCCGCCATTCCATTGCCGACGATGACCAGCGGTTCACTCAACGCATCGGCTCCTATTCTGCGGCCTGCGGACGGCCGTAAGCCTGTTCGATCATGTAGCCGGACAGCGTCCCGTAGGCGGCGGTCCAGGCCGAGGCGACGTCCGGCGTCCAGCCGTCGCCGAGCCCCTTCTCCAGCGTCCACAACAGCGCCGAGCCAACCACGGGATAATGTTCGGGCTTGGCGCCGTAGGCGACATGGCGCTGCGCGAGCGCGCTCGCCGCCGGCAGGATGGCTTCCAGATTGGACAGGCCGTTCACGACCACGGCGAGCGTCGCCATCAATTTCTTGCGCTGCTCGGTCATGTCGGTGGGGAACATCGCCTTCACCTGCGGGGCGATTTCGAACAGCCGGTCGTAGAACAGCACCGCCGCCTGATCGGCGATCGGCGCCACCTTTGAAAAGCTCTGCTGCACCAGGGTCACTTGCTCGGGGGTCATCATGGTCTCCTGTTTCGTCGGTAGTCCCCTTGGTCGCACGGCCAAGGGGTCACGTTCGAAAGGTGCCGTCCCAGCAGCAGCTGCCCATGAGCCGGCGAGAAAGCCGGCCTACACTCGCGCTTCGGCGAGGCTGGTGGCACCGGCCGCGGCCGGCGAGCGACGCAGGTAGAACCACCAGGTCAGCGCGAGGCAGACGGCGTAGAAGCCGAGATAGATCACGAGCGCGAGCTGCGGCCCGCCGGTGATCGCGATCGACTTGCCGAAGCCGCTCGGGATCAGGTAGCCGCCGCAGGCGCCGACCGCGCCGATGAAGCCGAGCGCCGCACCGCTTTCGATGCTCGCCGTCTTCATCGCAGCCGCGCGGGCTGCATCGCCCTGCCCCTTGACCTTCGCAAGGTTCTGCTCGCGGAAGATCGAGGGGATCATCCGGTAGGTCGAGCCGTTGCCGACGCCCGTTGTGACGAACAGGATCAGGAACATCACCAGGAAGCCGGTGAAATCCTTCGCGCCCACGAAGTAGAGCACGCCGATCGTCGCCGCGGCCATCGCGATGAAATTCCAGAAGGTGATGATGGCGCCGCCGATCCGATCGGCGAGCAGCCCGCCGAGCGGCCGCGCCAGCGAGCCGACCAGCGGCCCCAGGAACGCGATGGCGATGGTCACCGCCGGAAACTGCGTCTTGATCAGCAGCGGAAACGCCGCGGAGTAGCCGATGAAGGAGCCGAAGGTGCCGATATAGATGAAGGACATGATCCAGGTGTGCTTGCGCTTGACGACCGCAAGCTGGTTCTTGATCGAGGCCTTTGCCGTGGTCAGGTTGTTCATGAAGAACACGGCGCCGAACACCGCGATCGCGATCGGCAGCACCCACATCAGGCCGGCGTTCTGCAGGTAGACGCCGCTGACCGGCGTGGCCTGGTAAAGATTGAAGATGCCGAGCCCCATCAGGATCGGCGTCAGCAGCTGCACGCTGGACACACCGATATTGCCGCCGGCCGCGTTCAGCCCCAGCGCCCAGCCCTTCATGCGGTCGGGATAGAAGAAGGAGATGTTGGTCATGCTGGAGGCGAAGTTGCCGCCGCCGAGGCCAGCGGTGGAGGCGACCAGCAGCATCAGCCAGAACGGCGTCTCCGGATGGCTGACGAAATAAGCCAGCGCCAGGGTCGGGATGAACAGCACCGAGGCCGAGAAGATGGTCCAGTTGCGGCCGCCGAAGGTGGTCACGGCAAAGGTGTAGGGAAAACGCATGAAGGAGCCGATCAGGCCCGGCAGCGCCACCAGCTGGAACAGCTCGTCGGTCGAATAATGAAAGCCTGCCTGCGGCAGCTTGGTGGCGACGATGCTCCAGATCAGCCAGACCGAGAACCCGATATGCTCGGCCACGATCGACCAGATCAGATTGCGGCGGGCGATGAACTTGCCCGTTGAATTCCAGAAGGCCTGGTCCTCCGGATTCCAGTCCGAGATCCAGGTCGGGTTCTGATCGCTCATAAAGTCTTCCTTTCGTCGTGCGGACAGCGCACGGGGGCGCGCTCTGGGGAGGCCCCAGTTCTGGCGGTGTCAAAAATTCGGATGGGAGTTTTGCGAAGGACGGCGTCGATGGCGTCAGAAGCTGTATTTCAAGCTTCATGCCAAAACGGACGAGCGAAAATTCAATCGCTAGATCAATAGATTATGGTGATCGCCCAATTCTTTTGCAGGCCTATTTTCGCATCAAAATTCAGCGATCCGCTTATTTCTTGAATGGCGATTCGCTCAGTCCTTGTGCAGCGCACAAGGAATGAGCACTGTGCTTAGAGGTTGGTTTTCATCCGGTCCGGACTGTTTCACCCTCATCCTAAGGAGGCCGCGTTCGCGGCCTCCTCAGGATGAGGGGAAACACCGCCAATCACGCCGGCTCGGCGACCTTGGTCCCCAGCGGCTTGGGCGCCTGTCCGCCGCCCGGCTTGACGCGGAATTCGTAAGTCATCAGGTGCCAGGGGCCGTCGGCCGTCTTGCCGTCGGGCATGGTTCCGCCATTGCGCTTCTCGACCCTGGCGATCAGCTCGTCCTTCACCCCGAACACCACGTCGGAATCGATATATTTGTCGCCCTCGATGAAGACATGGGTGATCAAGGGCTCATGGCCGGGCGCATTCACCAGGAAGTGGATGTGGGCCGGCCGCATCGGGTGGCGCCTGGTCTGCATGATCATCTCGCCGACCGGGCCATCGGTCGGAATCGGATAGCTGCAGGGCAGGATGGTACGGAAGAAGATGCGGCCGTCATTGTCGGTGACGAAGCGCGCCCGCGACACCGGCCCCTCGGTCGCATAGGCCTCCTTCTGCGAATCGTAGAAGCCGTCGCCATCGGCATGCCAGACATCGACAGGCACGCCCGCGAGCGGCTTGCCGTTGACGTCGGTGACGCGGCTCTGCACGAACATCCGCTCGCCTTCCAGGCTCTCCGAGATATCGGTGCCATGCGGCGTCACCTTGTGCTCGCCGACATAGAACGGTCCGAGCACCGTGGTCTCGGTGGCACCGTCACGGTCGCGGTGGTTGACGGCGTCCACCAGCATCGAGACGCCGAACACGTCGGACAGCAGGATGAACTCCTGACGGATATCGGTGCATTTGTGGCCGGTGCGGGTCAGGAAATCGATGGCATAGTCCCATTCCTCGAAGGTGAGGCCGGTCTTGCGCACATAATCATGCAGCGATTTCACCAATTCCTGCAGGAGGAATTTTGCTCGCGGGTTCGGCGTCTGCTCAAAACTCTTGATGACTTCAGCCGTAAGCTCGGTCTCGTTGAATTGCGCCATGGTGTTTCCTGCCAGACATCTTTAATCGGAACTTTAAGTCGCTTCAGCTTGAAAGGGTGTTCCGCCCCTACGAACCTACACCAGTTGCGCGCCCGCGTAAGCATCTGCTTGGAGGAAAGCCGCTTTATCGGCTATCAAGACCGTTCCGCAAAGCCTTGGAATACAAAGGCTTGGAAACAAAACCCGCCAAGTTGGAAACGAAGAGTTTCGCCATGCTCGCCCCCACCCTTGCCTCACCTGAATCCGCCGGCATGTCAAAGACCGCGCTTGAGCGCGTCGAAGCCCATCTCAAGGAGCGCTATATCGATGCCGGCCGCTTCCCGGGGACCCAGCTCGTGGTCTATCGCCGCGGCAAGCTCGTGCATGCCAGCTCCCAGGGCTATGCCGATCTCGAGCGCAAGGTGCCGGTAGGGCCCGACACCATCTTCCGCGTCTATTCCATGACCAAGCCGCTGACCTCGGTCGCCTTCATGATGCTGGTCGAGGAAGGCCGCGTCGCGCTCGACGAGCCCGTGCACAAATATATCCCCGAATGGAAGAACCTCGGCGTGTTCGTGGCCGGGACGTGGCCCAACTTCCTGACCCGTCCGCCGGGACGCCCGATGCTGATCGTCGACCTCCTGCGCCACACGTCGGGCCTCACTTACGGCTTCCAGCAGCGCTCCAATGTCGATGCGGCCTATCGCGCCGAGAAAATCGGCGAGGTGGAGAAGGCCGGCACACTGCAGACGATGATCGAGTCGCTGGCCAGGATCCCGCTGGAATTTTCGCCCGGAGAGGCCTGGAATTACTCGGTCGCCACCGACGTGATCGGCTATCTGATCGGCAAGATCTCGGGCAGGCCGTTCGAGCAATTCCTGAAAGAGCGCATCCTCGATCCGCTCGGCATGACCGACACCGGCTTCCATGTGCCGCCCGACAAGGCGCACCGGCTGGCCGCCTGCTACTCGGCCGATCCGAGCGGCGGCATGACCTTCCATGCCGGCCAGCGCCGCGACGGGATGACGCTGCAGGATGATCCCGCCACCAGCTCCTTCCTCACCCCGCCCTCGTTTGTCTCGGGCGGCGGCGGGCTGTGCGCGACGGCGTCCGACTATCTCACCTTCTGCCGCGCCCTGCTCAACGGCGGCGAACTCGGCGGCGTCAGGTTGATCTCGCCGAAGACGCTGGCGTTGATGACAGCCAACCATCTGCCCGGCGGCCTCGACCTGCCCGGCCTGTCGCGCTCGCTGTTCTCGGAAGCAACTTATAACGGTATCGGCTTCGGCCTCGGCTTCTCCGTCACCATGGATCCGCCGAAGACATTGATCCCCGGCAGCCCGGGCGAATATTCGTGGGGCGGCGCGGCCACGACCTCGTTCTGGATCGATCCTGCCGAAGAGTTGATTACGATTTTCATGACCCAGGTGCTGCCGTCGAGCGCCTATCCGGTGCGGCGCGAGCTGCGCACCATGGTCTATTCGGCAATCACCGACAGCAATCTCTAGGTCGGTCCGGTCCGTCATTCCCAACGACGCGCATCGCGCGTCGATGCGGGAATCCAGAGCTCGCAGGCGCCTCGTGCCTTGTTGCGAGATGTCCGGGTCCGGCGCCGCGCGCCGCCTAGAATTCGGTGCTGTGGCCGGCTGACCGGAACCTGTGCCCCTGCTGCATTGCACGCCCTGCGTGAGCTCGCATGTGGCGCGTTTGCGCAAAATGTTTGGCGGAAGCCAACCGCTTCTCTTATGCTGCATCAGGGGCTTGGGCGCCGATCCGGGGAGTTCGTGCCAAAACCGTCTCTGCCAGTGCGACTTGTCCTTCTGGTGGCCGGGACCTCGCTGCCGCTGATCATGTTCGCGGCCGGCGTCGTCTTCCACGATTACGTCAAGGATCGACGGGAAGCGACGCAGCGGGTGCTGGAAACCGTGCGCGCCCTTCGCCTCACGCTGGACGCCGAGATGCGGCGCATGACCGGCGGCCTGCAAGTCCTGTCGCTGACCGATGCATTGCGTTCAGGCGACTTCGTCCACTTCGGAAACATGGCCTCGGGCTTCCTCGACCAATATGGCAAGGACGGCGTCATCCTGGTCTCGGATCGCGACGGCCGGATCCTCTTCCCTGCTGTCGCGCCCGACGCCCCGACGCCGGCGCAGCGCAACAATCTCGCCATCGTCGACAAGGTATTCGCGACCGGGCAGCCGCAATATTCGAACCTGTTCTATGGCGCGGTGAAGCAGAAATGGATCATGACCGTCGACGTGCCCGTGATGCGCGACGGCAAGGTGGTCTATGACATCTCCTTCAGCCCGCCGCTCGAGATGTTCCAGAGCATGGTCGAGAAGCAGCGGCCGAACGCGGACTGGACTGTGACCCTGCTCGACGGCGACGGCGTCGTCTTCGCCCGCATTCCCAATCCGGAATCGACCGTAGGCAAGCGCGCCTCGCCGACGCTCTATGCCGCGCTCTTCAAGTCGCCGGAGGCGACGATGGACAGCACGTCGCTCGAAGGCGTGTCGCTGATCACCGGCTTTTCCCGTTCCCCGCTCACGGGCTGGACGATCGCCGCCGGCCTCACCGAAGGCTCGCTGGTTGCGCCGTTGTGGCGCAACCTTGCCATTGCGAGCATAACCGGCGGCGTGATGCTCCTGATCGGGCTTGCCTTCGCCGTGCGCATGGCCACCACCATCGCCCGCGGCGAATTGCTGCATGACCTCCTGATCGAGGAGCTCAATCATCGGGTCAAGAACACGCTTGCCATCCTGCAGGCGATCGCGGTGCAGAGCTTCCGCAGCGCGACGCGCGCCGAGCGGGAGAAATTCGAGGGACGGCTGGGGGCGCTTGCCGAAGCGCACAACCTGCTTTCAAGCGAGAAATGGCGGGGCTCCGAGCTCAAGGACGTGCTCGTCCGCGTGCTGCAGCCCTACGTGATCAACGGGCCCGAGCGGGTGAAGATGTTCGGCCCGCGCGTGCCGCTGTCGCCGCGGCTTGCGGTGGTGCTGTCGATGATCGTGCACGAGATCGCCACCAATGCCGCCAAATATGGCGCGCTGTCGAACGATTTCGGCACCGTCGGGGTCGACTGGGAGGTGCTGCCCGGCACGGCGGGCGACATTCTGCGCTTGATCTGGACCGAGAGCGGCGGACCGCCGGTGACCGCGCCCGTCCGCCGCGGCTTCGGCTCGCGCCTGATCGAGCGCAGTGCGCGCGACCAGCTCGGCGGCGAAGCCACCGTGGATTTCCTGCCGCGCGGGGTGGTCTGTACCATCACCTGCGCGATCGAGCAGGCGGCGTAGCAGGATCGAGCAGTCAGATACGAGGTCCCAATCATCACCGTCGCCCTGAGGTGCTCACGGAACGCGAGCACCTCAGAATGACGGTCCAACATGGAGATCGTCGCATCAGCCGATGCTCTGCAGCGACGGGAACGTCTCCAGCAGCCAGATGCTCACATTGGACACCGCCCCGGTCAGGAAGCCGATGCCGGTCACGATCATCAGCACCCCCATCGCCCGCTCGACATTGGCGAGATGTCCCTTCATCCGGGAGAACAGCGCCGAGAACTGCTCGACCATGAAGGCGGCGATCAGGAAGGGAATGCCGAGCCCTGCGGAATAGACCGCAAGCAGGCCTGCGCCCCTGGTCACCGTGCTCTCCGCCGCCGCAATCGACAGAATGGCGGCGAGGATCGGCCCGATGCAGGGCGTCCAGCCGAAGGCGAAGGCGAGCCCCATGACATAGGCGCCCCACAGGCCGACGGGCTTGGGGATCGGCAGGCGCCCCTCCCGCATCAACAGGCCGATCCGGGTCAGCCCCAGGAAATGCAGGCCCATCACGATGATGACGACGCCGGCAAGGATGGAGAGCTGCGCCGACCAGGCCCGGATCAGGGATCCGACCAGCGAGGCGCTGGCGCCGAGAGCCACGAACACGGTGGAGAAGCCGAGCACGAACAGCGCGGCGGAAATCATCACCGCGCGCTTCGAGGCCGCCGCCGACTCCTCGCTCTCGAGATGCTCGATGGTGGCGCCGGTGAGATAGATGAGATAGGGCGGGACGAGCGGCAACACGCAGGGCGACAGGAAGCTGACAAGTCCCGCAATCAGCGCCGCCGGTATCGAAACATTCTGGATCATACGCTTATCGTCGTTTCCTCAAAGCGGCCGATCAAACCTTCGGTGGGTCCGAGCGGCTTCATGTAGCGGATGAAGGAATTTGCGCAACGGAGGAGATCGGCGGCGGTGGGCCCAAGAGAGAGGCTGACGGAGAGAGGCTGACGCAGAACAGCTAGCGGAGAGATCGCATCAGCTCCAGTGCGGGGTGACGCGGCAGGCGGGGGACGGCATCACAAATGCGGCACCGCGGCCATGCACCGGCTTCAACGGATTGCGAGAATTACTTGACCACGCGGAGCAGCGGCCGCCGCGGCAAAGCTTGCGCGGCCTCCTGCAACGGCTGGCCGTCACGCACCGGCCTGGCCCCGCGCGGCCTGTCCTCGGCGCATTCCTTTGCGGTCATCGCGTCACAGAGCAGCTTGAGCTCGGCATCGTCAATCCGGTTGAGCCTCATCCTGACATCCAGGGCGGCGACGGAGACCAGATGGGCTGAATCGCGGTTGCCGCTGGCGGCGAGCACCGACCGGCATTCCTCAAGCATTGCGAGAACCGCAAGCAATTGTTCGTCTGAATTAGACACCAGATTCGTTTCCATTCCCCAGCTTGCGGCACACGTCCGCAGCGCAACGACCATAGCATGAACAGGGGGAGGATACGAATACCATTTCGCTCCAACGCCGATCGGGAATCCCCGTAGATGTCCGGATCTCGAGGGTGACGGTAAAAATCACCAGGCACTACTTTCACACCGGTGGAGGCCGGAAATCCCCAAAAACCCGGACCCATCAGTAATCATATGCGTCAAAATGCGGGAGGAAGGACCCGCCGTAGTTGTGGTGGAGGCAGTATTCTGCCAAGTTTAGCACCCGGAAAGGGCTTGTATGCATCTCGTAGTGGAAAGGGGCGTTCCTCAAGAGGAACGCAAGACGGTGACCGCCGGTCTCCCGGATTGGGACGCGGCGCGCATCTTCCTGGAGGTCGTCCGCTGCGGCAGCTTCCGCTCCGCCGCCGAGCGACTGGCCCTGTCCATCAACGTGGTGCGCCGGCGCATCGACGATTTCGAGCGGCAGACCGGCGCCACGCTGTTCACGCGGGACGTGCACGGCGCCCGGCTGACCGAAGAAGGCGCGCTGATGGTTTCGGCGGTCGAGCGCATGGAGGCCGCCTCCTTCGACCTCATGCGTGCGAGCGACGGCATCGCCAATGCGCTGTCCGGTGAGATCAGGGTCGCGGTGACCGAAGGCCTCGGCACGTTCTGGCTGGCGCCACGGCTGGTCGAATTCCAGCAGAGCTTTCCCGACATCCTGGTCGATCTCTATTGCGCGATGCGCTCGGCCGACGTGTCGCGCCATGAGGCGGACGTCGCGATCCACCTCTCGCGGCCGGCGGCGCTCGACGTCAAGCTGGTCCGGCTCGGGCGCATGCACATGAACTTCTTCGCAAGCCCGAAATATCTGGAAACACATGGCGCGCCGCGCAGCCTTGAAGAGATGCGCCAACACCGGCTAGTGCTGCAGGTCGCCGACGAAGCGGCGGCCAAGGAAGCGTTCGAAAGCGTCTTCCCGGGCTATGCGCAACGTGACCTGGTGGTAATGAAGACCAACGTTTCCAGCGCCAATTACTGGGCGGTCGCCAACGGCGCCGGGATTGGCATATTCCCCACTTATGCCCTCGCGCTCGGCGGCAAGCTCATTCCGCTCGACCTGGACCTGCGCTGGTCATTCGACATCTGGCTGTCCTATCACGCGACCAGTGGTCGCATCCCAAGGGTGCGACAGATGATCGATTGGCTGATAGAGGCCTTCAATCCCGCCAAATACCCGTGGTTCAGGGATGAATTCATCCATCCACGGGACCTTGAAGCGGTATATATGGGCGCACCCCTGACCCATTTATTCGGGGGCTTTTCGACCGAAGGACGGTGATACCAGTATGAACAAATCAGCGGCAAAAAAAATGAAGCAGCGCAGTGCCGGCAAACCCGACATTGAACTTGGCAAGCGAATCCGGCTGCGGCGCGTCGAACAGAAGATCTCCCAGGCAGAGCTTGGCGAAAAGCTCGGCGTCAGCTTCCAGCAGGTCCAGAAGTACGAGAAGGGCGTCAACCGCGTCGGCGCTGCGCGCCTTCAGCAGATCGCCAACGCGCTCGACGTGCCCGTCACGTTCTTCTACGACGGCGACACCAAGTCGCGGGAGGTCGAGAGCCTGTTGTTCCTCGACAGCGCGTTCAGCCTGAGGCTTCTGCGGGCCTACAGCAAGATCAAGGACCAGACCGTGCAGCGCCAGCTCGTGTCCTTGATGGAATCGATCGCCGCCAACGAAGAGTAGGCGTCGCTTCGCAAGGCCTGATGGCATAAGAGCGAACGTTGTCGTTTATGCACGATCGGTCGTGCAGGCGCATCGTGTCGTCACGCGGAAGACCGGTTGCCATGTCGCGCCAATGCGGCCCAGTGCATCCGGATCTTGCCTCAATGCTCCGCGCCCCGTACGCGGTCGATCAGGGCTGCCGGATCATCCGGCACGCGATCACCGCGCCAGGCCACATGCTGGTCCGGCCGCGACAGCACGAGCCTGCCGGCCTCGAACCCGGCGGCGTCAGGTCGCTCGACGTCCAGGATCCTGAGCGGCAACCGCCTCGCGCGCGCCGCAGCCGCGAGCGCGGCCGTATCGATTTTTGTATCGAAACGTAAAAGTGTGAAAGCCGGCCCCATCGCATCATAGAGCGAGCCGCCGTCCTTCAGGATCACATGCGGCATCCGGCAGCCCGGCACGGTCGACGGCGTATAGTCCGCCATCGTGTAGGGCGGCGGCTGTGCACCGTCATAGGCGATGATGGGCGAGGCGTCGTAGTAATAGCCGAAGTTGAGGCCGGCGCAGGCATATTGCTGCACGTTGATCGCATAGGTCAGTCGGCCGATCTCCTGCCGCGCGCGCTCGCCCCGCGGCCCCGCCTCCTCGATCTCGGGCGGAATGGCGCCACGGCGGCGGATTTCGGCTTCGGCATGCGACATCGCAAAATGCGAGACCTGGCGCGTGATCGGACCGCGCTCGGCCTCATAGGCGTCGAGGATGCTCACAGGCGCCCAGCCGGCGAGATGGGCGGCAAGCAGCCAGGACAGGTTCATGGCGTCCGCAATGCCGGCATTCATGCCGTAGCCCGCATAGGGCACCCAGATATGGGCGGCATCGCCGACGATGAAGACTGACCGGTCGCGAAATTTGTTGGCGACCAGGCGGCGGCCGTACCAGTCCTCTTTGGAGATGATGTCGTATGCGAAGTCGGCGCCGACGCCGAGGATGGTGCGGATCGAGCCGTCGCGGTCGACGGATTCGAAATCGCTTTCATCGGGCTTCAGATAATTGTGCACCAGAAAGCGCTCGCGCCCGTCGATCGCATAGACCATGCCGGAGCGGCGCGGATTGATGGCGCCCGTTCCCCAGGCGCGTTCGTGGCGCTGGAGATGAACCAGATCCGGCGCGCGGATGAAGGTCGACTGCACGCGCTGGATGACGGCGTCGCCGACAAGCTCCGCGCCGATCGCCTTGCGCACGATGGAGCGGGCGCCGTCGCAGCCGATCAGGAAGCGGCAGTCGGCGCGCCATGTCTCGCCGCTCTCGAGGTCGCGCAAAGAGACGGACGCGCCGTCGTCGCGCACGGCGACGCTTTCGGCCACGGTGCGGTTGATGATGCGGATGCGGCTCTGGGCGGCCGCATGCTCGAACAGGATCGGCTCGAGAAAGATCTGGTTGATACGATGCGGCGGCTCCGGCGTCGGCCAGCCGCAATCCGCTCCGTCGGTCGCGGTGAAGCGGTCGCGCCGGCAGGGAATCTTGATCCGCGTCAGCTCGTCGCCGGTGAAGGAGGTGCGATAGGAGATGTCATGCGGGTGGTCGGCCGGCAGGCCGGCATTGCGGATCTTGTCGGCGACGCCGAGACGACGGAAGATCTCCATCGTCCGCGCCGCGACATGGTTGCATTTCGGCTCGGGCGGCGCGGCACGCGCGCGCGTCTCGACCATGGTCACGTCAATGCCGCGCCAGGCAAGATCGATGGCGAGCGTGAGCCCGACCGGCCCGGCGCCGATGATCAGCACATCGGATGAGGTCATTCCGGTTCGATCCCCGCCGCTTTGACGATCGCCGCCCAGCGATCGCCTTCGCTCTTGATGAAGCTCGCAAAACTCTCCGGCGTCGACGGCGGCAGCGGCTCGATCGCCAGCGCGGCAAACTGCCCGCGGGCGGCTTCATCGCTGACGAGCTTGCCGATCTCCGCCGCAAGCCGATCGACAATCGGCTGCGGCGTGCCGCGCGGTGCGACCACGCCCTGCCAGGCGACGAGCTCGAAACCGGGCAGCCCGCTTTCGGCCAGCGTCGGAACGTCAGGCGCGGCCGCGACACGCCTGGACGTGGTGACGCCGAGCACCTTCAGCTTGCCGTCCCGGATCTGCGGCAATGCCGGCTGCAGGTCCACCACCATGAAGGAGATGTGGCCTGCGATCACGTCCAGCATGGCCGGTATGCTGCCGCGATAGGGCACGTGGCGGATGTCGATTCCGGCCTGGGCTCTGAGCATCTCCCCACCGAGATGCTGCGGGCTGCCAGTGCCGGCGGAGCCGTAGGTCAGTCCGGGCTTCTGCCGGGCATAGGCGATGAACTCACCGAGCGTCCGGGCCGGCAGCGAGGGACTGATGACCAGCACGAAGGGCACCGCGGCGACCAGCGCGATGGCGGCAAAATCCGTCACAGGATCATAGGGCAGCTGCCTGTACAGCGTCCGGTTGATGGCGAGCGTGGTCGAGGTCGCCATCAGCAGCGTATAGCCGTCGGGCTCGGCGCGCGCCACCTGCTCGGCGCCGAGCGAGGTCGCCGCGCCCGGCTTGTTCTCGACAATGACGGTGGCGGACAGCGTGCTCTTCAGCCGGTCGGCGACCAGCCGCCCCAACAGATCGGTCGTGCCGCCAGCCGGATAGGGCACCACGAGCTTGATCAATCGGCTGGGATAGGCGGCCTCTGCTCGCGCGCCCGGCGCGACCAGCATCGAAAGCCCGCCTGTCAGGCCCGCGATCGCGTCCCGGCGCGTCAGCAGCATGGGGTCTCCTCGCAACGTGCCGGATTCGCGGCAGCTTTTTGCGAACCAGATTACCCGCTGTTGCGACATATCAAAGTCCACCAAAGTCCAATGCGGTTCTCTTGGTGAGGCAGCATTTAACAAGAACGCAACCCAAATGGGCCAGACTTGCGACCCCGACCGCCCCACTCGGGCTCCGATCCGACGCACCCCTTCCACAGCTTCAACCGACCAAATGACGCCGCCTGCGGCGTCTTCCAGGGACAGACCATGCGCCAATTGATGTTCGCAGCCCTTGCCGCAATGTGTGTCGGCAGCCCTGCTCTGGCACAGAGCGCCGCACCCGCAGGCCAGCCCGCGCCGGCGGCAGCGCCCGCCAAGAAGCCGGCGGCTGCGGATGCGACCCGTCCCGCCCATGCCGCAACCGCAAAGCCCGCGGATGCCTCGACCCCCGAATCGCGCTCGGCGGCGGCGCTTGCGCTGTCGCACGAGCCGACCTTCGACGAGGGCACCGCGCAGCGCATCAAGGAGGCGGCGCTGTCCTATTCCGACATCGCCGTGCGCGGCGGCTGGCCGGCGATTCCACCCGATGCCAAATTCGCCATCGGCGTCGCCGGCGCCAATGACGAGTTGCTGCGCAAGCGGCTGATCATCACCGGCGACCTCGCCGAGGACAAGGCGACCGGACCGTTCGACGAGACCGTCGCGGAAGGCCTCAAGCGCTTCCAGGTCCGCCATGGGCTGGCGCCGACCGGCCAGACGAGCCCGCGCACGCTTGCCGCCCTCAACGTGCCCGTGCAGAAGCGTATCCGTCAGCTCGAGGCTTCGTTGGAGCGGCTGGAGAACATGAACTTTTCCTTCGGCGAGCGCTATGTCGTGGTCAACATTCCCGCGGCCTTTGCCGAGGCGGTCGAGAACGATCGCGTGGTGCGCCGCTATCGCGTCATCGTCGGCAAGACCGAAAAGCCCTCGCCGACCCTGACCGCCGAGATCACCGGCGTGGTGCTCAACCCGACCTGGACGGTGCCCTCCTCGATCGCCAAGACCGAGATCTCCGCCCATATGCGCAAGGATCCAACCTATCTCGAGCGCATGCACATGGAGGTGCTCGACGCCCACGATAACCCGATCGACCCGCATTCGGTGGACTGGTCGGGCGCGCATACGCCGAACTTCACCGTGCGGCAGCAGAACGGCAGCTTCAATGCGCTCGGCGCCGTCAAGATCGACATGCCGAATCCCTATTCGGTCTACATGCACGACACCAACCAGAAGAGCCTGTTCAGCGACGACTACCGCTTCGATTCCCATGGCTGCTCGCGGGTCGACAATGTCCGCGACCTCGCTGCCTGGCTCTTGCAGGAGGAGATGACGAAGTGGAACCGGTCCGCGATCGATGCGGCGATCGCCACAGGCCAGCACCAGGAGATCGCGCTGCCGAAGAAGGTGCCGGTCGCCTGGGTCTATCTCACGGCCTGGATGACCCGCGACCAGACCGTGCAGTTCCGCAACGACATCTATAACCAGGACGAGCAGCTGCTGGAGGCGACCGCGGAGGAAGCCGCATTCTTCAACCAGGCCGCCAACCATCCGCTGACGGCGCATATGGCGCAGTGAGCGCAACCGCCGGCCAGGGCCGGCGGAGCGCGGGTTGGCGCATGACGGATCGGCGCGAACGAACGTCCCCTTGCGGGTCGCGATAGGCTAGGCTTGTGACGGGCCTTGCAATGAAGGCCGGTCCGTTTCATTTCAAGCCGGAAGCCGCCGCCATGCTGGATACCGCGAGCAAGCAGACCTCCTACGCCGACGGCAAGATCCTGCAGGAGATCGTCGACGGGGTCGGCGTCATCACCTTCAACAATCCCGAGAAGCGCAATGCGATGTCGCTGCAGATGTGGGAGGGGTTTGGCGCGGCGCTGACCGCGCTGCGCGACGACCAAAGCGTGCGCCTGGTGGTACTCAAGGGCGCCGGCGACAAGGCTTTCGTATCGGGCGCCGACATCAGCCAGTTCGAGAAGGAGCGGCATAACGCAGAGGCCTCGGAGGAATATTCGAGGCGCAGCGCCGCGCAGCGGGCGCTGTTCGCCGACTATCCGAAGCCGACCATTGCCTGCATCCGCGGCTTTTGCCTCGGCGGCGGCATGCTGGTCGCCATGCTCTCCGACATCCGCATCGCCGCCGAAAACAGCCAGTTCGGCATCCCCGCGGCGAAGCTCGGCATCGCCTATGGCTATGACGGGCTGAAGCACCTGGTGTCGCTGGTCGGCCCGTCCTGGGCGCGGCTGTTGATGTATACGGGCATGCGGATCGATTCCGCCGAGGCCTTGCGCATCGGCCTGGTCGAGCGCGTCCTGCCCGACGCCGAGCTGTGGGGGGCCACCATGGAGATCGCGCGTACCATCTCCGGCAATGCCCCGCTCGCGATTCATGCCGCCAAGCTCACAATTGGCGAGGTGCTGAAAGACGCCGGCGACCGCGACATGGAGGCGGTGAAAAACATCGGCACAGCCTGCATGGATTCCGAGGATTTCCGCGAGGGCCGCCAGGCCTTCATGGAAAAGCGCAAGCCGCAGTTCAAGGGACGGTAAGGCAGGCAGCGCTACAATGCCTGAAGCACCGCCTTGGTGAGATCAGCCGTGCCATTGCTACCGCCGAACTCAAACGGCATGATGCCGTCGGCATAGACCATGTCGACCGCGCGCTCGATGCGCTCGCCGGCTTCCGCCGCGGTCTCCAGGCCATGCTTGTCGGCCAGCCAGTCCAGCATCATCGCGACCGACAGGATCATGGCGGTCGGGTTGGCCTTGCCCTGCCCCATGATGTCGGGCGCGGTGCCATGGCAGGGCTGGAACACGGCATGGCGGTCGCCGATATCGGCCGACGGCGCCATGCCCATGCCGCCGATGATGCCGGCGGTGAGGTCGGATAGGATGTCGCCGAACATGTTCTCGGTCACCAGCACGTCGAAATCCCAGGGCCGCTTCACCAGCATGGCCGCGCAGGCATCGATGTAGAGGTGATCCGCCTTCACTTCCGGATGCCCCTGAGCGACCTCATCGAATATCCCACGAAAGAAGGCGAAGGCCTTGAACACATTGGCCTTGTCGACACAGGCAAGCGAACCGGGCTTGCCACGCGCGCGCCGGCGCTCGGCGAGCCTGAAGGAGAATTCGAACAGGCGTTCCGAGGTCCTGCGCGTGATCAGCATGGTCTCGCGCGCCTCGTCATGGGTGACGACGCCCTTGCCCATCGAGGCGAACAGGCCCTCGGTCGACTCGCGGATGACCACGAGGTCGATGCCGCGCGTATCGGCGCCGACAATCGGGCTCGGCACGCCCGGGATCAGCCGCGCCGGGCGCACGCCGGCATAGAGATCGAACAGCATGCGCAGCTCGATCTGCGGCGCGATCTCGGTGTTATCGGGGTAGCGCACCGACGGCAGGCCGCAGGCACCGAGCAGGATCGCATCCGCCTCCTCGCACAGGCGGATGGTGCTGTCGGGCATCGACTTGCCGGTCGCCTTGTAGTGATTGGCGCCGGCTTCCGCCTCGGTGAAGCGGAATTTGAGGCCAGCTCTCGCCTCGACCTTGCGCAAAATCTCCAGCGCCGGCGCCATCACCTCGGGGCCGATGCCGTCGCCGGGGAGGACGGCAATATGGAGGGCGTCGTTGGCGGACATGGGAATCCCTATTTGCACGTCATTCCGGGGCGCGTCGAAGACGCGAACCCGGAATCTGGAGGTTGTGGCGCGAGATTCCGGGCTCGATGCTTACGCATCGCCCCGGAATGACGGAAGCCTACGGCACCAGCACGGCGCGGCCGACGAGGCGCCCCTTCTGCAGATCGACCAGCGCGTCGTTGGCCTTGGCGAGCGGCATCGGGGTGACCGGAATCGGCGCGATCTTCTTTGCGCGGACCAGATCCAGCAGCTCCTGCGTCTCGCGCAGATTGCCGACATAGCTGCCCTGGATGGTCACCGCCTTGATCGGAATCAGCGGCAGCGCCCAGGGCGCGCCGCCACCGAACAGGCCGACGATCACGAGCTTGCCGCCCTTGGTCAGGCAGTCAAAGCCAAGCTGCGCGGTCGCGGCGTTGCCGACGAGGTCGATCACGGCACGGATCGGCTCGCCGGCCTTCCTGGCAAGCTGCTCCAGCGCGTCAGGCGCGCTGCCGTCGACGGTCGCGAGCGCGCCGGCCTTTTCCGCCGCCTCGCGCTTCCTGGCATCGATATCGACCACGATGGCGCCCTTGCCGCCCATCGCCTTCAGAAGCGACAAGGCCATCAGGCCGAGCCCGCCGGCGCCGAAGATCACGATCGGGGTGCCGAAATCCTTCTCCACCTTCTTCAGCGCGCTGTAGGTGGTGACGCCGGAGCAGGCGTAAGGCGCCGCGGTGACGGGATCGAGGCCCTTCAGGTTGAGCAGATATTTGGGATGGCGCACCGTCATGTGGTCGGCATAGCCGCCGTCGCAATAGACGCCGAGCGATTGCGGCTTCAGGCACATGTTCTCGTCGCCGGCGAGGCAGGTGGCGCATTGGCCGCAGCCGAGCCAGGGATAGACCAGCGCGACGTCGCCGACCTTCAGCCCGCCCTTGTCGGCCTCCTTCACCTCGGGTCCGAAGGCCAGGATTTCGCCGACCGTCTCATGGCCCATGGTGCGCGGCAGCGACACGCCGCGGTCTTTCAATGACAGCGGCTTGCGGCCATGGCCGAGATCATAGCCGCCCTCCCAGATGTGCAGATCAGAGTGGCAGACGCCGGCGGCCTTGACACGGATCAGCACCTGGGTGCTCGACGGCGCCGGCGTGGGCTGCTCGACCTCTTTCAAGGGCGCATTGAATTCGGCAACCTGGAAGCTCTTCATCGCATCTCTCCCGCTTTCTTGTTGGCCTTGGTTATTCAGATCAAAGGATGATGGCAAGCGACGTATTGTCCAGATGCCACGGGGCGCAGTTCCGGCACTTCCGCGGCGCATCTGGCGTCCGCGCGCGGGCAGCGGGTGCGGAAGCGGCAGCCTGACGGCGGTGCCATCGGCGATGGCGGCTCGCCGACGGCGATGCTCTCTGCCGGCCGCACCTCCGGATCGGGCACCGGGATCGCCTCGATCAGAAGCGCAGTATAGGGATGGGCTGGCTGATCGAACAATTGGGCCGACGGCCCGACCTCGCAGAGCCGGCCGAGATACATCACCGCCACACGGTCGCTGACGGCTTTGACCACCGCGAGATCATGGGCAATGAACAATAGCGTCAGCCCGAAGCGCTGCTTCATCTCCTCCAGGAGATTGAGGATCTGGGCGCGGATGGAGACATCGAGCGCGGAGACCGGCTCGTCGCAGATGATGAACTCCGGATTGAGCACCAGCGCCCGCGCGATGCAGATGCGCTGGCACTGCCCGCCCGAGAATTCATGCGGCAGCCGCGAGGCCACCAGCGCCGGGTCGAGGCCGACGGCGCTCAGGACCTCGTTGACCAGCTCCTGCCGTTTCCGGGCATCCTTGCAGCCTGCGATCAGAAGCGGTTCGGCGATGATGTCGCCGATCCGCCGCCGCGGATTGAGCGAAGCGATCGGGTCCTGGAAGATCAGCTGCATGCGATGGCGCATCTTGCGGAGCGCGTCGCCCTGCAGGGTCGTCAGCTCTTCGCCGGCGAACAGCACACGGCCTGATCTCGCGCGGCGCAACTGCAGCACGGCGCGCCCGAGCGTGGATTTGCCGCAGCCGGATTCTCCGACCAGCCCCAATGTCTCGCCGCGGGCGATCGTGAGGCTGACATCGGAGACGGCATGAACCGTCCGCGTGCCGAGCGGATATTCGACGACGAGGTTTTCCACCTTCAGAAGCGGCTCACGCACAGCGATGGTGGCGTTGCCGTGCATCATGCGCCCACACCGGCTGCAACCGCGAGCGGATGGAAGCATGCATAGAAATGTCCGTCGGCTACCCCAGCCGTGAGCGCGGGCTTGCCGCGCAGGCATTGGTCCCCGACATAGCGGCAGCGCGGCGAAGGAACATCCCTTCAGGGGACGGGTCGGGTCCGGCGGCCTGCCGGGGATCGCGGCGAGCGGCGTATGCGGGGCGGCATCGATCTTCGGGATCGCCGCAAGCAGCGCGGCCGTATAGGGCATCTGCATGGCCTTGAACAGGGCATGCGTCGGCGCCCGCTCGACCACGCGGCCCGCATACATCACCGCGACCTCATCGGTGCGGCCGGCGACCACGCCGAGATCGTGGGTGATCAGGATCATCGCCATGTGGCGACGGCGCTGCTCGCGGGCCAGGAGATCGAGGATCTGCGCCTGGATGGTGACGTCGAGCGCCGTGGTCGGCTCGTCCGCGATCAGGAGCTTCGGCTCGCAGGACAGCGCGATGGCGATCGCGACGCGCTGGCGCATGCCGCCGGAGAGCTGGTGCGGATATTGGCTGAGCCGCTGCTCGGGCGCGGGGATGCCGACGGCCGCGAGCAGCTCCGCGCTGCGGCGTCTTGCCGCCGCCGCGTCGAGCGCGAGATGCTCCTGCAGGGTCTCGATCAGCTGGGTGCCGATGGTGAGCACCGGGTTGAGCGATGTCATCGGGTCCTGGAACACCACGGCAATCGACCGCGCCCGCAATCGGCGCAAGGCCTCCGCTTTGAGACGCACGAGGTCCTGGCCATCGAAGATGACGCGACCCGAGAGCTTCGCCTTCTTCGGCAACAGCTGCAGGATGGCGCGCGACAACATTGTCTTGCCGCAGCCGGATTCGCCGACAATGCCGAGCGTCTTTCCGGCGCCGAGCGCAAGATCGACATGGTCGACCGCACGCAGATTGCCGCGGGCCGTCGGCAGCTCGACCGCGACGTCCTCGATCGACAACAGCGCCGGCCCGCTCATAGCGAGCCCTGCCGCGGATCGGTCAGCGCCCGCAAAGTGTCGCCGACGAGATTGAAGGACAGCACGGTGAGGAACATCGCAATGGCCGGAATGAAGGCAAGCATGGGCGCGACCTCCAGGCTCTCGCGCCCCTCCCCGATCATGCTGCCCCAGCTCGAGATCGGCGGCGGCACGCCAAGGCCGAGAAACGACAGCGCGCCCTCGACAACGATGGTGACGGCAACCCCCAACAGGAAGAACGCGAGCAACGGCAGCGCCACGTTCGGCAACAATTCGCGCAGGAGGATGCGCGCATGCGTGGCACCGAGCGCCTGCGCCGCGATGACGAATTCGCGCCGTGCCAAGGTCAGCGTCGAGGCGCGCGCCACCCGCATGAAGGCGGGAATGCCGAGCACGCCGAGAATGCAGGTGAGATTGAGGATGGACTGGCCGAGATAGGCGGTGACGGCGAGCGCGAGGATCAAGGGCGGAAAGGCCAGCAGCACGTCCATGCTGCCGACCACGACACTCTCGAACCGGCCACGGAAATAGCCGGCGAGAAGCCCAAGCGCGCCGCCGATGGTGAGCCCGATGATCGGCGCGAACAGGCCGACGGTGAGCGAGATCCGCGCGCCAAAGACCACGCGCGCGAGCTCGTCGCGGCCGAGCGCGTCGGTGCCGAGCCAGTGCAGCGCCGAAACAGGCGCGCGCCGCTCCAGCATGTCCATGTCGGTCGGGCTCGGCAGCGGCAAGACCGGCGCCAGTATCGCCACGGCCAGGACGAACACGATCCAGCCGATCGCCGCCCAGAACAGCAGCCCGAGCCTGCGCGTGCGCCGCCTGGGGCTCGCCACAACGCCTTCCGCAATGTCGAGCTCAAGCGTGGCCATGGCGGATCCTCGGATCGAGCACGGCATAGAGCATGTCGACAAGGAAATTGATCAGCACATAGCCGGCGGCCACGCACAGCACCACGCCCTGCAGGATGATGAGATCGCGGGTGTAGATCGAGCCGAGCAGCAGCCGCCCGATGCCGGGCAGCGCGAAGATCGATTCCACGATGACGGTGCCGCCCATCAGGCGGCCGATATTGATGCCGGTGACGGTGACCAGCGTCAGCGACGATGGTTTCAACGCATGCACCAGCAGGATGCGCGAGGGCTTGAGGCCCTTGGCGCGGGCCATCGCGATGTAATCCTCCTGCAAGGTCGCGATCATGTCGGAGCGCAGCACCCGCATCAGCACCGGCCATTCGCCGAGCGCGAGCGTGAGGGCCGGCAGCACGAAGCAGCGCAGATTGCCGATCGGATCTTCGGAGAACGGCACATAGCCGGTTGCCGGCAACCAGCGCAGCTCGACCGCAAAGAAATAGATCAGCAGGATCGCGGCGAGAAACGCCGGCACCGACAGCATGCCGAAGGCAGACCCGGTGACAAGGCGATCGAAGGCGCTGCCGGCGCGCACCGCGCAGGCGATCGCCAGGGGAATGCCGATCACAAGCGCGCCGAGCTCGGCCAGCAGCATCAGCTCGAAGGAGACCGGTAGCCGCTCGGCGACCGCCTGCAGCACGGTCTGGCCGGTGCGGAAGGAGCGGCCGAAATCGCCTTGCAGGACGTGGCCGAGCCAGCCGAGATAGCGCCACCAGATCGGCTGATCGAGCCCCATGTCATGGCGAAGCGCGGCAACCTTGTCGGGCGTCGCCTGGTCGCCAAGGATCACGTAAGCGAGGTCGCCTGGTAGCAGCGAGGCGATCAGGAAGGTGAGCAGGGAAACGGCAAGCAGAACCGGCAGCAGATGAAACAGCCGTCGCGCGACGAAGCCGAGCATGACCGTTCATTCCAGCCAGACGTTGGAGACGTCGATCACCCCGCTATACATTTTCGGCAATCCCTTCAGCTTCGCCGTCGAGATGGCATAATAGGTATTCTGGAACGACCAGAACCAGATCGCCTCCTTGTTGATGAGGCGGCTGGCGGCGCAATAGTCGTCGGTGCGCTGGGCGACATCGGCGGTGACGCGCGCATGCTCGAGCAGGTGATCCAGCTCCGGATTGGAATAATTGGCGAGCGCAACCGGGCTGCCGGTGTGGAAATTGGCAAACATCTGCGGATCGGGATCGGCGAGATCGATGATGCGCCAGGGCGTCAGCTGGAACTGGCGCATGAAGGCGCGCGGCACCACGCTCGCCTGATCGATCTGCTCGATCTCCATGTTGGCGCCGGCCAGCTTCCAGAACTGCTGGAACACCTGGCCGATGGTGCGCCCGCGCGGCGTCGCGGTGACGATCATCTTGAAGTCGACCGGCTTGCCGTAATCCTTGATCAGCGCCTTGGCCTTGTCGAGATCGTAAGGCAGCGCGCCGTCGTCCTTGCACTTGACCCAGGAGCCCTCGCCATAAGGGTTGCTCGCCGGCTTGGCGAGGCCGTTGGTGATGGCCTGCGACATCTTCTTGCGGTCGATCGACATCACCAGCGCCTGGCGCACGCGCACATCGTCGAACGGCGGCGTCTTGGTGTTGAAGGCGTAGACCTGCGCGCCCGAGCCGGTATAGCTGTGCACCGCGAGCTTCGGGTCCTTCTGCGCCTTCATGAGGTTGTCGGCGTCGTATTCGTCGTCCCAGACGATGTCGGCCTCGCCCGATTGCAGGCTTGCGAAACGCGACTGCGCGTCCGGCAGCGGCTTCAGGACGAGGCGGTCGAGATAGGGATGGCCCTTGTTCCAGTAGTCCGGGTTCTTCTCCAGCACCATGCGATCGCCCGCGGTCCAGGATTTCAGGATGTAGGGCCCGGTGCCGACGGGATTGCGGTTGTAGTCGTCGCCCTTGGTCTTCCAGGCGGTCGGCGACTGCACCACATTGTTCGAGGTCGGGGCGGCGGCCAGCGCCGGCAGGTTCACCTGGGGATCGTTGAGGTGATAGACGATGGTCTGATCGTCGACGACCTCCACGTCATGGATGAAGGCGATATAGAAGGCGCAGCGGCATTTGTTGGCCGGATCCTTCTGCCGGTCGAAATTCTCCTTCAGGGCTGCTGCATTGAACGGCGTGCCGTCCTGGAATTTCACGCCCTCGCGCAGCTTGTAGGTCCAGGTCTTGTAGTCGTCGGAGTGGGTCCAGGACACCGCGAGCTTCGGCTGCGGATCGCCCTTGTCGTCCAGATAAGTCAGCGTGTCGAAGATCGCGGCGGCCGCGGTCTCCGCGGAGGTGTCGAACACGCCGACCTTCAGCGGATCGAAGCCGGGGATGTCGAGCTCCAGGCCGACGGTGATGCCGCCGCCCGATTTCTGCGCCTGCGCGGCGCCTGCGATCGAGAACGACGCAAATGCCGCAACAAGGAAAATTGGCGCAAGCCTGCGCCCACCCATCGCCGCCATCATCGAGTTCCCTCCCGAGGATCCCTGAGCGTCCGGTATTCCGGATCGCCATTGGCAGCTTGTACGGAATCGCCGTCACCGGCAAGCCCGCTACTCTGCGGCGACCTGGCCCGTGGCGAACACCGCAATCTCCTGCTCGGTGAGCCCGGCCTCCTCCAGCAACGCCTGGGTGTGCTCGCCGAGCGTTGCGATCCGCGCGCCTGCGGCGACGCGTGCGCCGGACATGCGGAACGGCAGGTTCATCATTTTGAAGGTGCCACCGCCGTCCTCGACTTCGGCCAGTGCGCCGCGATGGGCGAGTTGCGGATCGGCGAGCGCCTCGCCGACCGTGCGGTAGGCCGACGACGGCACGCCCTCCCTGTTCAAGGCGGCGAGACACTGTTCCGTAGTCACCGCGCGCGACCACGCCTCGACCCCGTCCATCAGGTCGGCCCAGTTGGTGCGGCGGTCGGCATAGGCCGCAAAGCGGGGATCGCTGATCCATTCGGGATGGCCGATCACCTTCATCAGCGCCTGGAAGGTCTTTTCGCTGGCGATCGCCACCATGACATAGCCGTCCCTGGTCTCGATCGGGCCGAACATCGGACGCGCGGTCTGCTTGACCGGGAATTGCGACCACTGCACCTCGTTCAAGGTCAGGCTCAGCATCGATTCCAGCATGGAGACGTCGATATGCTGGCCGCGCCCGGTCTGGCTGCGCTGATAGAGGGCCGAGGTGATCGCGCCGAAGGCGTAGACGCCGGTGAGCACATCTGCGTGATAGATGCCGCAGTAATCCGGGCGCTCGCGGCCGGGCTGATAGGCGAGATGGGCCATCTCATAGCCGGACGCCGCGTGAATCACCGGCGCATAGGCCGGCAGTTCGGCCGACGGCCCGGTTTGCCCGTAACCCGAGATCGAGCAGTAGATCAGTCTTTGGTTTGACGGCGCGAGGCTGTCGTAGTCGAGCCTCAAGCGCCGCATCACGCCCGGCCGGAAGTTTTCGACCACGATGTCGGCCTGCGCGGCGAGCCGCCGCACCACCTCCTTGGCCCCGTCCGATTTCAGATCGAGCACGAGGCTCTTCTTGCCGACATTGAGCTGGCCGAACGCAGTGGAGCAGCCGTTGCGAACGGGAGGGCGCGTGCGCATGGTCTCGCCATCGGCCGCCTCGATCTTGATCACCTCAGCACCCATATCTGCAAGCATGCGCGCGCAATGGGGACCTGCGATGGTGGTCGAAAAATCGAGCACGCGAAGCCCGGCGAGCGCACCTGTCAAATGGCTCTCACCGTTTTGCGTTATGGTCATCGCCGACTCTCCTCGAGCGCAGAACGTTCTTGTTGGCGTGCGGACAGCGACCCTAACGGGCGGGCGGCCCTGAAGGAAGCTTTTCGCCGTGCGGACTATTGGGCGCGCCCTTGAACCGGACCAAACTGGACCCTTTCTTGCATGGCAGCAATTGACAACGGCGCGCCTTCCGAGCGAGGCACTCCAACGGGGCAGTTATTGAGGGTCCTTTTTGTCACGACGGAAATGGACGACTTTGTCCGCGTGGGCGGACTGGCCGCCGTTTCCGCTGCCCTTCCCCGGGCGCTGCGCCCCTGGAGCGACGTCAGGGTGCTGCTTCCCGGCTACCGCGACGTCATCGAGCAACTCACCCATATCCAGGTGGTCGGCCAATCGCCGGCCTTTGCAGAGATGCCGGCCTGCACGCTCGGCCGCGCAGCGACGCGCGACGGACTGCCGGTCTATGTGCTGCTCTGCCGGGAACTCTACGACCGGCCGGGCAATCCTTACGGCGACGAGCAGGGGCGCGACTGGAGCGACAACGACATCCGATTCGGCCGCTTCGCCCTGGCCGCCGCCGAGCTTGCAATGGGCAAGCTGGACAAGAATTGGGCAGCCGACCTCGTGCATGCCAATGACTGGCAGGCGGCTCTGGTGCCCGCCTATCTCGCCTGGCACGGCGCGCGGCTACCCTCCATCCTGACCATCCACAACCTCGCCTATCAGGGATTGTTTCCGAAGGAGTCGCTGCGCCGGATCGGCGCGCCCGATACCGCCTTCCATATCGACGGGCTGGAGTTCTACGACAAGCTGTCCTTCCTCAAGGGCGGACTGGTCTACGCCTCGTACCTGACCACGGTGAGCGCGACTTACGCGAAGGAGATCACGACCGCCGAATTCGGCTGCGGGCTGGAGGGCCTTTTGCGCGTCCGCTCGGCGGCGTCGGAGCTGAGCGGCATCCTCAACGGCATCGACGAGAGCTGGGACCCGCGCTTCTGCGCCCAGCTCGCGCAGCCCTTCGCCGCCGGCGACTGGCAGGGCAAGCAGGCCAATGCCGACTATGTGCGCAAGCAGTTTGGGCTTGCCGTCTCGCGCGGACCGATCTTCGGCCTCGTCGCGCGGCTCGTGCATCAGAAGGGCATCGACCTCGTGCTGTCGGCCGCCGACGAGATCATCGAGGCCGGCGGGCAGATCGTGGTGACGGGCTCCGGCGAGCCGCAATTCGAGCAGGCGCTGGTCGATGCGCATCGCCGCCGGCCCGACGCGATCGGCGTTGCCATCGGCTTCAACGACGCCCAGGCACGGCGCATCTTTGCCGGCAGCGATTTCACGCTGATGCCCTCGCGCTTCGAGCCGTGCGGATTGAGCCAGATGTATGCGCAGCGCTTCGGCTCGCTGCCGATCGGCCGCTCGACCGGCGGGCTGGCCGAGACCATCACCGACGGCGAGACCGGATTTCTGTTCGACCAGCCCTCGACCGAATCCTTCGTCGGCGGCATTCGCCGCGCGTTCGGCGCCTTCATCGCCAAGGATCGTCTGGACTGGATGCGCCGCAGCGCGATGGCGCGCAGCTTCAGCTGGGACCTGTCAGCCGCCTGCTACAGCGCGCTGTATAAGAAGCTGGTGATGCCGTAGCCGAGGTGGCCGCCGACCGGTGCTCAGGCCGCGCGCACGCCGTCCAGAAACTTGCCGACCTCGCGCTTGAGGCGGCTGGAATCGCTCGCAAGCGAGCGTGCGGATGACAGAACCTCGCCCGAGGCGCTCCCGGTTTCCGTCGCGCCGCGCTGCACGTCGGCGATATTGGCGGACACCTGCTGGGTGCCGTGAGCCGCCTGCTGGACGTTGCGCGAGATTTCCTGGGTCGCAGCCCCCTGCTGCTCGACGGCCGCCGCGATGGTCGAGGAGGCTTCCGACAGCTTCTCGATGGTGCCGGCGATCTCCTTGATGGCGCCGACCGAGTCCTGGGTGGCAGCCTGGACCCCGGAGATCTGCTTGATGATCTCGCCGGTCGCCTGCGCGGTCTGCTGCGACAAGGCCTTGACCTCGGCCGCGACGACGGCAAAGCCACGCCCGGACTCGCCCGCACGGGCGGCCTCGATGGTGGCGTTCAAGGCCAGCAGGTTGGTCTGCCCGGCGATGGCGTTGATCAGCTCGACCACATCGCCGATCCTGGTCGCCGCCTGGGACAATTCGGCAACGCGCTCGTTGGTGCGGCGGACCTGTTCGACGGCCTCGCCCGCCATCCGGGCCGACGCCTGCACCTGTCGGCTGATCTCGTTCACCGAGGACGACAGCTCCTCGGTGGCCGATGCCACGGACTGCACGTTGGCGGAAGCTTCCTCCGAGGCGGACGCGACCACGCCCGCCAGCTGCTGCGAGCGGTCGGCGGTGGCGGTCAGGGTGCCGGCGGAGGTCTCGAGACCGCTTGCGGCCGAGGACACGGTCTCGACGATCTCGCCGATGGCCGCCTCGAAACTGCGGGTTATGACGTCGAGACGGCGGGCACGCTCGATCTTGGCCTCGGCGGCCCGGGCAGCGTCTTCGTCCGCCGCCTTCTTGGCGATCAGGGCATCCTTGAAGATCTGCAGCGCCTTCGCCAGTGCGCCGATCTCGTCCTTGCGGCTCTCACCGGGAATCTCCACGTCGAGATCGCGGTCGGCGAGCCGCAGCGTGGCGGACGTCAGGTCGACCAGCGGGCGGATCACCTGTCGCATCACGGCGATGACGACGCCGATCGAGGCAGCGGCCACCAGCAGCAGGGCCAGCAGGGCCCATGCCAGTCGCATCCGCGCCTCGCCGATCGCCAGATCGTTGGACTGGTGCGCGACCTTCAAGGCGGCATCACGCAGCACCAGCACGTTGTTCAACATCGGGGTGGTCCAGCCGCGCCACTCGGGTTCGCTCATCGGTGACGGGCGCCCCTCGCGCGCAGCGGCGACGATCTCCCGGTAGCGGCGCTCGCCGTCGTCGATCAAGGTGGTCCGCACATGATCGAGGGCGGAGGTGATCTCGGGCGAGCCGCGCACGTTGCGCACGGCCTGTTCGATCTGCTGCCACAACAGCGCGACCTGGCCGGTTTGCTCGGTCACCTGGACGATCCGCGCCGGCGGAAACTTCGGGTCCTGGATGAAGAAGCGCAGCACCGCCGAGCGGTCGCCGCTGACCGTGCGCATGGCCTGCGCCAGCTGCGCTACGCCGACGGCTTGCATGACGTTCTCGATGTCGCTGCCCGCATGGGTCAGTTCCACCAAGGCCTCGTTGGTCGCAGCGGTCACGAGCTCCAACACGCGCCCGAGCCCGTCGATGGCAGCCGCCTGGCTGTCGGCCGGCCGTTGCGCAGCCGGCAGCGTGATCGCTTTGCGGCCGGCGTTGCGAATCGCGATCAGGTTTCGTTCTGCCGATTCCAGGTTGGCGGTCGAAAGACCCGCTGCCGACGCTGCCGCCTTGGCCGCGGCGATTGCCGCATCGGTCACCGCGAATGTCTTGTCCATTCCCGCGAGCTCGTCGGCGCTTGCGGCCTCGGGCTTGGTGAAGAAATACCAAACGGAGCGTTCGAGCGGGATTTGGCTGCCGATCTTCATGGTCAGCTCGAAAGCATTCAAGGCCCGGGCCGCCTGCTCGCGCTTGCGCAGGTCCGACAGGCCGCTCCAGGCAATAGCCGCCGCAAACACAAGGGCCAGGAGACCTGTCACAAGGTTGCCTGCGAGCACGCGCCAGCGCAGGCTGACGCCTGCCCTGTCGAGCTCGATCGCGGAACTGACCACACTCATTGCGAACCCCAAGCTCACCTGCAGACAATCGGGCTTTACCGACGCGCCCGGCACGCGCGAGGCGTCCCCGGCATCATCGCTCCCGGAAAAATACGGGTGTTGCTCGGATCAGCCGTTCTGTCGGGGCGCAGGATAGGCTCGGAGATCGAACAAAGCCTTAATCGCGATCGTCAGACCTTGAAATGATGGATCTCATCCTATCGGAAATGCGGCAGGACGTACCGAACTACCGCCGTCCATCCGCGGGCGCCGGCTCGGAGCGCGGCTGCTCGGGCGACCCGTCGTCATCGGCGATGGCGCGCCAGGCGGCGCCGTCGAGGTCTTCGTACTGGCCGCTCTTGAGCGACCAGAGGAAGGCGGCAAGGCCGGCAAGTCCGAGGCACAGCGCAAGCGGAACGAGGATGACGAGCACTTCCATCAGGTGTCTCCGAAGCTCAAGCCCCGCGCATCTGCGGCATCGCGCGCAGCACGCACCGATCGCACATGATGGTCGGCGCTGCGCGCGCGCAACGCGTTCAGCATCACCAGGATCGACGAGCCGGACATCGCGGCCGCCGCGATCAGCGGCGTGACGAAGCCCAGAATCGCGATCGGCACGGCGAGCATGTTGTAACCGATCGCGAGATAGAGATTCTGCCGCATCAGGTGCCGCGCCTTGCGCGAGAAGTCGATGGCCTTGACCACCGGCGCAAGCGGCTTGCCGAGGAAGACGAGGTCGGCGGTTGCCTGGCTGAGATGCGCGGCCGAGATCGGCGACATCGAGACATGGGCGGCCGCAAGCGAGGGCGCATCATTCATGCCGTCGCCGACCATCATGACCTTGAAGCCGTGGCGCTTGAGCGTCTCGATCCGCGCGATCTTGTCGGCGGGGGTGACACCGGCGCGCCAGGCATCGACGGAGAGGACATCCGCCGCCGCGCGCACCGCGGCTTCGCGATCGCCGGAGAGGATCTCGATCTCGATGCCGCGCTCTTTCAGTGCGGCCACCACCGCCCTTGCGTCCGGACGCAGGCCCTGCCGCACCGTGAACAGGTATTGGTCCTCGCCGCGGCTGAATGCGACGATCGAGGCTTCGGGATCGCGGCCCGCGTCGTTATTCGCCAGCCGCTCCGCGCCGCAGAAGGACGGCTTGCCAAGCCTGATCTCGACGCCGCCGATCTCGCTGCGCACGCCCTGCCCCGGCTCCTCGACCGCCCCGACCAGCGGCGATCTGGCGCCGGAGGCGGCGGCGACTGCGGCGGCCACGGGATGGTGGCTCGACAGCGCGAGCTGGCCGGCCAGTGCAAAGATGTCGGCGGGGATCTCGGCTGCGTTGGTGACCTCGAGCTCCGGCAGCGTCAGCGTTCCGGTCTTGTCGAAAATGACATGATCGACCTCGGCGAGCCGTTCGATGGCATCGCCCGCATTGAGCAGGACGCCGCTTCGAAACAGCGCGCCCGACGCCACGGTCTGCACGGTCGGAATGGCGAGCCCGAGCGCGCAGGGACAGGTGATGATGAGCACGGCCACGCCCGTCACGATGGCATCATGCCAGCTGGCGCCGAACAGCACCCAGCCCAGCACAGTCAACAGCGCCGTGACATGCACGACGGGCGCGTAAAGACGCGAGGCGCGGTCGGCGAGCCGCATGTAGCGCGAGCGCGCGGCAAGTGCGTTGTCGAGCAGGCGGGTGATCTCCGCAAGCAGCGTTGCTTCGGAGGCGGCGGACACCCGCACCCGCAACGCACCCGCAATGTTGAGCGAGCCGGCATAGACCGCGCTGCCGGGAGCGACCGTGACGTGCAGCGTCTCGCCGGTGATCAGGCTCTGGTCGAGCTGCGATGAGCCCTCGATCACGGTGCCGTCGACCGCCGACCGCTCGCCCGGCTTGAGCAGCACGATGTCGCCGGGCCCGATCGCCGCCACCGGCACCACCGAAACCTCATCGCCATGAATATCGTCGTGAACGAGCTTCGTCGCGGTCTCGGCCTTGAGCGCGGCGAGATTGGCGGCCACCGCGCGGGTCCGCCGCCGCATGTTCTGGTCGAGATAGCGACCGACCAGGAGGAAGGTCAGCAGCATGATCGCCGCATCGAAATAGGCGTGCTCGGCGTGATTGATGGTCTCGACCACGCTCATGCCGAGCGCAAGGATGACGCCGATCGAGATCGGCACGTCCATGTTGACGCCGCCGGCCTTGATCGCACGAAAGGCGGACCGGAAGAAAGGCTGGCCCGCATAGGCCGCCGCCGGCAGCGCGATCAGGGCCGAGAGCCAGTGAAAGAAGTCGCGCTGCTCGGGCAGCATGTCGCTGACATTGCCCGACCAGACCGGGATCGACAGCATCATCACATTCATGGCGGCGAAGGCGGCAACGCCGAGGCAGCGCAAGAGGAAGCGCGTCTGCTCGACCTCGGCGTTCTCCGCGCTCGCCTTCTCGAACGGATAGGCCTTGTAGCCAAGCTCGGCGAGGCGATCGATGAAGCGGGAGGGATCGAGCGCGCCTTCCTTCCATTCCAGCGCGACGCGGCGGTCGGTCAGGTTGACGCGGGCGAGCGTCACGTCGGGCAGCGCCGACAGCCCGCGCTCGATCTTGGCCATGCAGCCGGCGCAATTGACGCCCTCGACGGCGAGGTCGATATGCGCAAGACCCGGGCTCACCTGTCTGACGTAGTGCGAAAAATCGCGTGTCGCGTGCATGATTCCCCGCCCGTCAGTTCAGGATCACGCGGTTCTTGGACAGGAACATGCGCTGGCCGGCCCTGTCGCCTTCCAGCACCAGGTCCCATTGGCCCGCCGCGACGGCGTCGAGCCGGCCGCGGTAGACGCCGATGCCGACCTCGGAGAGCTCGATCGCCTGATCGGCGCGCTTGTCGGTCGGCCGCTCCAGGCGGCCCTCGAATTTCAGGCCGCTGACGGGCCTGCCGTCCTTGTCACGCGCGGTGAGCTGCAGCAACGCCGCGCCGTCGGCGGCGCGCTCGACATGGGCATCGACCTCCCAATGTCGCGCCTCCTGGCTATGGGCGGCGGCGATCTCCTTCTCATAGGCGAGGCTCGCGCTATAGGGGCTGTCGACCTCGGTGCCGGGCAGCGTCGAGATGGCAAGCCTGGCCATCGTGACGTTGACGCCGATCACGACGCCGAAGAAGACGAGCAGGATCACGAGCACCGTGCGCCCGGTGAGCTGCCGTTGCGAAGGACGGGGGGACATGACGAGGTACTCCAGCATTCTGAAAGACGCGGGCTTGAAGAACGAGGCTCAAGGCGCGACGAAATTGTCGGTGGCGGAGGCGACGACGCCGAGGCCGATATCGGTGACATGGAAGTTCACCGGGATCGACGGCTGCGGGTTGCTTGCCTCCGGCGCGGTGACCAGCAGGCGCAGCTCGGTCGTGGTGTCCCGCGGGATCACGATCTCGGGCCGATCGGGCGTCACCGAATCGGCGCCCACCACATGGACGGTGACGTTGGACGGACCATCGATGTCGAAGGCGATGACGCGGTCGAAGCCGCTCTTGTTGAGCAAGCGTACCGTGTAGGCGTTGCGGACCAGGCCGCCCGAGAGCCGGACTGCGACCGGATTACGGTCATGCAGCACGTTGACGTCGAGCAGCGAGCGGGTCGCCAGCGTGTAGAGCATGATGCCGCCGACCAGCGAGATGACGGCCGCATAGACCATGGTCCGCGGCCGCACGGTCCGGTAGATCGGCGCCTTGCCTTGCTGGCGGCGAAGGATGTTGATGTCGTTGTCATAGCCGATCAGGCGGGTCGGCCGGCCGATCTTCTTCATCACGGTGTCGCAGGCGTCGATGCACAGCCCGCACTGGATGCATTCGAGCTGGGCGCCGTCACGAATGTCGATTCCGGTCGGACAGACGGCGACGCATTGGTAGCAATCGACGCAATCGCCGACCGGCTGTCCGAGCGCGCGCAATTCGGCAGCTTTCTTCACCGAGGTGCGCTTCTCGCCGCGGTCGTAGCGATAGGTGACGTTGAGCGCCCATTCGTCGGTCAGCGAGGCCTGGATGCGGGGCCACGGGCACATATAGGTGCAGACCTGCTCGCGCATGTATCCGGCGAGCAGGTAGGTCGTCGTGGTCAGGATGCCGATCCAGACATAGGCGATCGCCGGCGCCTGCAAGGTGGCGAGGTCCTTCACCAGGGTCGGCGCGTCGGAGAAATAAAGCACCCAGGCGCCGCCGGTCCACCAGGCGATCATCAGCCAGATCGAATGCTTGAGCACGACCTCGGAGATGCGCTTGGCGGTCCATCGACGGGCCGCCGCATCCTTCTTCATCCGTTCGCGGCGATCGCCCTCGACGAGGCGCTCGACGGCGTAGAACAGGTCGGTCCAGACCGTCTGCGGGCACAGATAGCCGCACCAGATGCGGCCGCCGATCGCGTTCATCAGGAACAGCATCACGGCCGCGAGAATCAACAGGCCGGTGAAGTAGTAGACCTCCTGCGGCCACAGTTCGATGAAGAAGAAATAGAAGCGGCGGTTCGGGAAATCGATCAGCACCGCCTGGCTCGGCGCGCCGAGGCCCCGGTTCCAGCGCACGAAGGGCAGGAAATAATAAACGCCGAGGCAGACGGCCATCAGCGTCCATTTGATGCGACGGAAGGTGCCGTGGACGCTCTGGGGATAGACCTTCTTGCGGGCCGCATAAAGCGGTCCGTAATTGTCGTATTCCAGCTGTTCCTGGGTGATGGGCTTGTTCATGATTGGCCACCGTCTCGCATCTTGCGATGACCCTAGAGCCTGTGCCGGCGGCGCGGTTGATCCAGCTCAAACAGGTCCGGGTTTCTCGCCCCGGAAGCCTTTCGGGCTCCGACGCCGACGAACGATTCCCAGGCGCTCATTCCGGGGCCCGGGGCGCCCGGAGGGCAACCCTTGGCGCGCAATTGCGCGCCAAGGGTTCTCTCGCCACAAGTTCCGGATTCCGGGTTCGCCGCAGCAGCGGCGTCCCGGAGTGACGGAATGACGTGACGGATCGCCGACTCGGCGGTGCTATTTGCCTCCGCCCAGCGAGTGGACGTACACCGCCATCGCTTTCAGCGTCACCGGATCGAGCCGCCCGTCCCATGCCGGCATCACGCCGCCACGGCCGTTGGTGATGGTCTCGATGATGGTCGCCTCGTCGCCGCCATAGAGCCAGATATTGGCGGTGAGATCCTTCGAGCCGACCTCCGGATTGCCCTTGCCGTTCTCGCCGTGGCAGGCCACGCAATTCTCGGCAAAGATCTTGGCGCCTTCGGCGGCGTTGTATCCCGGCGCGGTCGGCAACTTCGACAGCGCGCGGACATAATTGGCGACCGTGACGATCTGCTCAGGCTTGAGCGTGCCGTCCTTGCCGAAGGCGAGCATGTTGCCTTCGTGGCCCTTGGCGTTGCCCGAGCGGGCGCCGAAGCGGATGGTCTGGATGATCTGGTCGAGGCTGCCGCCCCACAGCCAGTCGTCGTCGTTCAGGTTGGGAAAGCCCTTGGAGCCGGTCGCACCCGTGCCGTGGCAGGGCGCGCAATTGTCGCCGAACACCGTCTTGCCGCGGGCGCGCGCCAGCGCCAGCAGGTTCGGATCCTTCTCGATATCGGCGAGCGAGGCGGTGGCGAGCGCCACCATCTTGTCGCCGCGGATCTTGTCGAGATTGGCAAGCTCGACGGCGACGTCGGCCCGCGAGGAATAGTGCAGCACGCCGGTGGTGTTGCTCGAGAGCAGCGGCCAGGCCGGATACACGATCCAGTATCCGATCGCCCAGATGATGGTGAGATAGAAGGTGATGACCCACCACCGCGGCAACGGCGTGTTCAACTCCTTGATGTCGTCCCACTGATGCCCGGTGGTCGCGGTGCCGGAGACAGAGTCAATTTCTTCGTTGTGATCGGTCATGATTTCAATCCTCACGCAACGGCATGCGCGCCGCCTCGTCGAAAGCGGCCTTGTTGCGAGGCCAGAGAGCGTAGGTCACGATCCCGACAAAGATCGCGACGAAGAGCGGGGTCCAGAGCGTCATCACGAAATCCGAGGCGAGGTTCTGGACGTTGATAATGGCGTTCATCGCTTGTCCCCTCTCAACGCAGATTGGCTTTTTCGTTGTAGAGCTTGAAGTCGACCAGGGTGCCGAGCATCTGCAGGTATGCGACCAGGGCATCCATCTCGGTCGGCGCGCCGCCCTTGCCGTCGAAGTTGCGCACCACGGCCTTGGGATAGCGCTTGGCGAAGGCATCCGCGTCGGCGCTGTCGGGATCGTTCTGCGCCTTCAGGTCGGCGACCGCGTTGGCGATCTGGTCGTCGGTATAGGGTACGCCGACGGCCCGCAGCGTGCGCAGATTGTCCGCAGTCATGCTGGTGTCGACCTCGTTGCTGGCGAGGAACGAATAGGTCGGCATCACCGACTGCGGCACGATGGAGCGCGGATTGGTCAGATGCCGCACGTGCCAGTCGTCGGAATACTTGCCGCCGACGCGCGCCAGGTCGGGCCCGGTGCGCTTCGATCCCCACTGGAACGGATGGTCGTACATGCTCTCGGCGGCGAGCGAGAAGTGGCCGTAGCGCTCGACCTCGTCGCGCAAGGGACGGATCATCTGCGAGTGGCAGAGATAGCAGCCCTCGCGGACGTAGATGTTGCGGCCGGCAAGCTCGAGCGGCGTGTAGGGCCTGATCCCGTCGACCACCTCGATCGTGCTCTTCAGGTAGAACAGCGGCGTGATTTCGACCAGGCCGCCGATCGCGATCACGGCGAGAATGCCAATGACCAGGACGATCGAGTTCTTTTCGAATATATGATGACGTGTCCAGAACGACATTGACGAGCTCCTCATTCCGCCGGCTGCAGCGCGACGGGCGCCTGCACTTCGGCCTCGCCGACGCGCACCGTCATCCAGAGATTGTAGGCCATGATCAGCGCGCCGATCAGGAACAGCGCACCGCCCGCGGCACGGATGATGTAGAAGGGATGCATCGCTTCGACGGTCTCGATAAAGGAATATTCGAGGAAGCCGAGCGAGGTGTAGGACCGCCACATCAGGCCCTGCAGGATTCCCGACACCCACATCGCGGAGATGTAGAGCACGATGCCGAGGGTCGCGGTCCAGAAGTGCCAGTTGACGAGCTTGAGGCTATAGAGGCCCTTGCGGTTCCACAGCCAGGGAACGAGGCAGTAGATCGCGCCGAAGGAGACGAAGCCGACCCAGCCCAGCGCACCCGAGTGCACGTGGCCGATGGTCCAGTCGGTGTAGTGGCTGAGCGAGTTGACCACCTTCACCGACATCATCGGGCCTTCGAAGGTCGACATGCCGTAGAAGGCGACCGACACCACCAGCATGCGCAACACCGGATCCGTGCGCAGCTTGTCCCAGGCGCCCGACAGCGTCATCAGGCCGTTGATCATGCCGCCCCAGGAGGGCATCCACAGCATGATGGAGAAGGTCATGCCGAGCGTCTGCGTCCAGTCCGGCAGCGCCGTGTAGTGCAGGTGATGCGGGCCGGCCCAGATGTAGAGGAAGATCAGCGCCCAGAAATGGATGATCGACAGCCGGTAGGAGTAGATCGGCCGCTCCGCGCGCTTGGGGATGAAGTAGTACATGATGGCGAGGAAGCCGGCGGTCAGGAAGAAGCCCACCGCGTTGTGGCCGTACCACCACTGGAACATCGCATCCTGCACGCCGCCCCAGGCGATGTACGACTTCGAGCCGAAGACCGACACCGGCAGCGCGGGATTGTTGCCGAGATGCAGCACCGCGATGGTGACGATGAAGGCGAGGAAGAACCAGTTGGCGACGAAGATATGCGGCTCCTTGCGCTTCATGATGGTCACAAGGAAGACCAGGAGATAAGTCACCCAGACAATGGTCAGCCACAGGTCGGCGTACCACTCAGGCTCGGCATATTCCTTGCTCTGCGTGACGCCGAGCAGATAGCCGGTGCCGGCAATCAGGATGAAGAAGTTGTAGCCCACCACGACGAACCACGGCGCGAGATCGCCCGCGAGCCGCGTTCGGCAGGTCTTCTGCACCACATAGAAGGAGCTTGCGAGCAGCACGTTGCCGCCGAAAGCGAAGATCACCGCCGAAGTGTGCAGCGGGCGCAACCGGCCGAAATTCAGCCACGGCTCGAGATTGAGCGAGGGCCACGCGAGCTGCGAGGCGATGATGAGGCCGACCAGGAAGCCGGCGATGCCCCAGAACATCGCCATGACGGTGGAGAACTTGACCGGGCCCAGATTGAAGTTGGGCCGGCCGTTGATCTCCTGCGGCGGCAATTCCGCCGGCCGATCGAAATAGCGGTTGAGGATGGCAAACACCGACGCGACGCTGGCCGCGGCAGCAAGGGAGGCATGGAAGGCGAAGGGCGCATCGACCGCCTTGGCCGCGCCTATCATGCAGAGAAACGCGGTGGCGGCGAAGATAAGCGCCAAGCCGCTTTCACCAATGGTCATGGATTTTGTAGTCGAGGGCTGGCTCATGCGGATTCTCGCTGGAAAGACACGCCGACCAACAACCACGCTGCGACAATATGCTCATTGATCAAGATCAAGACCGGTTCGCGCCTAACCAACAATTCGATGGAACGCTTGAACATCACAAAGGAAAAGGAAAGGAAGGTCTGCAAGGACGGTCTGCGCCAGCTCGGCCGGCCGACGATCGATGGTCCGGTCGCACACGCAACCGACCATGACACAAGAAAGCCCGGCCCCCGCGTCGCCGCGGCTCACTCGTTCGCTGTTTCCGCGAGCGCCCTGAGAATGTCCTTGCGGGCGATCATGCCGGCAAGCTTCTGGTCGCCGTCGATCACCGGAATGCTACGGAGACGATGCTCGACCATCAGCTGCAGCACCCGCGTCAGCCGGGTTTCCGGGCCCACATAGATGAAGTCGGGTGTCATCACGTCGCCGACTGTCCGCTTCATCAGCTCGGCATAGCGCGGCAGGATCTGGTTCGGTGTAAAGGCAAAACACTTCAACAGGTCGAACTTGGTGACGATGCCGACGACCTGTTCGTCCTCCTGCACCGGATAGCTGTTGAAATCGTCGCGCTCGAACATGTCGTTGACTTCGCGAATGCTCAGATCGCGGCCGACGGTCGTCACCCCGCGGGTCATGTAATGTCCGGCCGTTTGCTCGAGAAATCTGTACACGGCGGCGTCCCTTCGTTGCTTGAGCGGCCAGTCCTAAATGAGACCTTCGAAATGAGAGCGTCAGTGCGACAGCAGCACGCAACGCGCGGATTGGCGCATCAGATGCTGGGTCACACCGCCGAGAATCAGCTCGCGGAAGCGCGAATGGCCGTAGGCGCCGGCAACGACCAGGCCGGCACCGGCGAGGCCCGCGATCTCGTCGAGCGCGGCTGGCGCCCCGCCCTCCCCCTTGGCGTCGCCGACCCGCTGCGAGGCGGCGATGCCATGGCGCGCGAGCCAGGCAACGACGTCACCGAGGCGCCGCTCCACCGCGGGCCGGCCGTCGTCCTCTTCGAGGATTTCGGCAACGGTCACCTCCTTGGCGAGCCGCAACAGCGGCAGCGAATCGGCAATCGCCCGCCGCGCTTCGCCGGTGTCCTTCCAGGCGACCAGCACGCTGCGCAGGTCGAGCCACTCGGCGGAATCGGGGACGACCAGCAGCGGCCGGCCGGTCTGCATGACCAGGTCCTTGGGACTTGCCAGCACGAAAGCATCGGAAAAGGCCGGACTATGCCCGCCGCTGACGACGATATCGGCGCAGCGGGCTTCCTTGAGGAAAAAGCGTGTCGGAAAATCCAGCTCGCTCCGCCACTCGACGAAACTGGCCCGGTTCTTGGTCGCCTGCCGGAATTGCGCCTCCAATGCCTCGAGCCGGCCCCTGATCGTCATCTCGCCCTGATCGATCAGGCTTTGGGCCAGCTCGCCATCGGTAAAATAGAGTGGCGGGGCGAACTGCGCGGCGGCCACCCCGACCAGGCCGGCGCCGAATCGCTCGGCAAGCTGGCCCGCAATCTCCAGGCGGGCCTGATTGGACTGGTCAAGCGCCAGGCAAACCATGACGGTTGCAATGGTCATTTCGGGCCCTCCGCGGCAAACTTCCTTCAATCTTTAGTCTAGGCCCGGATTTGACGGCCAAGCTGAGATAGATCAAAAGCGCCGCCACGCGGCCAAAACGCTCCCCATCGGCCAGCGGGGCCTTGCACGGGAAAAGCCTTGACCAGGAACCGTCTTGCACCGAAACCGGCATTGGGCGACATATGACTCCGACAGAGCAGCCGGTCGGAAGCCCCACGGCCCTGCATCATCTGCGGGCTATGACTGGCGGAAACGAAACTCGGGCGTGACCAGTATCGTCAAAAACACCACCGATGCCCCCGCCGGGCACGAGCATTTTCGCCTCAGAATCGAGGGATTCGGGGTCGGCACCTGGGATCTCGACCTGGCCACGCAGGAGCTGGAATGGTCCGAGGCCGGCCGCGCGTTGCTCGGCGTCGGTCCGAACCAGAAGGTGACCTACGAGTTCTGGCTTTCGCTGCTCGAGCCGAAGGACCGCGCCCGCCTGGAGGAAGCGATCCGGACGGTCACCTCCGGTGGCGGTCTCGATGTCTCCTTCAAGGTCGAGGGTGCCCGCGGGGGCGGGCAATGGATCCGCGCCCGCGCCGGCGTCATCAAGGACGAAGCCGGCAAGCCGCGCCATCTCAGCGGCATCTTTCTCGACATCGGCGCCGAGAAGCAGCTCGAGGAGACGCTGCGCACCCGCGAAAGCCATCTGCGCTCGATCCTCGACACCGTGCCCGACGCCATGATCGTGATCGACAGCCACGGCATCATCCAGCTGTTCTCGAGCGCAGCCGAACGGCTGTTCGGTTATTCCGAGGACGAAGCCGTCAACATGAACGTCAAGGAGCTGATGCCCGAGCCCGACCGCGGCCGGCATGACGGGTATATCGCACGCTACCGGTCCAGCGGCGAGCGGCACATCATCGGCATCGGCCGGATCGTCACCGGCAAGCGGCGGGACGGCACCACCTTTCCCATGCATCTGTCGATCGGCGAGATGCAGTCGGGCGGCGAGTCCTACTTCACCGGCTTCGTCCGCGACCTGACCGAGCACCAGCAGACCCAGGCCCGCCTGCAGGAATTGCAATCGGAGCTCGTCCATGTCTCGCGCCTCAGCGCCATGGGGGAAATGGCGTCGGCGCTCGCGCATGAGCTCAACCAGCCGCTGGCCGCGATCAGCAACTACATGAAGGGGTCGCGGCGCCTGCTCGCCGGCAGTACGGATCCCAACGTATCCAAGATCGAGAACGCGCTGGACCGCGCTGCCGAGCAGGCGTTGCGGGCCGGCCAGATCATCCGCCGCCTGCGCGATTTCGTGGCGCGCGGCGAATCGGAAAAGCGGGTCGAAAGCCTGTCCAAGCTGATCGAGGAAGCGGGCGCGCTCGGGCTCGCCGGTGCCCGCGAGCAGAACGTGCAGCTCCGCTTCAACCTGAACCCGCAGGCCGATCTCGTGCTGGCGGACCGGGTCCAGATCCAGCAGGTCCTGGTCAACCTGTTTCGCAACGCGCTGGAAGCAATGGCGCAATCGCAGCGGCGCGAGCTGGTCGCCACCAACCGGCGGGTGGCTGACGACATGATCGAGATCGAGGTCTCCGACACCGGCACCGGCTTCCAGGACGACGTGATGCCAAACCTGTTCCAGACCTTCTTCACCACCAAGGAGACCGGCATGGGGGTCGGACTCTCCATCAGCCGCTCCATCATCGAGGCGCATGGGGGGAGAATGTGGGCTGAAAACAACGCGGCCGGTGGCGCGACTTTCCGCCTCACGCTGCCGGCAGCGCCAAACGAGAGTTGAGACATGCCGCAAAACGGGAACGTCTACGTCATCGACGACGACGAGGCCATGCGCGATTCGCTGAATTTCCTGCTGGATTCGGCGGGCTATAAGGTCTCGCTGTTCGAGACCGCGACGTCCTTTCTCGAAGCCCTGCCCGGGCTCGAATTCGGGTGCGTGATCTCCGACGTGCGTATGCCGGGAATCGACGGAATCGAGCTGCTCAAGCGCATGAAGGCGGCCGGCAACAGGTTTCCGATCCTGATCATGACCGGTCATGGCGACGTGCCGCTTGCGGTCGAGGCGATGAAGCTCGGCGCGGTCGACTTTCTCGAAAAGCCGTTCGAGGACGAGAGGCTCCAAGCCATGATCGAGGGCGCCATTCGCCAGGCCGATACGACCGCCCGGACCGAGGCGGTCGCCCAGGACATCGCCGCGCGGATTGCGAGCCTGAGCCCGCGCGAGCGTCAGGTGATGGACGGGCTGATCGCCGGCCTTTCCAACAAGTTGATCGCCCGGGAATATGACATCAGCCCCCGCACCATCGAGGTCTACCGGGCCAATGTGATGACGAAGATGCAGGCCAACAGCCTCTCGGAGCTGGTCCGGCTGGCCATGCGCGCCGGCCTTCTCAACGATTGAGCTACATCAAGACCGCCCCTGCGCGGGGCGCTATAAAAGATCAATGTTCCAGATCTGCTCACAATCAGCGCCGGCTGTGATGTCGTCTGCCGCGAAGCCAATGATCTACGTGATCGACGACGACGTCGGCGTTCTCGGCTCGCTGCGCTTTCTGCTGGAGACGGACGGCTTTTCCGTTCGCACCTTCCGGAGCGGCGGGGCGGCCCTGAACGCGCCTGACTCCAGCGACGCCGATTGCTACGTGATCGACTACAAGATGCCCGATATCAACGGCATCGACCTGGTCGGGCAGCTGAGACGCCGTGGAATCGATGCTCCCGTCGTGCTGATCACCGGCTATCCGGACAAGAACATCCCGGCGCGGGCGGAAGCTGCCGGCGTGAAACACGTCATGCGCAAGCCCCTGCTCGACGACAGCCTGATCAAGCGCATCCGGGGCGCCATCGAGGACCGTCGCTCTGCCGCCCCACGGACGTGATCGGCGGCCTCGATCGGGCGCGACCTCCGGTGATCTACGTAAGGAGACCTACTTAAGATACCACACGAAATTTTCGGCCGCGCGGTTAACGCGTACGAAAACGCCATCCGCCGCAAAGGAGATGGCCCAATGCTGAACCCCTCGCTCAACACCGTCGTTATTGGCAACAAGATACCGGCCACCTCGCCCGCCGCAATCGATCCGTTCGCCGCGATCACCGGGCATGCCGGCCTCGTTGCGAGCGAGTTTACCTACCGCAAGGATGAGGAAATCTACGGCGAGGACGAGCCGGCCGAATATGTCTATCAAGTGATCTCGGGCGCGGTGCGCAGCTACAAGCTGCTCTCCGACGGACGTCGGCAGATCGGCGCCTTCCATCTTCCCGGCGATGTCTTCGGGCTCGAATCGGGCGCCACGCACCGGCTCGCCACGGAAGCGATCATCGACACCACCGTTCGGCTCGTGAAGCGCAAAAGCCTCGAGCAGGCTGCCAGCCACGACGTCCAGGTCGCCCGCAAGCTCTGGACCATGACGGCGGGCGAGCTCCGCCATGCCGAAGACCACATGCTCCTGCTCGGCCGCAAGACCGCGATGGAGCGTGTCGCGACCTTCCTGCTGGAAATGGATCGGCGGCTCACGGTCGCCGGCATGATGGCGCTGCCGATGTGCCGCCGCGACATCGGCGACTATCTTGGCCTGACGCTCGAAACCGTCTCGCGCGCGCTGTCCCAGCTCCACGCCCAGGGCGTTCTGGGTTTCTCCGGCGCCCGGCAGATCGTGCTGCGCAACCGCCAGCGCCTGCACAACATGGACGAGTAAGGAGCAAGGCTCCTTTCAATAGGCGCTGCGTCGTGTTTCCGGCATGAGCAGCGCAATCAGCATCAGGCCGAGCGCGCCGATCGCGGCCAGCGTCAGGAATGCAATACCGCTGCCGAGCTTGTCGCTGATGTAGCCGGCGAACACCGTCGAGAGCGAGGCCCCGATCCCGGTCGCGGTGCCGACGACGCCCTGGGCGAGATTGAAGTGGCCGGTGCCGAAGGAGACGTCGGCCACGATCAGGGGCACCATCACGGCAAAGACCGCAGCCGTGATGCCGTCAAAGATCTGCACCGCGACCAGCAAATACGGATCGTGCACCACGGCAAACAACACTCCGCGCGTCACCAGCGCGGCGAGGCCGACCAGGAGAATTGGCCGCCGTCCCCATTGCTGCGCCTTGGCTCCGACCGTCGGCGACATCAGCGCGACGATGCCCTGCGGCACGATGATGCAGGCCGCGATCAGGACCGGGGCCCATTGGCTCGACCGGGTCGTGACCACGCCCGCGACCAGCGGCAACATTGCCGCGTTGGCAAGCTGGAACAGCAACATGCTACCGGCAAATATCAACAACGGGCGCTGGCGCATCAGGGCGAAGATGCTGGTCGCCTGGCCGCTCGCCTCCGCCGCCGCGCGCGGCAGCGCACCATGGCAGCGTGCCACGTCGACCTCGTCCTCCCGGATGCTCTCGAGCGCCAGCAGGGTTGGCATGGCGAGCACGAAAGTGACCAGGAACACCGAGCGGCTGGAGACGAGATAACCGGCCGTGCCCATCACCGCGGCGGCCACGCCGTTCCCCAGCGAAGCAAAGCGGGCATTGCGACCGAGCCGTTCGCCGATTGCGTTCGGCCCGACCAGACCCAGGCTGATCGCCGCGATCGCAGGCCCGAGCACGCAGCTCGCCGCGGCATGCAGCGTTGCCGCCGCCACCACAACAGGGAACATCGGCCAGGCCGCATAGCAGAGCGCGCTGACGCCGATGGTTGCGATCGCAAGTCCCGCGACGAGCCGCTCCGAGCGCGCTGCATCGACGATCGCGCCGCCCGGCATCTGGCCGATCAGGCCGACGATGCCGCCGATCGACAGCACGAGGCCGATCTCGCCTTGCGTCCATTTCTCGGTGGTCAGATAGACCGCGATGAACGGGCCGAACCCGGTCTGGACGTCGGCCAGGAAGAAGATGAACCAGTCGAGTCCGCGCAGGCTCCGCTGCGATGGGGTCGGCAGGCTACGGAATTCGGGGTCCGGCGGGCCTGCGTCGCTGCCGTTACCGCCCGAGGGGGCGCCGCGGCGTCCCTTGCGGCCGAGTTCGAGCGAATGCAGCATGTGCGTCACCAGGCCCCGCCTCTCTCAGTGATCGTCGAGCGGCTGCAGATTGCCGGCCGCGCCGAGCACCACGATCGGCTTGTCCTCCTTGTATTCGGGCGCCGCGGCCACCTGGGCCTTGGTCAATTCAAGCGTGATGGCGTCGCCGTTCTCCGCGACCCGGCCGAAATGCAGCGCGTTCCAGTCGACCACGATCTTGCGGCTGCCGACGCCGAGGAAGCCGCCGAAGTCGATCACCGCCGCGCGCACGGTGCCGGTGCGATCGACGATCACATCGACGATATGTCCCATGTCCTCTTTGGTCGGGCTGCGGACATCCCGGCCGAGCACGCCATGCGCGTCCTTCGGGCCGATGATGGTGACCGAAGCCGGCGGCGCATGCTCATCAGCCGCCGCGGCCGGCTTTGCCTGCGGCTCGTCTTCCGCATCCGCACGCACGGGCGCCGATGCCGCAAGTGCGACGGCGAGCAGCAGCATCCAAACTCTTACGCGCATATGGCCTCCTCAGGCTGAGGTTCTCGCGCTGGCGCTCCAGCAGATTGGTCAAGAGCTACTGCGCGAGCACGATGGACACCTGAATCTGCCCGCGCCGGCGCATCACCTCCATCGACACATCCTCGCCATGGCGACGTATCCTCAAATCCACGCTCGAGGGTCCCAATTGCAGATCGCGCAGGATCACCTCGTTCAGGAAGGTCGGCAGACGCGGATTGCGCAGCCGGATCTCGCTGCGCGCGATGTCGAACTCGAGGCCAAGCGCCGCCTCCAGTAGCGTGAACGGCGTCGCGCTGGCCCAGGCCTGCGGCGCACAGGCAACGGGATAGAGCGTCGGTCCGCGGTTCTTCTCACGCCGAAAGCCGCAGAACAGCTCCGGCAGGCGCCGCAGGTCCATGTAGCTTGCCGCGTCGAACAGGCCCCTGAACACATGCTCGACCGCATGTTTGAGGCCGTAGCGCGCAAAGCCCAGCGCGATCAGCGCGTTGTCATGCGGCCAGATCGAGCCGTTATGATAGGACATCGGATTGTAGCGTGTCTCGCCATGCGCAATCGTGCGGATGCCCCAGCCGGTGAAGAAATGCGGCCGCAGCAGGTCGGCGGCGACCTTTCGCGCCCGATCCTCGCGCACCATGCCGCTGAACAGGAGCTGGCCGGCGTTGGAGCTGCGCACCTTGCAGGGCCGTTTGTCGCCGTCGAGCGCCAGCGCATAGGTCCCGAGATCGTCGCACCAGAAGCTTTGCTCGAATTGCTGGGCGAGCGCGCGCGCCTCCTGCTCCAGTTGCTCTGCCGTCTCGCGCCGGCCCAACCGGAGCGCGCAACGCGCCGCGAGCCGCTTGGCGGCAAATACATAGCCCTGCACCTCGGCGAGCGCGATGTTGCCCTCCGCGAGCGTGCCGTCGGCATGGAAGATCGCGTCGAAGGAATCCTTCCAGCCCTGATTGGCGAGACCCTTTTCCGTCGCGCGCTGATATTCGACAAAGCCGTCCTTGTCGCGATCGCCTGATAGGTCGATCCAGCGCAACGCGGCCTCGATCGCGGGCCACAGCTCGGCGAGCGTCTGGTCGTCTCCGGTTCGTTCGACATAGAGGCCGGCCAGCAGCACGAACAGCGGCGTCGCATCGACGCTGCCGTAATATTGCGCGAACGGCACCTCGCCCAGCGCGGCCATTTCGCCGCCGCGCATTTCATGCAGGATCTTGCCCGGCTCGGCATCGGCGAGCGGATCGGTCTGCTTCGCCTGGTAATGGGCCAGACGGCGCAACACGCCGCGCGCCACGCGCGGGTCGACCCACAGCATCTGCAGCGCGGTGATGATGCCGTCGCGGCCGAACGTGGTCGAGTACCATGGGATGCCGGCATAGGGATATCGCCCCTGCGGGGTCTCGCTCATCAACATGTTGAGGTCGGCCATCGCCTGGCACAGCACCTCGTTGAGGATATCGTTCGACGTCTCGATGCTGGTGGCGTTGGCGCTCGATATCCGCATCTCGCGGCGATGCGCCAGGAGCGCCGGGAAGAAGCGTGCCGGTGCGGACACCGCCGGCTTGTTGCAGACAACCGCCACGAACAGGGATTTCGACTCCTGCGGAGCAAGCTCGAAGTGATAGGTCGCGGTGTTGACGGCAAGCTGCGTCGGCCGCGGATCGAAATGCAGGGAGGTGCGCCGGTCGACCCCATCGAGCCCACGATATTCCAGCATTACGTCGGACGGGCCGGCGAGCTTGCTGGAGCCGATGCCGCGGCGCGGGCGCCTCTCGCCCCGCACCTCGAACAGATCGGCGAAATCATTGTCGAACAACAGCGTGAGGTGGAAGCTCGCGACGCGGTCGCCGTGATTCTGCAGGCCGATGCGCTGGTAGGCCGTTCCATGCCACAGGAAGATCGTGCGCACGATATGCAGCATGTCCTTCGGCAGCACGATGCGATTCTGGCGATAGACATCGGGATTGGTGAGATCGATCGTCAGCGCCGAATTGTCGTCGCGCAGGTTGGAGCCGAGCAGCAGCGGCTGCACGTCGTCGAGCACGAGCTCGAGCCGCGCGAGATAGCGCGTATCGGCATTGAACAGGCCGTCGGGGCCGCCGGCCGATGCGCCGATATCGCCATGGCTGTCGAGCACGATGAAGGTGTCGTCGTGCTTCAGCGACCGGCGGGGCCGCGCCGCCGGTCCCGTCATCGGAATGTAGAACGGCTGCTCCTCGACGACCGCGGGCTCCGGCGAGCGGGAGATGGCGATGGTCTTCTGGGTGACGATCTCGGCTGTCATGGTGACCTCGTGCTGCCCTCACGCGCAAAACGCAACCGACCTCGAACGCCGCTGCAATCAAGCTGCGAATTTGGCCAGCCGGCTCAGCTCCTGCGTGACCAGCTCCCGATAGGGCCCCTGCCCCTGCATCAGGCCGTCCGGCGGGCCATCCTCGATGATCCTGCCGGCCTTCAGCACCACGACGCGATCGAAATTGCGCAAGGTGGCGAGGCGATGCGCGATCGCAATCACGGTCCGCCCGCGCATCAGGCGCGACAGCGCCTCGCGGATCGCCTCCTCGGACTCGCTGTCGAGCGAAGCGGTGGCTTCGTCGAGCAGCAGAATCGGCGCATCCTTGAGGAAGGCACGCGCGATCGCGATGCGCTGGCGCTGGCCGCCCGACAGCTTGACGCCGCGGTCGCCGACCATGGTATCGAGCCCCTCGGGCAATGTCTCGACAAAATCGCAGCGCGCCGCAATGGCCGCGCGCAACACCTCGTCATCGGTGGCGCTCGGGCGACCATAGCGGATATTCTCGAGGATGGAACGGTGGAACAGCGAAATGTCCTGCGGCACCACCGAGATGGCCTCGCGCAGGCTTTGCTGGGTGACCCGCGCGATGTCCTGGCCGTCGATGGTGATGCTGCCCTGCTGCACGTCGTAGAAGCGCTGCAGCAGCACGAACAAGGTGGACTTGCCGCCGCCGGACTGCCCCACCAGTCCGACCCGCTGCCCGGGTTGCAGCCGCAGGCTGAAGCGATCGAACACGGTGTGGCCGCCGGGGTATTGGAACGTGATGTTGTTGAAGGCGATCGCCGCACCGCTCTTCATCAGCGGTTCGGCCTCGGGGTGATCGCGCAGCTCATGCGGCAACAGCAGCGTCGCCAGAGCCTCGGTGAGGCGCGCCACGTGCTGGGTCACGTCGACCAGCGCCACCGCAAGGTCGCGCGTGGCATTGAGGATCGAAAGCCCGAGCGTGCAGACGAGCACCACATCGCCGGTGGTCGCGCTCCCCCTCTGCCAGAGCATGATGACCCAGGCGAGCAGCGCGATCGTCAGCGTCAGCGTCACGGCTGCATGGATCAGCCGCAGCTTTTCCAGATAACGCAGGCTGCGGCCGCGCGCGACGAGCTCGCGGTTCACGGTGGCGTCAAAGCGCTGGTGTTCATGGGCCAGTCCACAAAAGGCCCGCACCAGCGGCATGTTGCTGATGACATCGACCATCTCGCCGTCGACGACTGCCGCCTTGTCGGCGAAATCATCATGCAGCGGCTTGCCGGCCGCGGCGAGGCGGAACATCGCAAACACCATGGTCCCGGCGATCACGATCATGGCCGCCGACATGGTGAGGCTGACGGTTCCAATCAGCGCAATCGCCGCAATCGTCGCGGCGCATGGCGGCAGCACGTTCCAGACGAACATGTTCTCGACGGTGAACACGGCGTTCGACGTGGCCGTGATCCGGCTCGTCAGCATGCCCGGCAGGCGATCGGAGAAATAGCTCGGGGCGTGGCCGGTGAGATGGCGGAACATGTCGCGCCGGAGATCGCCGGTGACACCGACGAAAGTGAAGCTCGCGATCCAGCTTGCGATCCGCCACAGGAAATTGTCGGCGGCGATCAGCGACATGAGGAGAGCGAATGCCAGCCATACGCTGTTCGCGCGGCCAGGGCCGCCCGCAAGACAGTCAACCAGGGACTTCACGCCGTATTGCGTGCCGACGGAACAGGAAACCGCGGCGAGCACCGCGGCAAGAATGGTGAGGTGCGCGGCCGGCCGGCGGCGCAGATAGCGCAACACGAACGGAAAAGGGCGGTGCGCGTATCCGGATAACTGATCCATGTGGAGGCAAACCTGTCGGTTGGTGATGTGAGCCCTCAGCGCTCCGCGTTTCCCGCTTCCTTGAACGACCAATCCGCCATCCGGTTCCCGCCACTTTTCGCTCTGCACAAGCCGGCACGGGGGCAACGCTCGCTCAGATTCATCCCGTCGCCGTGTCTTGCCTCCTGTCTCGCCTCGTCTCTTGCCTTATTTGCATCTGCCTGCTCGGGAACGAGGCGCGCTTGCGCGAGTGTCGAAGAAGTAACCTTGCCGACTGGAACCTCGCAGGTGCGGCAACGTTCCTTTCTCGGCGTGCCGGTGCCGAGACGGGGGCGAGTTCTTCCATGATCGCAAACAGGAGAAGGTGAGATGCGCATCGCGCAGGTTGCTCCGTTGACGGAGGCTGTTCCCCCGAAGCTTTATGGCGGCACCGAGCGCGTGGTGCACTGGTTGACCGAGGAGCTCGTGGCGCTCGGCCACGACGTGACGCTGTTTGCGAGCGGAGACTCGCAGACCTCGGCAAAGCTTGATGCGACCTGGCCGAGAGCCCTGCGGCTCGACGGCGCGGTGCGCGATCCCAATGCCCTGCATATGGTCATGCTGGAGCGGGTGCGGCAGAAATGCGACGACGAGGAGTTCGACTTTCTCCATTTCCATCTCGATTATTATCCCTGGTCCCTGTTCCACCGGCAGCCGACACCGTTCCTCACCACGCTTCATGGCCGGCTCGACTTGCCGGAGCATCAGCCGGTGTTCAGCACCTTCTCCTCCATTCCGGTGATCTCGATCTCGAACGCGCAGCGGCGCCCGGTGCCGCAGGCCAATTGGGTGGCGACCATCCATCACGGCCTGCCGCAAAACCTGCTGGTGCCTCGTCCCTGCAAGCAGGAATATCTGGCGGTGCTTGGGCGCATCGCGCCGGAAAAAGGCGTCGATCGCGCGATCAAGATCGCGATGCGCTGTGGCATTCCGCTCAAGATAGCCGCCAAGGTCGATCGCGCCGACCAGGACTATTACGACCAGGTCATCCGTCCGTTGATGAAGGACAATCCGCTGGTCGATTATATCGGTGAGATCGCCGACTCCGAGAAATCCGAGTTCCTGAGCGGCGCGCTTGCGCTCCTGCTTCCGATCGACTGGCCCGAGCCGTTCGGCCTCGTCATGATCGAGGCAATGGCCTGCGGCACGCCTGTCATCGCCTATAATCGCGGATCGGTACCGGAGATCATCGAGGACGGGCTGACCGGCTTCATCGTCGAGGACGAGACGAGCGCGGTCGGCTGCGTCGGCCGGATCGCAGAGCTTTCACGGCCGGCGATCCGCGCGCGTTTCGAAACGCGCTTCACGGCGCGGCGCATGGCGCTGGATTATCTTTCGGCCTATCGCGCACTGATCGAGGCGACGGAGCCGCGGATCAAGCTGGTCAGCAGCGCCGAATAGCAGCGCGCACGGTCGTCCGCCATTGAGGTTCAGCCGAAGCGCTGCTCGTAGGCCTTGATATAGGCCTCGGGCGAGGGCTTCAGATGCCGCCGCGTCAGCGCCACCAGCTCGTCGCGGCGGCCGGCACGCAGCGCCCTGATCATCTCCAGATGATCGCGGCGCGCACGTCCGAGCGATTGCGGCGAGGCGTTGGCATAGAAGCGAATGCCGTAGACCTTCTGCGCGAGCAGCTCGATGGTTTCGATCAGGCAGGCATTGCCGCACAGGCCGAACAGAATCTGGTGGAATCGCAGGTTGCTGTAGAACACGCTGAGCAGGTCGCCTGCTTCGACAGCCGCACTGTGCTGGCGATGCAGTTCGTCGAGACGGCTGAGGTCGCTCGCGGCCACCGGAAATGGGATGATGCGCACGGCCATCACCTCGAGCTCCTCGCGCACGGCATAGATCTGGCGCACCTCCTGCGGTGCGAGCCCCCGCACCAACGCCCCGCGATTGGGGATGCGCTCGATCAGCCCCTTGCGCTCCAATTCGAACAGCGCAAGCCGGACGTCGCCGCGATGGGTCTGAAACAGGTCACAGAGGTCCTGCTCGACCAGCCGCTCGCGCGGATGCCGCCGGCCGAGCACGATGTCCTCCTCGATGCGCCGTGCGATCGCCTCGGCGGGGGCAAGCGGCCGCGCCGGGCTGCCTGCGCCGCCGACGGATCTCTCGGCCGCCGCCGGCGGGCTGCGAACGCCCGCCCTGATCGCGGCGGCCCCGGTTGCGCCTGCCTTCATCGGCTTGAGCGGCTTTGCGGCCATGATCGCTCCGACCGGTCAACGCATTCTCGCCGCGGCACGGCGCCGCCGGCTGCTGGATGATGTCCCGATCCCGATCATAATATTGCAAACGATATTGTAAACAATCCTGGGAGGGGCTAGGCTCGTCCAAAGCGGACGGCGGGTCCAGGGCCGCGACAGATCCGAACAGCGGAGGAAACGGCATGACCAAACGATGCAACGCGTCCGATGGCGAGAGCGGCGCGCGTTCCCTCCTCTCCAGGCGACACAGCCGCCGCAAATTCCTCATCAAGACCGGCTGCGCAATGGCGGCTGGCGCATTCGGCGCGGTGCCGCTGCGCGGCCTTGCCGCCGAGCCGATCAATATCGGCGCGCTCTATCCGACGACCGGCAGCATGGCCCAGATCGGCGTCGGCTGCGTGGCCGCCGCAAAGCTTGCGGTCGACATGGTCAACGAGGCCGGCGGCATCAAGTCGCTCGGCGGCGCCAAGCTCAATCTCATCATCTCGGACGTGCAGAGCGACACCACGGTCACCCGCACCGAGACCGATCGGCTCATCACCGGCAACAAGCTGTCGGCCATCCACGGCTGCTATGCCAGCGCCCTGACCTTGATTGCGAGCGAGGTCTGCGAACGCGCCAAGGTCCCGATCATCACCGGCTCGAGTTCGGACCAGCTCAACAAGGGCCGCAGCTACACATTCACGCCGTTTGCGCGCGCCTCGCAATTCGCGCAGACGCAGCTGCGGATGTCGAAACTCGTCTCGGACAAGCCGAAGGTCGCCGTCATCTTCGAGAACACCGCCTTCGGCACCTCCACATCCAACGGGCTGAAGGACCTCGCGCCCGGCGAAGGCGTCGAGATCGTGATGTTCGAGCCCTACTCAGCCGGGTTCACCGACGCCGGCCCGCTGATCAACAAGGTCAAGGCGTCCGGCGCCAACGCGCTGTTCTCCGTCTCCTATCTCAACGATCTCATTCTGATCGTGCGCACCGTGAAGCAGGTCGGACTCAACATCGCCATCAACGGCGGCTCCGGCGGCTTCGTGATGCCGGATTTCTACAAGAATGTCGGCAAGCTGGCTGAAGGCCTGCAGGGCGTCGCGCATTGGAATCACGACATCGACGCCAATGCACAGAAGGTGAATGAGGAGTTCAAGAAGCGCACCGGCGATTTCATCTTCGAATATGCCGGCGGCCTGGTGGCGCAGACCTTCATGCTTGCCGATGCGCTGGAGCGTGCCGGCTCGGCCGATCCGCAGAAGGTGCGCGAGGCGCTGTCGGCCCTGGACGTCTCCTCCGGCTTTGCGGCAATGGCGCCGGGCGGCAAAGTGAAGTTCGGGCCCGACGGCAAGAACGTCTATGGCCGGCCGGTGGGCGTGCAGTGGCAGAACGGCGATCTCGCCAGCGTCTTCCCCAAGGACGAGGCCCGCGCACCCCTCATCAAGAGCTGAGACGGGTCAACGGCAATGCTGGAGACAGTGGCCCAGGCCGTCATTAACGGCCTGCTCATCGGCGGCATCTACGCGCTCGTCAGCATCGGCGTGACGCTGATCTTCGGCGTGGTCAAGATCGTCAATTTCGCCCAGGGCGAATTCGTGATGATCGGCATGTATATCAGCTATTTCCTCGCCACCTATTTTGGCATCGACCCAATCGTCTCGCTCCTGGTGTCGATGCCGGTGCTGTTCGTGCTGGGCGTATTGATCCAGCATGTCCTGATCCGCCGGGTGCTGGGGCCGAACGACATGCCGCAGATCTTCCTGACCTTCGCGCTGTCGCTGCTGCTGCTCAATCTCGCGCTGCTGTTGTTCACTGCGAATTACCGCACGGTTCACACCTCGTATTCGGACGAGGCCTTCCACTTCGGCGGTCTTTACGTTCCCGAAGCAAAGCTGATCGCCTTCGTGGTAGCGATGGCCTTGAGCGGCGCGCTCTGGGCCTTCCTGCATACGACCGATCTCGGCAAGGCGATGCGCGCAGCCGCGCAGAATCGCGATGTCGCAACCCTGATGGGCATCAACCCCGACCGCGTGTTCTGCGTCGCCTTTGGCGCGGCGCTGGCGCTTGCGGGCGCGGCCGGCTCGCTGCTGATGCCGTTCTATTCGGCCTATCCCTTCGTCGGACAGGTGTTCGTGCTGATGGCCTTTGTCGCTGTCGTGCTGGGCACGCTGGGCAACGTGCTGGGGGCGCTGGTCGCGAGCCTGATGATGGGGATCGCCGAGTCGCTCGGCATCCAGTTCGTCGGCGCCGATTCCGGATTGATCGTGGTGTTCGCCATGCTGCTGCTCACGCTGGCGTTCCGGCCGCAGGGCCTCGGCGGCGGGAGAATGCGCTAGTGGCGGGCACCGGCAAATGGAAGTGGCTTGCGCTGATCGCGATCGGGCTGGTGGCACTCGCGCTGCCACAAGTCGTGAAGAGCTCGTTCGCGCTCGACATCTTCATCCGCATCCTCCTGTTCTCCTTCATAGGCGTCGCCTGGAACCTGATGGGCGGCTATGCCAAGCAGCTGTCGCTGGGACATGCCGCCTATTTCGGGCTCGGCGCCTACACGTCCACGATCATGCAGATCGACTTCGGTATCTCGCCCTGGATCGGGATGGTCGCCGGCGGAATTGTCGCGGCACTCGCGAGCCTGCCGGTCGGCTGGCTCTGCTTTCGCCTGCGCGGCCCCTATTTCACCATCGCCACGATCGCGACCGCGCAGGCCTTGATGCTGATCTTCCTGAAGTTCCGCGATTTCGCCTGGGGCGCCGAAGGCACGACCATTCCCAATCTCGGCAGCTCGCCCCTGATGCTGCAGTTCGAGACCAAGGCATCCTATTACTACGTCGTGCTCGGCCTGCTCGCGCTCGGGCTTCTGGTCACCTGGCGCATCGAGCGCTCCTGGATGGGCTACTACCTCGTCGCCATCGGCGAGGATGAGGATGCGGCAGAAGCGATCGGCGTCAACGCGCCGCGCATCAAGCGCGACATTTACATGATCAGCGCCTTCCTGACAGCCCTCGCCGGCACCTTCTATGTCCAGTACATCTATTTCATCGATCCAGCGACCGCCTTCAGCTTCAACATCTCGATCGAGGCTGCGCTGGTGTCGATCGTCGGCGGCATCGGCACCTTGTGGGGCCCGGTGATCGGCACCGTCGTGCTGGAGACCACTTCGACGCTGTTGCAGAGTTGGCTCGGCTCCTCAACCGGCGGCATCCAGCTCACGGTCTACAGCCTGATCCTGATGGCGATCATCCTGTGGCGCCCGACCGGGCTGATCGGCCTGTTCAATGACGCCTGGCAGCGCCATCTCGATCGCAAGCCGGTCCGTGTCAGGACATCGCCATGACGAATGCGCTGGTTGTCAGGGGCCTCTCCAAGCGCTTCGGCGGCCTGCGCGCCGTGCAGGACGTCGATTTCACCGTGAAGGAGAACGAGACCGTGGCGCTGATCGGGCCGAACGGCGCCGGCAAGACCACGAGCTTCCATCTCATCACCGGCTTTCACCGCGCCGATTCCGGCTCTGTGCTCGCCTTCGGGCAGGAGGTCGTCGGCCTCAAGCCGCACGACGTCTGTGCGCTGGGCCTCGCCCGCACCTTCCAAGTCGCCAAGCCCTTCGGCGCGATGACGGTGCTCGCCAATGTCATGACCGGCGCTTTCCTGCGCGATCGCCATGTCGCCGCTGCGCGCGAGCGAGCCCGCGAAGCCATCGCTTTTGTCGGCCTGTCGGCGCGCGAAAATACGGCAGCCAAGGATCTCACCACCATCGACCAGCGCCGGCTGGAGATGGCCCGCGCGCTCGCTACGCAGCCGCGCATCCTGCTGCTCGACGAGGTGATGGCCGGGCTCAATCCGGCCGAGATCGACCAGGCGGTCGCGCTGGTCGGAAAACTGTCGCAGCGGGGCCTCACCATCGTCATCGTCGAGCATGTGATGCGCGCGATCATGGCGGTGGCCCGTCATATCGTCGTGCTCGACCATGGCCAGAAGATCGCGGAAGGCGCACCGAAGGACATCGTAGAGAATCCAGAGGTCATCCGCGCCTATCTCGGCTCCGGCTATGTGCATGCACCGACCGGCGGAGGCGCCCATGCTTGAGCTCAAGGGTGTCAGCGCGGCCTATGGCTCGGTGCCGGCGATCTCCCAGGTCTCGATCACCATCAATGCCGGCGAAGCGGTCGGCCTGCTCGGCGCGAACGGCGCCGGCAAGAGCACGACGCTGCGCGCGATCTCGGGGCTCGTCGCGCTGTCGTCGGGATCGATCAGCTTCGACGGCATCGATGTCGGCCGGCTTGCGCCGCACCGGATCCCTGAGCTCGGCATTGCCCATGTGCCGGAGGGCCGCCAGGTCTTTCCGGAGATGTCGGTGCAGGAAAACCTTGAGATCGGCGCCTTCGTGCCCAAGGCCAAGGCCGAGCGGGCGAGGACCATGGAGCTGGTCTACGACATCTTCCCGCGCCTTGCCGAGCGCAAGCGGCAGCTCGCCGGCACCATGAGCGGCGGCGAGCAACAGATGCTCGCGGTCGGCCGCGGCCTGATGCTCAAGCCGCGACTTCTGATGCTGGACGAGCCGTCGCTGGGGCTGGCACCCGTCATGACCGACGTGACCTTCGAGAAGATCGCCGAAATCCACAAGATGGGCACCGCGATCCTCCTGGTCGAGCAGAACGTCAGCCGCGCGCTATCCCTGGTCGACCGCGCCTACGTGCTGGAGAGCGGCCGTGTGATCATGCACGGCGCCAGCGCCGAGCTTGCCAACAACAAGCAGGTGCAGGCGGCGTATTTGGGGATCTGATCTCAACGTTGCTTGGTCATTCCGGGGCGCCTCGAAGAGGCGAACCTGGAATCTCGACATTCCGGGTTCGATGCTTCGCATCGCCCCCGGCATGACACCGTCTAACTCACCACCGTCCGCTTCGGTTCGACGATCTCGAACATGCGCGGGAACTCGTCCATCAGTTCCATCAGCTCGCCGAGGCGCATCGCGTTGCCGTTGAACGTGATCTTCCCGGCAGCGATCGCCTCCGGGAAGCTCGTCTGCTTGGCGATCACCTCGTCCAGCGTGGTGCGCGCGAGCGCAAAGCTCGCGTCCGCCGTTTCCGACTGCGCCCCTTCACGATAGGTCAGCGCGCAATTCTCGAGCGTCAGCACAAACTTCTCGCCGGTGTCGGCAAAGCTCCAGTTCAGCACGATGTGCTTGCCTTCCGCCTTCGGCCCGTTCAGCCGCACGCCGAGCACGTCCCATAATTGCGACGTACGCAGCGCGGCCAGCGTCTCGCGCGGCATCGGCGGGCGCGGCGGCGCTTTCGGCATGCCGGCCCGCAACTCCTGCGCGCCGAACAGGTAGGCGTTGCGCCAGGTGGAGCTTTCGGCGGCATAACCGAGCTGCTCGAAGGTGTCGGCAAGCAGCGCACGTGCCGCCTGATTGTCGGGATCGGCGAACACCAGGTGACTCACGGCCTGCGCCACGAAACGAAATTCACCCTTGGCGAAATCGGCTTTGGCGCGCGCCAGCAGCGCGTCGGCGCCGCCCATGTATTCGACATATTTCCTGCCGGCTTCGACCGGCGGCAGCGGATCCAGATTGACGGGGTTGGCGTCGTACCAGCCGAGATATTTCTGGTAGATCGCCTTCACATTGTGCCGGATGTGGCCGTAATAGCCGCGGCCATGCCAGGCGCCTTCGAGACTCCTCGGCAGGCGGATGGTCTCGGCAATCTCCGTTGCCGTCAGCCCGTGGTTCATCAGGCGGATGGTCTGGTCGTGCGCGAATTTGTAGAGATCGCGTTGCTGGCGAATCATGGTGTCGATGCGTTCGCGTCCCCACACCGGCCAGTGATGCTGGCCACACATCGCCTCCGCCTTGCCGCCCCAGAGCGACAAGGCTTCGCCCAGATATTTCGACCAGGCCAGCGCATCGCGCACGTCCGCGCCGCGGAACGGCAACAGATTGTGGAAATTGTGGGTGCAGTTTTCCGCGAGGTTCAAGACCTTGTAGCGCGGGATGTAGAAATGCATCTCCGCGGGCGCCTCGCTGTTCGGCGCCATCTGGAATTCGAACACGACGCCGTCGATGGTGCGCGTATCGCCGGTCTCCATGATCAGGTCGGTCGGGCGCAGCAGCGCCACCGAGCCCGCCGCCATCGACTTGCCGAGCCCGCAATCGACCTGCCCGCGCGGCCCCTTCGCCAGGAACGGGCCGAACTGGTATTGCGCGCGGCGCAGCATCGCAGGACCCGCGATGATGTTCTCGGAGACCGCGTGCTCCATGAACAGGTTCGGCGCAATGATCGGGACCTTGCCGCCGGCGAACTGATCCTCGCTCAGCACGCCGCGCGCGCCGCCCCAATGATCGGTATGGGTGTGGGTGAAGATCACCGCCGCAACGGGACGCACGCCACGATACCTGAAATAGAGCTCCATCGCGGCCCGCGCGCCTTCGATCGAGGTCAGCGTATCCACCACGATGACGCCCTTGTCGCCCTCGATCAGCGTCATGTTGGCGATGTCGAGCCCGCGCACCTGATAGACGCCCGGCACCACCTCGAACAGGCCATGATGCATATTGAGGCGCGCCTGGCGCCAAAGGCTGGGGTTCACCGTCGCCGGCGCCTGAGCCTCCGACAGGAAGCCGTACGGTTCGAGGCTCCAGACCACCCTGCCCTGCGGCGAGACTATCTTCGCGTCGTCAATGGTGCCGATAAAGCCGCGCGCGGCATCCGCGAAATCGGAGGTATCGCCGAACGGCAGAGCCTGACGCATGGCTTCATGTTGCGCAACGACCGCGCCCGAGGCCTCCTTTGGACTGTCCGTCGCCGCCGGACCGACGGGGCTTGCCTGGGTCATGCTGTCCTCCCTGTTTACGGCTAACCAGCCCCAAACGGGAGGATTTTTCAAGCCGCGATTGCTGTCTTCACCTCTTCACCTTGCTCGCGTCCATCTTGATCGACGGATCCAGCATCCTGGTCGTGAATGCGGTCTCGACGTCGAAGGGCTTTTCCATGCCGAGATAGGTCTGCACCAGCTCGTAATCCTTCTTCATGCGCGCGCCGTCGATCCAGCCGAGCCCCTTGGCCGTGGTGAACTCGTCGGTCATGAGATATTTGATGCGCTCCCACTGCCGCTCCTGGTTCTCCTTGTCGAGCCCGGAGACCTGGTCGAGCAAAGCCTTGAGGCACGGCGTGACGTCGGCGACGCAGGCTGCAAACGCCTTCTGCGTGATCTGGACGAAGTCCGCAACGAGCTTTGGATTTTTCTCGAGATAAGCGCCGTTGACGATCAGCGAGTTGCCGTACGGATTGAGACCGATGTCCTTCCAGTTCACGTATCCGAGGTCGGGACCGAACTCGATCACCTTCAGATCATGCTCGTTGTAGAAGTCGGAGATGATGTCGACGGTGTGGCTCTTCAGGGCAGCGATCTTGGCGGTCGGGCCGACATTGACGAAACTGACGGAGTCCGGCGCGATGCCGGCGGCCTTGGCGAAGGCCGGCCACATCACCCGCGAGGCGTCGCCGGGCGGATTGCCGATTTTGTGGCCGGGAAAGTCGCTCGGTCTGCTCACGCCATAGCTTTTCAGCCAGTAGAAGGTCTGGCCGGTATTGGCGTAGATGCTCATCAGCGCCACCACATCGGCGCCCTTGCCGCGCGCCACCAGCGCGGTCGCGAGATCGGCAATCCCGAATGGCGAGCCGCCGGAGCCGACCTTCAGCGCGGAGACGCCCGAGCCCTTGCCCGTCTCGATGCTGAGATCGATGCCGGCCCTCTCGTACCAACCCTGTGCCTTCGCGTAATAGAACGGCGAGTGATCCGCCGTCGGCGTCCAGTTCAGGGTGAGGTTGACGGCCTCGCCGGCAAGCGAGGGCGCCGCCGTCACCAAAAGCGCGAGCGCACATCCGCCAAGCTTCAGTCCGGCGAGCCTGAGGCACTTCATGGCGATGATCCTTTTCCCGGCGACCCGCCCTTGTCGGACGCCATCGGCAACGCTACTAATGCAACAAGGGACTCCCGTAATTGTCAACTGCCTGGTTGGAAATGCTCAAACGAAGCTCCGGTGGAGGCAAGGTGCAGCGGCGCAATCCGGAAGCCACGCGCCGGAAACTCCTGGTCGCGGCACGGCGCGAATTCGCCGCCAGCGGCCTCGCAGGCGCACGGGTCGACGAGATCGCGGCGCGCGCCGGCGTCAACAAGCAACTGGTTTATCATTATTTCGGCGACAAGGATGCGCTCTATCTCGACGTGCTCGAATGGGTCTATGAGGAGATTCGCGAGCAGGAGCGCAAGCTCAACCTCGAGGGCCTGCCGCCGGCCGGGGCCATTCGCAAGCTGATCGAGGCCTCGTTCGACCACCTCGCCGCCCATCCCGATTTCATCGTGCTGCTCAATGACGAGAACCGCGGCGGCGCCCGCCATGTGCGCGGCTCGAAGCGGCTGGAGGCGATGCATTCGCCGCTGGTCAGCATGGTCTCGAAAATCCTCAAACAGGGGGTGCAGGACGGCACCTTCCGAAAGGGGATCGATCCGGTGCAGCTCTACATTTCGATCGCCGGCTTGAGCTATTTCTTCTTCTCCAACGCCGCGACGCTGTCGGCGATCTTCGGCAAGGATCTGCGCCAGCCGGCCGCCCGGCGCGCGCGCCGCAAGCATGTGGTCGACCTGGTGATGCAGTCGCTCCGGCCCTAATCAACCAAACGGTTGAAAACCGGAGCGGACCGCGATAGAATGAACGGGCGGCGCCCGCAAGCCCGGCGGCGCGGAGCAGCATCCAGGGAGCGCCCATTGCCAGCAAGCGGCGGCCGATCGGCGGGGTCCATCGCGATCATCCTGGTCGTGCATCTTGCCATGCTGGTGCTCTGGCAGGTCCTGGTCGACGCGTTCCACGTGCCGAAATTCATCCTGCCCTCGCCGCTTGCGGCGCTCGCCACGCTCGCATCGGCCAAATATGCCTGGGCGTCCAATCTGGTGGTCACGGCCGTCGAAATCCTCGGCGGCTTTGCGCTGGGCGCCCTGGTCGGCGTGGCGCTCGCGGTGATCTTCAGCTGGTCGCGGCTGGTGAGCCTGATGCTGCTGCCGCTGTTCGTGACGCTGAACATGATCCCGAAGGTCGCGCTGGGGCCGCTGGTGATCGTCTGGTTCTCCTACGGGATCGTGCCGAACATCCTGATCGCCTTCTCCATCTGCTTCTTCCCGATCCTCCTCACCACTGCGCGCGGCCTGAACGAGGTCGAACCCGATCTGCTCGACCTCGTCAGATCGCTGCGCGGCTCGCGCTGGGTGCTGTTCCGCAAGATCCAGCTGCCGGGCTCGCTGCCTTATGTCTTCTCCGGCATGAAGGTCGGCGCCATCCTGGCGGTCGCGGGCGCCATCGTCGGCGAGTTCATCGCCTCCGACCGCGGGCTCGGCTATCTCATGATCCAGGTGCAGTCTTCGCTCGATACGCCGGCCATGGTGATGGCGGTGGTGCTGCTGACCCTCCTGGGCGTTGCGCTTTATGGCCTGGTGCTCGGCCTCGAACGCCTATTCGTGGTGCCCGACGTCAGGCTGCAACAATAGGACGAGATATGCTGCTCTCGCGCGACACGCTGCCGATAACCATCGCCGACATCGCAGCGCTCGACGAATTGCTGTGCCGCCCGAGTCAGGCGCTGATCGACGATCTCGGCACAGTCGACGGCGACATCATGGTGCTCGGCGTCGCCGGCAAGATGGGCCCGACGCTCGCAGCCCTCGCCAAGGCCGCGGCACCCCAGCGCCGCGTCATCGGCGTGGCCCGCTTCAGCGAGCCGAGCGCGAAAGACTGGCTGCACGCGCGCGGCGTCGAAACCATCAATTGCGACCTGCTCGACGAAACCGCCGTCGGCGGCTTGCCGAAAATTCGGAACATCATCTTCATGGCCGGCCGCAAGTTCGGCGCCGAAGGCGACCTGTCGCTGACCTGGGCGATGAACGCCCATGTGCCGGCCATCGTGGCGCAAGCATTTCGCCAGTCGCGGATCGTGGCGTTCTCGACCGGCTGCGTCTATCCGTTCGTCCCGGTGGACGGCAAAGGCTCCGACGAGCGCATGGCGCCCAATCCGCCCGGCGAGTATGCGCAATCCTGCGTCGGCCGCGAGCGGATGTTCGAGTATTTCTCCAGAAAATATGCCACGCCGGGCCGGCTGTTCCGGCTGAACTACGCCATCGATATGCGCTACGGCGTGCTCCACGACATCGCAAGCAAGGTCTGGCAGGGCCAGCCGATCGATGTCAGCCTCGGCCATGTCAATGTCATCTGGCAGGGCGATGCCTCGTCGCAGGCGCTGCGCTGCCTGGCGCATTGCGAGACGCCGACCGTCCCGATCAATGTCAGCGGCCATGACATTCTCGCGGTCCGCGATCTCGCCGCCAAATTCGGCGCGCTGCTCGGCCGCGAACCCATTATCAAAGGCCGGGAAGAGCCGACCGCCTGGCTGACCGACACCTCGCTGGCCGTCAGACTGTTCGGGCTGCCGATCGTCGATACCGCACAGCTGACCACCTGGACCGCCGATTGGGTCGCGCGGGCGATGCCGAGCCTGGGCAAGCCGACCAAATACGAGGTGCGCGATGGCCGCTACTGAGAAGGAGCTCCCGCTGCTTCAGCTCGATGCCCGCGACGCCACGGCCGGGCTCGAATTGTCGTGCGAGGCGCAGTGGAATCAGAATGAAGCGGACTGGCGATACTTCCTCACCAAGGGAACCGTCTATGGCCTGCGCGATTCCGCGTCCCGCCTGATCGCAACCGCCGCCCTCCTGCCCTATACCAGGCGCGAGGGCTGGATCAGCATGGTGCTGGTCACGGAGAGCCGGCGCCGGCAAGGGCTCGCAACGCGGCTGATCGACACCTGCCTCGATGCGGCCATGCGGCTTGGCCTCACCGTCTGGCTCGACGCGACGCCCGCGGGCGCCGCGGTCTACGGGCCGCTGGGTTTTTCGCCGACCCTTCAGTTGCGGCGGCTGCGGTTCGGGGCCGGCGCCTCAGCGGCTCCGGGCAGCGAGCTGCCCGCGGGCAAGCTCGGCGATTTCATCAGCTGCGATATCAATGCGATGGGTTTCGACCGCCGCGAGTTGCTCGGCGAGCTCTCCGGCCGCCCCGGCTCGCGGCTGCTCTCGACCAATGACGCGATGGCGCTGGTGCGCGACGGCCGCACGGCGCGCCACATCGGTCCGGTCTTTGCCGACAATCCGGGCAGCGCACTGGCGCTGCTGGCCGGCATCGTCGCGAGCGAGCCGGGACCGCATCTCATTGATGCGGTTGCGAACCAGACGGTCTTCCTCGACGGCCTGCTGCGCGCGGGCTGGACGCTGGAGCGGTCGTTCCAGCGCATGCGGTTCGGCCGTGCCGGGAGCCAGGCGGGCGAACCGCCCTTTGCCGTTGCCGGCCCCGAATTCGGATAGGACAGCCCATGCATCACAGCCAAATGCCATCCGAGGTGCGGCGCATGATTGCCGCGGGCACCGTGCTGCCGGCACACCCGCTCGCGCTCGATGCCGGTCGCAAGCTCGATACCCTGCATCAGCGCGCACTGACGCGCTATTACATCGATGCCGGTGCCGGCGGGCTTGCGGTCGGCGTGCACACCACGCAATTTGCGATCCGCGACGTCGGCCTCTATCGTCCGGTGCTGGAGCTCGCGGCCGAGGCCGCATCGAACTGGACCAAGCGGCCGCTGGCGCTAATCGCCGGGCTGGCCGGACCAACCCGACAGGCGGTCGGCGAGGCAGAGACTGCGCGCGGCATCGGCTATCACGCCGGCCTCCTCAGCCTTGCGGCGATGAAATCGGCCTCCGAGGACGAGATCATCGCGCATTGCGAGACGGTCGCGCGCGTAATCCCGCTGGTCGGCTTCTACCTGCAACCGGCCGTGGGCGGCGTGATCCTCAGCGCCGATTTCTGGCGGCGCTTTGCGATGATCGACAATGTCGTCGCCATCAAGATCGCGCCGTTCAACCGCTATCGCACCCTCGACGTGCTGCGCGGCGTATGCGCGGCCGGTGCGCTTGACCGCATCGCGCTCTACACCGGCAATGACGATCATATCCTGCTCGATCTCAGCCTGCCCTTCGACCTGCGCGACCAGGGCGTCACCACGCGCACCTATTTCAGGGGCGGCCTGCTCGGGCACTGGTCGGTGTGGACCCGACGCGCGATCGAGCAGTTCGAGCGCTGCAAGGCCGCGCGCCACAAGGACACGATCCCGGCCGACCTGCTGGCGCTCGATGCCCGCGTCACCGACTGCAACAGCGCGTTCTTCGATGTCGCCAACAACTTCCACGGCTGCATCGCCGGCTGTCACGAGGTGCTGCGCCGGCAGGGGCTGATGCAGGGCATCTGGTGCCTCGATCCCAACGAAGGCCTGAGCCCCGGCCAGATCGAGGCGATCGACCGCGTCTGTAACGAGCACGCCGATCTGTCCGACGATGATTTCGTCGCCGCCAACCTGGAGCGATGGCTGACATGAGCTCGCCCGAGCCCTTTGTCAGCTTGCGCAACGTCCGCAAGGTCTACCGTTCCGGCGGGACCGAGTTTCTCGCCGTCTCCGACGTCACCATGGACGTGCAGGAGGGGGAGCTGGTCTCCCTCGTCGGCCCCTCCGGCTGCGGCAAGACCACTGTGTTGAAGATCCTCGCGGGGCTGCATGGGGCCGATGGCGGCAGCGTCAGCATCGGCAACGCGCAGACGCCGTTCGATCCTGCCCGCGACATCGGCATGGTGTTCCAGCAGGCGCTGTTGTTGAAATGGCGCACCATCCTCGACAATGTGCTGCTGCCGGCGGAGATCGTCGGGCTGCCGATGAAGGCGGCACGGGCCCGCGCCCGCGACCTGCTCGAGCTGGTCGGCCTTTCCGGCCACGAGGACAAATATCCGCAGCAACTGTCCGGCGGCATGCAGCAGCGCACCGCGATTGCGCGCGCCTTCATTCACGATCCCAGGCTGATCCTGATGGACGAGCCGTTCGGCGCGTTGGATGCGCTGACGCGCGAGCAGATGAACCTGGAGATGCTGCGGATCTGGCGCGAGAGCGGCAAGACCATCATCTTCGTCACCCACTCGATCCAGGAGGCGGTGTTCCTCGCCTCGCACTGCGCCGTGCTCACCGCAGGTCCGGCGCGCATGGCCGAATTCTTCCCGATCGAGCTGCCGTTTCCGCGCGCGCTGCCGATCAAGACGACCGACGCGTTCGGCGCCTATGCGCGTCGGATCTATGCAAGGCTCGGACTCGGCGCGGGGACGTAGAGCCTATTTCAGCCGCGGATCGGCTGCGATGAAGTCGATGAAGGTGCGCACTTTCGCGGAGAGATATTTCCGGCTCGGATAGACCGCAAACAGCTGTCCTTCAAAGGAGAGCAAGTCCGACGGCAACATTTCGAGCCGCCTTTTTGCGACATCCTCCGCGATCAGCGATTTGGGCAGGAAGCTGATCCCCATGCCCTCGACCGCGGCAAGATGCAGCAACGTCTCATTCTCAGTCTGCAGCACGACATCGAAGGCGACCGTCTGCTCGCCCTCCGCACCCTTGAACGGGAAGGCGTTGCCCGGGATCAACGCATATTTCAGTAAAGCATGGCCTTCCAATTCCGCTACCGTCCGTGGACGACCATGGCGATCGAGATAGGCTGGCGAAGCAACCATGTGAAAGGCGACTTTGGCGACGGGGCGCGCGATCAGGCCCTCGTCGAGCTGGTTGGTCATCCGCAGCGCAAGGTCAAAGCCTTCGTCGACGAGATTCACGAGACGGCCGCTGAGGTCGAAATCGAGTTGCACCTCGGGATAGCGGCGACGGTAATCGGCGAGCAGGCTGACGAAAGCCGGATTGGCGAGCCAGACCGGTGCGCTCAGCTTCAACATCCCGCGCGGCACGACCGTCGCTTTGCTCACCACCGCCTCGATCTCGTCGAGCGACTCCAGCATCTGCCTCGCCTGGTCGAAATAGAGCGCGCCGGTCTCGCTCAGGCTGACGCGCCGGCTGGTGCGGTTGAGCAGCCGCGTCGACAGGCGGCGTTCGAGCTGCATCACATGCTTGCTCGCCATTGCAGGCGAGATGCCGAGCCGGTCGGCCGCCGCGGCAAAACTCTTCATTTCCGCGACCAGGCAGAACACCCGGATACTGACGAGCGTATCCATTCGATCATCAACCAATAGGAAAGGATCAATCTACAGATTAGATAATGATCAAACACAAGGAAACAACGAAATCGGTCGGCAGGTCACGATGCCCAACGCAGCAACCCTTGGAGACCCGCCGTGTCGACCACAGCCATCACTCCCGCCGCCCCCGGGCGCGCCCTTCGCATCAGCCTGTGGGTCGCCCAGGCGCTGGTCTTCTTCGTCTTCGCTTCCGCCGGGGTGATGAAGGTCTTCACGCCGATCCCGCAGCTGGCCGCCATGATACCCTGGGCCGGTGATCACTCCGAAACCTTCGTGCGCATCATCGGCCTGATCGACCTCGCCGGCGGCATCGGCATTCTCCTGCCGGCGCTGACCCGCATCATGCCCGGCCTCACGGTGCTGGCCGCGCTCGGCTGCATGGTGCTGCAGATCCTGGCCATCGCCTTCCACGTCTCGCGCGGCGAGGCCGCCGTCACCCCGCTCAATTTCGTGCTGCTGGCCCTTGCCGCTTTCGTGCTGTGGGGACGGGCGAGGAAGGCGCCGATCCTGCCGCGGAGCGCGTGACGGCAATGCAGCAGACGCGGAAACAGGCGCGCCGATGAATGCCCCGGACATCCTGTCCCGCCGCATGTTGCTCGCGGGAAGCGCCGTCATCGCGACGTCGGCGGCGGCGAATGCAAACAAGGCCGATCGCTTGGTCGACGGCGTCGTCGTCCTGATCGACCGCAACGACCCTCATGTCATGGGCCACGCGATCAGCTATTCGGCCAATCTCTCCAGGCATTTTGCGGAGAAGGGACTGAGGCTGCAGATCGAGGTCGTCGCCAATGGCAGCGGCATCGAGGTGTTTCCGGCTGACAAGTCGACGCTGCGCGACCCGCTGGCTGCGCTGCGCCGGATGGTACCTGATATCACGTTGTCCATGTGCGCCTCCTCCAAGATGATCGCCGAGGCGAAGGAGCACGTCTCCATTCAATTGATCGAGGGCGCCACACTGGTGCCGTTCGGGATCGGCAGGGTCGTCGAACTGCAGATGAAGGGCTGGGCCTATATTCATGCCTGACAACAAGCCGACGACCGGCCTCGCATTGCATCGGCGCGCAGTCCTGCTCGCAGGCCTGAGCGCATTGTTTGCCGGACATGCACGGGGTGAGCAAGCCGACTACCCTCCGGTCTTCGGGACGGCGCGCAGCCAGTTCACCATTGTCAGGCCGCGCCGCAAGCTGCCGCCGCTTCGGCTTCAGGATCTCAACGGCCGCGATGTCGTGCTGGCGCCGAAGCCCGGCCATGTCGCGCTTGTGAACCTGTGGGCCACCTGGTGCGCCGCCTGCCGGACCGATTTGCCGACTTTGGCTAGTCTCGACAAGCGCAGGATTCCGGGCCTGGACATCTCGGCCATCTGCACGGACATCGTCGACTTGAAGCGAATGAGGACTTTTCTCCAGGACCTCGGCGTCCCCCCGCAAATCGCTCTGGCCGATCCCTATGCCTCCGCAGTCAACCCGCACGATCCCTCCGCCTCCACATTGGAGGCGGTCCGCATGCCCATCACCTATCTGATCGGCAAGACCGGGATCATCGAAGGATACATCACCGGCGCCGCCGACTGGCTCTCTCCTAAAGGCATGGCGCTGCTCGATTTCTACCGAAACCAGCCTGACGCGTGAGTCTGCCCGCGCTGGTCGATGGCCGAGATCACCCCGCCGACGCCCCCGACTGCAGCGCTTCCGTGATCGCCTGCCCCGTCGCCGCGGTGCCCAGCATGCCGCCGACATCGCGCGTCACCCGGCCCTCCCGCATCACGGCTGCGACCGCATGCTCGATGCCGCGGGCCGCCGCCTCGAACCGCGGCGCGCCGATGCGCTCGCCGTGCCATGCGAGCAGCAGCGCCATCGACAGGATCAGCGAAATCGGATTGGCGACGTCTTTCCCCGCGATATCCGGCGCCGAGCCGTGCGCGGCCTGCGCCATGGCATAGTGTGCGCCGACATTGAGCGAGCCGCCCAGCCCGAGGCTGCCCGAGAGCTCGGCGGTGAGATCGGAGAGGATGTCGCCGAACATGTTGGTGGCGACGATGACGTCGAACCGCTCGGGCTGGCGCACCACATGGGCCATCATGGCATCGACCAGCACGTCGTCGACCGAAAGTCCCGGATAGCCGCGCGCCGCCTCGTGGCAGATGTCGAGAAACATTCCGTCACCGAGCTTGAGCACATTGGCCTTGTGCACGATGGTGAGATGCTTGCGCCGCTTCATCGCGAGCTTGCAGGCGGCATGCGCGATGCGCTCGGAGCAGAGCCGGGTGATCCGTCGCAGCGAGACCACGACGTCGGGCGTGACGAGCAGTTCGCCATTGCCCTGCTCCATGTTGCGATCGGCATAAAATCCTTCCGTGTTCTCCCGCACCACCACCAAATCGAAGGCGCCGAACCGCGCTGGCCGTCCGGAATAGGTGCGCGCCGGGCGGATGTTGGCGAACAGATCGAGATTCTTGCGGAAATGACGCGACGGGTTGATCTCGCCGCGCGCTTCGTCCTTGAAATCGAACGTCGCCGTCGGCCCCAGGATCAGACCGTCCGCGGCGCGCACGATCTCGATCAGCTCCGGCCGCACGGTGGTGCCGAACATCTCGAGGCTCGCATGTCCCACCGCATGCTCCTCGAGCGTCACCCCAAGCTGAAACCGTTCGGAGGCGGCCCGCAACACGGCGAGCGTGGCAGCGGCGATCTCCGGCCCGATCCCGTCACCGGGCAGAACAACGATACGCATGATGGTTCCTTGACTCCCATATCGATCGGTCACCGAGGTGCTCGCAACGCGAGCCTCGAAGGGCGACGGCCCGGCTCTCGCAGCGGGGCCGTTCATGCTTCGAGATCGAAGCGGAGCCTGTCTCGGCCGCGCTTCTGCGCGCCCCCCTTGGCTAGGGCACCTCGGGATGACGGGACTAAAACGGCGTTGATCGTACGACGCCGGACCGGTGTCGCGATAGGCCGCACCGCGAGGCGCCGACGTGTCCCATCGCATGGGCCTCATGCATTGGTGCGTCTGGGGCGGTTTGTCCGAACGTAATAGATGATGCCATTCAGTCAGAAGCGGCACCGCCTCCGGGCCCCCTCGAATCCTTGACAGAGCATGTTCGTCGATCGAAACACCGCCAAGGCTCCCGCGACCCCGGTTACCGACGGCCTGCCCTGGGAGCGCCGGCGCTGGGCGGTAGCTGCAATCTTTACCGCGCTCGCCATGGCCTCGCTGGACACAGCGATCGCCAATATCGCGCTGCCGGCAATCTCGGCCGAACTGCATGTCAGCCCGGCGGAAGCGGTCTGGGTGGTGAACGTCTACCAGATCGGATTGGTGGCGACGCTGCTGCCGCTCGGCGCGCTCGGCGAGATCGTCGGCCATCAGCGCATCTATCTCGGCGGACTGATCCTGTTCACTCTGGCCTCGCTCGGCTGCGCGCTGGCGTGGTCGCTCGACAGCCTGCTGGTCGCACGGACGCTGCAGGGCTTGGGCGCCAGCGGGATCATGAGCGTGAACACCGCGCTGGTCCGCTTTGTCTATCCGAGCCGCATGCATGGCCGTGGCTTTGGCCACAACGCGCTGGTGGTGGCCACCGCCTTCACCTTCGGCCCGACGATTGCTTCAGGCATCCTGGCGGTCGGCTCCTGGCCGTGGCTGTTTGCGATCAACATACCGTTTGGCGTGGTCGCAGTTCTGATCGGCATCAAGACCCTGCCGCCGACGCCGCGCAGCACGCACAAATTCGATTTTCCGGGCGCACTGCTCGCATCGGCCTGCCTCAGCCTGTTCATTATCGGCATCGGCAGCGCCGGTCATCAGACCTCGCCGGCGGTGGTCGTGGCCGAGCTTGCGGCAGCCCTGCTGATCGGCTTCGTGCTGACGCGGCGGCACGCCGACCATCCCGCCCCGATGCTGCCGGTCGATTTGTTCCGGCGGCCGCTGTTTGCGCTGTCGGCGGCGACCGCCGTCTGCTCCTTTGCCGTTCAGGGGCTCGCCTTCGTCTCGCTGCCCTTCTATTTCGAAGATGTCCTGCTCCGCTCCCAGGTCGAGACCGGCTTCTTCCTGACACCGTGGCCGCTGGTGGTGGCAATCATGGCGCCGATCGGCGGCCGGCTGTCCGACCGTTTTTCGGCCGGTGTGCTCGGCAGCCTTGGCCTCGTCCTCCTCGGCCTTGGCATGCTGCTTCTTGCAACCCTGCCGGCGAGCCCGAGCATAGCCAACATCGTCTGGCGCATGGTGATCTGTGGCATCGGCTTCGGCTTGTTCCAGACGCCTAACATGAAGGCACTGATGTCGAGCGCCCCGCCCCATCGCAGTGGCAGTGCCAGCGGCATTGTCGCGACTGCGCGCCTGACCGGCCAGACCACGGGCGCGGCGCTGGCAGCCTTCTGCTTTGCGTTTGCCGGACACAATGGCGCAACGGTGGCGCTGGCGCTGGGCGCCGGATTTGCCGCTATCGGTTCCGTGATGAGTGTCCTGCGCCTCACGGTCAAGCCGCAGCGCAACAGCTGACCCGGCATCCGGTGCGGCGAACACCGCCGCGCCTTCTTTCTTCCCGGCGCCGCCGAATTTTCTTCATGCGCGCGAGCGCAGAATGTTGATTTGAACCGGTCAAAATTTGGCGCACAACTCCCTCGCGAAGTCCAATTGGTGGATTGGACCAATCAGGGGACCTGCGATGGCAAACCTCACAATAAACGGCAAGGCTTTCACGATCGATGTCGAACCGGATACGCCGCTGCTCTGGGCGATCCGCGAGAATGTCGGGCTGACAGGCACGAAATATGGCTGCGGCATCGCACAATGCGGAGCCTGCACCGTTCATGTCGACGGCGTCGCCATGCGCTCCTGCGGCGTGAACGTCAGCGAAGTGGTCGGCAAGCAGATCACGACCATCGAGGGCGTGGCTGCCGAGGGCACGCTGACCAAGGTGCAGCAGGCCTGGATCGATCACGACGTGCCGCAATGCGGCTATTGCCAGAGCGGCATGATCATGGCGGTGACCGCGCTGTTGAAGGACAACCCGAAGCCGTCCGACCAGGACATCAACGACGCCATCACCAATATCTGCCGCTGCGGCACCTTCCAGCAGGTGCGCGAAGCGATCCACGCGGTCGCGAACGCCTGAGGGGATGATCATGAACAAGCATGTTATGCCCTGGCTCAACCGTCGCGCCTTCGTCATCGGCACAGCCAGCATCGGCGCAGGCCTTGCGATCGGTTTCGACCTTCCCTTCGGCGGCCCCGCTGTGGTGCGCGCGGCCGACGGCTCGCCGGAGGTCAATGCCTGGGTCGTGATCCGTCCCGACGACACCGTCGTCATCCGCATCGCCCGCTCCGAGATGGGCCAGGGCACCCTGACCGGGCTTGCCCAGCTCGTCGCCGAAGAGCTCGACTGCGACTGGTCGAAGGTTGCGACCGAGTTTCCGACGCCCGGCCAGAACGTCGCCCGCAAACGTGTCTGGGGTGATTATTCCACCGGCGGCAGCCGCGGCATCCGCACCTCGCAGGACTATGTGCGCAAGGGCGGCGCCACCGCGCGTGCGATGCTGCTGCAGGCAGCCGCGAGTGAGTGGAACGTGCCGGTCGCCGAATGCACCGTGTCCAACAGCGTCATCACCCACACGTCGTCAGGCAAGACCACGACCTACGGCAAGGTGGCGGAAGCCGCCGCTACGCTGCAGCCGCCGGCCGATGTCAAGCTGAAGGATCCCAAGGACTGGAAGCTGATCGGCAAGGGCGTCAAGCGGCTCGACACCGCCGACAAGACCACGGGCGCGGTGATCTACAGCATCGACCTCAAGCTGCCCGGCATGCTCAACGCCGCGATCAAGGACTGCCCCGTCACCGGCGGCAAGGTGAAGAGCTATGACGAAGCCAAGATCGCGGGCATGAAGGGCGTGAAAAAAGTGGTGAAGGTCGGCGATAGCGCGGTCGCCGTCGTCGCCGACACCTGGTGGCACGCCAAGACCGCGCTGGATGCGCTGCCGATCGTCTGGGACGAGGGTGAGAACGCCAAGGTCTCCAGTGCCACCATCGCCAAATGGCTGGCGGAGGGCCTCGACTCGGGCCCGGCCTATGTCGGCAATCAGAGCGGCGACGTTAAGGGCGCGCTGGCCGGCGCGGCCAAGACCATCGAGGCGGTCTACAACTATCCGTACCAGAACCACGCCACCATGGAGCCATTGAACGCGACCGCGCTCTACACCGCGGACAAATGTGAGGTGTGGTGCGGCACGCAGAACGGCGAAGCCGCCCTGGCTGCGGTGCTGGAGGGCTCCGGCCTGCCGGCGGACAAATGCGACGTCCATAAACATCTCGTCGGCGGCGGCTTCGGCCGGCGCGGCCAGACCGACTATGTCAGGCAGGCGGTCGATATCGCCAAGCAGATGCCCGGCACGCCGATCAAGCTGCTGTGGTCGCGCGAAGAGGACATGACCCATGGCCGCTATCACCCGATCACGCAGTGCAAGCTGACGGCCGGCTTCGATGCCGACAACAACCTGACCGCGCTGCATATGCGCATCTCCGGCCAGTCCATCCTGTTCAGCCTGCGTCCCGAGGCGCTGGTCAACGGCAAGGACCCCGCCACCTTCGCCGGTCTCAACGCCAACGGCGAAGCCGCGATCGGCTATTCGGTCCCGAACATCCTGATCGAACATTCGATGCGCAATCCGCACATCATTCCGGGCTTCTGGCGCGGGGTGAACGTGAACCACAACGCGATCTATCTCGAATGCTTCATGGATGAGCTCGCGCATGCCGCCGGCCAGGATCCCCTCGCCTTCCGCCGCAAGCTGATGGCGCAGCATCCGAAGCACCTCGCGGTGCTCAATGCAGTGGCCGACAAGGTCGGCTGGGACACGGCACCGCCGCAAGGCGTCTATCGCGGGCTCGCGCAGTTCGCGAGCTATGGCACCTATGTCGCCGGCGTCGCCGAGATCTCGGTTGTCGACGGCAACAAGATCAAGGTGCATCGGATGGTCGCCGCGATCGACCCGGGCTATGCGGTGAACCCCGCGCAGATCGAGCGGCAGACCGCCGGCTCCTTCGTCTACGGCCTGTCGGCGCTGGTCTATGGCGGCTGCACCGTCAAGGACGGCCGCATCGAGCAGACCAATTTCGACACCTACAACTCGATGCGGATCGGCGAGATGCCGAAGGTCGAGACCATCGTGATGCCGAGCGGCGGGTTCTGGGGTGGCGTCGGCGAGCCCACGATCAGCGTGGGGGCGCCGGCGGTGCTGAACGCCTATTTTGCCGCAACCGGCAAGCGCCTCCGCTCAGTGCCGTTGCGCGAGCAGAATATCAGCTTTGCTTGAGCTGAACGAGGCGGTGGCTCTTCGCGAGCCACCGCCCTATCTTGCGGACCATGCAGATGGATGGGTTACGCCGGATCAGGCGAAGGGATGCCATTCGCGGCGGGCTGGCGCTCGCGGCGTCATTGGCTCTGCCGTCGACTGCGCGCGCCCAGGCCTCCGCCCGCATCGTCGTCATCGGCGGCGGTTTTGGCGGGGCGGCCTGTGCGCGGGCCTTGAAGCGGCTCGACGCCAGGCTGCAGGTGACGCTGATCGAGCCGAACAAGGTCTTCACCGCCTGCCCCTTCAGCAATGCGGTGATCGCAGGCCTGCGCGACATCAGCGCGCAGCAATTCGTCTACGGCAAGATTGCCGCATCCGGCATCGATGTCGTCGCCCAGGCCGCAACGAAGGTCGATCCGCAGGCTCACCGCGTCACGCTCGCGGACGGGTCTGGGCTTCCCTACGACCGGCTGGTGCTGGCGCCGGGAATCGAAATGCGCTTCGACGCACTGCCTGGCTACGACGAGGCGGCAGCGCAGCGGATGCCGCATGCCTGGCAGGCGGGCGAGCAGACGCTGTTGTTGCGCCGGCAGATCGAGGCCATGGACGACGGCGGCGTGGTCGCCATCGCGGTGCCCGCGAACCCCTCGCGCTGTCCGCCGGCGCCTTATGAGCGGGCGAGCCTGATTGCGCATTATCTCAAGCAGCGCAAGCCGCGATCCAAGGTGCTCATCCTCGATGCCAAGGACAATTTCTCCCAGCAGCGGCTGTTCGAGCAGGCCTGGCATGAGCTTTATGACGGCATGATCGAGCGGGTGTCGCTGTCGGACGGCGGCAGGGTGACCTCGGTCGATCCGAATACCAACACCATCATCACCGAATTCGGCGACCATGTCGCGCAAGTCGCCAATGTGATCCCGCCGCAACGCGCCGGCCGCATCGCGCAGACTGCCGGCGCAGCCGACAAAACCGGCTGGTGCCCGATTGATCCCATGACCTTTGCCTCGAAGCTCTTGCCCGATGTGCATGTGATCGGCGATGCCTGTCTCGGCGGCGGCATTCCGAAATCGGCGGCAGCGGCGAGTGCGCAGGGCAAGGCCTGCGCCGGGGCCATTGTGAATGGCCTTGCAGGCAAGGCGCCGGAAACGCCGCGGCTGACCGGCATCTGCTACGACACGGTGGCGCCAGGATACGCGTTTTCGCTCGCCGGCCTCTATCAGCCGAAGGGCGACATTTTCGCCGAGGTCGAAGGCGGCGGCACCAGCGCGCTCGATGCACCGCGCGAAGTGCGCGCGCGCGAGGCGGAGGAGGCCGAGAACTGGTATCGGACCATCACGGAGGCGACGTTTGGCTAGCCGGCTGCGCCCTCTCCTGCTCGCGATCGCCTCGGCGTCGATGCTGGCTGCAGCCGCGACCGCCGAAGCGCTGCGGGCTTACACCGTCGTTGGCGACGGAATTCCGGATTCGCTGACGGGCCGGCCGGGCGATGCCTCTCGCGGCCGCACGCTCGTGCTCGACCGTGCCAGCACCTGCATCCTCTGTCACTCGGGACCGTTCCCGGAGACCAGGTTCCAGGGCGATCTCGCCCCCAACCTGGCCGGCGCCGGCAGCCGCTGGAGCATCAGCCAGCTCCGGCTGCGGCTGGTCGATGCGTCCAGGCTCAATGCCGCGACAATCATGCCGTCCTATTACCGTATCGACGGCTTGGTGCGGGTCAGCCAGAGCTGGCGCGACAAGCCGATCCTGTCGGCGGAACAAATCGAGGATATCGTGGCCTATCTCGCAACGCTGCGCGACTAGGAGGACCATGCTGAACGACCACCGATCCACGCGACGCCATTTTCTCAAGGCCGCCGGCAGCACCACGCTCGCCGGGGCCATGCTGCGCGTCACGCTGCGGCCGGCGGACGCGACGCCCGCGATGCTCACTTCCGCGATCCGCAACGTCGTCGGCGAAGCGCCGCTGCGCACCGGCAAGGTGAAGCTCGACATCCCGCCTCTGGTCGAGAACGGCAACGCCGTGCCGATGACGGTGAGCGTGACGAGCCCGATGATTGCGGACGACTATGTCAGGAGCATTCACGTCTTCAACGAGAAGAATCCGCAGCCCTATATCGGCAATTTCTATCTCGGCCCCGCCGCCGGCCGCGCCCAGGTTTCGACCCGGATCAGGCTTGCGGACAGCCAGAAGGTGGTGGCGATCGCGCAGCTGTCGGACGGATCGTTCTGGTCGGCGAGCGTCGACGTCGTGGTGACGCTCGCCGCCTGCACGGAGGAACTGTGATGGCGTCCGCATTGATCAACGTGCCCAAGCGCGCGAGGCGCGGCGACGTCATCGAGATCAGGGCACTCACCTCGCACATCATGGAGCCCGGCTATCGCCGCACCGCCGCGGGCGAGGTGGTCCCGCGCGACATCATCACGAGCTTCACTTGCCGCTACAATGGCCGCGAGATCTTCCGCGCCGACCTGTTTCCGGCGATATCGGCCAATCCCTATTTCTCGTTTTTCACCACCGTGTCCGATAGCGGCAGCTTCGAGTTCGAATGGATCGGCGACAACGGCTTTTCGCAAGTGGCGTCCGCCGCGATCACCGTCGAATGAGACGGATCGGCGCAATCGTTGCAGCCCTGCTGCTGGTCGGCGCGCACGGCGGCGAGCTACCTCAGGACCAGCGCCGCTCCGGCTACAGCTTCATGGCACCCGAGACCAGGGCCATGCAGGACGACGACACGTCCAATCCCGGCATGCTCTGGGTGATGGACGGCGAGGCGCTCTGGAACAGGCGGACCGGCGCGGCGGACAAGGCATGCGCTGACTGTCACGGCGATGCCACAGCCAGCATGAGGGGCGTGGCGGCACGCTATCCGGCGTTCGACAAGGCGCTCGGCCGCCCTGTAGACCTCGAGCAGCGCATCAATCTCTGCCGCACGGCGCACCAGCAGTCGGCGCCGCTCGACTATGAAAGCCACGACCTGCTCGCCCTCACCGCCTTCATCGCGCATCAATCGCGCGGCATGCCGATCGCGCCCGCAAGCGATCCGCAGCTTGCGCCGTTCCTCGCCGAGGGCCGCGCGCTGTTCATGCAGCGGCAGGGCCAGCTCAACCTCGCCTGCGCCAATTGCCATGATGACAATTGGGACCGGCACCTCGCGGGATCGGCGATCACGCAAGCGCAGCCGACGGGCTATCCGATGTACCGGCTGGAATGGCAGACGCTCGGCTCGCTCTCGCGCCGCCTGCGCGGCTGCATGACCGGCGTTCGCGCACAGGCCTTCAGCTACGGCGCGCCCGAGCTTGTGGAGCTCGAGCTTTATCTGAGATCGCGCGCGGCGGGTTTGCCGGTCGAGACGCCGGCCGTGCGGCCTTGATGGCGCGCTAGGCGGCGCGCTGATGCGAGGCTGGTTTGTCGACGACCGGCTGCGCCGTGGCGATCTCATGCGCAATCACATAGCCGCCGCGGCCGGCCTTGGCCTGATACAGCGCCTTGTCGGAGCGCGACAGCAGCGCCTCGACGGACTCGCCATCGTCGGGCGCGACGGCAACGCCGATGCTGGCGCCGATCACGATATCGTGGCCTTCAACCACATAGGTCGCGCTGACGCTGTCGAGAATCCGCTGCGCCAGCGCCGCAGCGTCGTCGCGCGATCGCGTCGCGGGCTGGACCAGGATGAACTCGTCGCCGCCCATCCGCACCACCGAACCACGCGGGCCGGCCAGCGCTTTCAGCCGCCCGGCAACTTGCTTGAGCAGGGCATCGCCGACGGGATGGCCGAACCGGTCATTGGCGGCCTTGAAATGATCGAGGTCGATCGCATGAATCGCCAGCAGGCCGTCGTCACGCTCGGCGATCAGCCGCGGCAGCTCCGATGTCAGCAGCGAGCGGTTGAAGACGCCGGTCATCGGATCGAGCCGCGCGAGTTGCTCGAACTCCTCCTTGAGCTTGATGTGGTCGACGGTCGAGTTGAAGGTCAGGCGGACCATCTCGAAACTGCCGACGACATAGATCGCGATCAGCAGGGCCAGCCCGATATGCGGCATATCCAGCCGCGCGAACGACACGGCGATCGCGGGCACGCCCAGCACGAACAGGTCGGCGAGTGCAAGGAAGGGCAACAGCGACAGCCGTGCGATGATGCCAGCCCCAAAGCCGAAGGCGATCCCGATCGCCATCATGGTGCAGACTTCGCTGTCGAGCGTCAGGCTGCGGGCCGCGAGCAGGCCCACCATGAGCGATGTGGCGGTGGTTCCGAGCGCATAGCACCATCCCCAGACCCGCGCCTCGGCGAGTTCGAGCGGCGGCTTTCTTGCAGCGCGGCGGCGGAACGCTACCACCTCGCAGGCCCGCACCGTATCCACGAGCACGCCGACGGTCGCGAGCACGCCGATCAGCACGTCGCCGGTCTGCTCCACGGTGATCGCGCCGACGATCGCCTGCGACATTGCAGCCAGGAGGATCGGCACGATCGTGCCATGGAGCGTGCGGATCACCTCCATGTAGACGGAGTCCGAGATCGACCCCGTTCGCGAACCCATCCTCTGCAGATACATGGCGACCCCCGATGCTGGAGGCTCATTACCGCACGGCGATAAAATTCCATTGCTGCAGTTTGCTAAAATTGAAGTGATCTTGCCCTTGCTCCCGACAGTCAGGCGGGCCGCCAGGGCGGCCCACCTCCGACACGCTTAACGAATGGTTGCCCCTATTCCGCCGGCGCTGCCATCGGCATCTCCGGATGCGAGACGAAATGCGCGCTCGTCCCTAGCCTGCCGAGCGCATAGAGGCCGGCCGCCACCACGGCATAGGACAGCGCGACCGCAGGCGTCACGCCCAAGCCGCCGCCGATGCCGACGGCCTCGCCATGCATGAAGCCGAAATAGGTGAGCACGGCGCCGGCAAGCGCAAACGCTGACGCCTTGGCGAAGTCGCGCTCGATCACGAACACGCCGATCGCGCCCAGGATCAGCCCGGTCAGAATCGAGCCGCCGCCCATGACCTCGAGGCCGTGATAGATCACGCCCTGCTGCGGCAGCGACATGATCGCCGCCGTCTTGACCTCGGCGAGCTTCTCGGGCGAGAGCCCGCCGACCGTCTGCATCGCGTTCGTCATCGACGCCATGCCGGTGTCGATCATCAGCTTGGCCCAGGCCGCAAGGTGCGGCGTCAGCGCCAGCACGATCGCCGGCGCATGCCTCACCGGCGTGGTCTGGAACGCCTGCGCGCCGATCAGCATGCCGATATAGAGCAGGATCGGCAGGATCGCGACCACGGGCACCAGCGCCAGCAGCACCGAGACGATGCCGAACCACGACAGCACGATCACCATCACGCCGGTCGCGGCCGAATAGCCGATCCGACCGCCCATCGCCTTCCAGCCGGGATGGCCGATATAGACCGCGTTGATGAAGGGATTGCCCATCAGGCAGCCGATCAGGCTGACGATGCCGTCGGCGGTCAGCACCCGCGTGGTCGGATATTCGTCGCCGGCGGCTTCCGCGCTCTCGACATTGTCCATGGCCTCGACGAGGTCATAGATGCCGAAGGGCACCGCGGTCACCAGGATGATGCCGAGATATTCAAAGCCGGAGAAGATGTAGTTCACCGCAGGGATCGGCACCGAGAAGCCGAAATTGGCGAAGGCATCGCCGACGCCCTTGATGCTGAGACCGCCGAGGCCGAGGCCGAACAGATTCGAGCCCCAGCCAATGATCATGCCCGCGGCGATCGCAACCAGGCCCGCCGGGGTCCCCTTCGGATATTTCACGCCGCCGAACCAGCTCACCAGGATGATGGCGAAGCACACGAGGCCGATCTGCGGCGTCACATACATCTCCAGCGCCGGCCGCATCGAGATGAAGGTGACGGAGACGCCGGCGAGCGTGCCGAGCAGCGCCGCGCGCGGCGTGATCCTGCGTACGATCGGGGCGATGAAGCCGCCGATCATCAGCATGAAGCTCTGGAAGAACACCCAGACCAGACCGGCCGACCAGCCCTTCAACGGATCGCCGGTCTTGATGGCGATCGGGAGCATGATCACGAAGGTGACGATGAACATATGCGGCACGCTGATGCCCGACGGCAGCGCGCAGACGTCGTTGCGGCCGGTCTTCTGCGCCAGCCGATAGGCGAGGAAGGCATAGTAGAAGGTCGACAGGCACATCATCAGGCCGAGCGCCGGCAGGATGCGGCCGAACACGATGCTATCGGGCATCTTCAAGACGAAACGCAACAGCCCCGTCAGCACCAGCATGTTGACCAGGATGTTGGTGCCGAATCCGAAAAACGCATTCCAGTCCCCCGACGTCCAGATCGCCGGCTTGAAACCGCCAGGCGCCGACGTCGCCGTCCCGCTCGTGCTCATCGTGAGTGCTCCCGCTGCTAAACTATCGCTGTCTCCGCCTTCATCGCCTTGAGAACCGCGGCCGAGTCGGCGACCCAGCCGAAGATGCCGCCCTGGGCCTTGATCATTCTCAGGCCCATGTCGTGGAATTCGGGGAAGTACGACGCACAGCCGTCGGAAATGACGACACAGCGATAGCCGCGATCATTGGCCTCGCGCACGGTGGTGTTGACGCAGACCTCGGTGGTCACGCCGCACACCAGGAGATTTTCGATGCCGTATTTCTCCAGCACGTCGGTGAGCTCGGTGGCGTAGAACGCGCCCTTGCCCGGCTTGTCGATCACGACCTCGCTGTCGAGCGGGTAGAGATCGGGAATGATGTCGTGGCCGGGCTCGCCGCGGATCAGGATCCGTCCCATCGGACCGGGATCGCCGATGCGAAGCGACGGCGCGCCGCGCTCGACCTTGGCCGGCGGCGCATCGGAGAGATCGGGCAGATGACCTTCGCGGGTGTGGATGACCAGCATCCCGATCTCGCGGGCTTTCTTCAGCACGCTCGCGATCGGCTTCACCGCGGTCGCAAGCCGCGAGACGTCGTTGCCGAGCGTCTCGCCGAAGCCGCCCGGCTCCATGAAGTCGCGCTGCATGTCGATGATGACGAGCGCCGTCCTCGCGAGATCGAGCGCGACCGGTTCGGGCTCCGCAACAATGGTTGCGATCGATAGATTGCCTGAACTGACTTGGCTTGAGTTCACCATGCTACTTCCGCGCCCCCTCGCGCGACTGAACTCTCGAGATTGAGTGAAGCAAGCGCCGTGCCATTGTGTACAATTCGGAGCGGCGCCGCACTGCGTCGGAATCCCGCGCTTTTTCAGTCGCTTGAGCGCGTCGGCGCGGGCTGCTCAATCGCTGTGCGACCGCAGAATGCGACGCGCTTGCTTAATCGTTGAGCGCTACTTGCATGCACGACCGCATCGATCGCTTGCAAAATGAGCTGCATGGAGTGCGCCTGTCACGGCGCGATTGGTCGATAAAGCTCCGCATGTTCCTGCGCGTAGCGCGCATAGGAATCCTTCAGGATGGCGTGGTTGAGCAGCATGGTTGCCACCGGCGAGGCGCCGGCCGCCGGATCGAACACGGTCGTGCGCACCCACAGGCTTTCGGTGCGGCGGCTGCCGCTCATCGCCACCACCTCGCGTTCCAGCTCATACTCCTGATCCACGAACAACGGTCCGTTGAGCAGCCGGATCTCCTGGTCGGCAAACAGGCCGACCGCAGGCCCGCGGGACGGCAGCCGGTCCTCCCGCGCCTTATACTGAAACAGCACGCTCAGCATCTCCATCGGGATGATCGGCCGGCCGAAGGGATTATCCTGGGTGCTTGCATAGAGCGGGGAGCTTTCGGTGATCATGTCGAGCTTCTGGCGCAGCGAGAACGGATAGAGCTCGCCCATGCTCTGGTCGAACGCCATCCGCACGCGCTGGCGCTCGGTCCTCATACCGAGCCTGACGTCGCGCAGGATCACGGGATCGGTGAGCGGCTTGAGCTCGCCCAGCCGCAACTCGAGCGCGGTCGGCGGCGCATTCAATCCGACCGAAGCCGTGCCTTGCAGCACCTCGGTGCCGTCACGCTTGATCATCTTGATGCCGGCCTGCCTGATGCCGTCGCGCAACTTGACGAGGATCGCCCTCGCCTCCTCGCCTTCGAATACGGGGTTGCGGTAGTGCGCCGAGAGGCAGCCGGTGCGCAACCATTCGCTGCCCCATTGCTCGACGCAGAGCGGAACGAACTGGCTGAAATGGGTCGGCCCCTCGATGGTGCCGCCCTGGAAGCCGAGCTTCTGCGCGGTCGCATCGTCATGGATCGAGGCGTGCGAATCATAGCTCTGCGCCTGCAGCATCTGCCGCGGCGCCCGCCACGGCCCGACCAGCTCGGCGTCGGTTTCCTCGATTTCGGTGTCGAACAGGCGTAATGCCATGAGAATTCTCCGTAACGGCTATGCCGGGCGTACGAAACAGGCCAGCGATATTGACTTTATCCGCGCATCCTTTTGACTGGCCAGCCACTGCGATAAGCCCTGTCGGGATGAGCTTCAATCGCTGCGTGAAGGACACTCCCTCGCCCCGCTCTTCGCGGGGAGAGGGTTGGGGTGAGGGGCTCTCTCCGAGGGCTCGGAACTCGGAGAGAGCCCCTCACCCGACTTGCTCGCGCAAGTCGACCTCTCCCCGCGAAGAGCGGGGCGAGGTAACGAGAAGACCGAGACGATACGGAGCCACTGAAGATGACGCTGCTGCAGGTTGAGCTGGACGACAAATACCGGCTCGAGGCCAAGCGGATCTATCTCTCCGGCGTCCAGGCCCTGGTGCGGTTGCCGATGCTGCAGCGCCAGCGCGACCGCGTAAGCGGCCTCAACACCGCAGGCTTCATCTCCGGCTACCGCGGCTCGCCGCTCGGCATGTACGACCACGCGCTGTGGCGCGCCAAGTCGCACCTCGCGGCGCAGGATATCGCCTTCGTCCCGGGCCTGAACGAGGACCTCGCGGCCACGGCCGTCTGGGGCAGCCAGCAGGTCGGGCTGTTTCCGGGCGCCAAGGTCGATGGCGTGTTCGGCATCTGGTACGGCAAGGGCCCGGGCGTGGACCGCTCGGTGGATGCGCTCAAGCACGCGAATTCCGCCGGCACCTCCCGCCATGGCGGCGTGCTGGCGCTGGCCGGCGACGATCACGGCTGCCAGTCCTCGACGCTCGCGCATCAGAGCGAGCAGGTGTTCGCGGCCGCGCTGATTCCGGTCATCAATCCCGCGACCCTGCAGGACTATCTCGACCTCGGCCTCTACGGCTTTGCGCTGTCGCGCTATTCCGGCTGCTGGGTCGGCTTCAAGGCGATCGGCGAGACGGTGGAGAGTTCGGCGTCGGTCTACAGCGATCCCGAGCGCATCAACATCGTGATGCCCACCGATTTCGAGATGCCGCCGGGCGGCCTGAACATCCGCTGGCCCGACCCGGCGCTGGAGCAGGAGGCGCGGCTGTTCGGGCCGAAGATGGCCGCGATCGGCGCCTTCGTCCGCGCCAACAAGCTCGACAGAATAGTGCTCGACTCCAAGCCGGCGCGGCTCGGCATCATCACCACGGGCAAGGCCTATCTCGATCTGCGCCAGGCGCTGGCCGATCTCGGCATCAGCGAGCGCGATGCGCAAGGCCTGGGACTTCGCATCTACAAGGTGGCGCTGACCTGGCCGTTGGAAGAGGACGGCGCCAAGCGCTTTGCCGAGGGGCTGCAGGACGTGCTGGTGGTCGAGGAGAAGCGCGGCTTCATCGAGGACCAGCTCAAGCGCATTCTCTATAATATGGATGCCTGGAATCGGCCCACCGTCGTCGGCAAGCAGGACGAGGCCGGCATGCGGCTGCTGCCGAGCGAAGGCGAATTGACCCCGACCATCGTCGCATCGGCGCTGGTGGCGCGGCTGCGCCGGCTCGGCCACAACAGCCCGGTGCTGGAGCAGCGGCTGGCACGCCTCGAAGCATTCGAACATCCCGTGACGGCGCAGGCGCCAATCACGCTGCAGCGGACGCCGTTCTTCTGCTCGGGCTGTCCGCACAACACCTCGACCAAATTGCCCGAAGGCAGCCGCGCCATGGCCGGCATCGGCTGCCACGGCATGGCGCTGTACGTACCCTCGCGCCGCACGGATACCATCACCCAGATGGGCGGCGAAGGCGCCAACTGGATCGGCCAGGCGCCGTTCACCAGCGAGCAGCACATCTTCCAGAATCTCGGCGACGGCACCTACACCCATTCGGGCCTGCTGGCGCTGCGCGCCGCGGCGGCAAGCGGCGTCAACATCACCTACAAGATCCTCTACAACGACGCGGTCGCCATGACCGGCGGCCAGCCCGCTGAAGGCAGCTTCACCGTCGCGCAGATCGCGCACCAGGTATGGGCCGAGGGCGTCAAGCGCCTTGCCATCGTCTCCGACGATCCCGGCAAATATCCGCCGAGCGGTTATTTCCCGGCCGGCGCGCGCGTGCATCACCGCCGCGACATGGACCAGCTGCAGCGCGAGCTGCGCGATACCCCCGGCCTCACGGTCCTGATCTACGACCAGACCTGCGCGGCCGAGAAGCGCCGCCGCCGCAAGCGCGGTCTCTATCCCGATCCGCCCAAGCGCGTCTTCATCAACGACCTCGTCTGCGAAGGCTGCGGCGATTGCTCGGTCGCCTCCAACTGCGTCTCGGTGCAACCGCTCGAGACCGAATTCGGCCGCAAGCGGCAGATCGACCAGTCCAACTGCAACAAGGACTATTCCTGCGTCGAGGGCTTCTGTCCCAGCTTCGTCACCGTGCATGGCGGCAAGCTGAAGCGGATCGAGACCTCCGCGATCGATACCAGCCAGCTGTTTGCCGATCTTCCGCTGCCGACGCCGCCGGCGCTGGAAGTGCCCTACAACATCCTGGTCACCGGCATCGGCGGCACCGGCGTCATCACCATCGGCGCCCTGCTCGGCATGGCCGCCCATGTCGACGGCCGCGGCTGCTCCGCGCTCGACTTCACCGGGCTGTCGCAGAAGAACGGCGCGGTGATGAGCCATGTCCGCATCGCGCCGACGCCGGAGGATATCGCCGCCGTGCGCATCACCACCGGCGGCGCCGACCTCATCCTCGGCTGCGACATCGTGGTCTCGACCGGCACCACCGCGCTGAGCCGCGTCGAGCGCGGCGTGACAAAAGCCTTCGTCAATGCCGACCTGCAACCGACCGCGAGCTTCGTGCAGAACCCCGACATCGATTTCGAGCTGGGTGCGATGCAGACCGCGCTGCGCGATGCGGTCGGCGAGCGCAATCTCGACATCATCGACGCGACAGGCATTGCCGCGACGTTGATGGGCGACAGCATCGCCACCAATCCCTTCATGCTCGGCTTTGCGTTCCAGAAGGGCGCGATCCCGCTGTCGCTGGAGGCGTTGTTGCGCGCCATCGAGATCAACGGCGCGGCGGTGGAGATGAACAAGCAGGCCTTCACCTGGGGCCGGCTTGCCGCTCACGACATGGCCCGGGTGCGCAGCGTGATCCAGTTCCGTGCGCGAGCCGCCCAGCCGGCCCGCTCGCTCGACGAGATCATCGACACGCGCGCGACATTCCTCGCCGATTATCAGGACCAGGCCTATGCCGACCGCTATCGCGCCGTTGTGGCCAGGGTCCGCAAGGCGGAAACTGCGGCCGTGCCAGCTTCGACCGAACTGACCGAGGCGGTGGCGAAAAACCTGTTCAAGCTGATGGCATACAAGGACGAGTACGAGGTCGCACGGCTCTACACCGACGGCAGCTTTGCCAGGAAACTGTCGGACAAGTTCGACGGCGACTACGAGCTCAAATTCCACCTCGCCCCGCCGATCTTCGCCCGCCGCGACAAGGTGACGGGCCATCTGCAGAAAAGGGAATATGGCGGCTGGATGATCCATGCCTTCCGCTGGCTGGCACGGCTGAAATTTTTGCGCGGTACCGCGCTCGATCCGTTCGGCCGCACGGCGGAGCGCAAGGCCGAGCGCAAGCTGGTCGAAGACTACGTGGCGATGCTCGATCAACGGGTCGGCGCCTTGCGGCCGGAGCAAATTCCGCTGCTGACGAGGCTCGCGCGCGTGCCCGAGACGATCCGCGGCTACGGCCATGTCAAGGAAGAGAACATCAGGAAAGCGACGGGCGAGCAGGCCCGGCTCGAGGCCGAGCTCGAGAACAACCGCTTTGCGGCGGCTGCGGAATAGCGATCCTTGGGTTTGACCGACCAAGATCCAAACAAGCTCCCAGACTAACACCGTCACCCTGAGGCGCTCGCGAAAGCGAGCCTCGAAGGGCGACGGCCCGGCTACAATAGCGGGGCCGTTCATCCTTCGAGGCTCGCCCAGCGGTGCAAGTGCACCGCAAGGCTGGTGCCTCTGGATGACAGTGTTGCCATTCCGTCATTGCGAGCCAACGGGTCCGGCGTTTGGCCGGCCCGATGACAGGCTCCGCGAAGCAATCCAGAGCCACGCACGCGACTCTGGATTGCTGCCGCCTTCGCGCAGGCGCTTCGGTGGACGCGGTTGTCGCATTGCTCCTCGCAATGACGGCGGAGAGGACACGCCTCCGCATGCCCGCGGCGCGTTTCGCCCGGGGTTTGCGTGTCGTTTCGCCCTCGAAAAGAACGGAGGGCGCAAGGAAGGCCGGGTGCCCGCATGCACCCATGGGCCTCCGCGCGAAGAAATTGCGCGAAAGCGCGAAGCCACAGGTATAGGCGGATACACACCGGCCTTCCCTGCGCAGTGGTTTACGGCTTATACGCGCTCTCCTGGGTGAACCTTGCCGATTGCCACCCTCGTCAGCCGCGATGCGTCAGCATCCTCGGCCAACTTGGCGCCAGCCTTTGGGGCGCCGGGACCACACGATTTCGCTCGTCCGTGCGATGCGCCGCTCGTCAGTCAGCGCCCTCACGTCCACCGCATCCCCGCCCCACACGTCGTGACGATCGCGATGCGCCCCTCCTGGTTGAGGCGGGATGGCAAGGAGAATGATTCCGATTTACCGAAAATGCAAGCGGGTGCCTCTGCGACAGATTGGCACGACGGGCAATTTGCGGATGGCTGATATGCGGGAAACGGCGCGAAGAATGTGGGATGGGTCGAGCGAAGCGAAACCCACCATCTTTTCATGCAGTGACATGATGGGTTTCGCTTCGCTCGACCCCTCCTGCGAAATCTCCACCTGCCGCCGTCAGCAGGTCACGAGATCGGTGTGGCCGAAACCCTTGGTATAGTCGATCAGCGAGATCACCTCCGGTGTCAGCCTGAAGATGCGGACGTCTGCGGGCGTCGGCAGCGGCCCCGGCAGCGTCTTCTGTTCGGGATAGCGTTGCCAGAGCATGCGCAAGACCTTCTCGCCTTCCGCCGGATCGTCCACGACTTGCGCCCGCGCGGCCATTGACAGGCCGGTGATCTCCATCACCTGCGGGGTGTCGTCATCGATGGCGAGCGACACGCGATCGTCATGCGCCAGGTTCGTCGCCTTCTGGCTGTCCGGCCCGCACAGGAAATAGATCGAGAAGCCTTCGTTGGCGTAACCGACGGTCGTCACCTGGGGCCAGCCGTCGGGGCGCAGGGTTGCGATCCGCATGGTGTGGTGCTGATCCAGTATGGCCTGGATCTTTTGCTTGAGCGTCTCGTCCATCGCTGATCTCCATGACCGCCCGCAGCCGCTAGCAGAATAGCGACGACGCCCGAACCGACGTTGAGGCAGGTCAACCACGGCAGGCAAGCCCGCCTGGAAACCGCGTCGGCGTCGCCCATCCATCGATCATTGGGTCGGCAAACGCATGTCGGCCTCGCACCCAAAAAGAAAGACCGCCTTGCGGGCGGTCCTTCCGTTCGATGATCGATCAGTCTGTGATCGCAGCACTCTCTCCCTTCCTCCGCGGGCCGTGCCCACTCGACGTGACGACCGGCAAAGCGTCGGGGGACGGCAGAGATGATGCTACGGCGTGCCGTCGAAGACGTCGTTCATGACGTCAGTCGTCACATCGCAGGCGTGATTGAGGCAGGGCAGCCCGAGCGCGCCCTCGATCGACTTCAGCAACGAGAAGTGGGTATAGAAGCGCTTGCTCGTGCGGCTATGCGTGTCGTCGTTGGTATCAACGATCAGCGTGACCTGGTTGGTGATCGGGGCGTTGGCATAGTCGCTTTCATCCCAAACGATGACGATCGCGTTCCTGCCGTCCTTCCACACCGGCGAGGCCTTGATCGCGCCGACGATCCGCTGCAGCGTCACGTCGCCCTGATACATCAAGGCCGGGTTGAGGCCCTTCTGCGTCCCGACGTCGCTCGGATCGTCTTCGCACTGCGGGCCGGCGTTGCTGCGGGCATGCTGGTCGTTGCACTGGTTCGGCACGATGAACGAGAACGTCGGAACGTGTCCGCTATAAAGGTTCGCGAACAGGCCGCTCTCGCCGTCGAAGCTCACGACATTGTCCAGGTTCAGTCCGGGCACCGTCCCGGCCTGGATGTCCGCGAAATAGGCGAACGGGTTGTGCTTCACGGCGTACAGGCCCACGACGCTGCCCGTCAAGCCGACGTTCGACGGCGGATTGAGATTCGAGAACACGCCGTCAGCCAGACTGACGCCATCGGCGCCGGTCGGCGGCAGGCTCTCCTGATAGGTCTTCCAGCTGCCGCCTTTCGCGACGAGCTGGTGCGCAATCGTCTTACCGACGGTCGGAGCCTGCTGATAGAACGCCGAGCCGTTGATGTTGATCACGGGGCCCGGCTGGTTGCCTTCGAGGTTGCTGGTGTCGATCGCAGGGGTCGCCGCATCCTTGCCCGTGCCCTGGATCGGGCAGATGTTCGGATAGGAGCTCTCATCCAAGGACGGCTGGCCGGTGCTGAGATTGGTCTGGCAGCTCGCATTGTGCCAGTCCGGCGCATGATCGTTCAGCACGCCGAAATTCGATCCGCCGACGACTTCCAGATAGTTGGTCAGGCTGGGGTGGCCGACGGCGAAATAATTGGTCGCGAGCCCGGCTTTGCTCGCCAGCTTGTTGGTGAATGGCATGTACGGATTGTTGATGATCTCCGCATAGCCATGGTTTTCCATCATGATCAGGAACACATGATCGAGATGGTGCATGCCGGAGGGTACTGGACCTTCCTTGGCAAAAGCAGTCGCGGCAATCGAAACCGATGCGACGCCGGCGAGTAAAGCCATGACAGTCTTTTTCATTTTAAAAAGTGCCTCCTGGTAGCTGGCAAGCAAATGACGGCCAAGCGTGATGGCCGCGTCGGAGTGAAATGCGATGAGAGCCGACGGCGCAGCGCATGGCTCAAGCGAACCGCTGCGCGCAACGCGTCGCCCCCGGCGCGTTTTGCTGCTGGAAGCAGCGCGGTGAATGAACCCTGATCAGGTAACGGTTGCGTGACGGAGGCGTGAACGGCAAATGAAGAACGGGCCGGACGCGCGTTCGGTCGTGCATTATCCAATGCGCGACGCGGCGCTCAGGCCGCAATCGGCCGCATGCGCCACCGCCGCGCTTTTGGCAGCGGCCAGCCGCCGTTGCCACGGCGGCTCAACCTGATCTTGTTCGATCCGACCTTTTCAAGTCTAGCTAGCGCGCGTCCCGCTTGCGCTCCACCGGATGGATGTCGATTGCGCGCAATCGTCCCAGCCGCAGCACGTCCATCGCCAGCCGCCTGCCGATGCGGTCGCGGTCGAGGACGCGGATCAGATCGTCGACGCCGTTGATGTCGACGCCGTCGAGCCGGATCACGACGTCGCCGGGCAGCAAGCCCGCCTTCGCCGCCGGTCCGTCGGGCTCGATCTGCATCAACAGCGCGCCCATCTTGTGCTCGACGCCGGCAAGCACGGCGTGGCGGCGCGGAATCGGCGCGGTCTGGCCGGAGACGCCGATGAAGGCGCGCCGGACATAGCCGTGGCGGATGATCTCCGACAGCACGAATTGCGCGGTGTTGCTCGCGACCGCAAAGCAGATTCCCTGCGCGCCGTTGATGATGGCGGTGTTGATGCCGATCACCTCGCCTTTCGACGACACGAGCGGCCCGCCGGAATTGCCGGGGTTGAGCGCGGCATCGGTCTGGATCACGTCCTCGATGGTGCGTCCGGAGACCGAGCGGATCGAGCGACCGAGCGCGGAGACGACGCCGGCGGTGACCGTGGATTCGAAGCCGAGCGGATTGCCGATCGCGACCACGAGCTGGCCGCGCCGCAACGTCTTGGAGTTGCCGAGCGAGGCGTAGCGCGTCTCGCGCGCGCCGTCGGCGCGCAACAGCGCCAGATCGGTGTCGGGATCGACGCCGAGCACATGGGCGTCGGTGACGAAGCCCTCGGTGTCGCGCAGCCGGATCTCCCTGGAGCTGCCGACGACATGGCTGTTGGTCAGAACGAGGCCGTCCGGCGAGATCACGATGCCCGAGCCGAGCCCGCCGCGCTCGCGCGCGCCTCGCACTTTCGGGCCGGTCTCGACGCGCACCACGGCCGGCCCGACCCGGTCGGTCACGTCCATGACGGCATTGGAATAGGCGTCGAGCAGCACCTGGTCGTTGACCGGCGCCGGCTCTGGCGCTCGCGATTCTGCGGTGTCCGGCGACAGCGTGTCGCCGGCGATATCGGAGGTGAAATCCAACATGGCGAGTTCCTTTGAGGCCAAGTCAGATGGTCACGCCGCAGGCAAGGCGCAAGGCCGCCTGCCCGAATGGCTAGGGCTGATGAGAGTAAGCTGAGGTTGTTGCCGCGAATCCGGCACCTCTCCCAAAGGGAGAGGTCGGATCGCATCGCCAGATGCGATCCGGGTGAGGGGTTCCGGTGTACGTCGAGCGCTGCGGCCCCTCACCCGACTTGCTACGCAAATCGACCTCTCCCCGCTGGGGAGAGGTGGACCGAAGTTGCGGCTCAACGGAGAACAAGGCCGCCCTATTCCCCCGCCGCCGTCACACGCTCGCGCAATTGCTTGACCGTGTCGGCGGTGACCGGCGCGGCGGCGTTGCCCCAGGCGTTGCGGACATAGGTTACTACGGCGGCGACCTGATCGTCGTTCAGGCGGAAGCCGAGCGAGGGCATGGCCGGCGCGGTCGGCCGCGCGTCGGTCGCGGCAGCCCGGCCGCCCGCAATGATGATGTGGATCAGCGAGGACGGGTCATCCTGGGTGGCGATGACACTGCCGGCGAGCTTCGGGAAGATGTGCGCGATGCCGCCGCCATCGGCGGTATGGCAGGCCGAGCAGGTATCGGTATAGATCGCCTGCCCCGCCACCATGCGTGCATCGGAGGCCGGCAGCGGCGCCGGCGCAGCCGAGCCCGCCGCACCGCGCTCCTTCAGGTAGACCGCGATCGCCTTGAGGTCGGCATCCGCCATCTTCGAGGTCGAGTTCTCGATTACGTCCTTCATCGGGCCGCTGGCGAGCGAGGTCGCGGTCTGGCCCGTCTTCAGATATTGCACGATGTCGTCGACCGACCATTTGCCTAAGCCGGCATGGTCGTCATTGGTGATGTTGGGCGCGGTCCAGTTGTCGATCTGGTTGCCTTGGAGATATTTGGCCGTCTTGGCGGCGCCGAACGCGTTGAACGGCGTGTGGCAGGCGCCGCAATGGCCGAGGCCCTCGACCAGATAGGCTCCGCGGTTGAACTGCCCCGAGCGATTCGGATCGGGCGCGAAGGTGCCGGGGGTGAAGAACAGGGCGTTCCAGCCGAGCATCGACAGGCGGATGTTGAAGGGGAACGGCAGCGTGTTGCGGTTGACCTGGTTGGTCACCGGCGGCAGCGTGCGCAGATAAGCATAGATCGCATCGAGATCGGCGCGCGTCACCTTGGTGTAGTAGGTGTAGGGAAACGCCGGATAGAGATAGCCGCCGTCGGGCCGGCGGCCTTCATGCATGGCGCGGGCGAAATCGTCGGCCGACCAGCTGCCGATGCCGGTGGTGGCATCCGGGGTGAGGTTCGGCGTCGTGATCGCGCCGAACGGCGTCTGCAGCGCAAGGCCGCCTGCGAACGGCGCTCCGCCATTTGCGGTGTGGCAGGCGACGCAATCGCCTGCCGCGACCAGCGCCTTGCCGCGGGCGATCTCGACATAATTGTCGGGACCGGCGGAGGCGCGCCCCGTTGCGAACAGCGGCAGCGTGAGCAGCAGCAAGGCTGCGCGCTTCATGGTCATGACAGCCCTCATCGCTGCACCAGCGCGCGCGGCGATTTCAGATAATCGAAGATCGCATCCAGCGCCCAATAGGTCAGCGCGCCGACCGTGCCGGTCGGGTTGTAGCCGGCGTTCTGCGGGAACGCCGAGGCGCCCATCACGAACACATTGTGCACGTCCCAGGACTGCAGGTAGCGGTTGAGCACCGAGGTGTTGGGATCGCTGCCCATCACCGCGCCGCCGGTGTTGTGCGTGGTCTGGTACGGGATCACCGACCATGGGCCGGTCAGGCGGTTGACCTGCGTCTTGTTGGCGCCCATGGCCTTCATGATCTCGTCGCAGCGCTCGGCCATGAAGTTCGCCATCTTGCGCTCATTGTCCTGGTAATCGAAGGTCATGCGCATCAGGGGGCGTCCGAGCGGATCCTTGTAGGTCGGATCGAGGTCCAGATAGTTGTTGCGATAGCTCATGACGCTGCCCTGGGCGCCGACATTGGTGACCTTCTGATAGGTCTCGTGCACGGCCTTCTTCCAGGCCTTGCCCCAGGTCGGGGTGCCCGGCGGGGTCGGGTGATAGAGGATCGGCCGGCCGTTGGTGTAGGCGGAGGTGATGCTGGCGCCGCCGACGAAGCCGTGCGCGCCGTGGTCGAAATTGTCGCTGTTGTAATCGTCCAGCGCCACGCCGAGCGAGCCGGCCGCGGCGAAGGGATTGAACCTGGCGTCATCGAAGAAGCCGGTCGAGCCGGAGCCGGTCTGGTAGGCATAGTTGCGGCCGACCACGCCCTCGTCCTTGGCCGGATCGTAGGGCTTGCCGATGCCGGACAGCAGCAGGAGCCGCACGTTGAACAGGCTGAAGGCGCAGACCAGCACGAGATCGCCGGGCTGCTCCCACTCCTCGCCTTGCGCGTCGACATAGGTGACGCCGGTCGCCGTCTTGCCGTCGCCGGACAGATTGACCTTGGTCACCTCGCATTCGGTGCGGGCCTCGAAGGTCGGCTCGCGGACCAGCGCGGGCAGCACGCAGGTCTGCGGCGAGGCCTTCGAATAATTGGCGCAGCCGAAGCGCTCGCAGAAGCCGCAATAGGTGCACGGCGCCATGGTGCAGCCATACGGATTGGTGTAGGCGGCCGAGATGTTCGCCGAAGGCCGCGGAAACGGATGCAGGCCCATCCCGCTGGCGGCCTTGGTGAACAGGCTCTGCGCGTATCCTTGCGTCATCGGCGGGGTCGGATATTCGCTCGAGCGCTGGCCTTCGAACGGATTGCCGCCGGCCTGGATCTCGCCCCTGAGATTGCCGGCCTTGCCGGAAATGCCGAGCACCTTCTCGAACTTGTCGTAGTAGGGCTCGAGCTCGTCGTAGGAGACGGGCCAGTCCTGGATGTGATTGCCCTCGGGCATGATCTTCTCGCCGTAGCGCTCGATCATGTGGCTGCGGATGCGGAAATCGTCGGGCAGGAAGCGCCAGGTCTGGCCGTTCCAGTGCACGCCGGCGCCGCCGACGCCGTTGCCGGGCAGGAAGCTGCCCCATTTGCGGATCGGCAGCGCCGTCTGCGACGGGTTGTTGCGCATGGTCAGCGTTTCCTGCGTCGGGCGCAGGAAGACGTCGTGGCGCACGCCGTAGCGCAGTTCGTCGGGCGCGGTGCCGATGTTGAAATCGGCGGCGGTGTCGCGCCAGGGGCCGCGCTCGATCGCCACCACTTCGAGCCCGGTGCGCGCGAGCTCATAGGCCAGGATCGATCCGGTCCAGCCGAGACCGACGATGACGACATCCTTGCGGGGAAGACGGCGGGCCATCTTACTGACCTCCCCAGGCGGGACGGCCCTGCAGGCCGACGGGCGGCAGCGCATAGGCCTGGTTGGGCTTTGCCATCACGTCGCGATAGTCGTAGCGCGCGCCCGGGAAGCCGACCAGCTTCCAGCCGACCATGTCGCGATTGCCGCCATAGATCGGGTCGGCGAAGTAGCCCTCGACGGTGTTGGCATAGATCGCCGCGAACAGCATGCGGCTCGAGAAATCCTCGAATTTGGCCTCGTTCTTTTCCATCGCGCCGATCAGCTTGTCCTGCTCATCGCCGCTGAGCTCGACAAAGCCGCGGCCGCCATAGGTCTTCCTGCAATAGGATTCCAGTGCCGCGAGGCCCAGCCGGTATTGCTGGCGAGGGGTGAGCGGCGACTGCAATCCCTGGCTCGGCAGCGGCTTGTCGGAGAACGGCCCCTGCATATAGAGCCAGTCGTGACCGCCATAGGGGCCGGTCAGCTGTCGGTCGATGAAGGTGGTGACGCCGGCATCCTTGGCGCCGGCGCCGAGCTCGTCGGTCGGGATCAGCCGCTCGGCGAAGGCATCGACGATGGCGGCTTCGGCTGCGGTGAAGAACAGGTAGCCGCCGGGCACCACCGGCGTCGCCGGGTAAGCCTCGTTGGGCTGCCACGGCAACACCTTCGTGACGACGCGCGCGCGGACGCCTGCGGTGGAGATCAGCAGCGCCGCGGTCGCAAGCAGCGAGCGGCGCGTCATGCCGGCATGTCTACGCTGCGCAGCCGACGCGGCGTCACGCCGCCGCGCTGGCGGGTGACCATCATCATCAATCATCGTGTCCTCAGCCCGACTTATTTGTCAGAGGCTTCTTTAGACAGATTCGTAAAGAATTCCGTATGAAAGATAATGCAATCCGCTCATGGCGCCCTGCGCCACATCGAGGGACGTGCCTTCACGGGGGCGAGCAGCGACCAATCGCCCTGCTCCAGCGTATGCCCCAATGGAAATGGCGGCCGCGGTTCCAAATTCAGGGACTTGAGCACGCGATCGTCGCGATAATAACATTGCAGGATGACGCGCGCGAGCGTGGCGGCCGCCACGCCGCCTGTCTCGCGAAATTCGCGCACCACCGCCTCGCGCCTCTGCGCATCGAGCGCCGCGAGCGGCTGCCCGGCGAGCCGCGCGATATGATCGAGCGCCGCGCGCACCCGCGCGGTGTCGCGGCCGAGTGTCGCGACGATGTCGGCCTGGATCAGCTGATCGTCGGCACCCGGCACCCTGTACTCGGCGCTTTCGGGAATCATCATCGCTGCGATCGCGCGCAAATCATCGCGCTGCGCCGGTTTGAGGCCGCTTTCGGCCGCTGCACTCGTATCGATGCTGGTCATGACCGCCTCAATCGAACAAATTAGCCAGGCGCTGCTTCATCTGATCCGCGACATAGAGCGCGATCGCCTGGATGGTGGAGGTGGGATTGACGCCGCCCGAGGTCACGAACACGCTGCCGTCGACGATGAACAGATTTTTCACGTCATGCGAGCGGCCCCATTCGTTCACCACGGAGCGTTCGGGGTCGGTGCCCATGCGCGCGGTGCCGAGCAGATGCCAGCCGCCATAGGGGATCGGGCTGTTGAGGCAGATCTCGCTTGCGCCGGCGGCGGCGAGGATCTCCCTGGCGCGGGCGATGCCGTGCTCCATCATCTTCCGCGAATTGTCGGAGATCGTGTAGTCGACCCGCGGCGCCGGAATGCCGTGGCTGTCCTTGAGCACGGGATCGAGCGTCACGCGGTTATGCTCCTCCGGCAGATCCTCGCAGATCGCCGACAGCGCGAGGCGATGGCCGTTGAGCTTGCGGAAGACGCGGTGGTGATCGGCGCCCCAGGGCAGGATGCCCTTGGCCTCGCTCATGACCGCCTCGAACACCGGGCCGGCGCCGCGGCCGAACTGGATGGCATAGCCGCGCACGAAGCCGCGCGAGCGGTCCGTCTCGTAGAACTCCTTGCTCCACAGGCAGGTCGGCGGCGCGCGATTGCTATCGGTCTCCTCCGCGACATAGCCATAGACCTGGGCATAGGGGTGAAACATCAGGTTCTTGCCGACGAGGCCGGAGGAGTTGGCAAGCCCGTTCGGGAAACGACCGGAAACGGAGTTGAGCAACAGGCGCGGCGTGCCGATGCCGTTGCAGGCGATGATGACGACTTCGGCGCCCTGGAATTGCTCGACGCCGTCCTGGTCGTAGTAGACGACGCCCGAGGCCATGCCGTGCTCGTTGGTGAGAATTTCCTTGACGCGGCAATGCGTGCGCAATTCGACGCCGGCGCGCAGCGCGAGCGGCCAATAGGTGATGTCGGTGGAGGCCTTCGCCCCTTGCGCGCAGCCCGGCGTGCAATGGCCGAGATTGATGCAGCGCGCCCTGCCCTCGTAATCGGTGGTCGCGACGGTGGTGTCCGACGGCCACCAGTGCCAGCCGAGCCTGTTCATCGCCTTGGCAAACAGCGTGCCGGATTTGCCCAGCGGCAGCGGCGGCATCGGCGGATGTGTCGGCGGAAAGGCCGGATCGCCTGATAGCCCCGAGACGCCCATGATGCGGTCGTTCTCGGCAAAGAACGGCTCCAGCGTCTGATAATCGATCGGCCAGTCGTCGGCGACGCCGTCGAGCGTCTTGACGCGAAAATCCGACGGATGCAGCCGCGGCCAATGCGCGGTGTACATGACGGTCGAGCCGCCGACGCCGTTGAAATTCACCACCTTGATCGGCGAATTGTCGTCGTTGATCGGATAGTCCTCGGCGCGCGCGCGGATGTTGGGGCTCGGCGAATAGTCGCCGTAGAAGCGCGCCTCCCAGTCGCGGCCGGTCGACGGATAGGCCGACGGGTTCATCCAGCCGCCCTGCTCCAGACAGAGGATGTGCATTTTGGTGTCGGCGAGGCTCCAGGCAACCGCGGCGCCGGAGGCGCCGGCGCCGATGATGAGAACGTCGACGGGATCGTTCTTCGATGTCGCGGTCCTTGAAGCCGCGGTCTTTGAGGTCGTATCGGGCATGTCGCTCCCTTGAAACCGTCGCCGTTTTTGCGAGGGCGATCGGCGCAGTGCAACGCGGCAACGGGGCCGCGACCGATCGACGATAGGATCAGTCTGGGGGCGGAGTAAAGCGACCGAAACCGGGGACATCCATGCGGCGCGCGCGTGCAAGACGGCAATTTTTGTGACAATGCAACTATGATAAGGACGCTTCGCCCGCACCCTTTCCGATCAGTGTGATGCATGCGACGATTTAACCTGCCTTGTTTGCTCCGGCTGGCTTCGGCCATCGTTCTCGTTTTGTCGCTTGTCGCGCTGTCCGGCGCCGTCCGCGCCGCCACCGCCGTGGTCCGGGACGGCGACACCATCCAGCTCGGCGACGTCACCTATCGCCTCGACGGCGCCGATGCGCCCGAACTCGACCAGGTCTGCATCGACGACCACGCCGACCCCTTCGCGTGCGGCCTGGACGCCCGCGAGCAGCTGACCAAGCTGATCGGCGGCCGCACTGTGCATTGCGACGATCTCGGGCCCGACAAGGCGTTCAGAAGCCGGCACCTCGGCATCTGCCGCGTCGATGGCGATACGGAAAGCCTCAACCGGCAGCTGGTGCAGAAGGGCCTCGCCGTCAGCGTCGAGCCCGCCGCAAAGCTGCACCTGAAGGACGATGCGGCCGCGGCGAAAGCGGCCAATCTCGGCCTGTGGAAGGGCTGCTTTGCCGCGCCCCAGGATTTCCGCACCGGCAAGAAGGACGGCGCGCTCGCGGGCGCATCCTGCCGCGCCGACCGCGAGGCCGAAATTCGCGCCGTGCTGTTTCCGGCGGATCTTTCGATGCCGCCGAACTGCAGCATCAAGGGCAAGTTCGCCGTCCGCGCCCGCTTCACCGGCAATGTCGGCATCTATCATCTGCAGGGCTGCCTCAGCTATGCCGGCACCCAGCCCGACCGCTGGTTCTGCTCCGAAGACGACGCCAAGGCCGCCGGTTTCCGCCGCGCGTTCAACTGCCGGGCCGGCAAAAGCAAGTAACGCGAGCGCAGAAGCGATGGAATGCAGGGTGGGTCGAGCGCAGCGAAACCCGCCATCTTTCTGTCCGCGACGACTTGATGGATTTGCTTACGCTCTGCCCACCCCAGGCGCTGACCGTCCCCGTCACCCTGAGGTGCTCGCGGAACGCGAGCCTCGAAGGGCGACGGGCCCCGCTGCAACAGCCGGGCCGTTCATCCTTCGAGACGCGCTTTACGCTCCTCGGGATGACGGATCACCAATCATCACCGCTGCATCTGCATGATCTGATCCATCGGCGCCATGTTCTGGTTGAGGTGGCTCATGATCCAGAGCGAGCCGCCCACCACCAGGAACACGATCAGCAGGCCGAAGGCGAGCGCCATCACGTTGTTGGTGTTGTCGGGGTCGGTGGTGATGTGGATGAAGAACACGAGGTGCACGCCCATTTGCGCAATCGCCAGGACCACGAGCGCGACGGGGATCGAGGGCGCCCAGACCAGGTGGGTGCCGGCAATGAAGAACGACGTCGCGGTCAGAAGGATCGCAAGACCCAGGCCGACGACATAACCGAGCAGCCGCGGGCCGACGCGGATCTCCTCCTCGTCGCCCGGCGCGAGGTCGGTCCGGTGGTGCAAGCGCTGATCCAGATGCTGATCGCTCATGCGGCGCTCCCGAGCAGATAGACGACGGAGAAGATGGCAACCCAGATGATGTCGAGGACGTGCCAGAACAGCGCAAAGCACAACAGCCGCCGCATGATGTCGGCGCGAAAGCCCTTGGCGAATACCTGCGCCATCATGGTCAGCAGCCAGAGAATGCCGGCCGAGACATGCGCGCCATGGCATCCGACCAGCGTGAAGAATGACGACAGGAACGCGCTGCGCGTGGGACCGGCACCGCGTCCGACCAGATCGGCGAATTCGCGAAATTCCAGTGCGAGAAAGCCGAGCCCGAGCAGGCAGGTGACCGCCATGCCGACCTGAAACCAGAGCGCGTTGCGGATATCGGCCGCGATCATCGCAAGGCCGCAGATGAAGCTCGATGTCAGGAGAAGCGCGGTTTCCGCCGCAACGCTTCTGAGATCGAACAACTCGGCGCCGCTTGGGCCCCCTGCGGTCTGGTCCCGCAGCACCGCATAGGCCGCAAAGAAGCAGGAGAAGATCACGATGTCGCTGAGCAGGAACAGCCAGAAGCCGAAGCCGGTCACGATCCGCTTCGAGGCCGGCCCCTCATGCGGCCGCCCGCCATGCAACTGGTAGGGATCGCTACGTCCGTGGGCGATGGTTGCGTCGGTCATGACGGGCTCCTCGCGCGAAGCGCAGCGAGGCGCGCCTCGCGGTTGGCTTGATCGATCCGCGCGACCTCGGCGGCCGGAATGACGTATTCGTCATGGTCGCGCCACGCGAACACCACGAAGGTGGCGAAGGCGCCGATGCCGCCGAGAATGACCATCCACCAGATGTGCCAGATCAGCGCAAAGCCCATGATGGTCGCGAAGAAGGCGCAGACAAAGCCGGTCGGCGAGTTGCGCGGCATTTCGACGTCCTGGTAATCGGGCTCGGCCCGCAGCAGGCCCTGCTCCCGGGCGCGTGACTTGATGGTCCAATAGGCATCCTCGCCCTCGACATCGGGCATGACGGCGAAATTGAACACCGGCGGCGGCGAGGCGGTCGACCATTCCAGCGAGCGCCCGTCCCAGGGATCACCGGTGACGTCGCGCAGCGAGTCGCGATCGCGGATGCTGACCACGAGCTGCACGATCTGGCAGATCACGCCGATCGACAGCAGGATCATGCCGATTCCCGCCGCGATCATCCAGGGCCGCCACTCCGGAACGTCATAGTGCTGCATGCGCCGGGTCATGCCGAGCATGCCCGCAGCATAGAGCGGAAAGAAGGTGACGTAGAACCCGGTAAGCGAGAACCAGAACCCGGCCTTGCCCCATCCCTCATGGAGGCGGAAGCCGAAGGCCTTGGGAAACCAGTAGGTGTAACCGGCGAAGGCGCCGAACAGCACGCCGCCGATGATCACGTTGTGAAAATGCGCGATCAGAAACATGCTGTTGTGCAGCAGGAAGTCCGCCGGCGGCACGGCGACGAGGACACCGGTGAGACCGCCGATGATGAAGGTCACCATGAAGCCGAGCGACCACATCATCGGCGTCGCAAAGCGGATGCGGCCGCCATACATCGTGAAAAGCCAGTTGTAGATCTTCACCCCCGTCGGCACCGCGATGATCATGCTGGCGATGCCGAAGATGGCGTTGACGTCAGGGCCGGCGCCCATGGTGAAGAAGTGATGCAGCCAGACGCAGAACGAGATGATGCAGATCGCCATGGTCGCCATCACCATGGAGCGGTAACCGAACAGCGGCTTGCCGGAAAATGTCGGAACGATTTCCGAATAGACGCCGAACGCCGGCAGCACCAGGATGTAGACCTCGGGATGTCCCCAGGCCCAGATCAGGTTCATGAACATCATGACATTGCCGCCGGCTTCGTTGGTGAAGAAGTGAAAGCCGAGATAGCGGTCGAGGATCAGCATCGCCAACGTCGCGGTGAGGATCGGGAACGCCGCAATGATCAGGAGGTTCGAGGCAAGCGCGGTCCAGCAGAACATCGGCATGCGCAGATAGGTCATGCCCTTGGTGCGCAGCTTCAGCACGGTGGTGACCAGATTGATCCCGGCAACCAGCGTGCCGATCCCGGAAATCTGCAGCGACCATAGATAGTAGTCGACACCGACGCCGGGCGAATAAGTCAGCTCCGACAGCGGCGGATAAGGCAGCCAGCCGGTGCGCGCGAACTCGCCGATGACGAGCGAGATGTTGACGAGCAGCGCACCGGTCGCGGTGAGCCAGAAGCCGACGGAGTTGAGCGTCGGAAACGCCACGTCGCGCACGCCGAGCTGCAACGGCACCACGAAATTCATCAGCCCGATCACGAACGGCATCCCGACAAAGAAGATCATGATGGTGCCGTGCGCGGAGAATATCTGGTTGTAGTGCTCCGGCGGCAGGTAGCCTTGCGAATGGAAGGCGAGCGCCTGCTGCGAGCGCATCATGATGGCATCGCTGCCGCCGCGCAGCAGCATCACCATGGCCAGCAGGCAGTACATCACGCCGATCCGCTTGTGATCGACGCTCGTGATCCATTCGCGCCAGAGATAGGGCAAATGGCCCGCGATCACGACCCAGGCCAATACGGCCAGGATCGCGACCAGGACGACCGCGCCCACGACCAGGGGAATGGGCTGATCGAACGGGATCGCCGCCCAGCTCAGCTTGCCCAGCATCTCGGCTCACCTGACATTGGCTGCTCCGCTTTCGGGCTTCGGCTTCGCCGGATTGTCCGCCAGCTGCGGCCCGGGGCCCGGTGGAATCTTCTGAGTCGCGATGTCGTGGAACAGAAGCGGGTCATCCAGGCGGTAGCTCGGCCTGCCCGTCTCGACCGATTGCTGCGCCAGTTGCCTGTAGACGTCGGTGCTCAGCACCGTCCCGCTCTTTGCGATGCCCTCGACCCATTTCGGAAAGTCCAGCGGCGAGACCACGTGCACGTCGAACAGCATCTGCGGAAAACCGTCGCCGGAGAAATGCGCCGACAGCCCCTGCAGGTCGCCTTCCTGGTCAGCACGCAGGTTGAGACGGGTGACCATGCCGTTCATGGTGTAGATCATGCTGCCGAGCTGCGGAATGAAGAAGGCGTTCATCACGCTCGAGGAGGTCAGCTCGAAGTGCAGGGGCGCACCGACGGGGACGGTCAGCGCATTGACGGTCGCGATGCGCTGGTCGGGATAGATGAAGAGCCATTTCCAATCGAGCGAGACGACCTGGATTCGGACCGGGCTTCCGGTGCCTGCGACCGGAGCACGCGGATCGAGCTGATGCGAGCCGATCCACGCGACGCCGCCGAGCAGGATGATGGTGAGCGTTGGGATGGACCACACCACGAGCTCGATCCGGCCGGAATGGGCAAAATTGGGAAGATGGAATGCGCGGCTGTTCGAGGCGCGGAAGTAGTAGGCGAACACGAAGATCGCCAGAATAGTCGGCACCACGATCGCCAGCATGATCGCGACCGAGTCGATCAGTATCGTCTTGTCGGCCGCTGCAATCGGGCCTTGCGGGTCGAGGATGTTCATCCAGCGCTCCCCATTCGCCGAGACCAGAACGCACTGCAGCGAAGCTGGTTCCTGCCGGAGATCTCGCAACTAAAGTCGAATGCCCGCTGCGCGGCGCCGATCGGGGCATTCGGTTGCAAGTTGTGATCTCGCCGGCAAAGGCAGCACGCCCGGCGCGACAGGCGCCTTCTCTCTTGGCCGAAGCGTTGCTATCGTGCGCCAACAGCAAGGAAAAATCGGATGCAGGGAGCGGAGGAGGATGCCGGCCTGGCCGGCAGGGTCGCCCTCGTCAGCGGCGGCGGGGCGGCCGGCGACGGCATCGGCAATGGCAGGGCGGCAGCCATTCTGCTGGCGCGTGCGGGGACCCGGATCGTGGTCGCCGATCGCGAGTTGGCGCCGGCTCAGCGCACCGTCGACATGATCGCCGCCGAAGGCGGCACGGCGCTTGCGATCTGCGGCGACGTCACCAACGAGGCCGATTGCAGGACGCTGGTCGAGACCTGCGTCGACCGCTTCGGCCGGCTCGATTTCCTCGACAACAATGTCGGCATCGGCAGCCGCGGCAGCGTGGTCGCGGAGAAGCCGGAGACCTTCCGGCACGTCATGCAGGTCAATGTCGAGAGCATGTTCCTGCTGTCCAAATATGCCATTCCCGCCATGATCAAGACGGCCGGCGGCGGCGCCATCGTCAACATTTCCTCGATCTCGGCGCTGCGGCCGCGCGGGCTGACCACCTACACCACCTCGAAGGCCGCGGTGATCGGGCTGACCCGCGCCATGGCCGTCGATCACGGGCCGGACAACATCCGCGTCAACTGCATCTGCCCGGGGCCGATGTACACGCCGATGGTCTATGCGCGCGGCATGAGCGAGGCCGCACGCGCCCAGCGCGCCAAGGCTTCGGTATTGAAGATCGAAGGCACGGGCTGGGACGTCGGCCACGCCGTGCGCTTCCTGCTCTCCAATCATGCGCGCTACATCACCGGCCAGGTGCTGGTGGTCGATGGCGGCGTCACCCTGCAGGCGCCGGAGCGGGAATCGCAACAACACTGATCAAGCAAAGAGAGGAAACTGCCGCATGGCCCGCCTGCCCTATCTCGAGGCCGACCAGGTCGCGCCCGAATATCGCGACATGCTCAAGCGCAACACCAATCTGCACAAGCTCCTGGTCAACTCGCCCGAGATGGCGCGGGCCTTCAACGGCGTCGGCGGCTATATCCGTTTCAAGAGCAAGCTCGACCCGCGGCTGCGCGAGCTCGCCATCCTGCAGGTCGGCTGGCTGGAGCAGTCGGAGTACGAGTTCACCCATCATGTGAAGATCGGCCGCGAATTCGGCGTCAGCGACGACGACATAGCGGGCATGATGGCGGAAACCGAGGGCAGGGTTTCAGAACTCGAGCCGCTGGCGAGGACGATCCTGAAAGGTGCGCGCGAAATGGCGCGCGAGCTTGCGATGTCGGAGACGACCTTTGCCGAGACCAAGCGCCAGCTCTCCGATGAGGAGATGGTCGATCTCGTGCTCACCATCGCCTTCTACTGCGCCGTGGTGCGCGTGCTCGCCACCATGAAGATCGACAACGAGCCTTCTTACAAAGAGGTACTCCAGCAGTACCCGATGCCGGGAGTGAAATGACATGCGCCTGAAGGATCGGATCGCCATCGTCGTCGGTGCGGGCCAAAGTCCCGGCGAGGGCATGGGCAACGGCCGCGCCACCGCGCTCACCTTCGCGCGCGAGGGCGCCAAGGTGCTGTGCGTGGATCATAACCTCGCATCCGCCGAGGAAACCGTCGGGATGATCGCGGAGAAGGGCGGCACCGCCGCCGCCTTCAAGGCCGACGTCACCCGGACGACCGAGCTCAAGGCGATGGCGGCAGATGCGGTCAGCCGCTGGGGCCGCATCGACATCCTGCACAACAATGTCGGCGTCAGCCTGTCCGGCGGCGACGCGGAGCTGGCTCAGATCACCGAGGAGGCGTTCGACCGCTGCGTCGCGATCAACCTCAGGAGCTGCATCTTCGCGGCCAAGCACGTGATCCCGATCATGCGGCAACAGAAGAGCGGCGCCATCATCAACATCTCCTCGATGGCCGCGATCACGACCTACCCCTACGTCGCCTACAAGGCGACCAAGACCGCGATGATCGCCTTCACCGAGCAGCTCGCCTATCAGAACGCCGAGTACGGCATCCGCGCCAATGTCATCCTGCCCGGCCTGATGGACACGCCGATGGCGGTCGACACCCGCGCCCGCGAGTTCGGCAAGAGCCGCGCCGAGGTTGCCGCCGAACGGGACAGCAAGGTGCCGTTGCGCAGGAAGATGGGCACGGCCTGGGACGTCGCCAATGCCGCGCTGTTCCTGGCATCCGACGAGGCCGGTTTCATCACCGGCGTGACGCTGCCGGTCGACGGCGGAGCGAGCGTGCGGAGGGGGTAGCCGACGGCTGCTAACATTTATGTGATCGCGCGCAATAAGGGGGAGCTGCCCCTTGTTGCGCCTGGGTTTTTGCCGCCTTGCGTCGGTCGAGCAGGAAAGATCGGGATCGCCCGAGGGAATAGAACGGCGCCCGGTACGTCACACCCGTGCAATCAATCGCACGGAGTTCAACATGAGCCGGCCATCCATTCAGAGCATCGCGACAGCGTCGCGCGGCGGGCTTCGCCGTATAAGACCGGGCAAGGCTGCCGCGCTGCTCGGTCTTCGCTGTCTCGTCGCATTCGCCATGCCACCGTTTGCCTTCGCGCAAGAGCCGCACCCGCCTGCAATATCCGCCGAGGAGAGCGCTTTTCTCAAAGAGAACGACGCGGCGATGACCAAGATGATGAACGACATGGCGGCGAAACCTTCCGGCGATATCGACCGTGATTTCGTTGCCATGATGAGCCCGCATCACCAGGGCGCAATCGACATGGCGGTGATCGAATTGCGCTACGGCAAGAACGAGCAGCTGCGCCGCATCGCGCAGGAGATCATCGTCGACCAGATGCAGGAGATCGCGGCCATGAAGCTCGCGATCGGCGAGAAGGCTGATGACACCACGCCCGCGCCGACGCAACCGCCTCCTGCATCCGCGGCCGCTCCAGGCGAGCACCATCACCAGGGTATGCAGATGGACATGTCCAACGGAATGAAGAAGTAGGAGCCCAGGAATGAAGATCTGGAAGAACGCCCTCCTCGCAGGCACGATGCTTGCTGTCTGTTCGTCCGCTTTCGCAGGACAAGCGCCCGGCCGGCTTGCCGCGCCTGATATCCCTCTCAGCCATCACGACCGTGTCTATGCCGCCGAGCAATTCTCCAACACGGTCTCGGTCACCGATCCCGTCGACAACAAGCTGCTCGGCGTGATCAGGCTCGGCGATCCGCAGCCCGCCAATTTCAGCCCGCTCTACAAAGGGCAGGTGCTGGTTCACGGCATGGGCTATTCGCCCGACCATCATACGCTCGCCGTGGTCTCGATCGGCTCGAACTCGGTGACCTTCATCGATACCGCAACCAGTGCGGTGAAGCACGTGACCTATGTCGGCCGCTCGCCGCATGAGGCATTCTATACGCCTGACGGCAAGGAAGTCTGGGTCACCGTGCGCGGCGAGAACTATATCGAAGTGCTCGACGCCCGGACGTTCGAGGAGAAGACCCGCATCATCACGCCCGCCGGGCCTGGCATGCAGATCTTCTCGCCCGACGGCAAATACGGCTACATCTGCTCCTCCTTCAACCCGGAGACTGACGTGGTCACCGTCGCCGATCACAAGATCGTCGCCAAGGTGAAGCAGGAGAGTCCGTTCTGCCCGAACATCGCGGCTACTCCGGAGGGCCACCAGGTGTGGTTCACGCTGAAGGACACCGGCAAGACGCAGGTGTTCAACGCCAGGCCGCCGTTCAACCTGCTCAAGACGATCGACACCGGGCCGATCACCAACCACGTCAACTTCGCGCATACGCCGAAGGGCATCTTCGCCTATGTGACCGTCGGCGGTTTGAACCTGGTCAAGGTGTTCCGCACCGACGACTTCGCCCAAGTCGCGACCATCTCGGTCGGCAACCTGCCGCATGGCGTGTGGCCCTCGGGTGACGGCACACGCATTTATGTCGGGATGGAGAATGCCGATGCACTGGCCGCGATCGACACCGCGACCAACACCGTCATCGCCAACGTTCCGATCGGACAGGCGCCGCAGGCCATCGCTTATGTCCCGGATGCCGCGCCCAATCCGGACGACCGCCAGAACCTGCAGCCGCTCGGTATCGCCGGCCAGGTTGCCCATCTCGCGCTCGCCCAGAAGGACGGCGCAAAGGATGGCAACGCGCCGACCAGCATTTCGCTGTTCGACCAGGGCTTGATCCAGGTGCTGGAAGCTTCCGTCACGGGCCTCAACCCCAAGGAAAAATACGTACTGGCGCTGGCTGAGCATGCGGACGGAAGCGGCAAGCTGCAACCGCTGGCCGCCTTCATGGCCAATCCGGCGGGATCTGCGATCGTCAATGCCGTCGGACAAATCCGACAGCTCGTCGATCCGTCAGCGAAAGCGGAGCAGCGCTACCTCGTCATCGCGCCCGGCGACATGACGACGCAGGAGGCGCCCGTTCAGGTCGAGACACAATGATGCCCAAGCGGCTCAAGTGAACGGCGGACGGAGCGCATGATGGACGACATGCTGCACCAGGTCGAACCGCTGATCCCCGCGCTCCGCCGCTATGCGCGCGCGCTGATGCGGGACCGCGCCAGCGCCGACGACCTGGTGCAGGATTGCCTGGAGCGCGCCGTCAGCCGCTGGTATCAGCGGCGCGACGGCGATGTCCGCGCCTGGCTCTTCACCATCCTGCACAATCTCGCCGTCAACCAGTTCCGCAAGGCCGCCGCGCGGGGCCGGCACGTCCCGATCGATGCAACCAACGAGGACAGTTTCGGCGAAGCCGCCGCCCAGGAGCAGAAGCTGATCTATCAGGACGTCCTGGCAAAGCTCGCGCAGCTGCCCGAGGACCAGCGTGCCGTGCTGCTGCTCGTCGCGGTGGAAGACCTCTCCTACGCGGAGGCCGCAAAAGTGCTCGGCATCCCCGTGGGCACAGTGATGTCGCGATTGTCGCGGGCGCGGGAACGGCTGCAGCAGCAGCTTGAAGGCGGCGCCGCGGCGCCCTCGAACGTGGTGTCAATGCGGAGCATGACATGAGCCATCGGCCGATCACGGAAGATGATCTCCACGCCTATGTGGACCAGGCGCTCGAGCCGGAGCGGCGCAGAGAGGTCGCGGCCTATCTCGGCGACCATCCGGACGTGGCAAAGCGCGTCGGCGCCTTTACCGGCCAGCGTGACCTGTTGCGCGCGGCGCTGGCGCCGATCGCGGAGGAGCCGCTGCCGGCCGCGCTCAATCTCGCCCGCATCATCGAAAGCCGCAGGCGGCGTCCGTCGCGCTTTGGCTGGGCGGTCGCCGCGCTGCTGCTGCTTTCCGTCGGCGGTGCCGGCGGCTGGATGACGCGCGGCGCGCTGCAGGCCGCGCCCGGCGGTCTGGCTGCGCTGGCGCAGGAGGCGGCCGCTTCCTACACCGTCTACGCGCCGGATCATGAGCGGCCGGTCGAGATGCGCGCATCCGACACGGCGCAGCTGGTGCAATGGGTATCGAGCCGGCTGCATCAACCGGTCAAGGTGCCGAATCTGTCGCCTTCAGGCTATCGGCTCATGGGCGGACGGCTGGTGGCGACAGCGCAAGGCCCGGCCGCGATGTTCATGTATGATGACGACCACGGCAGCCGCATTGTCGTGCTGACGCGTCCGATGAACGGCCTTGACGAGAATGCGCCGATGACGCCGCACACCAAGGGCGATGTCGCAGGCTTTGCCTGGGCGGATGGCGGGGTCGGCTACAGCCTGGTCGGCCAGGCGCCGGCGGACGTGCTGCGGCCGCTTGCGAACGAGGTACGCAAGCAGGCCCGCGCGATTTGACTGATCGCCTACGTCGCCAGCGCAAGCCGGCTGCGGCGTGCGCCATAGCCGAAATAGATCACGAGCCCGATCGCGAGCCAGACCGCAAGTCGCACCCAGGTATCGACAGGCAAGCCGAGCATCAGGAAAATCGCGGTCAGCGCCCCCAGCGGTCCCACGATCCAGATCGCCGGCGCCCTGAACGGACGGTGCAGCTCCGGGTTGACGATTCTCAGCACCAGCGTGCCGATCGAGACCACCGTGAAGGCAAACAGCGTCCCGATCGAGACCAGCTCGCCGACGAGACCGATCGGCAGCAGCCCGGCGAGGACGGCAACCACGCTGCCGGAGACGATGGTTGCGACATGGGGGGTGTGGAAGCGCGGATGGATTTTGGCCGCGGCCTCGGGCAGCAAGCCATCATGGGCCATGGCGCGAAAGATGCGGGGCTGCGCCAGCAGCATCACCAGGATGACCGAGGTCAGCCCGAGCACGACGCCGAGCTTGATCAGGGGCGCCAGAAAGCCGACGCCGGCGGCATCGATGCCGACCGCAATCGGATCCGGCACGTTCAGTTTGTCGAACGGCACGATTCCCGTCAGCACCAGGCCGACGGCGACATAGAGGACGGTGCAGATGACGAGCGATCCCAGAATGCCGATCGGCATGTCGCGGCTCGGCACCTTCGCTTCCTGGGCCGCGGTCGAGACCGCGTCGAAACCGATATAGGCGAAGAACACGATCGCAGCACCGCGGACCACGCCCGACCAGCCATAGACCCCCTCGCCCGCATTCGGCGGAATGAAATGCCCTTGCGGATTGGCCGCGGTGACCCAGTTGGCGGTGGAAAAATGCGGCCCGGCAAACACAAGGAAGAGGAAGATCACGACGAGCTTCACCGCAACGATGATGTTGTTGAAGCGGGCGGATTCGTGGATGCCGATGACCAGCAGCCAGGTGATGACGACGATGATGGCCACCGCAGGCAGGTTGACGACGGCACCCGTCGCCGCCCAGCTGTGGCTGCCTGAATCATACGCGAGCGGAGACGAGGCAAATTCCCTGGGGATATTGATGCCGAAGTCGCGCGCGAAACTGACGACATAGCCGGACCAGCCGATCGCGACAGCAATGGCGCCGACCGCATATTCCAGGATCAGGTCCCAGCCGATGATCCAGGCGACGAGCTCCCCGAGCGTCGCATAGGCATAGGTGTAGGCGCTGCCGCTGATCGGCACGGTCGAGGACATCTCGGCATAGCACAGGCCGGCAAAGGCGCAGGCGACCGCCCCGAGCACGTAGGACAGCGTCACCGCAGGGCCGGCATTCGCTGCCGCGGCATGTCCGGTGAGGACGAAAATGCCGGCGCCGATGATGCCACCGATGCCGAGCGCAACCAGATGGAGGGCCGAGAGCGTCCGCCGCAAGGGCCGGACCTCGGCACTGGGATCGCTATGGGCGGCCTCCGCAGCCAGGGCGTCGGCCGACTTCCGCCCCCAGATGTTCGACACCCCGCTTCACCTCCAAACAGCACGCCCGGCGCAACAAAAACTGCCGCGTCGGACGACCTGCCGCAAGGAGATTAGTGGCTTATCCGCCAAATCGTTCCGTTGGCATCCTCGGAAATCAACAGCGCGCCGTCCTGCGCGGTCGCCACGCCGACCGGGCGGCCCCAGACCTCGCTATCGTCGACGACAAAGCCGGTGACGAAATCCTCGTACTCGCCGGTCGGTGCGCCGTCCTTGAGGCGAATGCGGATGATCTTGTAGCCGGTGCGCTTCGACCTGTTCCAGGAGCCATGCTCGGCGGCGAAGGCATCGCCGCGGTACTCCGGCAGGAAGTTGCTGCCGTCGTAGAATGTGAGCCCAAGCGAGGCCGAATGCGCTTCGATCAGCACGTCGGGGGTGGTGACCTTGTCCCTCAGATCTCGCCGCTGCCCGGCATGATGGGGATCCTCGTGGTTGCCGATATAGTACCAGGGCCAGCCATAAAATCCGCCCTCGCGAACCCGCGTGACGTAATCGGGCACGAGGTCGTCGCCGAGCCCGTCGCGCTCGTTGGTGGAGCACCAGGGCACGCCGGTTGCGGGCTGGATGGCGAGGCCAACGCAGTTGCGGATGCCGGTCGCAAACAGGCGTCTGTTCCTGCCCTCGGGATCGAACGACAGGACGGCGGCGCGGTCGGTCTCCTCGCCCCAGGCCGCGCCCAGCGGCTGGCTTGCAATCCACTGCTGCAACCCGCCCGGCGGCTCGCCCATGCCCTCGGCGTCATTGCTGACGGAGCCGACCGAGACGAGCATGCGCGTGTTGTCCGGCGTGAAGACGATGTCGCGGGTGGAATGTCCGTAGCCGCGCGGCAGGCTCGGCACCACGATCTCGGCTGCGCCCGCCGCCTTGAGGTCTCCCGAATGATAGGGAAAGCGCACGACGCTGTCGGTGTTGGCGACATAGACCCAGCGCGGATTGTCGCCATTGGGGTAGAACGCGATGCCGAACGGGCGGTTGAGTCCGCCGGCGAAAATCACATTCTCGGTCGGCTGCGCGGCACCGTCGGCTGCGCGCAGGACGCGGATGCGGCCGGCATGGGTTTCCGCAACAAAGATGTCGCCGTTCGGCGCGACGCGGATGATGCGGGGACCGCTCAAGCCGGAGGCGAACAGCGCGATCTTGAAGCCGGGCTTGACCTGAGGCGCGGCCTCGGCCGGCCGGGAAACGACATGGGACGGATTTGCGCTGGAGCGCGTGGCACCGGGCGGGGGCAGGTCCTGCGGCCGGATCAGCCTGATGGTGCCGGGCTTGTCGAGCTGCCAGCCGCCGAACGCGGCCTTGCCCACGAGCACGCCGGGTTCGGCCTTGGCGGGGGGAGCGAGCGTCAACATGAGAGTCGCCAGGAGCGGTATCGCGCGCAGCTCTTTTCTCATTCGGGCTTTCCTCATGTCCTTCGCACCCTTCGAGCATAAGCGGAGGTCGCAGCAAATGTTCGTCGCATGGCAATCAATTTGCATCTTGTCGCACGTGAGCAGCTCCAAATGTCACCATCGCGAATGTCGTCATTCCGGGGCGCCTCGAAGAGGCGAACCCGGAATCTCGAGATTCCGGGTTCGGTCCTTACGGACCGAACCCGGAATGACGCGTGAGAGACATCATCCTCTGCCTCAAAGCTGGGCACGGCCTGCCCTCAGAAGCGCTGGAAAATCAAAACGATCGGTGCAACAGATGCTGTTGGACTGAAGCTTGAGCCGCAGGGCGCGCGGCATTCTTGGCGCAAATCGGCGCATCATTGACGGACGCGATTATGTGGGGATCGATACTTTCGGAATGGCTGGGGCTGATCTTCCGCTGGCTGCACGTGGTGGCGGCGATCGGCTGGATCGGAAGCTCGTTCTATTTCATCCATCTCGATCTCAGCCTCAAACCGTCGTCCGACCTGCCCGAGGGCGTTCAGGGCGAAGCCTGGCAGGTCCATGGCGGCGGATTCTACCGCATCGTGAAGTACCTGGTCGCGCCGGCGAAACTGCCTGACGAGCTGACCTGGTTCAAATGGGAGGCCTATACGACCTGGCTGTCCGGCTTCGCGCTGATGGTCGTGGTCTATTATCTCGATGCCGAGCTGTTCCTGGTCGACAAATCCGTCCTCGACCTTTCGCCCGTGCAGGCCGGCCTGTTCAGCTTCGTCAGCCTGCTGGTGGCCTGGCTGCTCTATGAAGCCGCCTGCCGCTCGGGGCTGGCGCGGCACGAGTTGCCGTTTGCGCTCGGCGGCTATGTGTTCCTGGTCGCCCTGACCTACGCCTTCACCCACGTCCTGAGCGGCCGCGGCGCCTTCAACCAGATTGGAGCCTTGATCGGCACCATCATGGTCGCCAACGTGTTTTTGACCATCATCCCGAACCAGAAGAAGATCGTGGCGGCGCTGCTCAAGGGCGAGAAGCCCGATCCCAAGCTCGGCAAGGCCGGCAAGGAGCGCAGCGTTCACAACAACTACCTGACCCTGCCGGTGCTGGTCTTGATGATCAGCAACCACTATCCGCTGCTGTTCGCGACCCGCTTCAACTGGCTGATCGTCGCCATCGTGCTGGCGCTGGGGCCGATCATCCGCCACTTCTTCAACGAGCGCCATGCCGGCCGCCCATCGCCATGGTGGGTCTGGGGCGCCGCCGCCGTCGGCATGATCGCGATCGGCCTGCTGTCGGCCGCCGGCCCCCGCGGCGCCAAGGCCGCCGCGCTCACGACCGCGCCGACCTATGCCGCGGCCGAGGAGATCATCCTGTCACGTTGCAGCATGTGCCATGCCGCCGAGCCGGTGTGGGACGGCATCACCACCGCGCCGAAAGGTATCCGGCTCGACGATGCCGAGCACATCCACCGCAACGCCCGCCTGATCGGCCGCAATGCCGCCTGGGCCAGCGCGATGCCCCCCGGCAATGTCACGGAGATGACGCCGGAGGAACGCGCGACGATCGCGGCATGGGTGGAGTCCGAGTTTCGCTAGCGAGCGCTACTTGCCAGCCGTCCCCCGAGGCGGACCTGCCTGCCCCGTCGTCGCTTGGTTCTGCACATCGGGCCCCGGTGTTCGCTGTCCGGTTCGCGTATCCCGCGACATTTCCAGACAGGTCAGGAACTCGGCATAGCTGCTGGCACCTCCCATCCGGGCTTCATTCACGCACAACTGCCGTTCGGCCGCATTGAACGTCGGCCATTCCTTCTCGAGCTGTTGCCGCGCCTGGTCATCATCCTCGATGCAGTTCTTGCGGGCGGCGGCTTGATCGCCGACTTCGGCGCGGCATTCGCGCGCAATATCGAGCTGCGGCACGCTGTCCGCGACAGGCGATAGCGGCAGCGCCGCCGCGATCACGATCGGGAGATGCATCAGCATGGTCCAGGCTCCTTGCAGCCCGATTCAAAGCGGCAAGCGGCGATAGGTTCCAAGTCGAGGGGGAACGGAGCTCAGGAGAGCGCCCCGAGCACGCCGCGCGTGGCCTGGTCGATCTCCTCGACATAGCGGCGGCGGGCGTGGGATTCGGTCAAGAAGCCGATCACCTTGCGACTGTTCTCCGATTCCAGGACCGCCAAGACCTCGGCCTCCGCGTCGTCGAAGATCTTCATGGCGGTCTTGACGTTCATCTCCGGCAGCAGGCTGACGTCGGTGTAGCGCGCGAGCTCGACCACCTGGATGTCGTCGGCGATGGAATCGAGCTCGCCGGAAAACAGCTCCGGCAGCAGCACGAGCCCGAGATAATCGTCGGAATTGTTGACCACCACGACCGCGGGCCGCGAGCCCAGCACGAATTCGCGCCGGACGGCGGCGATGGTGGTGGTGCTCGGAACCCGGGCGACGTCGGAGCGCATCATGCGCTCGACGGTGAGGTTGCGCAGCCAGCCGACATCGTTGGCGCTGCGGATGGTCTCGCCGCGCAGATGCAGACGCCAGGTGGAGAAGGAGTGGCCGAACATGAAGCGGACGAAGATGCTGGTGACGATGCACCCCGCCAGCACGACCGCCGTGACGTCGACGCTGCGGGTCATTTCCAGCACCAGGAACGACATGGTCAGCGGACCACCGACGATCGCGACCCCAAGCGTTGCCATCCCGGTGAGCATGCTGGCCAGGGGATCGACCGCGAGATCGAAGCCTGACGCCAGCAGCAGCGCCGCGTAGAACTTGCCGAGCATGCTGCCGACGAACAGCGAGGCGAAAAACAGGCCGCCGCGGAAGCCCGAGGCGAGCGAGATCAGGCAGGCGATCACCTTCAGCGCGATGACGAGCGCGATGAAGCCGATGGCCATGTCGCGGTGCAGGTTCAGCACCATGGCGCCGTGGCCGGCCGCCAGCACCTGCGGGGTGACGATGGCAAGCCCGCCGACGCAGACGCCTCCGATCACCGGACGGAGCCAGACCGGTATCCGCCTGTTGGCAAAGACCCGCTCGAACCCGACCGAGCTGCGCATCACCGCAATGCCGATCATGGCGGCGATCAGAGCCAATACGATCAGCGCCAGATATTGCTCGAGGCCGACGCTGTTGACGTGAGGCACCTCCAGCGAATAAGGCGCGCCCCCGAGATATTGCGCGGTCAGCGCCCCCGACAGCGAGGCGGCCAGGATCGGCGCGGCACTGCCGACCGAATAGACCCCGACGATCAGCTCGCAGGCATAGAAGGCGCCGGTGATCGGGGCGCCGAAAGCCGCCGCGATCGCGGCCGCCGCGCCGCAGCCGACCACCAGGCGAAGGTCGTTGCGCCTGAGATTCAGGACCTGCCCGAGCAGCGAGGCGGCGCCCGACCCGATCTGGGTGTAGCCGGCCTCCAGGCCGACCGACGCGCCGCAGCCATTGGAGACCAGGGTCTGCCCGCTCACGACGATGCTGTCGCGCAGCGACAACCGCCCGCCGCGCAGCGCATTGGCCTCGATCGGGTCGACCGCGCTCGCGATCTTCCAGCGTCGGCGCAGCCATTCCATCAGGCCCAGCAGCAGCCCGCCGGCCGCCGGCGCGATCAGCGCCGTCACCGGGTTGACATAGGCGTTGGCGCTCAGGCGCACGTCGATCGGAATTCCATAGATCAGCACATGTGCGATCTGGGCGATCTGGCTCATCAGGGTCACGATCGCGCCGGTGACGACGCCGACCACCAGCGCCAGCGGGATCAGATAGAACTCATTGCTGCGCAGCAATGCGCGCAGCCGGGTCAGCGCCCGGTTCGAGCTCTTGCGATCCATGATCTGGGCGATCTGTGACAGCAACGGTCGAGCCCTATTCTTCCGAAGCGGAATGCGCGTGCCCGTAGCCCGCCATCTTCTGGCGGACGCGTTCGATCTCGTCGCGCGGCAGGAGCGGCGGCTGTCCGAGTTGCAGGCAGCCGTGATACTGGCGCGCCAGCGTCTCGACTTCCACAGCGAGCCAAAGCGCCTTTTCCAGCGAGGCTCCGATGGCGATCATGCCGTGATGGTCGAGCAGGCAGGCGAAGCGGCCTTCCAGGGCCTTGACCGCATGCTCCGACAACTCCGGCGTGCCGAAGGTGGCATAGGGCGCGCAGCGGATGGTGTCGCCGCCGGCCGCTGCGATCATGTAATGCACGGCGGGGATTTCGAGACCCATGATCGCCAAAATCGTGCAATAGATCGGGTGCGCATGCACGACCGCGTGCACCTCCGGCCGCGCGCGCAAAATGTCGAGATGGAAGCGCCATTCGCTGGAGGGCCGCTGCCCCTCCGCAAACGAGCCGTCCATGGCCATGAACACCATCTGATCCGGCGTGAGGAGATCGTAGGGCACGCTGGTCGGAGTGATCAGGAGCCCATCGTGGTGACGGAGGCTGATATTTCCCGAGGTGCCCTGGTTGATGCCGAGCGCATTCATCCGGCGGCAAGCATCGATGATGGCCTGCCGCTTCTCGAGCTCGGCGCCGGCAGCGGCGCTGGGCAATTCGGCCGCGCCGCGGGCGCCCTTCGAGGCTGAGATTTTGGGGCTCATTGCAGCAGATAATGGTGCAACGCCGCGCCGGTCAAGCCGCATCGGGGGTCATGGAATTCAAATCCTGAAACGTTACAGCGGGGCCCAAATTCGCAGACCAAGATTAACGGCTGTTCAGACTGTCAAGCCTCGAGATTGCCCTGCGCCTCAAGCCTGCGGCTATGACGCGACATCGGCGATGGGCGGCGATCTGCAGCCATGCTGCCCGTGCGGCGCTCTCTCTGTTGCGCCACATGCCGCCTCTCCATATGGTGCCGGGACAGGTCCTATCATGACAGATCGAAAAAGCCGCATCCTGCACCGAAGCCTGCGTGAGCCTCCTCCGCTCGCCGTCAGCGGCGAAGGCGTCTGGCTGATCGGCCAGGACGGCCATCGCGTGCTCGACGCCTCCGGCGGCGCCGCAGTGTCCTGCCTCGGCCACCAGCATCCGCGCGTGCTGGATGCGATTGCACGGCAGGCCTCCCGGCTCGCTTTCGCCCATACCGCCTTCTTTTCCTCCGAGCCGGCGGAGGCGCTTGCCGAGGAGCTCGTCGGCCATGAGCCGGGCGGGCTCGCTTACGCCTATTTCGTCAGTGGCGGATCGGAAGCGATCGAGGCGAGCATCAAACTGGCGCGGCAGTATTTCGTGGAGCGCGGCGAGAACCAGCGCAGCCACTTCATCGCGCGCCGGCAGAGCTACCACGGCAACACCTTGGGCGCGCTCGCGGCCGGCGGAAACGCCTGGCGGCGCGAGCCCTATGCCGCACTGCTGTCGCCGGCCTTCACCCACGTGACGCCGGCCTTTGCCTATCACGAAAAGCGCGACGACGAGAGCGATGCCGAGTTCGTCACGCGCCTTTCCGACGAACTCGAAACCGAATTCCTGCGGCTTGGTCCCCACTCGGTTGCGGCCTTCATCGCCGAACCGGTGGTCGGCGCCACTGCCGGCTGCGTGCCGGCGCCCGAGGGCTATTTCCGAACGGTGCGCGAAATCTGCGATCGTCACGGCGCGCTCCTGATCCTGGACGAGGTCATGTGCGGCATGGGCCGCACCGGCACGCTGCATGCGTGGCAGCAGGAGGGCATCGCACCCGATATCCAGGCGATCGCCAAGGGACTCGGCGGCGGCTACCAGCCGATCGGCGCCGTGCTCGCGCGCGGCGAGATCGTCGAGACCATCCGCGCCGGCTCCGGAGCGTTCCAGCACGGGCACACCTATCTCGCGCATCCTCTCGCCTGCGCCGCCGCGCTCGAGGTGCAGAGGATCATCCGCGACGACAACCTGCTCGACCAGGTGCAGGCGCGCGGGCACCAGCTCGAGCAGCGGCTGGTCGAGTGCTTCGGCAATCATCGCCATGTCGGCGATATCAGGGGACGCGGCCTGTTTTGGGCGATCGAGCTGGTCGCCGATCGCGCGACCAAGCGCCCGTACGATCCAGCCCTCAAGCTGAACCAGAAAATCAAGGCGGCAGCCTTCGCCAGCGGGCTCGCCTGTTATCCCTCGGGCGGCACGGTCGATGGCCACAGCGGCGATCATGTGCTGCTGGCCCCGCCCTATATCGTCACCTCCGCGGAGATCGAAGTGATCGTCGACCGGCTCGGTGCCGCCGTAGACGGCGTACTTGGATCGATCGAGCGCTGAAGGACGCGCGACAGGCCATGCGCATCGCCCTCATCCATGCATTGAAGCATTCGCTGGCGCCGATCGCCGCCTCCTTCGCAGCGCTGTGGCCGGACGCGGAGCTGATGAACCTGCTCGACGACAGCCTCTCCGCCGACCTCGCGCGCGACGGCCGGCTGACGGAAGCCATGACCGGCCGCTTCCTCGCCCTCGGCCGCTATGCGGCAGGGACCGGGGCCAACGGCATCCTCTTCACCTGCTCGGCCTTCGGTCCCTGCATCGAGGCCGTGGCGAGCGCACATGCGCCGATGCCGGTGCTCAAACCCAATGAGGCCATGATCGAGCGGGCGGTCGCGCGCGGCCGCCGCATCGGCCTGCTCTCGACCTTTGCGCCGACCCTGGCCTCGATGCCATCAGAGTTTCCCTCGTCGGTCGAGATCGTGCCGAAGCTTGCGGAAGGCGCGCTGCCGGCGCTCGACCGCGGCGACCGCGCCACGCATGACCGGCTGGTGGCGGAGGCGTCGAAAGACTTGCGCGATTGCGATATCATCGCGCTGGCGCAATACAGCATGGCCCCGGCGGCCGCGATGGTTGCGGACGCCACGGGAAAGCCGGTGCTGACGACGCCGGACAGTGCGGTTGAGAAGTTGAAGCGGTTGCTTCAGGCGTAACGCATCTATGCGCTGATGAAGCGGCCTGTCGATGTGACCCGTCACCCCGAGGCGCCTCCGCGCAGCGGAGGCCTCGAAGGGCGACGGCCCGGCTCTCGCAGCGGGGCCGTTCATCCTTCGAGGCTCGCTGGCGCGAGCACCTCAGGATGACGGGTCAAGGTCAGCGTCCGTCAACGTCAGCGTCCGTCAACGTCCGCAGCCTTTCAAAAACAACCTGGCACAAACCGCCACCCGCTGCTCCAGTTGCTCCCGGGTCGGCGCGGGCGCGTGGCCGTACATCACCGCGCGCTGCGGTTGGAAGGCCAGCATGCCGAGCAGCATGCCGGCGGCGGCAGCCGCATCTTCTACCACCAGCAGCCCGCGCTTGGCTTGCGCGCGCAGCCATGATGCCAGCGTATCCTGCGTCGGCATGATCGCCTTGTGAAAGAAGGTCTCGGCGATGTCGGGAAACTTGTCGCTTTCCGACAGGATCATCTGCTGCATGGCGATCACGTCGGGGTCGAGAATCAGCTCGCCGCACACCATCAGCGCATCGCGCAACGCGGCCTCGACGTCCCCACCCTCGCAGGCGCGCAGGCGCACCACCGCGGTGAACCGGTCGATCCGTTCGGTGATCATCGCCTCGAACAGCGCGGCCTTGTTGGGAATGAGACGATAGAGCGTCTTGGTGGAGATGCCGGAGGCGCGCGCCACGCTCTCCATGTTTGTTGCGGCATAGCCGTGTGCCGCGAACTCGCGCCGCGCCGCGTCGAAGATGATGGTGCGCGTCTCCTCGTCGGAGCGCGCCTGCGGCCGGCCGCGCCCGCGCCGCGTCACGCAGGCGGCATCCTCGGTTCCGGTTTCGGTCTTGCTGGTCGTCATGGCGAGCCATGCTTTTGGATGATGACTGTCATTCTATTGACAGCCTCAATATGCGGTCTATTTTGGAAAATATCAAGTTTCCTAATTCATTCGCCGCCGGCGAAACCGAATTCCGACGATGCAGCAATGAGTTGAACCAAAACGAGGACCGCCATGAGCCGCCATTCCACCTCTTTCGAGGCCGAGCAGAAGGCTCCCTCCGACGCTCTGCCGAAACTGGTTCCCGCCTCCGAGGCGCCCGCTCCGGCCGCGAAAGCCGCCTCAAGAACTGGGCTCCGCAGGCTTTTGATGGCGGGAGCCGCGCTTGCCGTGCTCGCGGGCGCGTCCTGGTATGGCTACGGCTACTGGACGGTCGGCCGCTTCGAAGTCTCCACCGATGACGCCTATGTGAAGGCCGACAACACGACCATCGCGCCAAAGGTGTCCGGCTATCTTCATGAGGTGCTGGTCGGCGACAACGAAAAGGTCAAGGCCGGCCAGGTGCTGGCCCGGATCGACGACCGGGACTATGCAGTCGCGCTCGAGCAGGCACGCGCCGATGTCGCGGCGGCCGAGGCCGCGGTTTCCAGCAAGCGCGCCCAGCTCGACGTCCAGCAGTCCGTGATCGGCGCGGCCAAGGCAACGCTCGACGTCGACACAGCATCGGCCACCTTCGCCAAGCAGGAGAACAAGCGCTACACCGATCTCGCCGCCACCGGCTATGGCAGCGTTCAGAACGCACAGAGCGCGCAGTCGCGCGATGCCAGCGCGCTCGCGGCGATCGAGCGCGACAAGGCGAACATCGCCTCCGCGGTCAATCAAGTGGCGCTCCTGAACGCCGAGCTCAGCCAGGCGGTCGCGGCGGTTGCGCGCGCCAAGGCCGTGCTGCGGCAGGCCGAGCTCAACCTCTCCTACACAACCATCGTCGCGCCGATCGACGGCGTGGTCGGCAACCGCACGCTGCGCGCCGGCCAATATGTGCAGGCCGGAACGCAGTTGATGTCGCTGGTGCCGGCGTCGGGCGCCTATGTGATCGCGAACTACAAGGAGACGCAGCTCACCGACGTCAAGGCCGGCCAGGCCGTCGACATCGAGGTCGACATGTTCCCGGGCCAGGTCGTGCACGGCCATGTCGACAGCCTGGCGCCCGCCAGCGGCCAGGAATTCGCGCTGCTGCCGCCTGACAACGCCACCGGCAATTTCACCAAGGTGGTGCAGCGCATTCCCGTGAAGATCGCGCTGGACAGCGCCGGCGTCGAACTTCGCCCGGGCATGTCGGTGATCCCGACCATCCAGACCCAGAAGCAGCTGCCGATCTCGGCGACTGCGCCGCATCGCCCCGCACAGACCAGCGTCGCGCTGCTCGCGTCGCAGAAGTGACCTCAACGAGATGAGACAGAAGGTGATGTCATGTCAGCCCTTGCGCTCTCGACCTCTCCCGCAACCGCCCCTCGTCGTCCCGTGGCCGTCGCGGTGAACCCCGCCACGCCGGACCGCGCCAGCGCCGGGGTCTGGATTTCGGTGATGGCCGCCATGATCGGCGCGTTCATGGCCATCCTGAACATCCAGATCACCAATGCCTCGCTGCTCAACATCGAGGGCGGCATCGGCACCGGCGTCGACAACGGCTCCTGGATCTCGACCTCCTATCTGATCGGCGAGATCGTGGTGATCCCGCTGACCGACTATCTCAGCCGGGTGTTCTCGTTCCGCACCGTCATCCTCGCCTTCGCGACGTTGTTTGCGACGTTCTCTGTCGCCTGTGCCTTCACCCACGACCTGCCCTCGATGATCGTGATGCGCGGCTTCCAGGGCTTTTTCGGCGGCGTCCTGATCCCGATGGCCTTCACGCTCGTCTTCACCAAGCTGCCGAAAGCGCAGCAGCCGATCGGCCTTGCGATGTTCGCGCTCGCGGTGACCTTTGCGCCGGCGATCGGCCCCACCATCGGCGGCTATCTCACCGAGAATTACGGCTGGCAGACCATCTTCTTCGTCAATGTCGTGCCGACCATCGTGATGGTCGCGACGCTCTATTTCACGCTGGAGCGCCAGCCGATGCAGCTTCATCTGCTCGCCGAGGGCGACTGGTTCGGCATCGCGACCATGGCGGTCGGCCTTGCCTCGCTGCAGGCGGTGCTCGAGGAAGGCAACAAAGACGACTGGTTCGGCTCGCCCTTGATCGTCAGGCTCGCGATCGTGGCTGCCGTCAGCCTCGGCTTCTTCATCGCCAACGAGCTCCTGGTCGAGAAGCCGCTGGTGCGCCTGCGCCTGCTCACCCGCCGCAGCTTCGGGCTCGGCACCGTCGCCGCGGTTTTCCTCGGCTTCGCGCTGTTCGGCTCGGTCTATCTGCTGCCGGCCTATCTCGGCCAGGTGCAGCGCTACAATGCCGAGCAGATCGGCGCCGTGCTGGCCTGGACCGGCCTGCCGCAGCTCATCCTGATCCCGCTGGTGCCGAAGCTGATGCAGCGCGTCGACGTCCGCTACATCGCGTTCGCCGGCTTGAGCCTGTTCGCCCTGAGCTCGTTCATGAACATCGAGATGTCGCTCGACTATTCCGGCGACCAGTTGTTCTGGCCGAACATCGTGCGCGCTGTCGGCCAGGCGCTGACGCTCGCGCCGCTGAGCGCCATCTCGCTCGGCAGCGTGGCGCCGCAGGATGCGGCGGCGGCCTCCGGCATCTCCAACATGATGCGCAATCTCGGCGGCGCCGTCGGCACCGCGCTGCTCTCGACCATCGTCACCAAGCGCGAGCAGTTCCACTCCAACATCATCGGGCAATCCGTCGATCTCGGCCGCGACGAGGTGCGCAGCCGCATCACCGATCTGGCCAATTACTTCACGGCGCATGGCGTGACCGATCCTGCAACCGCACAGCACCAGGCGATCGTCGCGCTCGGCAACATCGTCAAGCGCCAGGCACTGGTGATGGGCTTCAGTGATGCCTTTGCGGTGATCGGGATCGTGCTGATCATCTCTGGCATCGCCATCCTGCTGACCGGCAAGCCGAAGGGGACTGCGGCCGCGGGCGGCGGCCACTAGCCGTCGCATCGGCCGTAGCCGGTTGGCGGCGAGCTGTCCCTTCCCTCCAGGGGAGCAGCAATCGTCAACCGGATTTTGCCGTCCCTGGGCGGGCCCCCAGGGGCGGCAAAATGAGCGGCAAAATGGCCGGCAAAATTTCGCGCCTCGGATCCGGCGCGACCGTCCGCGTCAGATACGCGTGATCGGCCGCGTCACCGACGAAGCGATGTGCACTTGCCTGATCGTCGTCACCGCCGCGATTGTGGCGGTCACCGCAAAAGCGACGACGAGAGCGATCAGGACACGCTGGGCTCTCTGGGCTCTCATGGTCTCTGTTCCTACCGGCGCTGTTGCTCTGGGCGCTCACCGGGGCGCGCAGGCAGCGGGGAGATCTCCCCGTCCAGCCAATCCTGCTCGTCGGCCAGCGCGATCCAGGCTTCCGCCATTCGCATGTATCGTCTGAACACCGGCTGTGCCCGGGCTCGCTCGGCGAGCTGCTGGCAGTTCTCGGCGTTCTCTCGCAACACGTCTGACTGTTTCATGCCAGAGAGGTAGTGACGGAGCGCACGGAGCTCAATGTTCATTAAATGATGTTAACACGGCCCTATGGCACCGCCCGCCGCTCGATGTGTTGGAACCATCCGCAGCGACATGCGTAAGACCTATGCTTCCGGCGCCGATTCCCCCTGTCACGTCGGAAGCACTCCGTGTGGAATGGGCGGTCCTGGATCCGCCGCCCCCTTGGATTCCGGGGCCGCTCTCCACTCGGAAGCCGACACGAAACAATAACGCAGCGAGCAAAAGGGCAGGTCAGACGACCTGCCCTTTCTGTATGTCTCGCGCGCGCGTGATCTCAGGCGGCGCTGCGCTGGCTGTGCCGGCCTTCCTTCACTTCCTCGATGATCTTCTTGCTGAATGCGTCGAGGTCGCCGGGATTGCGCGACGTGATCACGCCCTGGTCCACGACCACTGCCGCATCCTCCCATTTGGCGCCCGCATTGATGACATCGGTCTTGATGGATTTGTAAGACGTCATCTTGCGACCCTTGGCAATGCCGGTTTCGATCAGAAGCCACGGCGCATGACAGACCGCGGCGACGACCTTCTTGGCATTGAAGATGTCCTTGATGAATTGCAGCGCCGCCGGCTCGACCCGCAACAGATCCGGATTGATCTGGCCGCCCGGCAGGACGATCGCGTCGTAATCCGACGCCGATGCCTGGTCGAGCACCTTGTCGACCTTTACCGGCCGTCCCCAATCCTTCATGTCCCAGCCTCTGATCTCGCCGGCTTTCAGTGAAATGACCTCGACCGTCGCGCCCGCCCGTTTCAGCTGATCACGCGGGAACTCCAGTTCCGACTGCTCGAAGCCGTGCGTTGCCAGGATGGCGATTTTCTTGCCGTTCAAGTCCATGCGAACACTCCTTCCTTGCGTGAAACGTGTCGGCGACAATTTCTTATGAGATGCATCGTTCCGAATGCCGCGGGGCGGACGACATTGCAAATGACGCGACATTCGCAGTGCTCGTGGAACTGCACCGGCCAGCAGCCGTTGCCTCCCGTGTGATCCAACGAGGAGTTCCACATGATGATGAACAGCAGACTGACCGTCGCGGCACTGGTGATTGCGGGACTTGCAGGCTCGCCCTTCGCAGCTTCCGCAAAGATGTACAAGCACAGCAAGCACCAGGCGTCGACTTCGATGCACTCTTCGGCAACGACGGGTGCGAACATGAAGCCGTCGACCGGCGCAGCGAGCCCGAGCGTACGCGGCAACACGTCGAGCGAAGGCAATGTCGGCCCCGGCACGACCAACAACAACGGCCCGACGCCGGGTGGACGCTGACGTCCTCGACAGACCTTCCAAGCAAAAGGCCCCGCGATCGCGGGGCTTTCTTTTTTGCGATCTCACCTCTTTTTTGCGATCTCAACCTGGGCTTGCGAATTTTTTCTGTCGCTTTCGCCGCCGGCCGGCGACGCACATGGAACAACAACGTCCTTCCGCCGTTGCGGCCATGGTGCCGATCACAATGAGGAGTGCGTCATGTGCGACTATAGCCTTCATGCCGTGGCCTTTCGGCCGGCAGAAGCTTCCGAAGTGCTGGTGTCAAGCAAGTTTCCCGGAACCCACACCAGGGGATTTGCCTCGCCAGCCGAACCAACCGTGGCCGTTTGCCTGCGCCCCGGGACCGAGCTAGCCTTCGAACAGAACGCCGTGATGCAGGGGGCGTTATTCCGCTGGAAGGTCGGCGCAACGCTCGCGCGCTTTCGCCAGATCGACCTCGACAAGCCCGCGCAGCATCATGACGCGCTGGAATTCTCCAACGGCAAGATCGTCAAGCTGACCGACCTCGTGCCGGGTCAGCGCCTGCGTGTCCTGCAGTTGCCGGCCGAACGTGCGGTCAAGCGCGCGCCCGCCACCCGCCCGGTCGTTCCGGACATGCCGCTGACCTGAAGGCACGGCCTACCGAACACCCGCCGAGAGATTCTTGCGAAACGTGAGCCGCCGACGATTGGCGGCTCACCGCACTTCCCGCCGGCGCACGTCCCCCTCAAAGCACCATTCGATGCAGAGCGTCTCGAGAGACGGCCCGCGCAACTCGCGCTTTCCCGCGTGAGATCGATCACATCCCCTGAACCGTGCAAGACGTAGGGTCGACACACGTCTAGCCGGACCGCTCTGGCAACACGTCGCGCCAGCCAGGCTGTCATGTGATCTCGCGGGGACGATGATGAAGCGAGCCGCCGCCCTCTTCCTTTGCTGTGCAGGCCTGATTGCGGTGGATGTCCGCGCCGCTGCGGCCGACCCCGCCGCCGATCGCGACATGGCAAGCCGCTACATGCAGGCCGCGCAGTCCGGTAACGACGACGCCGAATTCTACCTCGGTGCGCTTTATTCGGCGGGCGTCGGGCTACCGGCCTCCGACGCCGAAGCGTTCCGCTGGTTTTCCCGCGCCGCCGACCAGGGCCATTCCCACGCCATGCTCATTCTCGCCGGGCTTTATGCGACCGGCCGCGGCACGGCTGTCGACAACGTCAAGGCCTACAAATGGGCCTATGTCGTCGCCGCCGCCAGCAAGGTGGACGAATTCCGCAATGGTGCCCGCCAGTTGATGGGCGTGCTCGAAACCAGGATGACGCCGGACGAGATCAGCCTCGCCACGGCCAATGCCGCGAGCTGGCACGCCGCACCGGCGGCCGGACAGGCGAGGCAGGATGGCTCGGCCGCACCATCCATTGCGGCGCCACTGGCGCAGGCCGCCTTGTCGCCGGCCGCGGGCAGCACGACCACGGCGCCGGCGGCGCAAGCCCCGCAGCCGTCGATCACCCTTCTCCCCTCGCCGACACCGAAGGCCGTCAAGAAGGAGGACGTCGACAATCTGCTCGACCAGGTCCCGCAGGGTTTGCGCAAACGGTTCGGTTTTTGAGGAGCAACAGCCATGACCATCCGGCGCATTCTTCTCATCCTCGTGCTGCTCCTCATCGCCGGCGGCGCATGGTACGGCTACGCCAATTTCTGGCAGGTGCAGAAGGTGACCACCGCCATCGCGGTTCAGGCGCCGGTATCCGAAGCCATCTACGGCACCGGAACCGTGGAGCCGGAGCGCTGGGCCAAGGTGGTGCCGCTGCAGCGTCGGCGCCTGCTGGAGCTGTGCAGCTGCGAGGGCCAGGCGGTGAAAGCCGGCCAGGTGCTGGGACGGCAGGACGATGCCGAGGAGCGCAGCGCGCTGCATGAGCTCGAGGTCAACAATGAGCAGCTGGCGCGCGACCTCGCCCGCGCCGAGAAGGACCGCGGCAACAGCGACGCCGCACAGAAGGATTACGAGCAGCGCTGGACCCAGCTCGAGGAGTCCAAGTCGCGCATCGCCGCACAAAAGGTCCGGATCGACCAGCTCGTGCTGCGCGCCCCGCTCGACGGCATGGTGCTCAGGCGCGACGGCGAGGTCGGCGAGATCGCCGGCCCGACCGACGTCCTGTTCTGGGTCGGGCCGCCCGCGCCGATGCACGTGATCGCCGAGATCAACGAGGAGGAGATCAATCGCATCGCCGTCGGCCAGAAGGCCTATCTGCGCAGCGAGGCATTTCCCGGCCAGGCGCTGCGCGCCACCGTCTCCCAGATCACGCCGAAGGGCGACCCGGCCCGCAAGACGTTTCGCGTCTATCTGCGCCTGCCGCCGGACACGCCGCTGCGTATCGGCATGTCAGTCGAAGCCAATATCATCGTCCGCGAAAAATCACAGGCGATCGTGGTGCCGACCGAGGCGGTGGCCGACAATGCGGTGCAGGTGGTGAACAACGGACGGATCCAGCAACTCGCCGTCAGGGTTGGCGTCCGCGGCAGTCACACCATCGAGATCATCGGCGACGTGACGCGCGGCATGGCCGTGCTTTCGCCGGCCCGCCCCGATCTTGCCGACGGGACGCTGGTCCAGGTGAGCAAGGTCGTGAGCAAGGTCGCAAGCAGGACTGCCACCAGTCCCGAGGCCGATACCCGCGACATCACGAGCGAGGCGGCAAGCCAGCCTGCGCCGCCCCCCGCGCAGGACGCAGTGGCGCCGCCTCCCGCCGTCGCCGGCCCGCCCGCGGCAGCCGCGTCTGGCGATCCCGATCTTGCGGTGATTGCAACGGCGATCTCCGCGCATATCGACTCGGTGGTCAACGATGCCCGCCGCAATGTCGGCCGACTGCCGCCGAACCACTGACCGCAGGCATCACAATGGCCACCAACCTGCTGTTCGACATCGCCTGGACCCACGTCACCAGCCGCGTCCGCCAGACGCTGGTCGGCATGGCCGGCGTCGCCATGGGCGTCGGCTTCACCATCATGATGGCGGGGCTGATGCAGGGCTCGCAGATCGATTTCCTGCACCAGCTGGTGGATACCATGCCGCATGTGACCGTGCAGGACGAGCGCCGCGCGGCGCCGATGCAGCCCGCGGAACAGGATTACGGCGCGGTGCAGATCTCCGACGTCGCCAACCTCAACAGCCGCCCCGGCATCAAATATCCTGAAACCGTGATGGCCTCGCTGCGCGCTTGGCTCCCCGGCGACGTCGCACCGTCAGCAAGGACCACCGCGATCATCGATCACGGCGGTGGCCGCGTCGGCGTGACGCTTGTCGGCATCGATCCACGGCTCGAGGTGAAGGTCTCCAGGCTCGCCTCGCAAATGCGCGAGGGCCAGCTCGGCGACCTCGCGCGGGCTCCGAACGCGATCATCATCGGCGAGGCGCTCGCGGAGAAACTCGGCCTCAAGGCCGGCAACACCGTGTCCTTGATCGGAGGCCAGGGCGCCGAGGTCACCGCCAGCGTGGTCGGCCTGTTCCGCTCGGGTCTGAAGCGCGTCGACGAAGGCCAGATCTATTCGCTGATGAGCTTTGCCCAGCTGATGATGGACCAGAGCGGCGTGGTCAACGAGCTGCGCCTGCGGCTCAACGATCCCTTGGCCGCGCAGCGGATCGCAAGCCAGGTCGAGGCACAGACCGGCTACAAGTCGGTGTCGTGGCAGGAGGCGAATGCGGACCTGCTCTCCACATTCTCGGTGCGGGATTTCATCGTATTGACCGTGATGGGCGCGATGCTGCTGACCTCGTCGTTTGCGACCTACAACATCATCTCCACCATCACCCATGAAAAGCGCCAGGACATCGCCATCATGAAGTCGCTGGGCATGCGCGAATATTCCGTGCGTCGCATCTTCATCATCGAGGCCGCCATCATCGGCGCGGTCGGCATCCTCGCCGGCTGGCTGCTCGGCTATGCGCTCTGCTACGGCTGGTCCAAGATCACGATCTACAACATGCTGACCGGCGCGAGAGTGCCGTTGCAGATCTACTACTCCCCGATGCACTACATCGTCGCCGGCGGCGTCTCGCTGATCTGCTGCACCGGCGCGGCGTTCTTCCCGGCGCGCAAGGCGACGCGCGTGCATCCCGTCGAGATCATCAGGGGCGCCTCATGAGCGAGATCGCGCTGCAGGCGGTGGGACTTGTCCGGCGCATCGAGGGCGCGGTGTCGCACACGCTGGTCAATGGCATCGACCTCTCGGTCGCCAAGGGCGAGTTCGTCGCCATCACCGGCCCATCGGGGTCGGGCAAGTCGTCGCTGCTGTATCTGCTGGGCCTGCTCGATGCGCCCAGCGAGGGCGAGGTCGTCATCTGCGGCCAGCCGACCTCGAAGCTCTCCGAATCCGAACGCGCCGACCTGCGCCTGACGCGCTGCGGCTTTGTGTTTCAGTTCCACTTCCTGCTGCCGGAGTTCACCGCCCTCGGCAATGTGCTGCTGCCGATGCGCGCAGCCGGCAAAATGAGCGAGAAGGAGATGCACGAGCGCGGCCTCGAGCTGCTCACCTCGCTCGGCCTGAAAGATCACGCAGACAAGCGGCCGAACCAGCTCTCCGGCGGCCAGCGCCAGCGTGTCGCCATCGCGCGTGCGCTGTCGAACCGGCCCGAGATCATCGTCGCCGACGAGCCGACCGGAGCGCTCGATACGGCCTCCACCGAGCAGGTGTTCGGCATCCTGCGCGACATCGCCGACAGCGGCCGGACGGTGATCGTGGTGACGCATGATCCGGCCCTTGCCGCGCGCGCCGACCGGCGCGTTCACATCGTCGACGGCAGGATCGCGGAGACCATTGCAGGCTGCGCCACCGTCGCGCCGGCCGCCTCCGTCAGCGCATAAAACCGTCCGGTCATGCCGACAGCATCGGCGCGACCGGACGGCTGTCTGCCCTGAGGGAGAGATCAGAGCATGCTCCTCGCTCAATCGACGGCGCTGAAGCGCGGGGTGGTGCAGCCGCCGCAGACCCAGGGCCATGACCAGTCGGCGACCTTGCCCTTGTTGGCTTCGACATAGGGGCTCCAGGCCTTCGGCGGCAGCGCCTGGCTCTTGTGGACGATGGCGAACTGGCCGTCGGCCTTGATCTCGCCGATCATCACGGGCTTGGCCATGTGATGGTTGGAGCCCATCACCACCTCGAAGCCGGAGGGCGACTTGACTTTCTGGCCGATCATCGCCTGGCGCACCGCGTCGACGTCGGTGGTGCCGGCCTGCTGCACCGCCTGCACCCACATGTGGAACAGGATATAGGCCGACTCCATCGGGTCGTTGGTAACGCGCTTGGGGTTCTTGGTGTAGGCACGCCACTTGGCGATGAACTCCTTGTTCTCGGGCGTATTCACCGACTGGAAATAGCTCCAGGCGGCGAGATGGCCGACCAGCGGCTTGGTATCGAGCCCGGCGAGCTCTTCCTCGCCGACCGAGAAGGCGATCACGGGAATGTCGGTGGCCTTGACGCCCTGGTTGCCGAGCTCCTTGTAGAAGGGCACGTTGGCGTCGCCATTGATGGTCGAGATCACCGCCGTCTTCTTGCCCGACGAGCCGAACTTCTTGATCGCCGCGACCTCGGTCTGCCAGTCGGAGAAGCCGAACGGCGTGTAGTTCTCCATGATGTCCTCATCCTTGACGCCCTTGGTCTTGAGAAAGGCGCGGATGATCTTGTTGCTGGTGCGCGGATAGACATAGTCGGTGCCTTCGAGCACGAAGCGCCGCACCTCGCCGCCGTCCTTGCTCATGAGGTATTCGACCGCCGGCACCGCCTTGTTGTCGGGCACCGAGCTGCCGTAGAAGATGTTGTAGGAGGCTTCCTCGCCTTCATATTCGAGCGGGTAGAACAGGAGCCCGTTGAGCTCCTCGAACACCGGCAGCACCGATTTGCGCGACACCGAGGTCCAGCAGCCGAACACGGCGGCGACCTTGTCCTTGACCAGGAGCTCGCGCGCCTTCTCGGCAAACAGCGGCCAGTTCGAGGCGGGGTCGACCACGACGGGCTCGACCTTCTTGCCGAGCAGTCCGCCCTTGGCGTTGATCTCATCGACCTGCATCAGCATCAGGTCCTTCAGGATCGTCTCGCTGATCGCCATCGTTCCGGACAGCGAATGAAGGATACCGATCTTGATGGTGTCTTCGGCCCTGGCGCTTGGCGCCTGAAGGCCGAGGAAGGCGAAAACTGCGGCCGCGGCGGAGAGCCAGCGGTGTCGTGCGGTGCGCATGGATGTCATCCTTTCGGTTCATCGCCGGGTCCGAGCCCCCACGGCGTCTGTTCAATGCGGCAAGGCTCGCATGACGGCGCCGACGCCGCGGAGAGCCGCGCGCGGAAAATGCGATGACTCCATCGCGCGGGCGGCCGATCGCCACGCAATGCTGCACAATGCCCAAGCGATGGACGGCGCAGAGCGGGTTTGCAGCGGCGGCTGCATCAGCTCTGGGCATTCCCGAAGGCAGTCCCATCGCCATGAGTCCAGTTGCTGCCAAAGCAAGGAGGCCAGTTCGAAAATGCTGACAAATCAGCTGACAGCAGCAGGAATCGCAGCAAAATTCCTCCAACTGGACTCACGACTGGCCCGCTCCTTGCTCGGCCAAAAACGCAAAATAAACCGGCTTTCGCCATGCAGCTTTCTGTCCTGTTGGACCGCTCCCGGCCGGAATCCCTGACGACCCAGATCGTCGATCAGATCCGCGAAGCCATCCGCTGCGCGCGGATCGGACCCGGTACCCGGCTGCCATCGTCGCGCCGACTCTCCGAGCAGCTGGCGATCTCCCGCAACACCGTGGTCCGCGCCTATGAGCTGTTGTTGATGGAAGGCGTGGTCGAATCCCGCCCGGCGTCGGGCATTTATGTCGCCGAACGGTTGCCGCGCAGCCCGCCACCCGCAGCGCCCGGCGACGACGCGCAGGATCCGCCTCTGCGCAGCCGCATGCCGATGCCGCTGCGCCAGGCCCGGACCCAGCGCGCATTGCCTGCGGCGGCGAGCCGGCTGCTCTATGATTTCTTCCCGGGACGGCCGAGCGCGGACCTGTTTCCGCTCAAGACCTGGCGGCGGCTCCTGCAGCGCAATCTCTCCCATGGCGGCGGCACGGGTCTCACCCAATATGGCGAGCCCGCGGGCTTGCCGGCGCTGCGCACCGCGATCGCCAACCACCTCGCAGCGGCGCGCGGCATCATGGCCGATCCCAGCCGCATCCTGATCGTGTCCGGCGTCCAGGAGGCGCTCAGCCTTGCCGCACGGCTGTTCCTGTCGCGCGGCATGCTCGGCGTCGTCGAGGACCCCGGCTATCAGGGCGCCGCGGCCGCCTTCGAGGCGGCGGGCGCTGAAATTGCCGGCGTTGCGGTCGACCCGTTCGGGCTGATCCCCGATCAGCTGCCGCAACGCACGGCCTCGCTGCTCTACACCACGCCATCGCATCAATATCCGACCGGCGCCGCGCTATCGGCCGATCGCCGGAGCGAGGTCATCGCCTGGGCACGGCGCTACGGTTGCTACATCGTCGAGGACGATTACGATTGCGACATCCGCTACCAGGGCTCGCATCTGCCGCCGCTGGCGGCACTGGCGCCGGATTGCACGATCTATATCGGCACCTTCTCCAAATCGCTCGGCGCCGGATTGCGCCTCGGCTTCATGGTGGTGCCGGACCAGATCGTCGCGGCGGCCTGCGCGGAGAAGTCGCTGCTCAACGGCGGCAATCCCTGGCTGGAACAGGCGACGCTGGCCGATTTCATCCATAGCGGCAGCTATGCCAGCCATCTCATGCGCGTGCGCTCGCACTACAAGGACAACCGCGACTGCCTGATCGCCGCGCTCCGGCACAATTTCGGCGACGTCACCATCGACGGCGATGCCGGCGGCCTGCACATCCTGCTTTACCTGCCGCCGGGAACGCCGGACGCGAAAACCGTGGAGGCGCTGGCCCTGCGCGCCCGCGTCGGCGCCTATTCGCTCGGCTCGGCGCGCGTCTTCTTCGACAGGCGCACGGCGCTGACCAGCCGCGCGCTCATTCTCGGCTACGCCGCGCTGTCGCCGAAACAGATCGAAAAGGGCATCGCACGGCTGTCGGACGCCATCGACGACGCGATCGACGATCCCGCAACCGACATGACGGCGCTGTTCTCGGACCAGTTCGCGGCGGCCGTGCCGCCGAACCGCGCCGGCAAGAATCTGGCACTACGACATCGCCAGCAACCGGCTCTACGCCGCCTCGCCTCGCCGCGTGCATCCTCGATGAAAACCATTGCCCGACAAGGTGAAGCCGCGATGCCGGTCCTCAAACATATCTACCGCTACCCGATCAAGGGACTGAGCGCCCAGCCGATGTCGCGGGTCGACCTCGAAGCGAAAAAGCCGTTTCCGCACGACCGCATCTTCGCTCTCGTCCGTCCCGGCGCGCCCTTCGACATCGCCAATCCGAAATGGGGCAAGAAGGGCCTGTTCGTGATGCTGATGCTGGAGGAGGCGCTGGCGCGGGTGAGAACCACGCTCGACGTCGAGACCATGTCGCTGACCATCCGCCAGGACAACCGGGTGCTGCTCGTGGCCGACCTCAACAAGGAGGCCGACCGCGCCAGGGTCGAGGACATCATCTGGCAACTCGTGCCTTCGCTGCGCAGCGCCGCGACGCTGGTGCGCGCGGTCGATGGCCATTTCATGGACAAGCCGGACAGCGTCATCTCGCTGATCAATCTCGCCACGCTCCGCAGCCTGGAGGCGGAATGGGGTATCAGGATCGATCCGCTGCGCTTCCGCGCCAATCTCTACATCGACGGCGCCGAGCCCTGGGAGGAGTTCGACTGGGTCGGCAGCGATATCCGCATCGGCGAGACGCTATTCCGCGTCGACCGCCGCAACGGCCGCTGCGGCGCCACCAATGTCGATCCGGAAACCGGACGCCGCGACCTCGACATTCCGGGATCGCTGCGCGCAACGTTCGGGCACAAGGAACTCGGCGTCTATCTGGTGGTGCGCGAGAACGGCCGGATCAATGTCGGCGACGCGGTGGCAACGCCGCCCCCGCTTGCCACCGGCAGCGTAACCCAGATGACCGCCTATGCGCGGCCCGCGACCGGCAGAGCCTTCATGTGCGGCGGCTGTTACTTCATCTACGATCCGGCGGCGGGGCTGCCCGAACAATCGATTCCATCGGGCACGCTCTTTGCCGACATTCCCTCGCATTGGCGCTGCCCCGATTGCGGGACGGAAAAGACCACCTTCCGTCCCTATCCGCAGAAGCCGCGTTCGCAAGGCGCGGGATGAGCCTCTCGCGCCCGGCGCGCTTTGTCGCAGGAACAATGAAGACCCGCCGACGTTGCAGATCGGGGCGTGATGCGGAGTTTTCACCATGTCGCGTCGTCTCTATTCAATAGCGCTATCAACGCTCCTGTTACTCACAGCCGGCTTGAGCGGCGAAGCCCTGGCGCAGGCCGGGCGACCGGGCGCAGCGGCCCCACATCCCGCCATGGCCGCGCCACACGTCGCCGCACCCGCGCCGCATATGGCCGCGCCAGCCCCGCATGTTGCGGCACCCGCTCCGCGCATGGCAGCACCGGCGCCACATTTCGCTGCACCTGCACCGCACATGGCAGCATCGCCACATTTCGCGGCACCCGCGCGGAGCTTCGCGCATGCCGCGCCGCATATGGCCCCGCACACTATGGCCGCCCCGCATATCGCGGCGCGGCAGGGCGGGGCGCATGCGAACGTCGCCCGGATCGAGCAGGGACATGGTGCGCCGCATCCCGGACGGTTTGCTTCGGATTTATCGCGGCGGAACGGCGCGACCCACGCGGCGCGCGAGAGCGCACGACATGCGCCGCTGCCATCGCGTGAAGCTGCAAGGCCAGCCGTGGCGAACACACGACCGGGGCCGATCGCAACCAGGGGCGAGCATCAGCCGAACGGCACCGCCGGCCAAACCGTCGGATCGACCGCACATCAGGCGGTAGGCCGCAACGAGACCGCAGCCAACCAGGCGCGCGGCGAGCGGCCGCGGACGCCCGCCATTCTGCAAAATCCTGCCTTCGCCAATCAGCGTATCGCCGCCGCGTCACACATGACGCCGTCGCAACAGACCTTCCGCGGCCGTTTCGCCCAGGCCGGCTGGGCGCACGACTGGCGGCACCAACATCATCATCTTGGAATCGTGCTCGGCTTCGTCGGCCCCGTGTTCTGGCCCTATGCCTATGACGATTTCGTCGACTACACCTTTGCACCCTACGCCTACGACACGTTCTGGCCCTACGCCTTCGACGACGTCTATGCCGGCATTTATGGCGGCTACGCGCCGGAATATTATGGACCGGAAGATGCCTACGCTTATGCAGGCTCCGTGGCCTCGCAGCGCTCCTATGCCAGGACCGCCGCCAGCCCGAACGGAACCTCGGGGCCGGCCGCTGCCGGTAGCAGCGACCGCATCTGTTCCAGCGAGGCCGCGGGCGTCACCGATTTCTCGATTCAGAAGATTGCCCAGCAGGTCAATCCGGACGAGAAGCAGCAGGCCCTGCTCGACGATCTGAAATCCGCCTCGATCGAGTCCGTTAAAGTCCTGCAGGCCGCCTGCCCGAGCGAGCTGCCGAGCACGCCGACCGGCCGGCTCGCCGCCATGCGAACACGGGTCGAGGCGATGCTGAAGGCGGTGCAGACGGTGCGGCCGGCGCTCGACAAGTTCTACGCCTCCTTGAGCGACGAGCAGCGCGAGCGTTTCAATGCGCTCGATCAGAGCCAGCAGACGGCTGGCAGCCAGCCCGCGGAGATCGATCGCCTGTGCAAGCGGCATGAGGCGACGAGCCATGCGTTGCCGATCGACCGCATCGAACGCACGCTGCACCTGAACGGCGACCAGGATGCCGCGCTGAAGGATCTCGACCAGACCACCGCGAAGGCTGCCGATCTGATGCAGGCCAATTGCCAGCCGGCGCAGACGCTGACGCCGACCGGCCGCCTCGCCGCAATGGAAAATCGCCTGAGCGCGATGTCGCAGGCGCTGGAAATGACCGAGACCGCGCTGAACAAGTTCTACGGCGCGCTCAGCGACGAGCAGAAGGCACAGTTCAACCGGATGAGCGTCCGGGCCGCCTGAGCAAGGAGATCATGCTCAAACAAGGAGATGAGATCATGATGCGATTTCTCATAGTCGCATCATGATCGAGGCGACCTCACGCGCCCGCCTTCGCTTTTTTGGCGGCGATCTGGTGCAAGGCCCAGCGGGCATTCTTGCGGACGTCGGGATCCGGATCGTTGGCGACCAGCGCGAGGAACGGCTCGCCATCCGCAGCCGCAATTTCGCCGAGCGCGGCCGCAGCCTCCTTGCGGAGGTTGGCCTGCTCATGGGCAATGCAGTTGCCGATCGGACGCACCGCGCGCTCTATTCTCATCTTGCCGAGGCTGCGGATCGCCTTCAGCCGCACCTGCCAGAATGAATCGGCGAGTGCGGCGATCAGCTGATCGGCCGCAACGCCGCCATTGGCATTGAGGCCGAGCGTCTCGGCAGCCATCTCGCGCACCATCCAGTCCTCATCCTTCAGCGCGCGGGTGATCGTCTCCGCCGCCGGCTTCATCTGCGAGAAGGCGAGCGCACTGACGGCGGCGCGCCGGACATGGGCGTCGGGATCGCTGATCAGCGACGTCAGCGCGGGGATGGACTCTTCCAGCTTGAGGAAACCGATGACGCCGATCGCCTGCACGCGCACTGCCGCGTCGCCATCCTGCAGCGCCTCCAGCGCGGGCTTCAACGTATCCTTGCGCCGCAGCTCCTTCAGCGCGCGCAGCGCGCCCATGCGGACGAAGGCATGACCGTGCCTGACCAGCGGCAGGATCGCGTCGGCAGAGGCCGGGTCCTTGAACTCGGCGAGGCTGTCGGCCGCCGCCTGCGCGACGATTCGTTCTGGATCGACCAAGAGCTTCACCAGCGCCTCGGCCGCGTCGGGTCCGTCGAACTCGCCCAGCGCCATCGCCACCTGCTGGCGCACGCCGGCATCGGGATCGTCGACCAGTCCGGCGAGATGCTTCACCGCCGCGGGATCGCCGGAATGGCCGAGCGCGATGATGGCAACGCGCCGCTCGGCCGGGTCGGCGGCCTGCAGGCGCTCGTCGGCGTCCTCGAGATCGTCGTAGGATTCGAACGGGCTCGACATGGCTACCTCAAGAGATAGGGAATGTTGACGGTCACCGCGCCGGTCGGGCAGTCCGCCTCGCAGGGCATGCAGTACCAGCATTCGTCGTAGGCCATGTAGGCCTTGCCGGTCATGTCGCTGATCCTGAGCACGTCGAGCGGGCAGACGTCGACGCAAACGGTGCAGCCCTTGTCGGCGATGCATTTGGCGTCGTCGACCACGACGGGAACGGAGGTCTGGTAGGTTGCGAGAGGCATTTTCAATCTCCTGTCTGGTGCTGCGGCTTACGCGCCGACCGCGATGCGCTGCTTGTCGTAGAGGTCCTTCTCCTCGTCCGCGATCGGCACGACATAAGGCTCGACCGCGCGCTTCTCGCTCACCATCTTGCCGTTCTGCTTGCCAAGCAGCGTGTGGCAGAACCAGTTCTCATTGTCCTTCTCGGGGAAGTCCGTGCGAAGATGATAGAGGCCCCAGCGGCTCTCCTCGCGGAACAGGGAGGCGTGGACTGCCATGTCGGCGCAATCCAGGATCGATTGCGTTTCGAGGGCGCGCAGCAGCTCATGGGCGTTGCGGGCGATCATGCGCTCCTCGGCATCCTGCCGCACCTCGGCGAGGCGGCGTGCGCCGAGCTCGTATTTGCGCGTCACCTTCGGCGGCTGCAGGTAGTCGTTGACCAGGCGCCGCGTCTTGTACTCGAGCTGGTTCGGCGGAATGCCGTCCTCGCGTTTGGTCGGCGCCATCACGCGATCGCGCTCCACCGCTACATCGGCGGCATCGAAATCGGCGAAGTCGTGGTTGCCTGCAAACTCCATCGCATCCGTGCCGGCGACCGAGCCGTTGGTGAAGGCGCCCAGCATGTAATTGTGGGGCACGCTCGCCATGTCGCCGGCGGCGTAGAGGCCGGGCACGGTGGTGCGGGCGAAATCATCGACGAACACGCCGGAGGCGCTATGGCCGGAGCAGAAGCCGATCTCGGAAATGTGCATCTCGATCGACTCGTGGCGATAATCCACGCCCCGCCCCTGCTGGAACAGGCCGCGGGTGGGCCGTTCGACCTTGTGCAAGGTGGACTCGATCTCCTCGATGGTCTTCTCATGCAAGTGCTTGAGCTGCAGGAACACCGGCCCCTTGCCCGACTGCAGCTCGTTGTAGAACTCCAGCATCATCTGGCCCGACCAGTAGTCGCATTCGATGAAGCGCTTGCCTTCATTGTTGGCGGTGTAGGCGCCGAAGGGGCCGGCGACATAGGCGCAGGCCGGGCCGTTGTAATCCTTGATCAGTGGATTGATCTGGAAGCATTCGAGGTTCGCGAGCTTGGCACCGGCATGGTAGGCCATGGCATAGCCGTCGCCGGAATTGGCGGCATTCTCGTAGGTGCCGAACATGTAGCCGGAGGTCGGCAGGCCCAGGCGCCCCGCGGCGCCCATGCAGAGGATGACGGCCTTGGCCCTGATCACCAGCATCTCGGCGGTGCGGGTGTTGACGCTGATCGCACCGGCAACGCGGCCGTCGGAAGAGGTCAACAGGCGGGTCGCCATATAACGGTTGGAGATCAGGATTCGCGCGCGGCGGAGCTGGCGGTACAGCGCCTTTTTCACGGTCTCCCCGTTCGGCATCGGCAGCACATAGGTGCCGATGTGGTGCACCTTCTTCACCGCATAGTCGCCATTCTCGTTCTTGAGAAAGCGGATGCCGAAACTGTCGAGCTCCTCGATGATGCCGTAGCAGTTCTGCGCGTATTTATAGACGGCCTTCTGGTCGACGATGCCGTCATTGGCGATGGTGATTTCCTTGGTGTACTGCTCGGGCGTCGCGTAGCCGGGGATCACCGCATTGTTGAGCCCGTCCATGCCCATGGAGATCGCGCCCGAGCGCTTGACGTTGGCCTTCTCCAGGAGAACGACATTCGCCTTCGGATTCTTCAGCTTCGCCTTCAGTGCGGCCATCGGACCGGCGGTGCCGCCGCCGATGACGAGCACGTCGCAGGAAACCTCCGACAGCCCATCGACAATCTCATCTATCGCCATCGTTCACTCCAGTATCGCGGGCCGGTGCCGCCGTCGGGTGCAGCTTCGTTCAGGTGAAGGGGGCGCGAATAGCAATTAGTTGTCGCCGGTCGCCGAAAGCTGCGCCGTGGGCGATTTGCCGAAATCCGCCGCGTGGTCTGGGCAAAACTTGAGCAAGCAGACCGCATCATCGCTCAACAAAGGCCTTCTCGACTACGAAATGCCCGGGCGTCGAGTGATTGCCCTCGACAAAGCCCCGCGCAGTCAGCTTTGCCTGGAGCTCCTCCAGCATGGGCGGACTGCCGCACAGCATCACGCGGTCGGTCTCGCGGTCAAGACCGCCGATCCCGACGTCCGAAAACAGCTGGCCCGACTCGATGAGATCGGTGATGCGGCCGCGATTGCGAAACGGCTCTCGCGTCACCGTCGGATAGTAGATCAATCTGTTTTCGAGCAGGGGTGCGAAAAATTCATCCTCGCGCAGCTTCGCGACGACCCGTTCGCCATAGGCAAGCTCCGAAACCTGGCGGCAGCCATGCGCCAGGATGATGGTCTCGTAGGTCTCGTAGATATCGGGGTCCTTGATCAGACTCGCGAACGGCGCGAGCCCCGTGCCGGTCGACAGCAGCAGAAGCCTTTTTCCCGGGATGAGGTTGCCTGAGATCAATGTACCTGTCGCCTTGCGGCCGACGAGAATGATGTCACCCTCCTTGATCGTCTGAAGGCGCGACGTCAGCGGTCCATCCGGCACCTTGATGGAGAAGAACTCCAGCGCGTCTTCGTGATTCGCGCTGGCCATGCTGTAGGCACGCATCAGGGGCCGGCCGTCGACCTCCAGCCCGATCATCGCGAACTGCCCGTTCTGGAAGCGAAAGCCTGGATCGCGGGTGGCCGTAAAGCTGAACAAGGAGTCGGTCCAATGCTCGACGGAAAGGACCGTCTCCTTCTGAAAGGCGCTCATCACTATTCCCTATCGCAAGTATGATCGCGAAAGCTCTTTCGCGAAAAATGGAACCGGCGCAACGATGGTGCGCGGTTCTCGGTCGATTAGTTGCGAATTTTCCCTCCACGGCCGGCGCTTGGCATCCGGCTTGCACGATGTCCCAACCGTTGCGGCAATTAGTTGCTGTTCCACGCGTGCGCCGCGCATTATCCTCATTAGACGGAGCGTGAGAGGTGAACGTGTGGGTTGCGCCAACCATTGTTGATTGCGAGATCGGTCCCGACCTCGCCTCGCTGGCCATGACCGCGCCGGACGGACGGCGGATCGCGCTTAGCGCCGAGCAGCTGCGGCTCGCGTGCAAATGCGCCCATTGCCGGCGCGCCCAGTTCGACGACAGCTTCGCCTCGAGCTTTCCCGGGATCGCAATCGTGGCCGTCACCGATCTCGGCTATGGCGTGAACATCTCGTTCTCCGACGGCCATAATCGCGGCATCTATCCGAAGGCCTATCTGGCCGAGCTCGCCGCGCTTTAGGACGAGTCGGACCTAACCATTTTGGTGCCCGGAGACCGCTCGGCGGGCTCTGGCACAAAGATTGCTGCTTTTCGGGTCAGGTCTGACTGATCCGGAGGCGATCGATGCTGCTGCAAGTGGCCAATGCTGAGCGCGGCAACTCGCCCGGGCCGGCGACCAGATCCACGGCGGGCTCCTCGTTGCTTTTGACCGAAAGCCAGCAGGCGATCGGCGGCCCGCCGCCGCTGATGGACAAGCTCTCGCCCCGCGAGCGCGAGCTCGTGCTCAAACAGGGCCGCCGCAAGGTGCTCAACCGCGGCCAGACGCTGTTCTCGCAAGGCGGCAGGCATGACGGAATTTACCTGATCGAGAGCGGCCGCATCAGGGTGTTCTATACCTCGCCGCAGGGTCGCGAGATCACGCTGGCCTATTGGCACGCCGGCAACTTCGTCGGCGGGCCCGAAGTGTTCGGCACCGGCATTCATCAATGGTCGGGCGTCGCCTCCTCCAATGCCGCCGTGGTGCAGCTGCCGGGCAAGGAGCTGCGCACGCTCGCCACCGAGATTCCGAACCTCGCGATCGGCCTGATCGAGGGCTTGACCTTCAAGGGCAAATGCTACTCGGCACTGGCGCAGATGCTGGGCACGCGCTCCATCACCCAGCGGCTGGCTCACCTGTTGCTGCACCTCACCGAACTCTACGGCATCAAGGATGCCGAGGGCACACTGATCGCGGCCGCCTTCACCCATGCCGACCTCGCCCACATGGTCGGTGCCACCCGTCAGTGGGTGACCATCAGCTTGAAGCGTATGCAGGACAAGGGAATTGTCCGTATCAGGCGCTCGCAGATCGTGATCTGCCAGCCCGGCGTGCTGGAGGAAATGCGCGGACATGGCGGAGATTGAGAGCGGCATCGATTTTGGCTGCACATGCAAACGGCTTTCATAAGCAAAATTGCCCAACCGTTATGCAACGGACCTTTGGCGGCAACTAATCGACCGGGACGGCCAATCCGCGTTTGCCGCAAGCGCGGCCTCCCCCAATCATGGCGACTGAGGCATCCAACCGAGATGAGGATGAGAATGGCTCGCCAGGCTTCAGCACTCTGCATCATGTTTTCCGTGGGGCTCCTCGCCCTGCCGGCGCATGCGGAAACCGTCACGATCGGCATCGGCACGCAGGACACCACGACCAACACGGTGACGACCGGCACGGTGATCCGTCAGCTGCATCTGTTCGAAAAATACCTGCCGACATCGGGCAAATACGCCGACATCAAGTTCGAGCTGGAATGGCAGAACTTCACCTCGGGCCCGCCCGTCACCAATGCGATGATGGCGAACAAGCTCCAGTTTGGCATGATGGGCGATTATCCGCTGATCGTGAACGGCTTCACCTTCGAGAACAATCCCGACAGCAAGAGCCGGCTGATCGCGGTCTCCGCCTACAGCCTCTCCGGCTCGGGCAACGGCATCGTCGTCCACAAGGACTCGCCCTATTACGAGCTGTCCGATCTCAAGGGCAAGCTGGTCAGCGTGCCCTTCGGCTCCGCCGCGCATGGCATGGTCCTGAAGGCAATGCAGGACCGCGGACTGCCGCCCGACTACTTCCAGCTGGTGAGCCAGACGCCGGAAGTCGGCTCGACCAATCTGCAGGAAAAGAAGATCGACGCGCATGCGGACTTCGTGCCGTTCGCCGAGCTTCTGCCGTTCCGCGGCTTTGCGCGAAAGATCTTCGACGGCGTCGAGACCAATCTGCCGACCTGGCACGGCGTCGTGGTGCGCACCGATTTTGCGGAGAAATATCCAGAGGTCGTGGTCGCCTATATCAAGGCGGTCATCGCCGCCAACCAGTGGTTCCGCGCCGATCCGAAGGCCGCCTCGGAAAAGATCCAGGAATGGACCGGGATCAACAAGGAGGTCGTCTATATCTTCCTGGGGCCGGGCGGCAACATGACGCTCGATCCGACCATCAAGCCGCCCTTGATCGAGGCCGCATCCGCCGATGTGAAGGTGCTGCAGAATCTCGGTCGCATGAAGGAGTTCGATCCCAGGACGTGGGTCGATGATTCCTACATCCGCAAGGCCTATGCCGAGATGAAGCTCGACTATGATGCCGAGCTCGCGAGCACCAGGAACTACGAAGTCTCAGGCGAGGACACGTTCTGCAACAAGCCGATCGCCGATCCGCGCAAGGCCGGCGAAGTCTGGGTCGATGACCAGGGGATTCTTCCCTTCTCGAGCGCGGCCTGCACGCTCGGTGCCTACGCCGACTTAAAGGCCAAGGGCAAGAAGATCGACGTCACATACGTCTTCGACAGCGCGCGCGGCATCAAGCTGTTCGCCGACCAAGCCTTCTTTGCAGTGAACGGCAGCGACATCGCCCCGTTCCTTCTGAAGAAGGATGCCGAGGCCTATGCCGCCAAGGCGGGCGGCAAGGTGCTGGGATTCGAGGATGCCGTGAAGGCCGCGCAGAGCGGAGGCAAGACGTGACGAGCTCCGCTCTCTTGCGACAGGATAGCGAACCGGCCGCGATCGCGACTGACGCTGCCCTTCCGGCGCCGACGCCCGCCGTCCCCGCGCGCAGCCCAAGCGCAATGGTGCTGCGCTGGATCAAACTCAACAGGGAGCGGATGCGTGCCGCGCTGCTCGGCGTCATCTCGCTGCTGCTGTTCGTGCTCGCCTGGCACCTGCTGACGACATACCGCGTGGTGTTCTTCGTCCGCTTCACCAACGTACCCTCGCCGCTCGCGGTCTATGCGAGCTTTGTCAGGGCGATCCACGATCCGCACTTCCTGATGCATATCGGGCTGAGCTGCCGCCGCATCTTCCTTGGCTTTTCGCTGGCCGCGCTGGTCGGCGTCCCGCTAGGCCTCGTCATGGGCCGCTTCAAGCTCGTGCATGAGGCGGTGTTTCCGGTGGCCGAGGTGCTGCGGCCGATCCCGGCGATCGCCTGGGTGCCGATGGCGATCATGCTGTGGCCGACCAACGAGCAGAGCATCGTTTTCATTACATTCCTGGGCTCGTTCTTCCCGATCCTGGTCAACACGCTGCACGGCATGTCGCTGGTCGATCCCGTTCTGGTGCGTGCCGCGCAATGTCTCGGCGCCCGCGAGCGTGCGATCTTCCGCGAGGTCTATTTCCCCGCCTCGCTGCCGCATATTTTCACCGGCCTCACCATCGGCATGGGCGTCGCCTGGGTCTCGCTGATCGCAGCCGAAATGATCTCCGGCCAATACGGCATCGGCTATTTCACCTGGGAAGCCTACTCGCTCGTGCAGTATCCCGACATCGCACTCGGCATGATCACGATCGGCGTCCTGGGCCTGGCCTCGAGCCTGCTGGTTCGCGCGATCGGGAAACTGGTAATGCCTTGGGGGCGCGCATGAGCAATGCCGAGATCAAGCCGGCGCAGGGCCATGTCGAGGTCAAGGACTTCGCCCTGAGCTATGAGACCATCGACGGCTCTGTCGCTGCTGTCACCGAGACCGACATCCATGTCAGGCCGGGCGAATTCGTCTCCATCGTCGGGCCCTCCGGCTGCGGCAAGTCCACGCTGCTCAATGCCGTCGCGGGCTTTCTCAAGCCGACCGCGGGGGTCGTCACGGTCGATGGCGAGCGCGTGAACGGCCCGAGCGCCGAACGCGGCATGGTATTCCAGCAATATTCGCTGTTTCCCTGGAAGACGGTGCGCGAGAATGTCGAATTCGGCCTGAAGATGCGGGGCATGGACCGCTCGCAGCGCGAGCGTGCCGCGCGCACGCTGCTCGGGCTCGCCGGCCTCGAAGCCTTCGAAAGGCACTACCCCGATCGCCTCTCCGGCGGCATGAAGCAGCGCGTCGGCATCGTGCGCGCGCTTGCTACGGGTCCGAAAGTGCTGCTGCTCGACGAGCCCTTCGGCGCGCTGGATGCGCAGACCCGCGTCATCATGCAGCAGATCCTCACCAATATGTGGCAACGGCTGAAGATCTCGGTGCTGTTCGTCACCCACGACATCGACGAGGCGATCTTCCTCTCCGACCGCGTCTATTGCATGACCGCGCGGCCCGGCTCGATCAAGGCGGAAATTTCGATTCCGCTGGAGCGGCCGCGCCAGCAATCGATGATGATGTCGTCGGAATTTCTGGCGCTCCGCCGCGGGCTGATGTCGCTGATCCGCGAAGAGAGCCTGAAAGCCATGGGCGGCGAGATCAACGATCTCGCCATGCAGGGCCTCAACATCGAGCTGCACGGCCAGTCGCTGGCCGAGGTGCTTTAGCCAGCCGAGGCTTCGGCTCTGTCACCGTCACCCTGAGGTGCCCGCGCCAGCGGGCCTCGAAGGGGCGACGGCCCCGACTGCAGCAGCGGGGCGTTCATCCTTCGAGGCTCGCTGACGCGAGCGCCTCAGGATGACGGACTAACAGCGGGTCGCGCGCCCCTCGTCGCACACAATCGCTTCACCGGACCTCACCGCTCCGCGAACGCCTTCTCCACCACGAATTGCGCGGGTTCGCCGTGATTGCCTTCCGCAAACCCTTTCGCGATCAGCAGCGCGCGCGAGTCGCTCACCAGCGCCGGGCTGCCGCAGATCATGACGCGGTCGTGCGCGGCCGCAAGCGGCGGCAGGCCGATATCGGCAAACAGCTTGCCTGAATCGATCAAGTCGGTAATGCGGCCACGGTTGCGGAAGGGATCGCGCGTGACAGTGGGGTAATAGATCAGTTGGTCGCGCACGAGGTCGCCGAGCAGCTCGTCGTTCGGCAGCTTTTCCTGGATCATCTCGCCATAGGCGAGCTCGGCAACGCGGCGGCAGCCGTGCAGCAGCACCACCTTCTCGAAGCGCTCATAGACTTCGGGATCCTTGATGACGCTCAGGAACGGCGCAAACCCGGTGCCGGTGCCGATCAGATAGAGATTGCGGCCGTCCTCGAGATTGTCGATCACCAGCGTTCCCGTCGCCTTGCGGCTGACGATGATTTCGTCGCCCTCTTTCAGGTGCTGCAGGCGCGAGGTGAGCGGGCCGTCCGGCACCTTGATGGAGAAGAACTCGAGCGTGTCTTCATAGTGCGCGCTGGCGACGCTGTAGGCGCGCAGCAGCGGCCGCTCGCCGACCTTGAGCCCGATCATGGTGAACTCGCCGCTGCGGAAGCGGAACGAGGGATTGCGCGTGGTCTTGAAGCTGAAGAGGTTGTCGGTCCAGTGATGGACGCTCAGCACGTTTTCCTGGTTGAAATTGCTCATCTTGCTCGTCCCCGCGGACAGGTTAGGCGACTGACCCGGCAATCTGTTTGTATACGATCATTAGTATACAAATGAATTGAGGTCAAGCTGGGCGCCGTGGCGGTTTGGACGGCGTCCGGACGTGCGGCACGACCATTTGTGTGCAAACAAAAAACCCTTGATCCCGCCGCCTTGGCAGGCGCAGAATTGCGCGTCTGGCAATCTACGGAAAAGGAATTCACGCCATGGCCCATGACGCGCCCCAAGCCGCAGGCCCCTCCAAGCTCGTGATCCGCAATATCGGGCTGATGCTGTCGGGCGCGCTGGAGAAGCCGATTCTCGATGCCGACACCATCGTCGCCGAGAACGGCAAGATCACCGCCATCGGTCGTCTCAAGGACGTCGACGTCGCCGGCGCCACCACCATCGTCGATGCCAATGGCACGACCGTCGCGCCGGGCCTGATCGACAGCCATGTGCACCCTGTCGCCGGCGACTGGACACCGCGGCAGAACCAGATCAACTGGATCGACAGCTATCTCCATGGCGGCGTCACCACCATGATCTCGGCCGGCGAGGTGCACATGCCCGGCCGTCCCCGCGACGTCGTCGGCCTGAAGGCGATGGCGATCTTCGCGCAGCGCGCGTTCTGGACGCTGCGCCCGGGCGGGGTGAAGGTACACGCCGGCGCGCCGGTGATCGAATGCGAGATGGTCGAGGAGGATTTCAAGGAGATGGCCGCCGCCGGCGTCAAGCTGCTCGGCGAAGTCGGCCTCGGCGGCGTCAAGGATGGCCCGACCGCGCGCAAGATGGTCGGCTGGGCGCGCAAATATGGCATCCAGAGCACCATTCATACAGGCGGGCCGTCGATCCCGGGCTCCGGCCTGATCGACAAGGACGTGGTGCTGGAGGCCGACACCGACGTGGTCGGCCACATCAATGGCGGGCACACAGCCCTACCCGACGACCAGATCCGCTGCATCTGCGAGGGCTGCAAGCGCGGGCTCGAGCTCGTGCACAATGGCAATGAGCGCTCGGCGCTCTACACGCTGCGCACCGCTCGTGAGATGGGCGATCTCGCCCGCGTCATCCTCGGCACCGATGCGCCCGCCGGCTCCGGCGTGCAGCCGCTCGGCATCCTGCGGATGGTCGCGATGCTGTCATCGCTCGGCGAATTGCCAGCCGAGCTCGCTTTCTGCCTTGCGACCGGCAATACCGCACGGATGCGTGAGCTCGATTGCGGCCTGATCGAGGTCGGGCGCTCAGCAGATTTCGTGCTGATGGACAAGGCGCAACACTCGCCGGGCAAGACCATTCTCGACAGCGTCCAGCTCGGCGACCTCCCCGGCATCGGCATGACCATTATCGACGGCATCGTCCGCACCCAGCGCAGCCGCAACACCCCGCCGGCGACCAGGGTGCCGGAGGTGGTGGGGAAGTAAGCGCGCGTGCGCGGCGAAAGGGCGCCTTTGCCCACCCTACCTCGTCTGGCACTACCGCAGCTTGTTCAGCAGCGCGAACAGCATCTCGCGCTCCCTGGCATCGAGCGGGGCGAGCGTCTCCTTGGAGATCGCGAGCGCGTTCGGCGCGATTTTTTCCGAAAGCTGCTGGCCGGCGCGGGTGAGGCTGACGAGTAGCCTGCGGCCGTCCTCAGGATCGGGGCTGGTTTCGGTCAGTCCGCGCGCGGTGAGGCGATCGATCACGCCCTTGATGGTCGCGACATCCATCGCGGTCAGCCGGCCGAGCTGATTCTGCGAGCACGGCCCGGTCTCGGCGAGCTTCGACAGTGCAGCCCATTGCGTCGGCGTCAGGTTGGTGCCGATTTCGCGCGCGAAAATCACCGCGTGGCGCTGCGAGACGGTGCGCAGGATGAAGCCGATCTGCTCGTCGAGAATGTAGCTCGGCCGCACAGGCTTTGCGTTCTTCTTTGCCGCCGCGCTCCTCGCCATTTGCGTCACCGACCCTTTTTCGCAGATTACAAGGACAAATGCGCGTCGCGGATATCCGGACGCGCGTCGAGCTCGGCCATGGTGCCGCCGAAGCAGATGCGGCCGCGCTCGATGATATAGGCGCGGTCGGAGATCAGCCGCGCAAAATGCAGGTTCTGCTCGGAGACGATCATGCTGACGCCTTCCTTCTTCATCGTGAGGATCGCCGCGACCATCTGCTCGACGATCTTGGGCGAGAGGCCCTCGGAAGGCTCATCCAGCAGCACCAGCGACGGATTGCCCATCAGCGTGCGCGCGATCGTCAGCATCTGCTGCTCGCCGCCGCTCATCCGCCCACCCGGGCGATGGCGCATCTCGCCGAGATTGGGAAACAGCGCAAACAGTTTCTCGCGCGTCCAGTACGGCGCGTTCGGCCGCGGCTTCTGCCGGCCGACCTCGAGATTCTCCTCGACCGTGAGATCGGTGAAGATGCGACGCTCCTCCGGCACGTAGCCGAGACCCTCGCGCACGATCTCATGGGTCGGCTTGTCGGACACGTCCCTGCCCTCGAACGCGATCCGCCCCGAACGTTGCGCGACCAGGCCGACGATGGAGCGGAACGTGGTGGACTTGCCGGCGCCGTTGCGCCCGAGCAGCGCGACCACCTCGCCCTCGCCAACCTCGAGCGCGACGTCGAACAGGATATGCGCGGGACCATAATGGCTGTTGAGGCCTTGCACCGAGAGCTTCATGCGGAAGCTCCGTCGCGGTGGCGGGCGTCGTAGACCAGGCCCTCGCCGAGATAGATCGCCTGCACCTCGCGGTTGGCGCGCACCTCGGCGGGCGAGCCTTGCGCGATCAGGGTGCCGCGGTTGAGCACCAGAATGCGGTCGGCATGCTCGAACACCACGTCCATGTCGTGCTCGGTGAACAGCACGCCGATCGATTTTTCGCGGGCGATGCGCGCCGTGAGCCGCATCAGCTCGATGCGCTCGCGCGGCGCCATGCCGGCGGTCGGCTCGTCCATCAGCAGCAGTTTCGGCTCGTTGGCGAGCGCGATCGCAAGCTCAAGCCGCTTGAGATCGCCATAGGCGAGCTCGCCGCAGGGACGGTCGGCATAGCCGCCCATGCCGACAAGCTCGAGCAGGCGGCCGGCCTCGGCCCTGGCGAAGTCTTGCGTCGTAGTCCAGAAGTTGAACAGGCGCCCGCCATGCGAGACCAGCGCGACCTGCACGTTCTCCCGCACCGTCATGGTCGGGAATGTCGCGGTGATCTGGAAGGTGCGCCCTACGCCGAGCCGCCAGATCGCGCGCGGGGGCTTGCCCGTGGTGTCCGCGCCGGAGAGGCGGATGTGTCCGGTATCGGGAGATATCTGGCCGTTCAGCATGTCGAAGCAGGTGCTCTTGCCCGCGCCATTCGGCCCGATCAGAGCCAGGATCTCGCCGGCGGCAAGCGCGAAGGAGACGCCGCGCACGGCATGCACCCCGCCATAGGACTTGGTCAGGCCTTCGACCGACAGCAGTGGGGGTTGTGTGCTCATTCCGCCGTCTCGATCCGCGAAGCGAGGAGATTTGTCTTGGTCGTTGTCTTGGTGGTCGCTTTGGACGAGCCGCCGCCACGCCGGTGCCGGATCATCTCCAGCGTCCCGACAATGCCCTTGGGGAAGGCGACGACGATCAGCACGATGAAGGCGCCGAGCACGAGCTTCGACAGATCCGTCTTGCTCACCAGCCAGATGTTGAGCGCCTTGTAGACAATGGCGCCGACAATGCCGCCGGAGACCGTCTCCACACCGCCGAGCAACACCATGACCAGCGCGTCGACCGACAGCGGAATGCCGAGATTGTCCGGGAAGACGCTGCCCTTGAGATACGCAAACAGCGCGCCGGCGACACCCGCCACGGTGCCTGCGATGACGAAGGCGGTCCACTGGATGCGCTTGCCGTCGATACCGATGGCCTCGCTGCGGAGCGGCGAGTCGCGCATCGCCCGCAGCGCAAAGCCGAACGGCGAGAAGACGAGCATGCGCAGGCCCGCGACCGCGAGCGCGGCGATGCCGAGCGAGAGCCAGTAAAAATGCGAAGGCGACGACGCCCAGCGCTCCGGCCAGACGCCGAGAATGCCGTTGTCGCCGCCGGTGACCTCGACCCATTGGAACGCGACCGACCATACGATCTGCGCAAAGGCGAGCGTCAGCATCGCGAAATAGACGCCGGAGAGCTGCACCGCGAAGAAGCCGAACACTGCAGCACCGAGGCAGCCGAGCAGCGGGCCAAGCAACAGGCAGGCGATCATCGGCAGCCCCGCCAGCTTCGCCAGGAAAGCGACTCCGTAGGCGCCGAGCCCGAAATACGCGGCGTGGCCGAAGGACGCGAGGCCGCCGACCGCCATCAGGAAATGCAGGCTGACGGCAAAGATCACGAAGATCGCGATCTCCGAGCCGACCGTCACCGCATAGTTGCCGCCGATCAAGGGTAGCGCGGCGGCGACAAGCAGCAGCGCGCAAGCCGCAAGCCGCTCAGCAGATGTCAATGGACGCCAGGGATTGACGGTGAGACCAGGCGTGCGGCGCGCCGGTGCCTCGCGTTTTCCGAACAGGCCCCAGGGACGCACGATCAGAACCGCCGCCATTACCAGGAACACCAGAATGATCGAGATCTTGGGGAAGATCAGGATGCCGAACGCATTGAGCTCTGAGACCAGCACCGCCGCGACGAAGGCGCCAAGGATGCTGCCGAGGCCGCCTATCACGACAACGACGAACACGTCGACGATGACCCGCAGATCCATGGCATGGTTGACAGCGTCGCGCGGGATCTGGAGCGCGCCGCCGAGGGCTGCGAGAAAAACCCCGACCGCGAACACGCTGGTGAACAGCCATTTCTGGTTCACGCCAAGTGCCGCAACCATGTCGCGGTCCTGGGTCGCGGCGCGCACCAGCACACCCCAGCGGGTGCGCTGGAACAACAGCCAGAGGACGCCGAGCACGACGGGTCCGAGCACGATCAGGAACAGATCATAGCTCGGCACCTTCTCGCCGAAGAAGTCCACCGCGCCCTTGAAGCCCGGCGCGCGACGGCCGAGCAGATCGCTCGGGCCCCAGATCAGGACCACGAGATCCTCGACCATCAGCGTCAGCCCAAAGGTCGCGAGCAGCTGGAATAATTCCGGCGCATGATAGATGCGCCGGAGCAGCACGATCTCGACGAGAACCCCAAGGGCAGCGACTGCGAGCGCAGCGGCCACGATGCCGCCCCAGAAGCCGAAGGCGCCGGAGAAATAGTCGGTCAAGGTGAAGGCGACATAGGCACCGAGCATATAGAACGCGCCATGCGCAAAATTCACGATGCGCGTGACGCCGAAGATGATGGACAGGCCCGAGGCCACCAGGAACAGCGAGGCTGCACTGGCAAGACCGGTCAGGAACTGGACGACATAAAAGGCCATGGGCGGTCCGGGTCAGCTTGGTTCGACTTACCTCTCCCCGCGCGCGGGGAGAGGTCGGCGCGCAAAGCGCGCCGGGTGAGCGGGACTCTCCAAGCACTGCGCTGGCGGAGAGAGCCCCTTACCCCGGCCCTCTCCCCGTGAAGGACGGGGAGAGGGAGAGGAAAGAGCGTGCGTCACTCCTTCGGCCGCATCTTTTCGACTTCAGCGTCGCTCGGCAGATAGTCGGCGCCGCTGCGATAGACTGACTCGACCATCACGCCCTTGCCGTCCTTCAGCGCGGTCTTGCCGAGGAAAGCGCCGAGCGTCGACTGGTGATCGATCTTGCGGAAGGTGATGTCGCCGAAGGGCGAGGCGACCTTCAGCCCTTCGGCCGCGGCGATCAGCTTGTCCGGATCGGTCGAGCCCGCCTTGGTCAGGATCGCAGCCGCCGCCTTGATGGTCTCGTAACCGACGATGGAGCCGAGGCGCGGATAGTCGTTGTACTTTGTCTGATAGGCCTTCAGGAAAGCCGCATGCTCCGGCGTCTTGATGTCGTACCAGGGATAGCCTGTGACGATCCAGCCCTCAGGCGTCTCGTCCTTCAGCGGATCAAGATATTCCGGCTCGCCGGTGAGGAAGGACACCACGGTGCGATCCTTGAACAGGTCGCGGGTGTTGCCCTCGCGCACGAATTTCACGAGATCGGCGCCAAAGGTGACGTTGAGGATCGCCTCCGGATTGGAGGCCGCAAGCGCCTGCACCACAGGGCCGGCATCGATCTTGCCGAACGGCGGCCACTGCTCGTCGACCCACTGGATGTCGGGCCGCTTCGCCGACATCAATTGCTTGAACACCGCGACCGCGGACTGGCCGTATTCATAGTTCGGCGCGACGGTCGCCCAGCGCTTGGCCGGCAGCTTCGCCGCCGCTTCCGCCAGCATCGCCGCCTGCATGTAGTTGGAGGGCCGCAGGCGGAACGTGTAGCGGTTGCCCTTGCTCCAGGTGATGGCGTCGGTCAGGGGCTCCGCGGCGAGGAAGAACACCTTCTTCTGGTTGGCGAAGTCGCTGACCGCAAGCCCGATATTGGACAGGAACGTGCCTGCGAGCATGGCGACGTTCTCGCTGGAGACGAGCTCGTTTGCCGCGGTCTGCGCATCCGCCGGCTTGCCGCCGTCATCCTTGGAGATGACGACGAGCTTCTTGCCATTGATGCCGCCGGCGGCGTTGATCTCCTCGACCGCAAGCTGCCAGCCCTTGCGATAGGGTTCGGTGAACGCCGGCAGCAGCGAGTAGCTGTTGATCTCGCCGATCTTGATCTCGTCCTGCGCCATGGCTCTGGTCGTCATGGCACTCGTCGCCATGCCGGCCAGGATCACCGCGAGCCCCGCGCCCAGGAAGTCATTGCTCCATCGCATCCCTTGCCTCCGCACTTTAATGATGAGAATTATCGCAAACCGTCCTCGCCCTTGATCTCCGCGACCGTCAGCCCGCCGACCCGCGGCAAAGGCCGGCCGGAGTCGGTTACGGCGAGCGCGACCATGATCTCGTTGGCGCGCGGCGCGTCATTGATCTGCACCTCCATGCCGTCGAAATGGCTGCGCACGAAGGCGGCATCCTTGTGCCCGAGCGGAATGTCGAGCGTCGTGCCCGGCCCGCTGCGTTTCTTGGACGAGGGGATCAGCGCCGCCCCTTTGCCCAGCACCTTGCGCACCGGCGCACCCATCTTGGGATGCAAGATCGCTGCCGCGTGCTCGAGCTCGCCGTTTTCGCCGACGGCCGCCGCCTTGCCATAGCTGTGTGCCTTCGACCCCTCGATGCCGAGCGCGGCCACTGCCCGCTTCGCCAGCAATTCGCCGAGCTCTTCGCCGATGGCGATCAGCGGTGACAGATCCTCGACATATTGCCCGGCAAAGGGGTTTTCCATCACGGCAATCGCGGCGGCGCGCCGGGTCGGCGGCGTCACCGCCTTGCCCATCTCGGTATAGGTCTCCTCGACCACGGTCACGATCTTGCGAATGTTGGCGCCCATGATTTCCGCCCTCTTTTTCCGATCAAGCTACCGCAAGCTCATGAAGCGCGTTCGAGCGGCGCTGCACGTCTTTGGTTCCAACAATCACCGTCTCGCCGGAGAGGCGAAGCGCGGCGGCTTCGATCAAGCCGGCGCCAAGCCATTGTCGCGCGCAAGCTGCGCCCGCGTCCAGTGCCGCGACGACCTCGGCAGCCGATAGCGCCCCGACCTCGCGAGTGACGAGGCGCGGACCGAGATCGCTGTCGGGCTGCAGGCTGTCGGCCGGGCAGCGCCGGACCGCGGGATGCCCGGGCAAATCCACCGCATTGGCGATGATCGTGGCGGCTGCATCGGCCTGTGATGCCGCGCGCGCCAGCACGGTGACGGCATCGGCAATGCCGAGCGAAAAACTGCGGCCGTGACGCCCGCTGGTCGCCACGCCGCGCGCCGGATCGCGCGCATCGATCCGCATCGTCTGCAACACGCCATCGCGGTCGGGCCGGTCCATCAGGCCAACCGTGAATTGCTCGCCCTCGCCAAGATGCAGCGCGATGTCGCCGCCATTGTTGACATAGGCGCGATCGAGCGGCGCTGCCGCCAACATCGCGCCAAGGATTTCCTCTGCCACACTGCCGGCGACGGCCGCCATCGGCGTGATGAAGCAATCCGCAGCGAATGGGGCAACGGCCGCATGCATGCGGCGCGCAACCGCTCCTTGCAGCGGGCAACGCAAGGGATGAGCGGCCTTGCGCAGCTCAGCCAATTCGGCGCACAGCTCGTCGAGCAGGCCGCTCAAGCGGCGCGCCGCCGCCGCATAGGCGGCGCGAATGTCGGCCTCCCGACCATTCGCCTCGATGATCAGATCGATCGGGCCATCCTGCAGATGCAGCCGCCGGCCGTCGGCAAGCAGCGCGATTTGCGGCAGCCGCGTCATGCGCGCCGTCCCGGCTTCACGCCCCACGGAATCGGGCGAATGTCGGAGACGTCCTTCAGCGTACTGAGCGGACGTACATGATCCATGTGGCCGCCGAGTGCCGCATAGTCGGAGAGCTTGAGCGTGAACTCGATCGGCGCGACCAGCGCCGGCGTCGGCACATAGCCGAACGCGCCCGCGGGCATCTGCGTCACGTCGACCATGAAGGTGATGCCGCCGCCCGGCCAGACATAGACAGGCGCGCCACCGCTGGTGACCCGCGTCAGCGCATCCTTCACCGAGCGCGTCAGCCGCACCGGATTGTCGGTGACGCCGGCGCGCAGCGAGCCGCCGGCACCGGCCATGAACAGCACCGTGCACAGCGCCGGCTCGCAATTCTCCTGGATGCGCTCGACCGAATGCTTGAGCGCCGCCGGCATCTCCGTCTCGACCGGCCGCAGGCCCTCATCGAGCACATAATAAGAGGCGTGCTCGCCCGTGGTCGAAACCATCAGCATGGTCAGACCAGCCCTCGCCTCCTTGGGATCGAACGGGCCGAGGATCGAGAGCGGATCGGAAATGTTGGTGCCGCCCCAGCCGATGCCGGGATCGGCGACCTGGAAATAGCGGCCGGGCGTCGAGCGGCGCCCCTTCATCTTGATGCCGGTATCGGCGATATCAAGGAGCTTGCCGGCCTGGTGCTCGCTGAGCACGCCCGTGATGTGATCGTCGACCACGACGACCTCGTCCACCTTGCCATGCCATTGCTTGGCGAACATGCCGATGGTCGCCGAGCCGCATCCGACCCGCATGCGCTCCTCACGCACGCCATTGACGATGGGCGGCTGGCCCGCTTGCACGATCACGGTTGCGCCGCCGTCGATGGCGAGCTCGACCGGCTTGCAGTTGCTGAGGTCCATCAGCGCGTCGCAAGTGACGCGGCCCTCTTTCTTGGAGCCGCCGGTCAGGTGATGCACGCCGCCGAGCGAGAGCATCTGCGAGCCATATTCACTTGTCGTGACGTGGCCGACCGCTTCGCCTTCCGCGCGCACGGTCGCCTGCTCAGGGCCGAGATAGCGGTCGGTGTCGATCTTCACCTTGACGCCGCAATAGCTGAAGATGCCTTCGGTCACGACCGTGACCATGTCGACGCCGTCGACCTCGGACGAGACGATGAACGGCGCGGGCTTGTAGTCGGGATAGGTGGTGCCGGCGCCGATCGCCGTCACGAAGGTGTCCGGCTGGTGCACGATCTTGCCGTCCCAGTCGCCGGTGGCCTGGAATGGCACCAGCTTGCCGCCGTGCTCGACGGTGCGCTCCAGGATGATGTGCGGATCGACGCGGACGAGCTTGCCGTCCTGATTGGCATAGCGGTCGCAGGCCCCCGCCGCGCCCGGCTTGATGTAGCACATCACCGGGCAGGCATCGCAGCGGATCTTGTCGGTGGCGGCAGCCGTCTCAGTCACCATCTCAAAGCCTGCAAAGCGGTTGCGCCGAACGACGGCTCGGGCGCCCATCGTTCGTATACGAATGATCTTGCGTCCGGTGCGGAAAGCTGTCAAGCGGCGCCGCGCGCGAAATCCTGGCTCTGCCGAATAATAGACCAATTGCCTAGCGCCGTTGTCCATAAAGCGAGCAAACGCGTGCAGTGCGGCATGCGCGACCGCCCGCATCTTGCACGTTTGTGTACAAACGGTAGTCTCGGGACGCACTCCCGGCAGGCGCCAAGACGAAAGACCAGGGCAGAGAATGAAGCGATGACGCCGACGAAAGTCCGCTTGAAGGTGAATGGCGAAGCGCACGAGGTCGATGCGGCGCCCGATACTCCGCTGCTCTATGTGCTGCGCAACGACCTCGGCTTGAACGGACCGAAATATGGCTGCGGTCTCGGCGAATGCGGCACTTGCACCGTGCTGATCGACGGCAAGGCCGCGCGCTCCTGCGTCATTCCGATCGAGGGATGTGCGGCGCGCGAAGTGGTGACGCTGGAAGGGCTCGGCTCACGCGCGCATCCTGATCCGGTGCAGCAGGCCTTCATCACCGAGCAGGCCGCGCAATGCGGCTACTGCCTCAACGGCATGATCATGACGACGAAGGCGCTGCTCAACATCAACCCGCATCCGTCGGAGGCCGAGATCGCGCAGGCGCTGCAATATAATCTGTGCCGCTGCGGCGCCCATGTCGAGATCATGCGCGCCGCGCTGCGGGCTGCCGGGCATACCGCCGAGGTCGGCAATTGACTTCCGCGACCGACACTTTCGCTGACCGCGTCCAACGGCACGGATCCTTGTCCGTGGTCCGTCCAGCAGGCAACGGCGATTCAGCCGGCCCTGAAACCTTTATCAAGATCACCGCCGACGGCACCGTCACCGCCTATAACGGCCATGTCGATCTCGGCACCGGAATCCGCACCGCGCTCGGCCAGATCGTCGCCGAAGAGCTCGACGTCTCCTTTGCCCGCGTCGTGGTCGTGCTCGGCGATACCTCGCGCGTACCGAACCAGGGCGCAACGATCGCCAGTGAAACCATCCAGATCACCGCCGTACCCTTGCGCAAGGCGGCGGCGCAGGCACGGCAATTCCTGATCGCGCGCGCGGCGCAGCGGCTGGAACTGCCGATTGCCGAGCTGACGATCGAGGACGGCCTGATCCGCGGCCACGATAACCGCAGCGTCAGCTATGGCGAGCTGATTGGCGACGAGGCGATCCGGCTCGAGCTTGCCGACGACGTCGAGGTGAAGGCCGTCGAGAGCTACAGCATCGTCGGGCAATCCGTGCCGCGCGTCGATCTTCCGGCCAAGGCGACCGGCGAGCTCGTCTATGTCCACGATCTCCGCCTGCCCGGCATGCTGCATGGCCGCGTGGTGCGCCCGCCCTATGCCGGCGTCGACGCTGGAGCATTTGTCGGCACGAGCCTGATCGCGGTCGACGAGGCATCGGTGCGCGACATCCCGGGCCTCGTTGCCGTCGTCACCTCGGGCGATTTCATCGGCGTGGTCGCCGAGCGGGAGGAAAATGCGATCAAGGCGGCGGACCAGCTCAAGGTGGCGTGGAAGCCAGTTCCCACCCTGCCCGATCTCGACGACCTCGAGAATGCGCTCCGCGCCAACCCGTCGACGCCGCGAACGCTGCTGGACAAGGGTAATGTCGAGGCGGCAATCGCCGGCGCTGCAAAGCCGATGCCGCGCACTTACACCTGGCCCTACCAGATGCATGCCTCGATGGGCCCGTCCTGCGCGGTCGCGGACTACAAGGAAGGCCGCATCCGGGTCTGGTCCGGCACGCAGAACCCGCATGTGTTGCGCAGCGATCTCGCGCAACTCGTGGATCGACCGGAATCCGACGTCGAAATCATCCGGCTGGAGGCTGCCGGCTGCTATGGCCGCAACTGCGCCGATGATGTCAGCGCGGATGCGCTGTTGCTGTCGCGCGCGGTGGGCCGTCCCGTGCGCGTGCAGCTCACGCGTGAGCAGGAGCATGCCTGGGAGCCGAAAGGAACCGCGCAGCTGATCGACGTCCATGGCGGCCTGAACGCCGACGGCGGCATCGCAGCCTATGACTTTGCCACGCGCTATCCGTCGAACGGCGCGCCGACATTGGCGCTGCTGTTGACCGGCAAGGTCGCGCCGATCCCGGCCGTATTCGAGATGGGCGACCGCACCGCGATCCCGCCCTACGACTACGACAACATGCGCGTCATCGCGCACGACATGCCGCCGATCGTGCGCGCCTCCTGGTTTCGCGGCGTCTCGGCGCTGCCCAACACCTTCGCCCACGAATCCTATATTGACGAGCTCGCCTCTGAGGCCGGCGTCGATCCGATCGAATATCGCCTGCGCTATCTGAAGGACCAGCGCGCGGTCGATCTCGTCAAGGCGGTCGCCGAACGTGCGGGCTGGACACCGCGTCCGGTGCGACAGGAGAAGGAGGGCGATGTCGTGCACGGGCGCGGCTTTGCCTACGCGCTCTATGTCCACAGCAAATTCCCCGGCTACGGCGCGGCCTGGTCGGCCTGGATCGCCGATGTCGCGGTGAACAAGGCAACCGGCGATGTCAGCGTCACGCGCGTGGTGGCGGGACAGGATTCCGGATTGATGATCAACCCGGACGGCGTGCGCCACCAGATCCAGGGCAATGTGATCCAATCGACCAGCCGCGCGCTGATGGAAGAGGTGTCATTCGAGCGCGGCACGGTGGCGACCCGGGAATGGGGCGCCTACCCCATCATCAAATTTCCCGAGCTTCCCAGGATCGACGTCCTGATGGTGCCGCGACCGGACCAGCCGCCGCTCGGCGTCGGCGAGTCCGCGTCCGTGCCGAGCGCTGCGGCGATCGCCAATGCGATCTTCGATGCGACGGGCGTACGCTTCCGCGAGCCGCCGTTCACGCCGGAGCGGATTCTGGCAGGCCTGCGCGGCGTCGCGCCGGCAAAGCAGCGGGCTTTGTCCGCGCCCGCCATGCCGCGGGCCTCCCGGATCTGGAAGCACCCATTTGCAGCAAGCCGCGGCGTGCTTGCGACCATTGCCGCATTCTGTGCAGCCGCGGTCGGCATTGGCGCTGCGATGCTGCCGGGCCGCGCGATCGCGCCGATCTCGCGACCGGATGCATCGGTTTATTCGGCCGCGACCATTGCCCGTGGCGAGCAGCTTGCAGCGCTCGGCAATTGCGCGGTCTGCCACACCACGATCGACGGCACGCAGAACGCGGGCGGCCGGGCACTGGAGACGCCGTTCGGCACGATCTACAGCACCAACATCACGCCTGACGTGGAGACCGGCATCGGCGCCTGGTCCTATCCCGCCTTCGAGCGCGCGATGCGCGAAGGCCTCCATCGCGACGGGCGGCATCTCTATCCTGCCTTTCCCTACACGCATTTCGCCAGGACCAGCGAAGCCGACCTGCAGGCGCTCTACGCCTATCTGATGGCGCAGCCGCCGGTGCGCGCGGCCACGCCGAAGAACACACTCGCCTTCCCGTTCAGCATTCGTCCGCTGCTGGCGGGATGGAACGCCCTCTTCCATCGGGCCGAGCCATTCAAGCCCGATCCGACAAAATCCGAGGCCTGGAATCGCGGCGCCTATCTCGTCGAAGCGCTCGGCCATTGCGGCGCCTGCCATTCGCCGCGCAATGCGCTCGGCGCGGAGAAGGCCAGCGCCTATCTCGCGGGCGGTGTGGCCGAAGGCTGGGAAGCGCCGCCGCTGACATCGCTCTCGCACGCGCCGATCCCCTGGAGCGAGGACGAACTCTACGCCTATTTGCGGACCGGCGAATCCCGGCTGCATGGCGTCGCCGCCGGCCCGATGGCGCCGATCGTGACGGATCTCGCAGCTCTGCCCGATCAGGACATCCGCGCCATGGCAACCTATCTCGCATCCTTCGGCGAGACGGTCCCCGACGCGGATACTCAGAACGCGCGCGCAAGCAAGCTTGAACGCGAGACCCGCGGCACGCTGGCCTCCTCCGCCGGCGCACGGCTTTACCAGGGTGCCTGCGCGGTCTGCCACGCGGTCGGTGGATTGCCGCTGTTCGGCAGCCGGCCGTCGCTTTCGCTGAACAGCAATCTGCACAGCGCGAGGCCCGACAATCTGATCCAGGTGATCCTGCACGGCATCGCGAAACCCGCATTCAGTGATCTCGGCTATATGCCGGCGTTCAAGGACAGCCTGAGCGATGCGCAGGTGGCCGAGCTCGTCTCCTACCTGCGGCGGCAATTCGCTCCCGACAAGCCGGAATGGCTGGATCTGGCCGATGCGGTCGGCCGTATCAGGGCCTCGCATTGACGAATAAGTGACTTTTCAAGCCTGTATCTGGCATACAAGTTGCTCGTCAGCAGGCCATGATATCAGCCCCTGCCCAACTCAGCGTCCGCAACGTCCGCAAATCCTTCCACGGCAAGGCCGGGGATGTGCACGTGCTGGACGATCTTACCTTCGACATCAACTCCCGCGACTTTGTCAGCATCATCGGCCCGAGCGGCTGCGGCAAGACCACGATCTTCAACATCATCGCCGGCCTGATCGAGCCGGATGCCGGCTCGATGCACTATCTCGGCCAGGAGATCGACAGCCTCCGGGGCCGCGTCGGCTACATGATGCAGAAGGATCTGCTGTTTCCCTGGCGCACGGTGCTCGGCAATGTGCTGCTCGGCCTCGAGACCCGCGGCGTCGACCGCGCCGAGGCTGAAGGCAAGGCCCGCGAATATCTGAGGGCGTTCGGGCTCGGCGGCTTCGAGAATGCCTATCCGAAAATGCTCTCCGGCGGCATGCGGCAGCGCGTGGCGCTGATCCGCACGCTGATCATGGACCCCGACATATTGCTGCTGGACGAGCCGTTCTCCGCGCTCGACTACCAGACGAGGCTTTATCTCGAGGGCGTGCTGAAGGAGGCGGTCGAGACCTACCACAAGACCGTGATCCTGGTGACGCATGACATCGATGAAGCGGTGGCGCTGTCGAAGCGCGTCGTGGTGCTGAGCGGCCGGCCGGCGCGGGTCAAGGTCGTGCACGATATCGACATTGCCGCCCACTCCCCGATCGCGGCCCGCAGCGACAGCCGGTTCTCCGGCTATTTCCACGCGCTCTGCGCCGAGCTCGACATTCAGACCGAGAAGACCACGTGACCCTGACCTTGCCCGGAACCAGCCCGCTCAAGCGTCGCGCGCGCGCGCCAAGACGCATGACTTTCGACACCGCGATCGGCCGCGCCGTGCTGCAGGCGCTCGCCGTGATCGGCTTTTTCGCAGCATGGGAAATCGGCGTGCGGCTCGGATGGATCTCGGCGTTCCTGGTCGGCTCGCCGTTCGGCATCTTCAGCATCGGATGGAAGATGATCCTGAGCGGCGACCTCGTCTCCGACACCTGGTTCACGCTGTTCGAGGCCATCCTCGGCTTTGTCATCGGCACCATCGCCGGATCGCTGCTGGGACTTGCGCTCTGGTACTCGGTGTTCGTGGCGCGGCTGGTCGAACCCTTCATCGTCGCCATCAACAGCGTGCCGAAGATCGCGCTCGCTCCGATCGTCGTACTCTGGTTCGGCACCGGCTTGATCTCGAAGGTCGCGCTGTCGGTGTCGCTGACCGCGATCGTTGCGCTGATCGCCGCCTATCAGGCGGCAAAGGACGCCGATATCGATCTGCAGTCGCTCCTGATCTCGATGGGCGCCAACAAGCACCAGGTCTTCTTCAAGGCCGTGGTGCCCTCGACACTTCCGGCTGTCATCGCGACCTTCCGCATCAATATCGGCTTTGGCCTGGTCGGCGCGGTGGTCGGCGAGTTCATCTCCTCGCAGCGCGGGCTCGGCCATCTCATCTACACCGCGTCCAGCCTCTACGACCTCAACACGGTCTGGGTCGGGCTGTTCACGCTGATGATCACGGGCTTTGTCCTCTATTACGTCATCGACCTGATCGAGCGGACCAGCCTGCCCTGGAAGCAGGCGAGCACGACCCACCAGGTTCAAGTCTGAGCATATCTCTATCGAACAGGCGGAGCGTTCCATGTCGTTGTTGAATCGTATTGCGGGTGCGGCACTTGCCTCGGTGCTGCTTGTGACGCCGGCCTTGGCGAACAAGAAGGTGACGCTGTCGCAGGCGTTCCAGTCGATGCTCTATCTGCCGCTCTATGTTGCGATCGATGAAGGCTTCTTCACCCAGCAGGGCCTCGACCTCACCAAGGAGACCGCGGGCGCCCCGACGGTCGCGCTATCGGCGGTGATCTCGGGCAGCGCGCAATTCTCGATCCACGGTCCCGAATGGACCGCGATCGCGGCTTCCAAGGGCGCGCCGGTCGGCATCGTCGCCAATGTCGTCAACGGCGCCGCGGTGTGGATCGCGACCTCGCCCGATTTCAAGTTCAACAGCGTGAAGGACCTGAAAGGCCAGAAGATCGTCACCGGCCTGATGCCGACCACCTCGACCTCGCTGTTCATGAAGCTCCTGAAGGAGAACGGCATGGATGCCAAGTCGGACGTCGACATGATCCAGGTCGCAATCGGCAGCGAGCCGGGTCCCTTCCTTGCCAAGCAGGCCGATGTCGCCGTGATGTATGAGCCCGGGCTCGACCAGGCTGTGGCCAAGGGCATGAAGGTCGTGTTCGGATTTCCGAAATCCTATGGCGCCTACGCCTTCTCGGCCGTCACCGCCCGCAACGACGTCGATCCGGATCTGGCGCAGCGGGTCGTCAACGGCATGGAAATGGCGATGCGGTTCATGGCCAAGAACGAGGACAAGACGGTCGAGATCGCCAAGAAGGAATTCCCGACCCTTGACCCTGCCGTGGTGGAGGCAGCCGTGAAGCGGATGCTCGCCGACGGCGTCTATCCGACGAGCGTGGACATCACCCCGGAGGCGCTGAAAGTGGCCATGGATACCCAGGTTGCACTCGGCAATCTGGCCGCCCAGCCCGATTACAAGAGCTTTGTGGTGAAGAAATACATCGACCAGGCCCTGACCTTGAAATAGGCCCGGAACGCGTTTCGGTCGCCCGCGTTTGCGCCGGGCCACCGCAAAAACGAAATTTTCAGGGGGCTGGGCCGGCAAAATAGCAAAGCCCGCCGCCCGCCCCCTACTGGTTCGGACCGTGCCGACACGATAAGTTGGCGGCATGACGACGGCATTTACCGATATTGCGACCCGGACCTACAACCACGGCTGGCGGCTCGACCCCATCGTGCGCAGCCTGTTGGACACCGATTTCTACAAGCTGCTCATGCAGCAGATGATCCGTGAGTTCTATCCGGACACCGACACCACCTTCTCGGTGATCAACCGCTCGACCCATGTGCGGCTGGCCGAGGTGATCGACGAGGGCGAGTTGCGGGCCCAGCTCGACCATGCCCGCACCATCCGTTTTGCCAAGAAGGAGCTGATCTGGCTCGCCGGCAACACCTTCTACGGCAAGACCCAGATGTTCTCGCCCGATTTCATCAACTGGCTCTCAACCTTCCAGCTGCCCGAATATGAGCTGCGCAAGGTCGAGGGGCAGTACGAGCTGCATTTCCACGGCAAATGGACCCACACCACCATGTGGGAGATCCCGGCGCTCGCGATCATGAACGAGTTGCGCTCGCGCGCGGCGATGAAAGGGCTCGGCCGCTTTGCGCTCGATGTGCTCTACGCGCGCGCCAAGGCAAAACTATGGGCCAAGGTGGAGCGGCTGAAGAAGCTCGACAATCTCAGGCTGTCCGACTTCGGCACGAGGCGGCGCCATGGCTTTCTCTGGCAGCGCTGGTGCGTCGAGGCGGTCAAGGAAGGCCTGGGGTCGTCCTTCACCGGCACCTCCAACGTGCTGCTCGCGATGGACAACGACCTCGAGGCGATCGGCACCAATGCGCACGAACTGCCGATGGTCGCGGCCGCCCTCGCCGACGACGACACCGCGCTGCGCTGGGCGCCCTACCGCATCCTCGATCAGTGGCGGCACACCTATGGCGGCAATCTCCTGATCGCGCTGCCGGATGCGTTCGGCACCCGCGCTTTCCTGCGCGACGCACCCGACTGGGTCGCCGACTGGACCGGCTTTCGCCCCGACAGCGCCCCGCCGATCCAGGCCGGCGAGGAGATCATCCAATGGTGGAAGGAGAAGGGCCGCGACCCCAGGGAGAAACTGCTAGTGTTCTCCGACGCCATGGATGTCGATTCGATCGAGGAGACCTCTCACCATTTCGGCGGCCGCGTCCGCTTGAGCTTCGGCTGGGGCACCAACCTCACCAATGATTTCACGGGCTGCGCGCCGGATCCATCGGTGCATCTCGACCCGATCTCGATCGTCTGCAAGGTGTCCTCGGTCGACGGCCGGCCGGCCGTTAAGCTGTCGGACAATCCGGAAAAAGCGACCGGCATTCCATCCGAGGTCGATCGCTATTTGCGCGTGTTCGGCAGCGCCGGCCGCGTGCGCACGCCGGTGCATGTCTGATCAGGCGCTGGCCGATGGCCAGCGATGAAAGACGAGTTCGCCTTCACAGGCGTGAGCGAAGGCGAGCAGCGGCCAATCGCGGTTTTGTGTCGCGACGACCTGCAAGCCCACCGGCAACGCGTCGCCGTCGACGGCACAAGGCAGTGAGATCGCGGGCAGGCCGAGCGCATTGGCGATGGGCGTGAACACCGCGTGGCCGCGCGGACCGACCGGCTTGCCGTCGATCAAGGGCGGATGTGTCTCCTTGGCGGGCCATGGCATGGCCGCAGTCGCCGGCGTCATCAGGAAGTCGAAGCGATCGAACAGGCCGTCGAAGGCACGCCGCATCGCGGCAATCGCATCGAGCGCGTCGAGATAATCCTGCGCTTTCAGCACGCCCCCGTTGACCGCCATCGCGGCAATCGCAGGCGAAACCTTTGCGTCCCAGTCGGGATGCTGCGCCGCGAGCCAGGCGACACCGGTCTGGCTGATGACCGGCCAGACCTGCGCAATCGGCTCGGCCAAATCGAACTGCGGGAGCGTCTCGATGGAAAGTCCGAGTGCACGCGACCGCGCAATGGTTCGATCGATCGTCTTGCGAACGAAGGGGTCGACGGGCGCCGTGCCGAAGCTCGGCGCATAGGCAATGCGGGGCGTTGTCGCCAGCGGGTCCTGCCGCAAGCGGGACCAGGCGGGTCCCGCAATCACCTCCATGCAGGCGATGATGTCGTTCATGCTGCGGGCGATCGGGCCGATCACCTCGAAATCATGCAGGATGGCCGGAAAACCCTTGCCGCGTTTCACCGTATCCCGCGACGGCCTGAAGCCGATCAGCCCGGTATGCGCCGCCGGCCGCCGGATCGAGCCGCCGCCATCGGTGCCCAGCGCAAGCGCGCCCATGCCCGAGGCGACCGCGGCCACCGCGCCGCCGCTGGAGCCGCCGGGTGTCAGTGCGGGATTCCAGGGATTTCCAGTCGTACCGAACAGCGCATTGTCGGTGAAGCCATGCAGGGTGAACTCAGGAACATTGGTCTTGCCGAGGATGACGGCACCGGCCTCGCGCAGGCGCTGCACCGGCAGTTCATCGTCATCCGGCACATAATCCGCATAGAGCCGGCTGCCCCAGGTAGCACGCAGGCCCGCGACCAGAATGTTATCCTTGATCGTGACGGGCACGCCATCGAGCAGCCCGCGCGCGCGGCCCTGCCTCCATCGCTCCGCGCTCGCCTCGGCCGAGCCGATGGCGCCGGCCTGGTCCAGCGTCACGATGGCATTGAAGCGTGGATTGACCTTGCGAATGTGCTCCAGCGTGGCGTCGATCACGTCGCGTGGTGACAGTCCCTCGCGATAGGCGGCGGCAAGCTCCGTCGCCGTGAGCGACCAGAGCGGGCGATCGATGCCGCGCATGCGTTCAACCGAGCCTCGGATAGGTCGCCTTGTCGAAGAAGCTCGCGCCGGCGACATATTTGCGGCCCGGCGACATGTCGGGCTTCTCCTCGCCCTCGCCGCCGCTTTCGAAAGTCAGCTCGAGCTGGACGCCGGAGGGATCATAGACGAACAACTGCCAGAGCGAGGTGCCGGGCACGATGAACTCGCGCCAGTCGAGGCCGGCTTGCTTGAAGCGCGCGACGTAGGAGCGATAGCCGGAGCAGGCGAGCGAGACATGATCGATCGCAGCGGTGCCTGCCGGTGACTTGCCTTCGGGGCCGAGCGCCGGCCCGCCCGCATAGACATGAATGATGGCGAGCCCGCCCGGCTGGGTGCAGCCGAGCCATGCGCCGGGATAGCCGAAATCGGGGCGAGGAAATTCGCGCAGTCCGATGATCTCGGTCCAGAACTTTCGCGTCGCCGCCAGGTTGTCGGTCTTGATCGCGATGTGGTAGAGCCCGTGTACGGTCGCGAGCGGCAGCGTGGTCATGGCCTGATCTCCTCTTGTTGCTTGCCCAACAGCGGCCCGATATCCCGATAGAGCCGGGACAGCTTCTCCCGGAATGGCGCCTCGGTCTTGTGCCTGGTTCCCTTCACCGGATCGGCGCCGGCGAGCATCGTATCGGTCGCGGCGAGCGACAACTCCATGACAAAGCGCATGCGGTCGGCGCGCAGCGCTTCGATCTCCCGCAGCCAGCGCGCGACATCGCGCTCGCCATCATTGTAGCGGCGCGTGATCAATGCCGCCGCATTGGCGGCATCCTCGATCGCCTGGGTCGCACCCTGGCCGAGCGTCGGCACCATGCCATGGGCGGCGTCGCCGAGATAGAGCACGTTGCAGTCGGCGGCGCGGTAGAGCACGTCGTGCTCCTGCATTCGCGCCCAATGCGTATCCCCCACATTGGCGCAGACGGTATCGATCATCCACTGTGCCTGCGCGCTCGGCGCGCTGCCTGACGGCGTGTAGGCTGCGCGCAGCGCCGCCGGCGTCTTCATTTCGGGCGGAATCTCCGCTTCCGGCAAGATCGGAAAGGCGCAGGCGATATAGATGTGACCGGGCGGCACACGGAACGCCAGCAGGCGATTGGGGCCATTGAACCATTGCTCGTAGTCGTCGATCAGGCCGTTCGATGTGTCCGGCACCAGCACCCGGGAGATCGCGACGCCGACCTGCCGCACCGGCACATCGCCGGAGATGGCGCGGCGCACGCTTGAATAGCGTCCATCGCCGGCGATCAACAGATCGATGCCATCGAGCCGGAAATGCTTTCCATCCTGCGTCCATGCCACCGAGGTCTTGCGCGGATCGGCCGCGTCGCGACCGAGCGCGGTGATCTCACAGCCGTAAGCCACGCTGGCACCTGCCGCCTCGCGCAGCACGCGGTAGAGCTCCGACCAGCGAATGCGCCAGCCCGGCCCTTCGGCGACGGCCGACAGCGGCAGATCGAACAGCACCGTGCCGTCGGTCAGGGAAATGCGCCAGCTCTTCCAGGTGAAGCTCGCCTGCGTGATCGCATCCGTCAGCTCCGGGTCGACCGCCCTCAGGGCCTTTACCGCGTTCGGCCCGACATTCAAGCCGGTGCCGGCTTCCGAATGATCGTCCCGGGTGACGCGCTCCAGACATGTCACATCGACGCCGTCGAGCAGTGAAAGCCGCCTCGCCATCACGCAGCCGGCGACGCCCGCGCCAATGATCACGATCCGCATCACGAAGCACTCCCCCGTTGCGCGGCGATGATCGCGATCAAGCCGCCGCCATCCGGCCCCTGATGCTCAGCGCCGCCCGATACGAAGATGCGGCCATCGCCGACCACGCCTGCCACGAGCCCCGCGACGGCGCCGCGGATGTGACGCTGCGCGTTGATGTCGGTGTCGTCGAGCATGGTGTGGCGATGTCCCCGCACCCTGCCGCGGCGGTCCGGCTCGCACTTCACCAGCACACAGGCAATCCGGGCGAGATCCGCGATCGAGACTTGCGGCGTCGCAGCGATGCCGAGATCGGCAAGCGCGTCGACGATCCCGCCGATATCGAGCGCATCGCTCATCGGCCGGTGGGCGATCCTCAATTCGCCTGCCCAGCTCGGGCTGTTGCCGAGCACGACCACTTCGTTGCTCTCGACCTCGACGCCGGACGAGATGCTGGCGCGTGGCGACTGAATCGAGAAATCGGACAGCAGCGAGGCGTCGGTGAAATCGCCGGGTGCGATCTCGCCAAGCCCCAGCGCGACGCCGAAAGCGCCCGCGGCACGAGCAAAGGCCATGGACTTGTTCGGATCGCCGGTCAGGGGCGGCTTGCCCGCGGCAATGGCCGCCGCTGCCCGCGCCACCGTCACGCACGGGCATTTCACCTGCACGAAATGCACGTCGTCGAGGTTTTCGATTGCTGCATTGGCGATCGCCTGACGAACGGCGGCCGCGACGCTCTCGACGTGGGCGCGCCGGCCCACATCCTCGGCCGCGACCGGCGCGCTGAACGCCGTACCGATCGCAAGCGCCGACGGATGTTTCGGCGCAGACCGATCGGCCTCGCTGATGCAGAACACGCTGTAATGCGGGCTCATCACGCCCTCGGTGCCGCCGGAGAGCACGCAGGGAATTTCGCGCAGCAGCTGCGCCGCCGGCCTGTTCAGATGCCGTGACAACAAGCCCATCAGGGTCTGGGTGAAATAGCCGCGGGTGAAATCGTTGACGCCGCCATTGCCTTCGGTCTTGCCGATGATGGCGGTGACGTCGGCCGCGCGAACCTGCCCGCTCGTGATCAGGCGATCGAGCTCGGAGAGGTCGCCGGGATGCGCCATCGAGAGCCTGAAGACCTGCGCCTGCTTCATGTCTCGCCACCCTCTCGGTGACCGTCCTGGATCAGCTCGAACACCCGGCTCGGGCTCAAGGGCACCTCCAACAGCTCGATCTTTCGTTGCTTCAGCTGAAGCGCATTCTCGATCGCCTGCGCGAACAGGGGCCCGACCGGGATCGCACCGGCCTCGCCGGCGCCCTTGATGCCGAGCGGATTGAGCGGCGACGGCGTCACCGTATGATCGAGCTCGATGCGCGGCACTTCCAGCGCGGTCGGCAGCAGATAGTCGGCGAGCGAGGCGTTCAGCAATTGTCCCTGGTCGTCGAAGCAGAGCTTTTCATAGAAGGCATTACCGATCCCCTGCGCCACGCCGCCATGGATCTGGCCCTCCAGGATCATCGGGTTGATGACGGTGCCGCAGTCATGGACCACGACATATTTGAGGATCGTCAGCTCAAAGGTCGCGGGATCGACCTCGATGATCGCAGCATGCACGCCGTTCGCCGTCGATCCGCTTGGCGGTCCGAAATATTGCGTGGATTCCAGCCCCGGCTCGGTGCCCGGCTTGACCGCGCCGCGCATCGGATTGGCGCGCTGCGCCAGTTCGCCGAGACGGATGAATTTTTCGGGGATGCCGACGATGGAGACCTTGCCGTCGGCGAGCACCAGATCCTCTTCGGCACATTCGAAGACATCGCTGGCGAGCTTCAGCGCCTTCTTGCGCACCGCATGAGAGGCCTCATTGACCGCATTGCCGGCCACCACCGCGCCGCGGCTGGCAAACGTGCCCGCGCCCCAGTAGAAGCGGTCGGTGTCGCCGGTGACGATGTCGACATCGGTGACGTCGACGCCGAGCTGATCCGCAACGATCTGGGCAAAGCTCGTGAAGTGCCCTTGTCCTTGCGTACCGATGCCGGTTGCGACACTCACCTTGCCATTGGCCCGCACCTGCACCTTGGCACCTTCGTAAGGCCCGATGCCGGTGCCCTCGACATAGCAGGCGACCGCGATGCCGACCGCGCGACCCTGCGCGCGCAGCTTCGGTTGCTCGTCGGCCACGAACCCGGCATAACCGATCGCCTGCAGCGCCTTGTCGAGCACGGGCTCGTAATTGCCGCTGTCATATTCGAGCGGCGCGAAATCCTGGTAGATGATCTCGTTCCGATAAGGGAACGCATCCTTGGGGATGAAATTGCGGCGGCGGATTTCGGCAGGATCGATGTCGAGCTCATGCGCGGCGAGATCGAGCAGGCGCTCGATCACGAACACGCCGTGCTGGCGGCCGGCGCCACGATAGGGCGTGACGATCGGCAGATTGGTGAACACCGAGGTGAATTTGCTGTCGTAGGCCGGGATCACATAGGGCCCGAGCAGGGTGCACTGGCTGTTGATCGGCACCGTGAGCCCGTAGGGATTATATGCGCCGTTGTCGTGCAGGAAGACGTCCTTGACGCCGAGGATGCGGCCGTCCCGCGTCAAGGCGATCTCGGCGTCGTGAATCTGGCCCCGCTCATGGGTGGTCGCGACGAAATGCTCGAAACGGTCCTCGATCCATTTGACCGGGCGGTTGAGCCGCATCGCAATCCACGGCAGCGTCGCCTCTTCCGGGTAAAGCATCATGATCTTGGGACCAAAACCGCCGCCGACGAAGGGCGCGATCACACGCACCTGGCCTTCGCCGAGGCCGAGCACGCCGGCCAGCACGTTGCGCACGAACACCGGGGCCTGCGTGGTGTCCCAGACCGTCATGTGCTCAGCGCGCGCGTCCCATTGCGCCACCACGCCGCGGGTCTCGATCGGCGAGGAGATGCCATGCTCATAGCGGAAGCGACGCTTCAGCGTGAGATGCGCCTTCGCGGCGGCGCTGCGGTAATCGCCCTTGGACTGGTGGACATGCGCGGCGATGTTGGTGCCGAGATCGGCGTGAACGCAGGCCGTGCCCTTCTGGAGCGCCTGTTCGAGATCGACGACCGCAGGCAGAATGTCCAGATCGACCACGATGTCGTCGAGCGCGTCCTCGGCGATGTAGCGGCTTTCCGCAACGACGATCGCCAGCGGCTCGCCGGCGCAGCGGACCATGTCCTTCGCCAGCGGCACATGGGTGCGCAGGTTGAAGACAATTCCCGGCACCGGCGGCGGCGGCACCAGCAACGGACCGGGCTGCCAATAGGCGCCGAGGTCTTCGGCGGTATAGACCGCAATCACGCCCTCGCGCTTCAAGGCCGCGGAGGTGTCGATCTGCTTGATGCGGGCATGCGCGACCTGACTGCGCAGGAAGGCGGCATGCAGCATGCCCGGCAGCTCGACATCGTCGATGAACAGCGCCTGTCCGGTGAGGAGCTTTCTGTCCTCATTGCGTTTGACGGGGGCGCCGAAGAAGCGGGTGGTCATGGCGCCCGTCCCCGCATGGCCTTGGCCGCCGCCAGCATCGCATCCACGATATTCTGGTAGCCGGTACAGCGGCAGAGGTTGCCCGACAGGGCCTCCCGCACCTCCTCTTCCGTCGGCGACGGATTTTCCTCAAGATAAGCCGTCATGGTCATCAGGATGCCCGGCGTGCAATAGCCGCATTGCAGGCCGTGATGCTCATGCATCGCCTGCTGGACCGGATGCAGTCCGGCTTCGCTTGCGAGCCCCTCGACTGTCGCAAGCTCATGGCCATCGGCCTGGACCGCGAGCATCAGGCAGGAGCGCACCGGCGCGCCATCCAGCAGAATCGTGCAGGCGCCGCAGACGCCATGCTCACAGCCGACATGGGTGCCCGCCAGCATCAAGTCGTGACGCAGGAAGTCGCTGAGCAGCATGCGCGACTCCACCTCGCGCCGATAGGATGTGCCGTTGACGGACAATGCAATTTCGTGGCGATCAGGCGGCATGCACGATCCGTTGATGGGCGGCGCGCAGCGCGCGGGAGGTGAGGACGCCCGCGACATGGCGCTGATAGTCTGGCGTGGCGTGGACATTGCCGGGCGGCTCGATCAGGCGCCGGACGTCGGCCGCGACCGCCTCGACTGCCGTGTCGCTGAACTGCTCGCCGATCAGAGATGCCGCGGCGCCGCTGGCATCGACCGGCGTCTCGCCGACGCCGCAAAGCCCGAGCCGCACCTCGGAACAGGATCCATCCGCATCGAGCGTGACGATGGCCGCAACGCCGGCCAGTGCAAAATCACCGCGCCGCCGCGCGACTTCCATGAAACAGGCGCCGCTGCACGGCTTTTCCACGGGCAAGACGATCTCGACCAGCATTTCGTCGGGCTGAACATCGGTCGACAGCAGCCCGACAAAGAAGTCGCAGGCCTCGACCTCCCGCTCCCCGGTCGCCGACTTCAAGCGCAGCCGCGCCCCCATCGCCATCGCGACCGCCGGCAATTCGGATGCCGGATCCGCATGAGACAGATTGCCGCCGATCGTGCCGCGGTTGCGGATTTGCGGATGGGCGATGTGGGGCAGTGCGTCGGCAAACAGGGGGCATGAATTGAGGAAAGCGCCGTTGCGTTCGAGCGCGCGGTAGCGCGTCAGCGCGCCCACCCTCACCTGTCCGCCTTCCTCGCTGCAGCCGGCGAGCTCGGAAAGACCGTTGATATCGATCAGCACGGCGGGACGGGCGAGACGAAAATTCATGGCGGGAATCAGGCTCTGGCCGCCAGCCAGGAAGCGGGCGTCGTCGCCATGTTCGGCCTTTAAGGACAGCGCGTGCGCAAGGGAGGATGCTTTGACGTATTTGAAGGAAGCAGGCTTCATCCGGGCTTTGCGGTTTGAGGGGTCCGTGCCTGCATCCACTTCGCAAGCGCGAGCGCAAGGCTATCGTCGCCGCTGCATACAAGTCAAAAGCCGCTCGCCGGGATAACCGGCGCTTTTGCATGGAGATGGAGCAAATCCCTGCTTATTATTATTTCGGCGTGCTCAAACATTGAGCGCGCCACTACCAACGGCTTTTGACACACTCCCAGCATGGCAACAGCGAAGCCAAATATCTCAATTGTCAGCGAAACGAGCGCCGCTCCGTCGCCCGGACCAGCCGCATCCGGCCCCGAATCGGTCAGAGCCACTGACATGACCTCCACCGAGCGCGCGCCAAAGCGCCGGGTCGTCGATGCCCAAAATATCTCCCTGACATTCGAGACCGCCGACGGGCGGGTCGACGCCCTCTCCAACGTCAATCTGCAGGTGGCGGAAGGCGACTTCGTCTCCTTCATCGGCCCCTCCGGTTGCGGCAAGACGACCATGCTGCGGGTCATCGCGGACCTGCAGCAGCCCACCTCGGGCACGCTGCTGGTCAACGGCATGACCGCGGAGCAGGCCCGGCTCGCCCGCGCCTACGGCTATGTCTTCCAGGCGCCGGCGCTGTTTCCATGGCGGACGATCGAGAAGAACCTGAAGCTGCCGCTGGAAATCATGGGCTACACGGAATTCGAGCAGCAACAGCGGGTGCAGCGCTATCTGTCCATGGTCAACCTGACCGGCTTTGAGCGCAAATTCCCCTGGCAGCTGTCCGGCGGCATGCAGCAGCGTGTCTCGATCGCGCGGGCGCTGTCCTTCGACCCGGCGCTGCTCTTGATGGACGAGCCGTTCGGCGCACTCGACGAGATCGTGCGCGACCATCTCAACGAGCAGCTGCTGCATTTGTGGAAATCCACCGGGAAGACCGTGCTCTTCGTCACCCATTCCATTCCCGAGGCCGTCTTCCTTTCCACCAAGATCGTGGTGATGTCGCCGCGGCCGGGCCGCATCATCGACATCATCGACTGCGACTTCCCCGTCGATCGCTCGCTCGAAATCCGCGAGACGCCGGAATTCATGAGAGTTGCGCAGCGCGTCCGCAACGGTTTGCGCGCAGGACATTCCTATGACGAGTAGCGCGCTCGCTCTGCCCGCGCGCTCGTCCCGAGGCTGGACGCAGCACCCGCTTGTCGCCCGCTATGCGCCCGTCGTGACCATGGTCGCAGCGCTGATCGCGATCTGGTACGTGGCGGCGGTGGCGATGAACTGGTCGCTGGTGCGCGACGGTTTCGAACGCGAGGAAACGCCGTACACGACGATGGATATACTGTCCGGCACCATGGACGCCGAGCGTCCGCTGCTGCCGGCACCGCACCAGGTCGTCAACGCCTTTCTCGACGGCGTCTTCGGCTACGCGCCGCTGGCGCCGCGCAGCCTCGTCTATCACGCGCTGGTGACATTGTCGGCGACGCTGCTCGGCTTCGTGCTGGGCGCGCTGTTCGGCATCGCGCTGGCGCTGATGATCGTGCACAGCCGCGTGCTGGAGCGGAGCCTGCTGCCCTGGATCATCTGCTCGCAGATGGTGCCGGTGCTGGCGCTGGCGCCCATCTTCATCGTGGTGCTGGGCGCGCTCGGCCTGCACGGGCTGTTGCCGAAATCGATCATCTCGGCCTATCTCTGCTTTTTCCCCATCGCGATCGGCATGGTGAAAGGTCTCACCTCGCCCGATCCGCTGCAGCTTGAATTGATGCGGACCTGGTCGGCGACGCCACGACAGGTGCTGTGGAAACTGCGCTGGCCGGCCTCGGTCCCCTATCTGTTTGCGAGCCTGAAGGTCGCGGTCACGATCTCGCTGGTCGGCGCCATCGTCGCGGAATTGCCGACCGGCGCCGAAGCCGGCATCGGCGCCCGGCTGCTGTCGGGCTCCTATTACGGCCAGACCATCCAGTTGTGGGCGGCGCTGGTCGCGGCCGCCGTGCTGGCTTCCGGCCTGATCGGCATCGTCGGCCTGGTCGAGCAAGGCGTCGCGCGACGGATGGGGGCGCATTGATGGATCCCCGCAAGCTTCGTCTTGGCTTGCTGCTGGCGACCGGCGCCATCGTGCTCGCTTTTGTCTTCGCGCTGGCGCCGCAATCGGCGCCGCTGCTGGCGCACCCCCTACCTGCCGGTCTCTGCGCCGGCGCCGCGCTGCTGCTTCTGCTGGCGGCCTGGCTGGCCGGTCTCCGTGCCATCCTCCCTAGCCTGCTTGCATCGCTTGCCTGCGGCACCGCTTCGTTGGTGCTGCTGCGCGATCCGGCCGTCGCAGGTGACGCCGGCGGCGGGTTCTGGGCGATCGTCATCGCCTGCTGGCTGTCGGCGGCGCTGTGCGTGATCAATCTCGCGACCATCAGAAAGCTCGGGCGGGAGCGTCAGCGCGTGGTCAATATCGCAATCCCGCTCTTGTTCGGCGCCACCGTGTTCTATCTCTGGGAGGTCGGCGTACGCGGCTTCGGCGTGCCACCGGTGCTGCTGCCCTCGCCGAGCGCGGCAGCTGCCCGGTTTGCCGCGTCGCTGCCGATCCTCGCCGGCGATTTCGTCCAGACCTTCATCCGCGGCGTCCTGATCGGCTATGTCATCGGCTGCGGCGCGGGGCTGCTGGTTGCGATGCTGGCGCAGCGCTTCGACTTCCTCGGCCGCGGCCTGTTGCCGCTCGGCAATTTCTTCTCCGCACTGCCGCTGGTCGGCATCGCCCCCATCATGGTGATGTGGTTCGGCTTCGACTGGCCGTCCAAGGCCGCCGTGGTCGTGCTGATCACCTTCTTCCCGATGCTGGTCAATGCGATCGCGGGCCTCTCGGCGGCCGGCCATATCGAGCGCGACCTGATGCGCTCCTATGCGGCCAGCCACACCCAGAGCCTCACCAAGCTGTACCTCCCGGCGGCCCTGCCCTTCATCTTCAATGCGCTGAAGATCAACGCCACCCTGGCCCTGATTGGCGCAATCGTTGCAGAGTTTTTCGGCACCCCGACGCAGGGCATCGGATTCCGCATCTCCACCGAGGCCGGCCGCATGGCGATCGACATGGTCTGGGCGGAGATTGCGCTGGCAGCGCTTGCCGGCATGGCCTTCTACGGTTTTGTCACGCTGGCCGAACGCGCGACAACTTTCTGGCACCCGTCCTATCGGACCTAGGTCGGCAAGGTCCTTTCAATTTGGAGTTATCCATGAAGCACAGTTTGGTCTTGGTCACGGGCTTGGCGCTTGGCTTGTCGCTGTCGAGCGCGCAAGCCGCCGACTCCGTCACCATTCAGCTCAAATGGGTGGCGCAGGCGCAGTTCGCCGGCTACTTCGTCGCCAAGGAGAAGGGCTTCTACAAGGACGCGGGCCTCGACGTCACCATCAAGCCAGGTGGCCCCGATGTCGCGCCGCCCCAGGTGCTCGCCGGCGGCGGCGCCGACGTCACCGTGGACTGGATGCCGTCGGCGCTCGCCTCGCGCGAGAAGGGCGTGCCGCTGGTCAACATCTCCCAGACCTTCAAGAAGAGCGGCCTGGAGCTCACTTGCCGCGCCGACACCGGCATCAAGAAGCCGACCGACCTCAAGGGCAAGACCGTCGGCGTCTGGTATGGCGGCAACGAATATCCGTTCCTGTCCTGGATGTCGAAGCTCGGCTTCAAGACCGACGGCTCGGCAGGCGGCGTCAAGGTGATCAAGCAGGGCTTCAACGTCGATCCGATCCTGCAGAAGCAGGCCGATTGCGTCTCCACCATGACTTACAACGAATACTGGCAGGTGATCGACGGCGGCTACAAGCCGAGCCAGCTCGTCGTCTTCAAATATGAGGACGAGGGCGTCGCCACGCTGGAAGACGGGCTCTATGTCCTGGAGAAGAACCTGAAGGATCCGGCCTTCGTCGCCAAGATGGCGAAATTCGTCAAGGCATCGATGAAGGGCTGGGACTACGCCAAGACGCATCCCGATGAAGCCGTGAAGATCATTCTCGCCGCCGACACCACCGGCGCCAAGACCGAGAAGGACCAGAAGCGGATGATGGGCGAGGTCGCCAAGCTCCTGGGTGACGCCGATGGCAAGCTCGACGTCAAGGATTACGACCGCACGGTCGCGACCCTGATGGCAGGCGGCTCGGATCCCGTCATCACCAAGAAGCCGGAAGGCGCCTACAGCTTCGCGGTCTACGAGGCGATGAAGAAGTAAGGCGCGTCTCGACAACACGAAGAACGGGATTTTGGTCCCGTTCTTCCCTCCGCATTCTCCAGGCATTTTCCCGTCAGCCGGGTCCGCAACCCAGGCGTGCATCGTCTCCGAAATACTGTAACAGACCCCCTTTATTTTCCGCTCCCGACCGTCCAAATTCCGACTTGGACTTGACCGACGCTTCGCGACGACAGGCTGCCGGCAAAGTCCAGCGCCACGCCAAGAAGAACAAGGTTGGCCAAGCCGGGTTGGCAAAGGCTGGGAGGCCGGACATGAATCTCGAAAGCCCGATCGCGCAGAGCGCCGCGCAGGACCTTCTCGATATCGTTCCAAACCAGGCCGTGCTTGGCGCCGAGGTGCGGGGCATCGACCTGAAATCCCTCGACGACGCGCAGTTTGCCGCCTTCAAGCGCGCCTGGCACCAGCATGAGGTGCTGCTGGTTCGCGGCCAGACGCTCAGCGACCAGGATCTCGTCGCCTTCAGCCGGCGCTTCGGCGATCTCGACTGGGCACCGGTGCAGGAAACCGGCCGCCGCTTCGTCGAAGGCATCCCCGAAATCTACATCGTGTCCAATGTGAAGCTGAACGGCGAGCCGATCGGGAGCCTCGGTTCCGGCGAAGCCGTATGGCACACCGACATGTCCTATCTCGACGTGCCGCCGATGGCGAGCATGCTCTATGCGCTCGAAGTGCCGCCGGTCGGCGGCAACACCTCGTTCTGCAGCATGTATGCTGTCTACGACGCGCTGCCGGCCGAGCTGAAACAGCGGGTCGCCACGCTGAAGATCAAGCATGACGGCACCTACAACAGTGGCGGCTATCTGCGCCAGGGCGTGACGGCGACCGACGATCCCCGGACATCGCCCGGCGCCGTGCACCCCCTGGTCTGCACCCATCCCGACACCGGGCGGCAGATGCTCTATCTCGGCCGGCGCCGCAACGCCTATCTGCTCGGGCTCGAGCTGTCCGACTCGGAGGCCCTGCTCGACCAGCTCTGGCAATATGTCGAGCGTCCCGAGTTTTCCTGGGAACACGTCTGGCAGGTCGGCGACCTCGTGATGTGGGACAACCGCTGCACCATGCATCGGCGCGATCCCTTCGACGACAGCGCGCGGCGCATCATGCATCGCACCCAGATCAAGGGCAGCGCGAGGCCGGTGTAATGCGCAAATTCGGAGCGTCCAACTGGATCCTGCTCCTGTTGTGCCTGATGTACATGATCCTGTATGTCGACAGGGTCAACATCTCCACCGCCGCGCCTTTCATCAAGGCCAATCTCGGCCTGAGCAACACCGAGCTCGGGCTTGCCTTCTCGGCCTTCGCCTATCCTTACGCGCTGTTCCAGCTGATCGGCGGCTATATCGGCGACAAATTCGGGGCGCGGCGGACGCTGTGCATCAGCGGCCTGATCGTCTGCGTGGCCACCGCGGCGACCGGCCTGGTCAACGGCCTGCTCAGCCTGGTCATCGCCCGCGTCGCGCTCGGCATCGGCGAGGGGGCGACCTTTCCGACAGCGACCCGCGCGATGTCGACATGGACGCCGGAGCGGAACTGGGCCTTCGCCCAGGGCATCACTCATTCCTTCGCACGGATCGGCAATGCCGTGACGCCGCCGCTGATTGCGCTGCTGGTTCAGTTCGTGTCCTGGCGCGGATCGTTTGTCGTGCTGGCGTTCGCGAGCTTCGCCTGGGTGTTGGTGTGGACCTTTACCGTCCGCGACGTGCCGACCAGCCCGCCGCTGAGCGCGGGAGAATTGGCCGCTCTTCCCAACCGCGGCCGAACGAGAGCCAGGGAGCCCGTGCCCTGGCTCAAGCTGTTTCAGCGCATGCTGCCGGTGACCGCGGTCGATTTCTGCTACGGCTGGACCTTGTGGCTGTTCGTCAGCTGGATCCCGTCGTTCTTCTACCAGAACTACCACCAGGACCTGCAGAAGACCGCGTTCTATTCCGCCGCCGTCTTTCTCGGCGGCGTGATCGGCGACACGCTTGGCGGCGTGATGAGCGACCGCATTCTGAGGCGGACCGGCGACCGGGTCGCGGCACGGCGCAACATCATCGTGGTCGGGATGCTCGGCGGCTTTGTGTTCCTGCTGCCGGTGATGCTGGTGCACGACATCAACGTGGCGGCGCTGTCGCTGGCGGCCGCGTTCTTCTTCGTGGAGCTCGTGGTTGGGCCGATCTGGGCCGTGCCGATGGACATTGCCCCGAAATTCTCGGGCTCAGCCAGCGGCATGATGAATTTCGGCTTCGGCATCGCCGGCATCATATCGCCTTTTGTCTTCGGCTATCTGGTCGATCGCACCGGTCGCTGGACGTTGCCGTTTGCCGGCTCGGTCGGCTTGTTGCTGCTCGGCGCGGCGCTCGCCTTCCGCATGCATCCCGACAAGCCGTTCGAGCCGGCTGCGGCCGCGGCGCCGGTGCCGGCCTGAGGCGCCTCAGGCGACCGCGCGCGGTGCCGCCTCCGCGGTGCCGTCGAGCAGCCCGACCAGCCGGCCGCGGATGATGCGCTCGGCATCCAGCATGATGCGGTCGATCAGCTCCTTCACCGTCGGGATATCGTGGATCAGTCCTGCGACCATGCCGCAGCTCCAGGCTCCGGCATCCATGTCGCCGTCGATCATCACCTTGGGATAGACGCCCGCGACCTGATCGTGGATGTCCTCGATCTTCAGGCTCCTGCCGCGCTCCCGCTCGATCTCGAGCAGGCGATCGACGGCATCGTTCTTCAGCACGCGCTCTGTGTTGCGCAGCGCACGCATGATCAGTCGGGTGTCGAGCTCGGTCGCCCTGACCAGCGCCTGCTTGACCCTGTCATGCACCGGCGCTTCCTTGGTCGCAATGAAGCGCGTGCCCATGTTCATGCCGGATGCACCAAGCGCAAGCGAAGCGACGAGGCTTCGCGCATCCGCCATGCCGCCTGACGCTACGAACGGAATTTTCAATTCGTCCGCCGCGCGCGGCAACAGGATCATGTTGGGGACGTCGTCCTCCCCGGGATGGCCGCCGCACTCAAAGCCGTCGACGCTGACGGCATCGCAGCCGATCGCCTGCGCCTTGAGAGAGTGGCGCACCGAGGTGCATTTGTGAATCACCTTGATGCCGGCGGCCTTCAGCGCCGGCATGTATTGCTCCGGACTGCGGCCGGCGGTTTCCACGATCCTGATCCCGCCTTCCCGGATCGCTGCGATATATTCCGGATAGGGCGGCGCCGTGAAGGCCGGCAGGAAGGTCAGGTTCACGCCGAACGGCCTGTCGGTCATGTCGCGGCAGCGCGCGATCTCCTTTGCGAGCAGCTCCGGGGTCTTCTGCGTCAATCCGGTGATGATGCCGAGACCGCCGGCATTGGACACAGCCGAGGCAAGCTCGGCGAAGCCGACATAATGCATCCCGCCCTGGATGATGGGATGCGCGATGCCGAACATTTCGGTGATGGCGGTTTTCAATGATCCCTCCCGGACAATCGATGCCAGCGCACTGCAGGCCGCGCCGCCATCTAGCCGCGTCAGCGCGACGCTTTCTTGCGCCAATCAGCTAGCCGCGCGTCCCCCCGCGCTGCTCGACGATGGATTCCTCGACATCCCGAAGCTGGTCCTTGCCGAAGAACATCTCGTTACCGACGAAGAAGGTCGGTGAGCCGAACGCGCCGCGGTTGACGGCATCGGTGGTCAGCTCCAGAAGCCGCTTCTTCACTTCGTCCGCCTGAGCGCGGGCCATCAGGCGGTCGGCGTCGAGACCACTTGCCTGGAACGCCGCGCGGACCACCTCCGGATCGTCCATCTTCTTCGGTTCCTCCCACATGTGATGGAAACCGGCACGGACATAGGGCTCGAACACGCCCTCGAATTGCGCCGCGACCGCGCCGCGCATCAGCATCAGGGTGTTGACGGGGAAGAACGGGTTCTGTCTGAACGTCGTGACGTTGTGCCGGCGGATGAAACGGCCCATCTCGAGCATCATGAACTCGCGCTTGTTCTTGATGCCGCGCAGCGACTCCGCAGGAGACACGTTGCCGGTGGCTTTGAAGATACCGCCGAGCAGCACCGGCACATAGTCGAACGTCACGCCGGTGCGGCGTTCGATCTCCGGGATCACGAGATGCGAAAGATAAGCGTTCGGGCTGCCGAAATCGAACAGGAATTCCACTTTCACGGGACTTGCCACCGGCCTCTCCTTGCGATCCATCCCAGGTCGGCGCCGGCGTTCGCGTCGCGACGTGACGCGGTTACTGGGGCCTTTCGCTTTAATTAAAGTTCTAAATTTGAACTGTCAATTTCATTCATCATCATTGCTTCCTAAAGCGACCCGACTGCGGATTTCCGCTCGAACATGCGCCAGGCGTTTGCGCGTCGACGAACCGGCAAACAATCGATGAATCCAGGTCATCCTCCGTAAACTACCCTCCTTAAGACAATATTCCCGCCTGCCCGCTAGCTTTCAGGCCCAACTCGACACGATCCTTTTTTGATTTTTCGGATTTCGGAACGGCCGATGGCTGCGCGTCCCAAGAAAAAGAATCGCCTCCGCAAGACGCGCGGAACGGCAGCCCTGCTGGCCCTGAGCCAGACAGCGCTCGACGGCATGTCCGAGGGGGTCTGCATCTATGACGAGAACAACCGCATCGTGGTGTTCAACCGTCGCTATGTCGAGCTATTCAACATGTCGCCGGATGTCATCAAGCCCGGCATCAGCTACGCTGAAGTTCTGATACACAGCGCCTCGCTCGGAAACTTCCCGCCTGAAACTCTCGACGCGCTGATCTGCCAGCGTCACGCACTCCTCGCCGCGCGCGAGCCCTTCCGCATGGAGCAGATATTGCCGAGCGGCGTGGTCATGACGCTCGATATCCGTCCGCTGCCCGAGGGCGGCTGGATCACCGTCTGCGACGACGTCACCCACCGCGCCCGGCTCGAGAAAGCGCTCCGCGTGCAGACCGAGCGCATCGAGCATGCGTTCGCGCATATGTCGCACGGGCTCACGATGTTCGACGCCAATGAGCGGCTGATCTTCTGCAATCGCCAATATCTCGATGTCTACGGACTTGATCCCGACCTCGTTAAGCCCGGCGTCACGCATCGACAGATCATCGCCCACTGGGTTGCCAGAGGTAACGCGCCGGGTACGTCCGCGCTCGATCTTTACGAACGGCGCATGCGGGAGATTCGCAGCACCGGCAGTCGCGCTGCCTTTCTCAACCGCGCCGACGGCCGTGTGATCCAGGCGGTTTCCAAGCTGCTGCCGGACGGTGGGTGGGTCAGCGCCTGCGAGGACGTCACCGAGCGTCTGCGCGCTGAAGAGGCGCTCAGGCACCAGAACCTGGTGTTCGACGCCGCGCTCGAGAACATGTCGCACGGACTCTGCGTCTACGACAAGGATATGCGGCTGCTGGTTCGCAACAACAACTATCTCAGGATCTATCGGCTCTCGCCCGATGAGGCCAAACCCGGTACCCATCTCGCCGACCTTCTCCGCGCGGTGATCCGCAACGGCACCTATCCCGAGAGTTTCGACATCGACAATCTCCTTCGGGACCTGCGCCAGCGCCTCGCGGGAATGACCGATCTCGCGGTGCAGCGGCGCATGCAGGACGGTCGGCTGCTGGCGGTGCATTACCGTCCGCTGCGCGACGGCAGCTTTGTCGCCACCTATGACGACATCACCGAACGCGAGCGGGCGCATGACGAATTGAGCGAGCAGTACCGCCGCTTCGATGCAGCGCTCAACAACATGACGCAGGGCCTCGTCATGCTGGACAGCCAGCTGCGCATCATCGTCTGCAACCAGCGTTATATTGAGATGTACCGCTTGTCCCCGGACATCGTGAAGCCGGGCGCGCCGATGAGCGATGTCATGGCGCATAGCTGCGCGATCGGCAATCATCCCCAGAGCACGGCCGAGCAGCTTTACAACGACTATGTACAGAGGCTCAGCAAAGGCTCCCACCAGCACACGCTGCATCGCCATCTCGGTGACGGTCGCATCATCAAGCTGACACATCGTCCGATGGACCAGGGCGGCTGGGTCATCACTTACGAGGATGTCACCGAGCGCCGCAAGGCCGAGGCGCGCGTCGCGCATATGGCGCAACACGATGCGCTGACCGAGCTGTCGAACCGCGTCCTGTTCCGCGACAAGATGGCCGACGGCCTCGCCGCGGTCGGAGCCCATGGCGGTGAGATGGCCGTGCTTTGCCTCGACCTCGACAATTTCAAGACGGTCAATGACCGGCTCGGCCATGCGGTTGGCGACAAATTGCTGCGCTGGGTCGCTGCGCGGCTGCGCGAATGCGCAGACCCCGGCGATACCGTGGCCCGGCTGGGCGGCGATGAATTCGCCATCCTGCAGCGCGGCCCGCAGCCGCAATCAGCGGAACGACTGGCAAGCCGCCTAGTCGAAATCATCGGCCATCCGCCGCCGATGGAAAATCACATCATCCATACCGGCGTCAGCGTCGGCATTGCGATCGCGCCCGATCACGGCCTTGACCCGGACGAATTGATGAAGTGCGCCGACCTCGCGCTCTATCAGGCCAAGGCGCGGGGGCGCGGCGTCTATGAGCTGTTTCATCCCGAGATGGAAGCGCAAGCGCGCTCGCGCCACATGCTGGAAATGGAGCTGCGGCTTGCGCTCGAGGCCGGGGAGTTTCACCTCGTCTATCAACCGCAAATACGCCTTGGCAGCAGCGAGCTGACCGGCTTCGAGGCACTGCTGCGCTGGAATAGCGCCACGCGTGGCCTGATTTCTCCTGCGGATTTCATCCCGATCGCGGAGGAGACGGGTTTGATCGTGCCGATCGGCGAATGGGTGCTGCGATCGGCCTGCGCGACCGCGGCCAAGTGGCCCGATCACATCAGAATCGCGGTCAACCTGTCGCCGGTGCAATTCCGCGCCCGCGGCCTCGTCGCCATGGTCACCAGCGCGCTCGCCAGCGCCGGCCTCGATCCCAGACGGCTGGAGCTCGAGGTCACCGAGACCGCACTGCTCGAGGACGACGAAACGAACGTCGCCATCCTGCACCAGCTGCGCAAGCTTGGCGTGCGCGTCAGCCTCGATGATTTCGGCGTCGGTTATTCCTCGCTCGGGTACTTGCGGAAATTCCCCTTCGACATGATCAAGATCGACCGCTCGTTCGTGGGAACGCTCGGCTTCTCCCACGAAAGCGCCGCGATCATCCGCACCATCGCCAGTCTCGGCGCCAATCTCGGGGTCGAGACCACCGCCGAAGGCGTAGAGACCGCCGAGCAGCTCGAACTGGTCCGCGAGGCCGGTTGCACCGCCGTGCAGGGCTTCTATTTCAGCAAGCCCTGCTCCGCTGCAGAGGTCGGCCGCATGATCGAGCAGATAAACCCGATCCATCGCGTGGCGTGAGCGCACCGCGATCGACCGCCGAGCAGGACGCGTAGAGCGTCAGGGAAACCTTTCGCAAAGCCGGACATGATGGGTTTCGCTTCGCTCTAACCATTCTACGAATCCTGCGAGCTCATCAGCTTCTTCAATATCCGATCAGCCTCCGTTCGCCAGTCGGCACTGCGCGCGAACTCCTTTGTCCCTCGCTGCCCGAACAGCCCGCTGTCGGCGAGATTGGCCACCCAGGCCTGCCGCTCGGCGGTGCCCTGCGCAGACCACGGCGTGAGGCCCGCTTCGCGGACGGTCTCCGCGACCTCGCGCACTTCCTCCGCGCGGCGCCTGCCATGCTCGATCACCCGCTGGAAGAAATAGGCGCCCTGCTTTTCCCAATTGATACCGGGAAACGTCTCGGCCAGCGACGCGAGCACCGCATTCTCCACGCCATACGCCCGCGCAGTGGTGAAGCTTTCGATCACCATCGCCTCCATGCCCTTGATCATGATGCTGCGGCACATCTTGACCGCAGACGCCACCCCGAGCTCCTCGCTTGCGACCTTGGCATCGAAGCCGAGCGCGCCGAGCAGCGGCGCCAGCTCGCGCGCGCCGCGTCCGCCGAGCAGCAGCGGCACCTTGATCCGGTACGGCGGCACCGAGGTCATCACCGCGCCTTCGACATAGCGCCCGCCGGCGCCATCGATCAGCGCCGCCGCCCGCTGCTTTGCGCCTGGCGACGCCGAGTTGAAGTCGAGAAACCACGACTCTTGCCTGATCGAAGGCGCGCAGGCCTGTGCGACCGGGACCGCCTGGCTCGCGGTGACCGCGGAGACAATGAAATCGGCACTTCCGGCGAGCTCGGCATGTGAGCTTGCCAACGCGACGCCAAATTTGGCCGCATGCTCGCGCAGGGCACCCTCCTGGTTGCCGCCGAGCTTGATATCGAAAGCGGCGACCTTGATGTCATCCTTGCGCAAATCTTCCGCCAGGATACGACCGACCTCGCCATAGCCGACAAGGCCGATTTGCCATCGCTTTGGATCGGGAGATATCGCCATCAGTTCAAACCCCGTGTCGTCGCATCAAACAGCTCGTCCACCGAGAAGCGTCGCGGGATCAGGGACTGCTGCGCCGCATAGTCCATGATGAGATCCAGCGATTTCCGATTGGCCTCCACGCCGAGCGGAACCGGGTCCGGCGAGGCCACAGGCCCCGCCATGGCCTTGCTTCTCTTGAATAGCTCATAGAGCTCGCGCACGATGTCCGGCCGCGCGCGCGCAAGCTTTTCGGTCACGACCACGAGGTGGTTGACCGGGACGACCCCGTGCCGGGCAAACCAGCGCGATGCTTCGGCGGCCGGATCCGAAAATATCGGCTTGAGCCGCGCTTCGCTCGCGGTCTCGCCCAGCACGGCGTCAAGCTCGCCGTCCAGAAGCATCGGCACGATCTTCCTGCCTGCGGGCGCACGCTCCGTGGTGTCGCGATATTCGGCAACATGCGGATCCTCGAACGTCACCCAGTGGATGTTATCGAGGTTGACGCCGTAATCGTTGGCCAGAATGCCGCGGATCCACGCGCCGGTGGTCGTGGTGAAGGAGCGGATGCCGACGCGCTTGCCTTCGAGGTCACCGGGCCCCAGCACGGCGCGCTCAGCATTATAAATCGCATAGGCCAGCTGATGGCGGCCCAACATCGTCGCCGGCAGCAGCACCAGCGGCTTCTGGTAGGCTTTCGCCATCAGATAGGTGACGATCGCCATTTCGCAGATGTCGAACGCCTGCTCGCGCACCATCGGCTTGAATGCCGTGTTGGTCGGCGTGTACTCGACGAATTCGAGCTCGAACAGCTCGGAGCGAATCTCCCCGCGCTTCAGCGGCAGGACATGCGGATGGTTGCCAAGGACAATGCGGAGCCGGGGAACATCCATATCTGCCATCTCCTGGTCGGACCGATGATTGACGCCGTCATTTCCCGGCACGCGAGTAGTGAACCCGGAATGTCGCGACCAGGCCGTTGCGGCCGAGCGCCGCGTCAACGGCCGAGACGCCGGAACCATCCATGCCGCAGACTTCGGCGCGGTCGAGGGTCCTGATGACGGCCGGCATCATTGCAGGATCTCCTCGACCGTCGGGAACAGGCGCTGATAGGCCTCGCCATAGGTCATGGGAACGCCGGTATTACGGCTGCCCTGGATGCCGCGATTGAGCGCGACCCGCTCATAATAGCCCCACAGATGCTTCTGCGCCGCCAGAATCTTGAATGCCTCGTATTTCTGCTCCCAGACCTCGTCGATCTTGAGGATCAGGTTGGGCTTGAAGTTGCACATCTCGGTCTGATGCGGCTCGAACAGAAACACCGGCGGCGCGGAATATTTGTATTTGGCGTCCGGCTTGTGGCCCATCGCCTGCGCGACCACGCGGGTCTGCTGCGCGAAATGCGCAGCATCCGGGTGGTCGAAATTATAGGGGTCCTCGAGCGCGTGCGTCAGCACGAAGCTCGGATTGAGCTCGCGATAGATGTCGACCATGCGATCGAAATGCGCCTCGTTCAGCTTCAGCGGATAGTCGCCGCAATCGAAGAACTCGATCTCGGCGCCGAGCAGTTTCGCCGCCCGCTCGGCCTCATCCTTGCGCCCGGCCTTGACGGATTCGAGCGTGGCGCCGGCTTCCTTCCAGGCAAACTGGCTTTCGCCGCGCTCGCCATAGGACAGGCAGACGATCTTGACCCGATAGCCCTTCTTGGCGTGGAGGGCGACGGCGCCGCCTGCACGCCAGACGAAATCGCCAGGATGAGCAGTAACCACAAGACCGGTCTTCATGATGTGAGCACTCCGTTTGGTCAGGTTTCACAGCGCGGCAAGCGACGTATCGCCGTCAAGCACGCGCTTGAGCCGGCTTTCGTCGACCGCCTTCTCCCATTTGGCGACCGCGATGGTCGCGACAGCATTGCCGATGAGGTTCGTCGGCGTCAGCGCCTGCGACATCAGGCGATGGATACCAAGCACCAGCGCCACGCTCGCGACCGGAATGGTCCCGGTCGCCGCAAGCGTTGCAGCCAGCACGACGAAGGCCGCGCCCGCGATGCCGGCGGCGCCTTTCGAGGTCACAAGGAGAATGACAAGCAGCCCGATCTGCTGCCCAATATCGAGCGGCGTGTTGGTTGCCTGCGCCAGGAAGACGCTGGCCGAAGCCAGGTAAAGGCAAGTGCCGTCGAGGTTGAACGAATAGCCGGTCGGGATCACAAGCCCGACGACGGTTTCGTCGCAACCGAGATTTTCCAGCTTGGAGATCATCCGCGGCAGCACCGTCTCCGACGACGTCGTCGCGATGCAGATCAGAAGCTCGCCCCAGATGTAGCGGATCAGCTTCAACAGGCTGAAGCCGCAGAGCCGCGCCACCGGCCCCAGCGCCACGATGATGAAGACGATGCAGGTGAGATAGAAGCAGGCCAAGAGCTTGCCGAGCGAGGCCAGCGAACCGACGCCGAACTTGCCGACGGTGAAGGCGATCGCGCCGAACGCCCCGATCGGCGCTGCCCACATCACGATGCCGACCACGGCAAAGATCATCTTGGCCGCGATATCGATGATGTCGACCAGCGGCTTCGCCCGCTCGCCGAGCTGCACCAGGGCAAAACCGCAGACGACGGCGATGAAGAGCACCTGCAGGATGTTGCCTTCCGCGAAGGCGCCGACGAACGTCGAGGGAATGATGTTCATCAGGAACGGCACGAAGCCGACGGCCGCGGTCTGCTTGACATAGGGCTCGATCGTGGCCGTGTTGATGCTCGCGGGATCGATGTTCATCCCGGCGCCCGGCTTCAGAACATTGACCGCGATCAATCCGATGATCAGCGCGATCGTGGTCATGACCTCGAAATAGACGATGGCTTTCAGGGCGACGCGGCCGACCCGCGCCATGTCGGCCATATGCGCGATGCCGTGGACGACGGTGCAGAAGATGATGGGCGCGATCAGCATGCGGATCGCCTTGATGAAGGCATCGCCCAACGGCTGCATCTGGGCTCCGAGGTCGGGGCGGATGACGCCGAGCAGGATGCCGATCGCCATGGCGATCAGGACCTGCACCCACAGCTCCTTCCACCAGGCCTTTGAGCGCTGTCTCTCCATGACCAGAGTCGCCATTTCAGCTCCAACCTCTGCTGCCGCTGCCCGTTCAGTCGAACTCGAACAGCCTCGCGGGATTGCTCACCAGGATCTTCTGCTGCAACTCCGTCTCCGGCGCAAACAGCGGCACCAGGTCGACCAGGTCGCCGTCATTCGGCATCACCTTGACGTTGGGATGCGGCCAATCGGTGCCCCAGATCACCCGATCGGGCGCCGTCTCGACGATCTTGCGCGCGTAGGGCACCGCGTCCGTAAAGGGCGGACCGGCAGACGAGACGCGCTCGCAGCCGCAGACCTTGACCCAGCATTTCTCGTCGCGCTGCATCAGCTCGATCAGGGTGCGGAACGGAAGCTGGTCGAGGCCGTCGGCCGCCTTGACGCGCCCCATATGATCGATGGTGTAGCGCACCGGCAGGCGTGCCAGCATGTCGGCATAATCGGGAAGATCGATGGCGTCGAAGTGCAGATCGACATGCCAGCCGAGCGGCGCGATCATCGCAACAACCCGATCGAACACGCGCATATCGGGAACGCCGCCGAGATGACGCACGAAATTGAACCGGCAGCCGCGAAAGCCCCCCTCATGCAACTCGCGCAATCCGCGCTCGGTGATGGTGTCGTCGATATTGGCGACCGCCCGGTAGGCGCCGTCGCTCACCGCAATCGCATCCAGCGCGACGCGGTTGTCGGTGCCGTGAACGCTGGCATTGACGATGACGGCGCGGCCGACGCCGAGCTTGGCATGCAGCGCGCGGAAATCCTCCAGCCCCGCATCCGGCGGCGTGTAAGGCCGATCGGGTGCATAAGGATATTTCGCGCCAGGCCCGAAGATATGGCAATGCGCGTCGCAAGCGAGCTGCGGCAGCTTGAACTTCGGGGTCTTGGTGTGGGGATCAGGTCCCGGAATGGTCGGCGTGTACATGATTGTCCCTAGCTGAATTTGAACAGACGGGCGGGATTATCGACAAGCAGCTTGTTCTGAATGGCGGTATCAGGCGCGTAAAGTGGAATTAGATCGACGATCTCGCCGTCGTTCGGCATCACCTTGACATTGGGATGCGGCCAGTCGGTACCCCACAGCACACGGTCGGGCGCATTGTCGATCAGGCGTTTTGCGAACGGCACGGCATCGTGGAACGGCCTGCCGCCTGCGGAGGCGCGCTCGAGGCCGGTGATCTTGACCCAGCATTTTTCGTCGCTTGCCTGCAGGTCGAGCAGCGCCTTGAACGCGGGATCGTCGAGGCCCTTGGCAGCCTGTACGGTGCCCATGTGGTCGATCACATAAGTCGTCGGCAGCGCCCGCAGGATCGGCGCGAACTCGCCGACCGTGCCGGGCTCGAAATAGACGTCGACATGCCAGCCGATCTCGGCCACGCGATGCACGATGCGGTTGAACTTGTCCATGTCGCCGACGCCGCCGAGACGCTTCAGGAAGGCGAAGCGGCAGCCGCGAATGCCGCCCTTGTCGAGCGCCTCGAGGTCCTTGTCCGACATCTCGTCATTGACATTGGCGATGCCCTTGTATGCGCCGCCGCTCTGCGCAATGGCGTCCGTCACCACGCGGTTGTCGGTGCCATGCACGGTCGCGTTGACGATCACGCAGCGCTCGACGCCGATCTTCTCATGCAGCGCGCGAAACGCCTCCAGCGGCGCCTCGGGCGCATTGTAGGGGCGGTTGGCCGCGAACGGGTAGCGGCTTGCCGGTCCGAAGATGTGGGTGTGGGTGTCGCAGGATCTCGGCGGCAGCCTGAAACCGGGTACTTTCGGATTCGGATCGGGCGGAGCGATGGTCGGAATGGCGTTCGGCGCCTCCCCGCCTTGCGCGTGGGCAGCCCGCGCGAGGGCGGCGCTGCCGGCCGCCGCCAAAATCGACAAGCATTCCCGCCTGTTCATTTCCTCGGCCTCACATATTTTCACGACAACGCCGCGCCTTCCAATCGAGCGGCGCAGCGGTCGATAGTGTTGTTACGACTTGCCGTGCGACACGGCCCGACGGCGCGCCCGCACCGGCTGGTCGAGCGGCGGCGCCTGCAGCGAGGCCACGGTCGACCGCACCAGTTCCTCGATCGCGTGCCCGGCGTCCGCGCCGTCGGCCTCGCCGCGCGACAGCCGCGACACCCGCTCGGGCGTCACCAGCGAGTAATACAGCGCACCCAGCAGGAAATGGCTGCGCCAGACGATCTCGGTGCGCGGAATGTGCGGCAGGCTTTCGTGGATCGCATCGATGAAGGCGTGACTGGTGTCATCGAAGGTCTGCGCGATGATGCGGCGGGCAACCTCATTGCCCTCGGCCGACATCACCGCGCGCAGCCGCGTGAACCGCGCACCGCCGCCGGCGAGATCGCTGCCGGACGAGAACGCCGGCAAGACATACGCCCGCACGATCGCCTCGAGCCGGTCCTGCAGGTCGCGCACCCGCTTGGCGGCGGCCAGCAATTCCGAGCGGCGCAGGTTCATCGGCCCGCAATGACGGCGGTAGATCTCGAGCAGCAGCCCGTCCTTGGTCTTGAAATGATAGGTGACGCTGCCCGGATTGGCGCCTGCGGCCTGCGCGATGTCGCGCACCGAGACCGCGTTGAATCCGTTGACCGAGAACAGCTCCTCCGCCGCGCACAGGATCGCCTCGCGCATGTTGGGCTTGCGCGCGGCAGTCGGCTTGCTTTGGGGCTTCCGGACCATAACATTTGTACTAATGTACAAAAGATCAGGTCTGGTCAACAACAAACATGGGCGCTAGTACTGCGCACGAAACGACGCCGCCGCGCCCGGCTCGGCCAGGGCAGCGGCTGTCAAGAACAACGGGGAGCGCGCCAGACTATGCCGGCTATCATCAACCTGTTCCTGTGTATCGCCGGCATGTTGCTCGCCATGGCGGGCAGCGCCAGGGCGGAAGATTTCCCCACCAAGCCGGTTCACATTCTGGTGCCTTATGCCGCAGGTGGCGCGGTCGACGTGCTGGCGCGCACGCTCGGCCAGTCGCTGGCGAAGATCTGGGGCCAGCAGCCGGTCATCGACAACCGGCCGGGTGCCGGCGGCATCGTGGCCTCGCAGGCGCTGACGCAGTCCCCTCCGGACGGATATACCCTGATCCTGGTCGCGAGCGGCCATCCGCTCAACCAGTTCATCTATCCGAGCGTGCCCTACGATACGTTCAAGGATTTTACCGCCATCAGCGAGGTCGCGTCCTCGCCGCTTGCGATCGTGGTGGCCGGGCAATCCTCATTCAAGACCTTGCAGGACGTGCTGGCGGCATCGCGCAAGGATCCGGACTCGCTGTCCTACGGCATGTCGGGCAACGGCACCTCGGCGCATCTTGCCGGCGAACTCTTGAAATACATGGCGGGCGTCAAGATCGTTGCCATCCCATATAAGGGCGGCGCGCCCGCGATCACGGCCGTCATTGCCGGCGACATTCCCCTGAGCTTCAATCCGCTCGCCGAGGTGGTCGGTCAGATCAACGGCGGCGCGCTGCGGGCGCTTGCCGTCACCTCGGCCGGGCGCTCCAAGGCGCTCCCCGACGTTCCGACCGTTGCGGAGTCCGGCGTACCTGGCTACGACGTCTCGGTGTGGTGGGGCTTTCTTGGGCCCGCAAAAATGCCGCCTGAGCTCGCGGCGAAGATTCAGAGCGACCTGAAGACGGCGCTGCAGGATCCGGTCGTCCAGAAGACACTGGAGCAGATCGGCGCGACGCCGGTCGGCAGCACGCCGGCCGAATTCGATGCATTCATGCATGCCGAGGTGACGAAATGGCAGCCGGTGCTGAAAGCAGCCAACATTCGCGCGCAGTGAAACTGGATTGAGCCGGGCTGAAGGGCGCGGTCAAGACGGCAAGGATTGACTGCGCGCCGCCTCAGGAATGCTTGACCTCGACCGGCGGCGTGCCGTGGGTGTGAAAGGACTCGATTGTCTTCAAGCCCCAGGCCTGGCCTTTCTTGCGCTCGGTTTCGGTCCAGACGATCGGCTTCCAGTCCGGCGCCAGCACCAGGCGCGCGCCGGCATTGGCGACCTCCACGCGGTTGCCGCCGGGTTCGTAGACATAGAGGAAGAAGGTCTGCTGCACCGCGTGCTTGTGCGGACCGGTCTCGATATAGACGCCGTTCTCCAGGAAAATATCCGCCGCACGCAGGATTTCCTCGCGGCTGTCGAGCGCGTAGGTGACGTGGTGAAAGCGGCCCCTGGTGCCGGTGTGGTCGCGCGTATAGGCGAAGTCGTAGCTCTTGTTGGTGAAGGTCAGCCACATCCCGGCTTCGGTGCCGTCGTCGAGCACGATCTGCTCGGTGGTCCGCGCGCCGAGATATTTCTCGAAGAACAGGCGGTTTGCCTTCACGTCGGCCGCCAGCCCGTTGAAATGATCGAGCCGGCGCACATTGACGCCGCGGGCGGGAAAGCGCTGCGCCTGATTTTTCAGTGCCGGCGTCTGCTCAGGCGAAGGTTTGAACCATTCGGTCTCGTAATAGAGTTCGAGCAGATGGCCGTCGGGATCGCGGAACTGATAGGCCGGCCCCTGCCCGACGTCGCCGTCGATCCAGCCGACCTCGAAGCCGGAGCCCTTCAGCGCCGCCACGCGCCGCTCCAGCGCCTGCGGACTGCGGGCGCGAAACGCCGCATGCCCGAGGCCCGACGTCTTCGAACCCGTCAGCTTCAGCGAATAGCGCTCATAGTCGTCCCAGCCGCGCAGATAGACCGAATCGCCCTTGCTGCCGCTGACGGTCATGCCGAGCACGTCGACAAAGAACGACAGGCTCTTGTCCGGCACGGCCGAGAAGATTTCGAGATGGGCGAGATGGGCCACATCCATGATCGGTTCGTCTTGCATTGTATCGACCCGCTGTTTGATTGCCATTCATCGAGAGCGAGACGCCGCCGGCTCAGGCGACATGCGCCAGATATCTGCCGGCGATGTAGCCGAATGTCAGCGCGGGTCCAAGCGTAATTCCCGGGCCCGGATAGTTTCCGTTCATGATCGAGGCCATGTCGTTGCCGCACGCGCAGAGGCCCGCGATCACCGAACCGTCCTCACGAAGCACCCTCGCCTCGCCGTCGATCTTGAGCCCGACCGCCGTACCAAGGTCCGCCGGAAAGATACGTAACGCATAGAACGGCGCCTGTTCGATCGGCGCGACGCAAGGGTTGGGCTTGTGGCCGGCATCGCCGAGCGCGCGCTGATAGATGGTGCTGCCGCGGCCGAATTGCGGATCGAGGCCGTGGCGGGCACCTTCGTTAAATCGGTCGACGGTTGCAACGAGTGCTGGAGCCTCGAGGCCGATCTCGCGCGCCAGCGCCACGATGCTCGCCGCCTGCTTCAGCTCGCCGCTCTGCAAGTAAGGCGCGAGCCGGCGGGTAAAGGGCTTGATGCGGCCGAGGCCATAGGTCCAGAGGAAGCGGCTGTCGCAGACCAGGTGGAAGCTTGCATCCGGGCCCGCATTGGCATCGCGCAGCATGGCGCGACCGAACTCGTGATACGACAACGCTTCGTTGACGAAGCGTTGGCCGCGCTGGTTGACGGCAATCACACCCGGCTTGGCACGATCGGTGACCGTGTGCGGAAACACGCCGCTGCTGCCATCGTCGCGGCGAAACACGGACGCCGGCGCCCAATAGGCGGCATCAGCAACATCTGTCGCGAGAGCCGCGCCGGCGGCTGTCGCGAGCCGCAGGCCGTCGCCTGTGCAGGAGGGATTGGCGGCCGAGATCAAACCTGCCGCGGAAGGAAATAGCTTTTGCCGTAGCGCTGGATCATGAGAGAAGCCGCCGGTCGCCAGCACCACACCCTTGCGAGCCGCCAGGGTTACGGACGATCCGGCCAGCCAAAGACCGGTGACACGGCCGTCCTCGACGATGAGATCATCGACCACAGCGCCAAACAGAATTTCGATGCCGCGCGCCAGCAGCGAGGCATAGAGCCGCCCGGCCAGCGCATTGCCTAGATGCAAGGTGGTCCCGCGCGGCCAGCGCAGCCGCTGCCAGGCATATTGCGAAACAAGCTGGACGCTGCGGAGCGTCGATCTGAGGGCGCGTCCCGCGTTACGCAAATGTGGAATGTCGAGCCGGTTGACCATCATGCCGCCGAACAGGGTGAATTCGGGCAAAGGCGGTTTGAGCCGGGAAAAATTGCTACCCAACGTCGCACCGTCAAAAACAACCGGTTCAAGCACGCGACCGCCGGCGGTCGCGCCGGGCAGATCGGGATAGTAGTCCGGATAAAGTTTCACCGGCTGGAACCGCAGCTCGGTGTTGTCATCGAGATAGTCGATCGCCTCGGGACCGCGCTCGAGAAAGATATTGCGGAGATCGGCGTTGGCCTGCTCCGGCACCGTGCTCGCCAGATATTGCCTGGCACTCTCCCGCGTGTCGGCGAGTCCCGCACTGCGCATATGGGCATTTGCCGGAATCCACCCCATGCCGCCGGACCACGCCGTGGTGCCGCCGACGAACTGCGTCTTCTCGACAACGAGCACGCTCGCGCCCTCCGCCGCTGCGACCAGAGCCGCCGTCATGCCGCCGGCGCCAGCGCCCACGACAATCACGTCATAGCTAACGGAGCGGGGACGCACGGACGCAGTCATCGCCTCTAGTCCCGGCAGCCAAACTCCGCCGACAGCCGCCGCGCCGCGGCCTGCACGGACTGCGCCCGGCCCTGCAGGGCCTGGATGTTGAGCCGCCAGATCGGACCGGAAATGCCGACCGCACCCATGATCTGGCCGGTGAAATCCTTCACCGGCACCGCGATGCAGCGCACCTCGGGATTGAACTCGCCGTCGTCGAAGGCGATCCCGCTCTGCCGGACATCATCGATATTCTTGCGGAGCGCAGCAGGATCGGTAATGGAGTTCGGCGTCACCGGCGTGAGCGCGACGCGCTTGAAAAAGCCGTCGAGTTGCTCAGGCTCTCGCGCCGCGAGGATGACCTTGCCGAGCGCCGTGCAATGGGCGGGGCGCACGACGCCGACCCGCTCCGTCAGCTGGAATGCGCCCGTGCCGGCAGTGCGCGCGATGACCACGACGGAATCGCCCATCGGCACGGCGAAATGACCGCTCTCGCCGGTCTCGCGCGACAAGTCCTCCAGCACGGGGGTGGCGAGAGAGACCATCTCGATCTCGTCGAGTGCGTTCGCCGCAAGCGCAAACAGCGGCCGGCCGATCCGGTAGCGCTTGTCGTCCTTGATCTGCCTGATATAGCCCAGCGAGACCATGGTCTTGACCAGGTGAAAGGTCGTGCTGTTGTGCAGACCGACCCTGCGGCTGAGCTCGGCGAGATTGATGCCGTCGCGGCTGCGCGCAACTTCTTCCAGAATGCTGAAGGCGCGCGCCAGCGATTGCACGCCGCCGCCACGCTTGTCGTCCGGCGCCTCGATCGCGCTCGCCGGGAGCGGCGGCGCCGCGGCGTCACCGTTGCCCGCGTGCTCGGCCACACGCTTGCTGCGGCTCCTGGTTCCGCTCTGCGTCCTCACATTCATCGGCTCCGCTCGCTTTCTTTTCGGTCAAACCGGCCTTTCGTCGTCCGTCACCGGCGAGGTGACGACCAGAAAAACCAGGTCGACCAGGCCCGAATTGGCTATCGCGTGCTCTACGCCCGGCGGCAGGAAGATGACATCGTGCTTGCGTACCACCTGCTTGGTGTTGCCGATCTCCATCAGCCCCTCCCCTTCCAGCACATGATAGACCTGCTCCTGTACCGCATGCTTGTGCTTTGCGACATAGGCCATCGGCTGATACATCGAAATCCGGTAGTCGATGTGCCTTGAGCCTGCGGTCTCCGGCATCACCAGCGGTTTGGACAGCGCACCACCGAAATGATTGGGAAACTCGCGCCATGGCACTTCGGCGATGTTGCGGATCACGGCGCCGCCCTGTTCGGAAGACATCGGACCTCTCCTCAGAGCTCAACCTCTCACGACACCAGCGCGCCGCCATCGAGATAAACCACTGATCCCGTGGCAAAACCGATGGTCATGAACGCAAGAATCTGCCGCGCGATATCCTCGCCGACGCCGACGCGCCCAACGGGAAGCGCGGCCGCCGTCTTCGCCAGCATATCCAGCCGGCTGGCCTCGGGCATCGCAGCGCGGATCGGCGTGTCGATCACGCCGGGCGACACCGCATTCACGCGCACCGGCGCGAGCTCGAGCGCGAGGCTCCGCGCCAGCGCTTCGATCGCGCCGTTTGCCGCGCCGACGATCGCGGAATTCGGTCGCGGCCTGATGGAAAGAAAGCCCGAGACCAGCGTGAGCGAGCCGCCGTTGCGGATCTCCGCCGAACGCGCCACCCGCCAGGCGCCCCAGAACTTGCCTTCCATGGTGGCGCGCACATCCTCCATCGGCACGGTCTTGAACGGGCCGGAGCGCAGCTGTGCGGCGGTGACCACGACGTGATCGACGACGCCGACCGCCTTGAACAGTGCGGTCACGCTGTCGTCGCTGGTGACATCGGCGACGATGGCCGCGGCGCCGATCTTCTCGGCCACAGGGGCAAGGCGGTCCATGTTGCGCGAGGCGATCACAACCTCGGCGCCTTCTTGTCTGGCGAGCTCCGCCGTCGCAAGGCCGATGCCAGACGAACCACCGACCACGACCACCTTTTGTCCTGCGAGCAACATCGTCTTTCCTCTGATCTCCAAATCCTGGTGCAGTTCTTTGATCACGTCGGCTCAAACTGCATACCGATGCCCGGCTTGCTGCGGCCGAGCCCCGGCAGCTCCCAGACGCCGGCACCGGCCGGATTGATGTCCGCGGCAATGTCGACATCGATCAGATAGGGCTTGTTGGCGGCAATGCCTTTCCTGATTGCCTCGCCGATGTCGCCGGCGCGATCGACACGCACGCCCTCGACGCCGCAGGAGCGCGCCATCGCGGCAAAATCGGGATTGTAGCGCTGGCCGGTTAGCGGATCGTGGAAATCGGTGGCAAGCTCACGACCCTCGAGATAGCCGCGCTGCAGGCCGCGGATCGAAGCATAGGCATAGTTGTTCCAGACTACCCAGACCACAGGCAGATTATATTCGACCGCGGTGCCGAGCACGTTGGCATGCATGAAGAAGGCGCCGTCGCCGCACACGGAGACGCAGGGGCGATCGGGTGCTGCGAATTTCGCGCCCATCACGCCGGCGACGCCAAAGCCCATCGGGCCGAAGCCCATCGAGCCGATCAGCGAATCCGGCCGCCTCGGCTTGCAGAAGCCGAGCAGCCAGTTGTGATGCACGCCGATATCGCTGACCAGGATCGCATCCTCCGGCAGCGCCTTGTCGATCTCATGCGCGGCGCGCTGGGGATTGACCGGCGTGGTGTCGTCGGAAAAGCCCGGTGCGACGAACTTGTCCCATTCCTTGCGATAGACATCGATCTGCGCCAGCCATTTCTTGCGCGCATCTTCCTTTTTCGTGAGATTGCCGCGGCGGTCGAGCTCATCGTTGATCTGGCGCAGGAAGGTCCGTACATCGGCCATCAGCCCGAGCGCGACCGGATAGTTACGCCCGATCTCTTCGGGGTCGATGTCGACATGAATGAGTCGCGTCGGCGGAATGGTGAAGGAGTAGCCGGGAATCCAGGAGCTCGACGTCCGGTCGTCGAAGCGGACACCAAGCGCGAGCAGCACGTCGGCCTGTCGCGTCGCATGATTGGCCTGATAGTGCCCGGCGCGGGCCACGAGGCCGAGCGCCAGGGGATGATTGACATCGAGCGCGCCAAGCCCGCTTGCGGAAGCCGCCACCGGAATCTGCAAGCGCTCGGCGAGCCGCTTCAATTCCTCGCACGCGCCGCCGTAGCGCACCCCCTGCCCGACCAGCATGACCGGCCGATCGGCGCCGAGCAGCATATCGACGGCTTTCATGACACCGTCGGGATCAGCGCCGCAGCGACTGGAAATGTTGGCGTTCCAGCTTTGCGCATTGGGCGCTTCCTCGGCCGCCGACTCCATGAACACATCGAACGGCACGTCCAGCACGACCGGGCCCGGACGCCCCGTCACCATCGTCTTCCATGCCTGCCGCACCGCGAGCGGCACCATCTCACCGCGCGTCGGCTGAAACACCTTCTTGCAGATTGTACGCACGGTGGAGGGAAAATCGGCCTGATAGTGCCGATACATTTCCTGGAACGCACCGCGGTTGAACTGGCTGGTCGGCACATTGCCGGTCACCGCCATGAACGGCACCGAGTCGAGAAACGCGTTGGCGAGCGAGATCGGCAAGTTGGCCGAGCCCGGGCCGCAGGAGGTGAAGGTCGCGGTCGGCTTGCCGGAAACACGGTAATATACGTCGGCCATGAAACCGGCGACGCTCTCGTGATGCACCGAGATGGTCTTGATGTCGGAGGAGCGCTCATAGAGCGCGTCGATGAACTGGATGTTGCCGTGGCCGCACAGGCCGAACACCTGCGGCACTTTCTCCTGGATCAGGTAATCGACAATGACCTGGGCACCGTTGAGTGCATTACGCGACGGCATGGACTCGTTTCCTCCTGGACTCTTGATCCGATTGAGCCAAGCGCAGCCCGGCTCATCGAGGCGAGGCACGGTATTTGTCATATTGCCGCACGTCAATTGATAATGTCGCAAGCTCTGTTGGAAAGGAGTGAGCGGCATCCGTCGGCCGGGATATACGCGCTGGCGACGCGGCCACGCCGACCGCGCGATACACCTCGCCATGATAGGCTCGCGAGGATCCCACCCAGCCGACATTCCGCTCACGCCAAATACTGTCGCCTTTCGGCCAGTTGACATCGCCCGTTTGCTCCGGGAATATCCGTTCGACAATAAAAGAATACTTCTCACAATGTCGCAATATCTGGGAGGAAAACCATGATGCAGCGGCTCTCGAGACGGCGGGTCCTTACATCCGGCGCGGCGCTGGCGGGCGTGTCCGCGGTCGGCTTTCCGGCCATCGGCCATGGCCAGAGCGACAAGATCAGGATCGGCCATCTCACCCCGCTGACCGGCTTCCTCGGCGCGATCGGCAGCTACGCGCAGCTTGGCGTGAAGCTCGCCGCCGAGGAGCTCAACCAAAGCGGTGGCGTCCTTGGCCGGCAAATCGACCTGATCTCGGAAGACTCGGTCAACCCGGCGACCGCCTCGACCAAGGCGCAACGCATGATCGAACAGGATGGCGCCGTCGTGCTGCTCGGCGAAATCTCCTCGGCCTCCTCGCTCACCATCATGCAGGTCGCCGAGCGCAACAAGAAGGTGTTCTTCTCGACCGGCGCCCGCTCGGATGCGCTGCGCGGCAAGGACTGCAACCGCTACGCCTTCCACTGCGACATTCCCAACACGGTGATGGTGAATGCGGTCGGCACCGCGCTCAGGCAGCAGGGCATGGTGAAGGGCAAGAAGTTCTTCACGCTCACGGCCGATTACATTTTCGGCCACGACCTGCTCAAGGCGGCCAAGATCTTCTTCGCCGCCAACGACGCCAACCTGATCGGCGACGAACTGATCGCAACCGACGTCACCGATTTCAGCCCGTATCTGCTCAAGGTCCGCCAGGCCAAACCTGACGTGGTCTGCTGCAACCTCGCCGGCAATCAGGTCACCAACCTCGTCAAGCAATATGCGGAGTTCGGTTTCTCCTATCCCCTGGTCGGCTTCAATCTCAACACTGGTGACGCCTGGGCCGCCGGCGCGGGCAACCTCAGCGGCATCTGGCCGACAGTCTGGTATCACACGCTCGACAATCCGCAGTCGAAGGCCTTCGTCGCCGCCTTCACCAAGAAATACGGCAAGCCGCCGGAGAACCATGCCTGGATCGACTACGTCACGCTCAAGCTGCTCGCGCAGGCGATCAGCGACACCAAGTCGACCGAGAGCGAAACGCTGATCACCTATTTCGAGAAGCAGGCGCAGTTCGACATCATGAAGGGGCGCAAGGCCTATTTCCGCAGCTGGGACCATCAGCTGGTCCAGGAGGCCTATCCTTTCACGGTGAAGCCGAAGGAAGAGATGAAGGACCAGTGGGACATGCTGGTGCTCGGCAATGCCGTGCCGGCAGCAGACGCACCGCTGGAATCGATTTATCCGACCAGGGCGCAAAATCCCTGCGAAATGAAGACCTGACGCCCACTCGCGCGGCTGGCGCGGTTGCTGTCAGCGGCGCCGGCACTGATGAGCCGGCGCCGCTTTCGTGGAAGCTAAACGGAACACAGATGCAGGTCGAGTTCTTGCTGGAACAGGTGGTCAATGGCCTCGTGCTCGGAGGCTATTATCTCTTGATCGCGCTCGGGCTGTCGCTGATCTTCAGCGTCGGTGGCATTGTCAATCTCGCCCATGGCGCGTTCTATGCGCTCGGCGCCTATGCGTCCGTCGAACTCACCAAATATCTCGGTTTCGGTCCCGCGGTGGTCATTTCGCCGATTGCGGTGGCCCTCCTTGGCATTCTCTTCGAGCGCTTCATCCTCCGCCGGTTCTACACGGCCGATCCGATTCTCGGCCTGCTCGTTACCTTTGGGTTGGCGATGGTGACGGAGCAGGCGATCCGGATCATCTGGGGCGCGGCACCGCTGTCGGCCTCGATTCCGCCGGCCTTTCGCGGCTCGGTCTTCCTCGGCGATTTCCTGTTCTCGCGCTATCGCCTCCTGATCCTGGCCGTGGTCGTGGCCGTGCTGCTCGGTGTGTGGCTCCTGCTGCACAAGACCTCGTTCGGACGCGTGGTGCGGGCCGGCATTCAGCGGCCCGACATGGTAGCGGCGCTCGGCATCCGGCTGCAGCCCTACATGACTACGATCGTCATGCTCGGCGTCGGCATGGCCGCACTCGGCGGCGCCTTCTTCGCACCGATCACGGTGGTGCATCCCGCGATGGGCGCCGAGATCATCACGGTCGCCTTCGTCGTTGTCGTGATCGGCGGCCTCGGCAGCTTCTGGGGCGTGGTGCTGGCCGCACTTCTGGTCGGCGTCGTGCGCGGCATCACCATCCACTTCGTCCCCGCCGCGGGCGAAGCCTCGATCTACATCCTGATGTTTGCGGTGTTGCTGGTACGTCCGCGTGGATTGCTCGGCGAGCGTATTGAGAAATTCGAATGACGACATCATTTGGCGCAACGGTGAGGCCTCTGCTGCTGGCGGCCCTCGCGCTGGTCGCGCTGCCCTTCCTGCTGCGCGCGCTCGGGCTCTCGCTGAACACCGGAATCTGGGCAGTGGCGCTCGCCATCGCCGCCATGGGTCTCAACCTCTGCATCGGCTATACCGGGCTAGTGTCCTTCGGTCACTCGACGTGGTTCGGCATCGGCGCCTATGCGGCCGGGCTGATCCAGCTGCATTACTTTCCCGACCAGATCTGGCTGCCGCTGCTCTTGGCGATGCTGGTTGTCGCCGCCGCGTCCTTCCTGATCGGCATCGTCATCCTGCGGCGACACGGCGTATATTTCTCGCTGCTCACGCTCGCGCTGGCCGCACTGACCTACACCACCGCATTCCGCTGGACCGCCGTCACTGGCGGCGAGGACGGCCTCGGCGGCTTGAAGCGCGGCCATCTGGCCGGCATCTCGCTCGACAACACGCTCGCCTATTACGTGGTGGTCGGCGCCATCGCGCTTGCGGTGCTCTATGTCCTGTCGCGCATGGTGCGCTCGCCATTCGGTCATGTATTGGTGGCGATCCGCGAGAACCAGCAGCGCGCCGCGTTCCAGGGTTATCGGATCGAGCGCTACAAGCTCGCGGTATTCGTGATTTCCGCTGTCGTCACCGGACTCGCTGGTGCACTGGTCGCGTTCCAGAACTACCTGGTCTCTGCGGAAGCGGTCTCGGTGCCGTTCGCGGGTGAATTGCTGGCGATGGTGGTGATCGGCGGCATGCGCAGCATGCTGGGGCCGGCGCTGGGCGCCCTGTTCTTCATCCTGTTTCGCGAGCTGTTCTCGATCTGGACATCGGACTGGCTGCTCTGGTTCGGACTGGTCTTCGTCGCTTTCGTGATGTATTCGCCCGAGGGCCTGGTCGGCATCGGCGCAAGATTGACACGGCGCTTGCGGCCAGCCCCCGAGGACTCGGCCGCGATGAGCAAGCGCAGGATCTACGACGGTCTGCCGCTGCCGGCATTCCTGCGCCCCGAGGCGCTGAAGGGCAATGTGCTGGAGGTGGCCGGAGTCTCCAGACAATTTGGCGGAATTTGCGCCGTCAAGGATGCGAGCATCACCGTCAAGGCCGGCGAGGTCCACGCCCTGATCGGCCCGAACGGCGCCGGCAAGACTACGCTGTTCAATCTCATCTCTGGCCTTTATCGACCCGACCAGGGCACCGTCCGCCTGCAGGGCCGCGAAATCCAGGGTATCGGCTCCGATCAGATCTGCCATCAGGGCCTCGCGCGCTCGTTCCAGATCACCAATCTGTTTCGTGGTCTCTCCATCTACGAGAACCTGCGCCTGTCACTGCAGGCGCGCCGTCCGATGCGCTTCAATATCTGGCGCGATATCGATGATTTTGTCGACATCCACGCCGAAACCGCCGAGCTGATGAAGTTTCTCGGGCTCGAAGGCATCGAGCATATCGAGGCCGGGGAGCTTTCCTATGGCGGCCAGCGCCTGGTCGATCTCGGCATCGCGCTCGGCTCCAAGCCGCAAGTGCTGCTGCTCGACGAGCCGCTCGCTGGCCTCGCCGCGGCGGAGCGCGAGCGGGTCTCGAACCTCGTCAAGAACATCGCGACCAACATTCCCGTCCTTATCGTCGAGCACGATATCGACCGCGTGCTCGGCTTCTCCAGCACCGTCACCGTGATGAACCAGGGCGAGGTGCTGATGAGCGGCTGTCCTGACGCGGTGCGGGCCGATTTGCGGGTGCAGGAGATCTATACCGGCACGGGCATTCCCGCGGTCGAGCACCAGCGCAACGAGGAGGCCGCGACAGCCGCCGCACAGACTCTGCTGCGCTTCGAAGGCGTCAACACCTTCTACGGCAAGAGCCATATCCTCAATGACGCCACGCTCGAGGTACGCGAAGGCGAGATCGTCGCTTTGCTCGGGCGCAACGGCGCCGGCAAGTCGACACTTCTCAAGACCATCGCGGGCCTGGTGCCCGCTGCCTCGGGCCGCATCGAATTTCAGGCCGAAGACATTGCGCGCTGGCCCGCAACCGAGATTGCGCGGCACGGCATCGGCTATGTGCCGCAGGGCCGCGGCCTGTTCGCCGGCATGACGGTGCGGGACAATCTCGCGCTCGGCCGGCTTGCCCGCAAGACCGACGGCTCGACCGGTGTGGTCTGGAATGAAGCGCGCATCCTGCAATATTTCCCGCGCCTGAAGGAGCGCATGGATATCGCGGCGGATTATCTCTCCGGCGGCGAGCAGCAGATGGTTGCGGTCGCCCGCGCCATGTCGGGCAACGTCAAACTGCTGCTGCTCGACGAGCCCTTCGAGGGGCTTGCCCCTGCCGTAACGCTCGAGCTGTTCAAGGTGTTCGACCAGCTGCGCCAGCACCTCTCCATTGTGATCGTCGAGCACAATCTCGACCTGGTGCTGGCGCTCGCCGACCGCGTCTTCGCGCTGGAACGCGGGGCGGTGTTCCACGAGGGCCCGGCGAAGCCGCTGCTGACCGATCTCTGCTACCGCAAGCAGATCCTCTGGCTCTAGCGGGGACGGGAGATGTCGATGCGGTCCATGGCAGCTGCCATTGCGCGTTGACGACAAGCGGCCAGGTCTCCCGAGCCGGCAACAGACCGATCATCGCAAGCTTCACGAAGAATTCGACCGATTCTGCGTACGAAGCTCTTCGCCCCGGCACAGATCGCGAGATCGGCCGCGTGCCATCCTCGAAAATCCTGGAACGAAAGGTCACCAGCAACCGCTCGATCGCGTCGATCTTCGGGCTGCCCGCGAACGCGCGGGTTCTCAAGCTCGTCCGCGTCCGTTATGGCGACGGCATTCCGCTGTCGCACGAGGTGGCCTGATACAACATCGCGGCGGCGCCGGGCCTGCTCGACGGCGACATCGCGAAATCCGTCTACGCCCAACTTGCCGATTGCGGCGCCCCTCTCGCCTATGCCGAACAAGCGATCGAAGCTTCTTCTCCGACGGCGGAGGAATGCAAGATATTCAGCTTCAACGAGCCGATCCCCTGCCTGTTGCTCAAGCGCCACAGCTATGGCCATGACAGGAAAATGCTCGAATATGTCGAAGGTCTGTTCCGCGGCGATCTCTACACCTGCCGTCTCAAGATGAGGGTTTGAGCGGGATCGCCGCGCACGCGCTCGCCGCCCGCGGGCGGGCTTCGCCGACAAGTCCAGGGGATAAATGCTGCTGGCTGGGGCGGGAGGGATCGAACCTCCGAATGGCGGAATCAAAATCCGCTGCCTTACCGCTTGGCTACGCCCCAACTGGCCCCGAACGCAGGCCATGGCGGATGCCGCCGCGGCCCTTTCGGACACCGCCGGTCTATAGGGGGAGACAAGCCATTTCAACAGGCTGGACGAAATTTCGCACCTCGCATGTCCGCCCTCTCGCCCTTGGTCTGAGCCGATTTTCGCATCGTCTTCCGCCTCATGGCCCGTCCGCCATCCCGCTTGCCCCGATCCCCCGTCCGACCTGACCCGGCGCCGGCTCCCACCCCCGGCTCCCACAGGCATCACCTGCGGCGTCCCGGGCAGTTGAGATCACCGGGGTTTCGTGAGAAGACGGCACCGTATCAGGGACAGAGGAAACGAGGGTTCGGTCATGACCTATCAGGCGCCGATCAAGGACATTCTGCTTGCGCTCAACCACGGCGCGGGCCTCAAGGCCGCGGTCGAGGCCGGTCATTACGGCGATTTCGACGGCGAAATCACCGAAGTAGTGCTGGAAGAGGCCGGCAAGTTCGCCACCGAGGTGCTCGCGCCGCTCAACCGCATTGGCGATGCGCATGGCATCAAGCTCGAGGCCGGCAAGGTCACCACCGCCCCCGGCTGGCCGGATGCCTACAAGCGCTGGACCGATGCGGGGTGGAACGCGGTCTCCGGTCCCGAGAGCCACGGCGGCCAGGGCCTGCCGCTGGCGATCAACGCCGCCTGCACCGAGATCTGGAGCGCCTCCAACATCGCCTTCGGCCTCTGCCCGCTGCTCACGCTTTCGGCCATCGAGGCGCTCGACGCCCATGGCAGCGCCGAGTTGAAGGACATCTATCTCGGCAAGCTCGTCTCCGGCGAATGGACCGGCACCATGCAGCTCACCGAGCCGCAGGCCGGCTCCGACGTCGGCGCGCTGCGTACCCGCGCCGACCGCGCCGGCGACGGCACCTATCGGCTGACGGGCAGCAAGATCTTCATCACCTATGGCGACCACGACATGACCGACAACATCGTGCATTTCGTGCTGGCCCGCCTGCCGGACGCGCCCGCCGGCACCAAGGGCATCTCGCTGTTCCTCGTCCCCAAATTCCTGGTCAATGCCGATGGCTCCCTGGGGGCGCGCAACGACATCTATCCGAGCGGCGTGGAGCACAAGCTCGGCATGCATGCTTCCCCGACCTGCACCATGACCATGGGCGATCATGGCGGCGCCATCGGCTACCTGATCGGCGAGGAAAACCAGGGCATGCGCTGCATGTTCACCATGATGAACCAGGCCCGTCTCGGCGTCGGCCTCGAGGGCGTCGGCATTGCCGACCGCGCCTATCAGCAAGCGCTGTCTTACGCCCAGGAGCGCCGCCAGGGCCGCGCGGTCGGGCATACCGGCGCAGGCTCCGATCCGATCATCGTGCATCCCGACGTCAAGCGCATGCTGATGCAGATGCGCGCCATGACGGCGGCCGCCCGCACCATCTGCTACGCCACGGCGGTGGCGCTCGACGTCGCCGTGCGCGCCAAGGATGCGAGGGTGCGTGCGGATGCGGCCGCGCGTGGCGCGCTCTTGACGCCGATCGCCAAGGCCTTCTCCACCGACATCGGCAGCGAGGTCGCCTATCTCGGCGTGCAGGTGCATGGCGGCATGGGCTTCATCGAGGAGACCGGCGCCGCGCAGCATTATCGCGATGCCCGCATCACCCCGATCTATGAAGGCACCAACGGCATCCAGTCGATCGACCTCGTCACCCGCAAGCTCGGCGTCAATGGCGGCGCATCGGTATGGGCGCTGCTCGCCGAGCTCGACCAGACCGTCAAGCAGGTCGAAGCCTCGAACGATCCGGCCTTCGGCACCACGGGCCGCAAGCTGCGCGACGCGCTTGGCGCACTGGAGCGCGCCAGCCGCTGGCTGCTCGAGCGCCTCGCCACCGCGCCGAACGACGCGCTCGCCGGCGCCACGCCTTACTTGCGGCTGTTCGGCGCCACGCTCGGCGGCTGCTATCTCGCTTCCGAAGCGCTCGCCGCGCGCACCGAGCAGCTTGGCGAAGCCGAGCGCTACGTCGCGCTGGCGCGGTTCTTCGCCGAAAACGTCTCGGTGCAGGCCCCGTCGCTGGAAAAGACCGTGACCGATGGCGCGGAGACGGTGAACGGCGCCGACGCGGTGCTGCTGGGGTAAGTCGTCCATCCGCCTGTCGTCCCGGCGAAGGCCGGGACGACCTCCTTGGGGCATTCGGACTCGAATTTCAAAAAGCCTGATTGGCATCCGGCCCTTGATGGTTCGAGACGGCGCTGCGCGCCTGCTCACCATGAGGAATCAAGATCGCGCCACACCTGACGACCTCATCCTGAGGAGGCCGCGATAGCGGCCGTCTCGAAGGATGGCCGCCAAGAGATTTTTGATACAACTTCGCATTCTCGCGGCGCGTTTTCGCCCGAGCTTTGCATCGATACCGCCCTCTTCGCAAATCAGAGGGCGCAGGAAAGGCCGGGTGGCCGCTGCCCCCGGGGCTCCCGCGCAAAGATAGACTTGCGCGAGCGCGTGAACCACAGGTGCAGGCGGTGATCACACCGGCCTTCCCTGCGCGATGGTGTTACGGCTTATACGTGATCTCCCCGGTGAACCTTGCCGATTGCCACCGTCGCCCTTCGCGAAGCTCTTCAGCTTCGCTGGGACTTGAGCGCCAGCCTTTGGGGCGCCAGGACCACACGATTTCGCCGTCCGCATCCGCGCCGCTCGTCAACAGGCACGTCAGCGTCCACCGCATCCCCGCCTCGCGTGTCGTGACGATCGCGAAACGCCCCTCCGTGAGCGAGGCGGGATGGCGCGAGCTAATGCTGATTTTCGGAAATTGGCAAGCGGAATATTTTTGCGCGCCGGTCTTGAACCAATCAACATGCTTGATTCCATTGGGCAAATCTCGTCTTCCGCGCATCTGACTTGGCTCTCGAAATCGCCGGTACGCTGTCCGGAATCAGGCAAAGCGAGCGGGTCCTGCCTGTCGGGCAAATCACGTGTACGCTGGTGCCACATTCACCGCGGTCATGGAGGATGCGAGTTCTTGTCCAGCCTCGTCGGCCAAATCAGATTTCACTCATCCTGCGACCTGTTTCGGCTCAAATTGATCGAGCGCTCCACTTTCCCATTTCGACCCGCTGCGGGACAGCCGCGCGCCTGCGTCGATTTCGCGACTCAGTGACGGTCTAACGTTCCGGCTGCGGGACATCGCCGAACACCTCGATCAGGCGGAAACGCTCGCACATGAGCTTCATGTCTTCGCTGAACCTTCCGAGCCGGCCGAAATAAGCTCGATGCGCATCGCGCCAATAAGCCAAACTCCGGTCGCCTTCGCCCTCATCGTGCGCGAAGCTGGCATCGACCTCGTTGAAGCGCCGATACGTCACCTCGGTCGTTTCGATCACACAACGTGGCTCGCCACGACCATCGCGCACGATCCAGCGCTCGCCGGGTGTAGAGGTGTTTGGCTCGTCCTCCGTGCTGCAGGTTGCGGTCTTGACGCCCGCGATCACGAGCTCGAGCAGTCGATCGGCGAGCGCGGAATTGTCGCCGAAAGAGAAACAGCGAAGGTGCTGGTACCGTTCGGGGACAGGCTTGGTCATGGGGCTCGCTGGGCCTTACGGTCAACAACGGTTCGGCGACAAATGCGGACAGCGTACTTCGCCGGGTCCGGCGCGCAAGTCCTACATGGGGGACGAGCGGCCCATCAGCGAACCGGCACGTCTCATTGAGGAGGTCCGCCTAGTGGCGCGGAGCGGACTGGATTTACTCACATTGAGTTTTGTCGCTCCTGACCCGTAGCAGACCGGGCTCGGACCGGTATAAATTCGGGGCTACAGGCCATTTCCCTCCCCTCTCACAGAGGTGCACCCGCGTGTTTAGGCTCGGCGATTTTGTCCGCCACAAGAGCGGTGGACCAGTTATGGTAGTTGACCAAGAGACTTTTCGTTCTTCCATCGAGCCAAGGATCAGTTGCATTTGGACTGAGGCTGGAGAACGTCGTCATGCGTTCTTCAGGGAGGGCGAACTCCAGCCGGTACATGGTGACGGCACGCCAAGGAAGCATCACGCAGAGCGAACCACCCGGTAGACGCGGCAGTGACCTACAAATGACCGCTTCGGGCCCCAAGCGGCGGTTGGCGGATGTCTCCTTTTCCGCCGCTGTCAGTGAAGAAGCAGACATTCAGGGGATTGCTCACGACCTACTTTGGACGTCCTGAGTTGGCGCTCTCACGGCCGAGGGCACGAGGCCGCGCGGACGAGCGCAATTTCCCGCCGAGTGGCCTAAATCGCGGGAACAAAGCCATCGTCGCCGGCTTGGTCATGCGCTGGGGGAGCAAGTAAGCAAAAGAGGCGAATATGGCTAGAGACGAGCACAATGAGGCCGCGCAGCATCACGAGAACGCAGCGAAGGCCCACCGCTCTGCTGCCGAACATCACGGCAAGGGCGATCATGCCAAGGGCAAAGAGCATTCAAACGCCGCAATGCAACATTCGCAGACCGCTCATCAACATTCGGACAAGGCTCATTCGAAGAGCCAGCAGCAAAAATGAGTGAAAGAAGGCCCGGCCCGACTGCCGGGCCTTTTTTTGGACCAGTCCCGTCGAAGCGCTCGTACACGAGCGGCTTTTCAGAAGGTGGCGAGCCGGCAACCGGAGAACCACGCATGTCCAAACCGCCCAGGATCGATCACGCGTATCACGCGGGCAAGGACAAGATGAAGATAATTATCCGGGGCTATTCGCCGAGCAAAAAGGCGCGCAGCGCCATTATGGAAATGCTGATGCAGGAGCTCGAGAGCAGTCCGGACCGCCTGGTCGCCGACGCGAAGAAGAAATCCAAGAAGAAGCCCCGCAACCCGCAAAGGCAATCGAGATTGATCGAGGTTGGCGACTGAAGGCGGCCGCTCTCGCGCGTATCGGACAATCCGCTGAGGCCGCAAGCCCAAAACGAAAATGCGAAGGCCGACCCGCGTCGTCCACGGGCTCGCGCGAAAACGGCGACGGTCAATCGGCTGCCGCATGCAGCGGCACGACGAGCGTCAAATGGGTGCCTCTGGTCGGGGCTTGCCTCGTCAACTCGCCGCCCAGCTGACCTGCTAATCCCAGAGCAATGCGGGTCCCCAGGCGCTTGCTGAGCGCCGGATTGAAGTCGCCGGGCAGCCCGACGCCGTCGTCGCTGACCGAAATCGAGACTGCCTTGTCGCCGCTTACGACGAGTTGCAGGCGGATCATGCCGTCGGATGCATCGGGATAGGCGTGCCTGCCGGCATTCAGGATCAACTCGTTGACGACCAATGCGACGAGGATGGCGCGGTCTGCGGCGAACTGGATTTCCCTGGGCGCATCGAGCTGGATCCTGGAGGGCGCGACTGCGGGCTCCAGATCCTCGACGACCTCGCGCAAATAGGCGACGAGATCGATGTTCTCATAATCGGCATTGTAGGCGAGACGACTGTAAGCACGGCCGACCGCCGAGATCCGGGTCGACGCCTCCATCAGCCGTTCGCTCAAGGCGGGATCGCCGGCGCCGCTCGCCTGCAGGTGAAGCATGCTGGAGACCACCTGCAGGCTGTTCTTGACCCGGTGGTTGACCTCCTTGAGCAGGATCTGATGACGGTCCAGCGCAGCTTGCAGCTTGCGCTGATACTGCTGCTGCTCGATCGCCATCCCGAGGATATTCGCAGCACCTTGCAGGAAGGCGATGTCATGCTCGCCGAACTCGCCTTCGGATCGGCTGTCGACTTCGAGCACGCCGAACGGCAGGCCGTCGCCCTGCAAGATGACGTTCATGGCACGGCGGATGCCGTGCTCGACAAGCAATTCCGGGGTTCGAAATCGGTCTTCATTCTCGAGATGATTGGAAATCACCGGCTTGCCGGTGTGGAGGGCATAGCCGGCCGGCGAATCCAAATCGGCTCCGACGGTCGCGTGGCCGACCACGCCTTCGCCCCATCCGACGCCGGCACGAACGAGCAAACGCTTGTCTGCCGGAATGTACTCCAGGATCTTGCAATATTCGGCATTCAGGCCTTCGGCCGTCATCCGCGCGGCGTGATCGAGCAGGTCGGTGAAGCTCGTGCGCTGCAGGGCCAGCACCCCGAGTTCGGCGAGCAGCTCCTGCTGGCGAATACGCAATCGGAGCGCATGCCCGGTCAATTCCTCGGATTCGTCGCCCGGCTTTCCCTCAACCACGGGTTCGGCTGCATCAGGTGTCGCGTTCATTCTTCCCGATAGCACACCGGGCATCGAAATTCCCGGGAACTTTTGCGCATTCGACGCCATGGAACTCAGGGGATCTGCAACGGCTCTGCACCGGCGGGCGGCCTGCTTGCGAGACCCGCGCGGGCCTGGCCTCGGATGGGAAGAGCGCAGCAAACCCCCGTCATCATTGCCGCATGCCAGTTGACGGCGCGCCCGGTCGAACCGGCGGCGGAGGGACGATCCGGACCGCCGTCCTCTTGCTGCCGTGCATGCATCAGGAGTCGTCTTACGATTCTTGTACTTGCGCTTCTTGTTGGCGCGAATGGCCTGAACGCATCGTCCTGGCGCGGTCCGGCGATAAGTGCTGGTTCGGACGGCTGCGATGTTGAGCGAGATCAATCGCGCTCCGCCGCTCGCGAAGCTGTTACCCCGGTGAATTCAGGATCATCGGCCGGGTTGATCTTGCTCAACATCGAAACGGCCGCTTCGACTGCAATGCAGGCCCGTCGGGACGCGCGCGATCGTCTCCAGCAACCAGGAAGCAGCGATGACCGAACTTGCCAGTCCGGCGCCCGTCAAACCGGCGACACCGCCCCTGCAGGCGCCGGGCGCGGCGCCCGCCGCGCGCCGCGGACGCCGCCGGGCATTTGTCCTGCTGGGCGGGCTCGTCATCGCGATCGCCGGCGCGTCCGCGGTTGGCTGGAAGCTGTCCCACTCCATCCCCGCGGTCCGCTATGTCACCTCCGCGGCCTCGATTGGTGCGGTCACCCGCACCGTCTCGACCACAGGCACCGTCAATCCGGAGCTCACCATCATCGTCGGCAGCTACGTCTCCGGCGTGATCAAGGACATGTATTGCGACTACAACACCGAGGTGAAGAGGGGGCAGGTGTGCGCGAAGATCGATCCCCGCCCCTATCAAACCGCGGTCGACCAGGCCAAGGCCTTTCTCGCCGTCGGCAAGGCGCAGCTGCAAAAGGATCAGGCGGCGCTGGCCTACGCTAAGATCAGCTATGAACGCAACGCCATGCTGGTGAAGAGCAATGCGGTCAGCCAGGATGCAGTCGACAACGCCAGGAGCGCATTCGACCAGGCCCAGGCCCAGGTCGCCTTCGACGAAGCCACCATCCAGCAGCGCCAGGCCGAGCTCGATGCCGCGCAGGTCAATCTCGACTATACCGACATCGTCTCGCCGGTCGATGGCACGGTGGTCTCGCGCAACATCACCATCGGCCAGACCGTGGCGGCGAGCTTCCAGACCCCGACCCTGTTCCTGATCGCCAGCGACCTCACCAGGATGCAGGTCGACACCAATGTCAGCGAAGGCGACATCGGCGGCATCAAGCCGGACGACCGGGTGCAGTTTTCCGTCGACGCCTTTCCCAACCGCGTGTTCGAAGGCAAGGTCACGCAAATCCGCCAGTCGCCGCAGACGGTGCAGAACGTCGTCACCTATGATGTCGTGGTCGGTGTCGCCAATGGCGACCTCGCGCTGAAGCCCGGCATGACCGCCGCGGTGCGGGTGATCATCGAGCAGCACAAGGACGTGCTGCGGGTGCCGAGCCAGGCGCTGCGCTATGCGCCGGAAGGCGCGCCGCGCACCGACGCCGCCCATCCGCGCGTGTTCGTGCTGCGCGACTCCGCCCCCACTCCGATCGAGATCGCAGCCGGTCTCAATGACGACGACTTTGTCGAGATACGCAGCGGCGAGCTGAAGGCGGGCGACCAGGTCATCACCAGCGAGCGCGCCGCCGCAGCCGCACCGCCGCCGCGGCTGTAAGACCATGTCCGCGCCCATCATCCGGACCAATAACCTGAGCCGGACCTACCATGTCGGCGACGTCGACGTGCATGCGCTTGCGGATGTCAGCCTCACGGTCGAACGCGGCGAGTTCGTCGCCATCATGGGCTCGTCCGGCTCGGGCAAGTCGACGCTGATGTCGATCCTCGGCTGTCTGGACCAGCCCTCCGGCGGGCAATATGTCTTCGAGGGCGTCGATGTCGCCCGGCTCGACGAGCCGGAGCTCGCGCGCATCCGCAGCCAGCGCATCGGCTTCGTGTTCCAGAGCTTCAACCTGCTCGCCCGCACCTCCGCGATCGAGAACGTGGCGCTGCCCTTGTTCTATTCCGACATTGCGCCCTCCAGCCAAGCCGCGCGCAATGACATGGCACGCAACGCGCTGCGGCTGCTCAACCTCGGCAATCGCGAGGGGAACACGCCGGGACAGCTCTCCGGCGGCCAGCAGCAGCGGGTCGCCATCGCCCGCGCGCTGATCAACGATCCCGGCCTCATCCTCGCCGACGAGCCGACCGGCAATCTCGACAGCCGCACCTCCTATGAAATCATGGACACGCTGAAGGCGCTCAATCGCGACCGCGGCGTCACCATCGTCATGGTCACCCACGAGCCCGACATCGCGCGCTACGCGGACCGCACGGTGACGATGCGGGACGGGCGGATCGTTTCGGATGAACGTCACGCCGGCGCTCCTGTGCCGCAGCCTCGCGAGGCGTCGGCCGCGCCTGAGCCGGTCGCCTTGCAGACCGCGCCGTCGCTGCATTCGGCACTCGGTTTTGCCAGAATGGTTTCGGCCGCCGCCGTACAGGCGCTGGCGCGGAATATCACCCGCTCGCTGCTGACCATGCTCGGCGTCTTCATCGGCGTCGCCGCGCTGATTGCCATGGTCGCGGTCGGACAGGGCGCCAATGATGCGGTTCGCAAGCAGATCGAAAGTCTGGGCACCAACCTGTTCGTGGTCGTCCCCGGCGCGACCGCGCTTGGCGGCGCGCGGGGCGGCTTCGGCAGCGCCTCGACGCTGACGACCGCCGACGTCCAGGCGATCCGCCGCGAGGCATCTTCGGTCGGCAGCGTCAGCTATCTGATCCGGCAGAGCGGGCAGATCCAGTACATGAACCGCAACTGGACGACGACCATCCAGGGCGTCAGCGCCAATTATCCGCCGATCACCAATTGGCGCATCGCCGACGGCCGCGGCATCGTCGCCGACGACGTCCGTTCCACTGCACTCGTCGCCGTGATCGGCCAGTCCGCCGTCCGCGAGCTGTTTCCCGAGGGACAGAGCCCGGTCGGCGCCGTCGTCCAGGTCCGCAGCATGCCGCTGCGCATCATCGGCCTGCTCGCGCCCAAGGGGCAGACCGCTTACGGCCAGGACCAGGACGACGTGATCATGGTGCCCTTCACCACAGCCGAGCGGAAAATCCTCGGCGTCGCTGCGCCCTCGCAGAGCCAGACTCCGCTGAACTGGGTCTATCCGCCCTACCCCAACCCCTACAATCTGCAGCCGCGCCTGACCGGCTTCGTCAATCAGATCTATGTACAGGCCGCCGGCACGCGCGAGGTCGCCGAGGCGATTTCCGAGGTCAACCGCGTCCTGAGCCGGCGCCACAATGTCCGTCCCGGGCAGCCCAGCGATTTTTCCATCCGCAATCTCAGCCAGATCGCCGAGACGGCCGAAGGCTCCAGCCGCACCATGTCGATCCTGCTCGCGGCGGTGGCCTCGATCTCGCTGCTGGTCGGCGGCATCGGCATCATGAACATCCTGCTGGTCTCGGTGACCGAGCGGACGCGGGAGATCGGCCTGCGCATGGCGATCGGCGCGCGCCGCATCCATGTGCTGCTGCAGTTCCTGGCCGAAGCGGTGTTCCTGTCGGTCAGCGGCGGCATTGCCGGGATTCTCACCGGCGTCGCGTTTTCGATCAGCCTGCCGGCACTGACCGGCTGGCCGGCCCCGCTTTCGCTCTCGGCCATCGCAGGCGGCTTCCTGTTCTCCGCGGCGGTCGGCATTTTCTTCGGCTATTATCCGGCCCGCAAGGCCGCCCATCTCAACCCGATCGAGGCGCTGCGTTACGAATGAAACGCAACGTGCGCGTTCAGTTAATTGAACAATCGCCGGTGCTGTGCCAAGAATGAGGGATGAGAACCCTTTGCATTGATTCATTTTAGGCGCGGGCTGGTCCATGGTTGCTTTGAAACGGGCTCACAGCAAGGGCGGCCGGCCGCCGCTCGAGCGGGCGGGCGAGGTCGAGGAACGCATCCTCGATGCGGCGCAGGCGGTCTTCGTCAAGCGCGGCTTCGAGGGCGCGAGCGTGGACGAGATCGCCCAGACGGCGCGCGCCGGCAAGCCCACCATCTATGCCCGCTATCCGGGCAAGGAAGCGCTGTTCAAGGCGGTGATGGCGCGGCAGGTGGCGCGCAACACCCAGTTCGAGAACCTGGTGCCGCAGGGCCGCAGCTTTCATGCCAAGCTCGTCAATCTCGGCATCGCGCTGATCGAGCGAGCCCTCGACGGCGAGACCATCGGCCTGATGCGCTCGGGAATTGCGGAAGCCGAGCGCTTTCCGGAGCTCACCCGCGGCATCAACGACATGGCGCGCAAGCGCGCGGCGGCCAATCTCGCCAAGGTTCTGGCCGAGCTCGCGCGCGAGGAAGGCATCCCGGCCCGCGGGGCCTTCGCAGCCGACAAGATCACCGATACCGCGCGGATCTTCCTCGACCTCGTGCTGTTCGCCATGTTCATCAGCCGCCTGCTCGGCGAGGACGCCACGACGCTGAGGAAGGAGATGCCGGCCTATGTGCGCCAGCGCGTCGATTTCTTCCTTGCGGCGTGCGGGCGGTAGCGCTGCACGGCCGATTCCGTTGTCCTGCGGGCTCGACGCGGGGGGCGGCCTCCAAGGAGGCACGGGGCCGTTCGCCCTTCGCGGCTCGCTTGCGCGAGCACCTCGGGACGACGGGATTGCCCGGAGCGCGGTCTCATGTTCGCGGGCAGCAAGGCAGCCGGCGACGATCGGGCGCACTGCGCCTGGGTGCCGCCATCGCCGGCTTTCGCCTTGCCTTCGCCATGTTTCGGGTGTCATTAAAACAATACGGCACCGTTCAGTTAAGCCGATGCCGCCGACCATCGAGTGAGCCAACCCAGAGCAGCCTCATGCCGATCGCCCGATACTTCGCCGTCGTCGGAGGCACGCTTCTCGCGCTCCTGCTTGCGCTGGACTGGTACTTTGCCGATGGGCTGAGCGGCCCTTCGACGCTGCCCGTCGAATACGCGCCTGCGCTGCCGCAGGCCCGGGACTTCAACCTCGATTTCGACATCCGCATCCATTCCGACCGCGAATGGCCGGAGAGGCTGCTGCTCGACGGCGAGCTGCCGCAGTAGCGTCGCCCTCGCCTCCTCAATGCGCCACCGCCGGCGCGGCGCCGAGCCTGCTCTTGCGCAGGGTGAGCGCAAGCGGCACCGCGGCGAGCGAAATCAGCGTCAGCACCCAATAGACGTCCATATAGGCGAGCAGCGTCGCCTGCGCCTGCACGGTCTGTCCGATCCACGCCACCGCCCGGCCCTGCGCCAGCGCCTGCGACGCCCCGTGCGTGGTGAAATAGTTCATCACCTGCTGCAACGTGTCCTGGTATTGCGGGCTCGAGGGCAGCGCATGCTCGATCAGCCGGGTCTGGTGGAACTGCTCGCGATGCGCCAGCACATTGGCCGCGAGCGAGACGCCGATCGAGCCGCCGGTGTTGCGCGCCGCGTTGATCAGCGCCGAGGCCTGATCGGTCTTGTCCGGCGGAATGCCGTCATAGGACGCGGCCATGATGGACAGAAAGATCAGCGGCAGGCCGACGCCGAGCAGCATGCGCGAGATCGCGAAGAACCAGAAGTCGACGGCGGCATAGATGCGGGTCAGATCGTACATCGCGGCTGCGGCGATCAGCGCCCCGGTCATGATCATGTATTTCGGCTGCACCTTTCCCGAGAGCCGGCCGACCACGAACATCATCGCCATGGTCACGAGCCCGCCGGGCGACAGCACGAGGCCGGCCCAGGTCGCCGTGTAGCCGAAATTCTCCTGCACCATCTGCGGCAGCAGTTGCGTGGTGGCGAGCAGGATCATGCCGGTGGCGAGCATCACCAGGAAGCTCGCGCCGAACTGCCGCGATCCGACCATGCGGATATCGATCATCGGATTGTTGCGGTTCATCTCCCAGGGGATCATCAGGACGAAGGCGGTCGCGCAGACCACCGCGGTCATGGTGATGAAGCGCGAGCCGAACCAGTCGTCCTCGAGCCCGCGGTCGAGCATCACTTCCAGCGAGCCGAGGAAGGTGGCGACCAGCACGAAGCCGATCACGTCGAAGCTGTGGCCGTCGGCGATGAGCCGCTTGCGCTCCTCGATCGCCGAGGCCGGCTCGCTCAGCACCAGCGCGATCACGCCGATCGCCATTAGTCCGACCGGGCCGTTGATCAGGAAGCACCAGTGCCAGGAGAGATTATCGGAGAGCCAGCCGCCGAGCGTCGGTCCGACCACCGGGGCCACCACCACGGCGACGCCGAACAGCGCAAAGGCCTGTCCGCGCTTGGCCGGCGGAAACGAGTCGGCGAGGATCGATTGCGACACCGGCACCATGCCGCCGCCGCCGAGCCCCTGGAGGATCCGGAACACGAGCAGCGATTGCAGATTCCAGGCGAAGCCGCACATCACCGAGCTCAGCGTGAACAGGCCGAGGCAGGTGAGGAAGAACGCCTTGCGGCCGAAGCGCTTGGCGAGAAAGCTGGAGGCCGTGAGGATGATGGCGTTGGAGACGAGATAGGTCGTCACCACCCAGGAGGCCTCGTCCTCGGAGACGCCCATGCCGCCAGCGATATAGGGCAGCGCCACATTGGCAATGGTGGTGTCCAGAACCTCCATGAAGGTCGCGACCGCCACCAGCACGGCGATCAGCCAGGGATTGGTCCCGGCTGCCGGCGTATCGGCCGACGGGACGCCGCCGCTCATAGCGCGCCCCGCAGGCGTTCATAGAGCGAGGGCGCGGGATTGATGCGCACAGCCGGCACCACCGACATGCCCGGGCCCAGCGCGACGTCGTCGGGCGGATTGTCCATCAGGACCTTGACCGGAACGCGCTGCACGATCTTGACGTAATTGCCGGTGGCGTTCTCCGGCGGCAGCAGCGAGAAGGCGGGACCCGAGCCGCTCTGCACGCTCGCGACATGGCCGCGGATCTCGCGCTCCGGATAGGCGTCGATCCGCAGCGTCACGGCCTGTCCGGGACGCATGTGGTCGAGCTGGGTTTCCTTGAAGTTGGCGGTGACCCAGATGTCGTCGGGCACGAATTGCGTGAGCGCCGTGCCCTGGGCGGCGAACTGCCCCTTGGCTCCCGTCAGATTGACCACGCGGCCGGCCTGGGCGGCGGTGACGGTCGTATAGGAGAGATTGAGCTCGGCCTGGTCACGCTGCGCCTCGGCCTGCGCCAGATTGGCGGTCGCGCTCTCGCGCTGCGCCTTGAGCGATTCGAGCTGGCGCTGCGCCACCTGCAGCGTCGCCTGCGCGCTGGTCAGCGCGGCCTGCTGCTGGCGCAGCTGGGAGTTATATTGCTGCTCGTTCTGCACCGTCCCCGAGCCGGTGCGCGCCAGATCCTGGTAGCGCTGCGCCTGCTGCTGGGCGAAGACGAGACCGGCCTGCGCCTGGTCGACCTGCGCCTGGCCTGACGCGATCTGCGCCTTCTGCACCTCGATCTGGGCGTCGATGTTCTTGATGGAGGCGTCCGCCGCCTTGACCTGCGCCTCGGCCTGAGCGAGCGCGATGCGGTAGTCGCGCTGGTCGATCTGCGCAATGACATCGCCGGCCTTGACATGCTGGTTGTCGGTGACGGGCACGGCGGTGATATAGCCCGAGACCTTCGGCGCGATGGCAAACTGCCGCGCGGCGATGAAGGCGTCGTCGGTGCTCTCGAAATGCGCCGCATAGTCGTAATAGAGATAGCCGAGCGCGGCCAGCGCGGCGAGCGCGAGCCCGCCGACAATGGAGACGATCGGATGCCGCCGCAGCACGCCCCTGCGCGGCGGCGCAGCTGTCTCGGTGCCCTCCTCTGGAGGCGCTTCGCGCTCGTCCGGCCGTTCCTCGACACGGCGCTCGGCGCGCTCGCCCGAACCCGCCTTGCGGCCGCGGAACGGAACCGGGCGCGAATCGGACCGGCTGCCGCGCCATTCCTCCAGCGCGCGATCGCGCGCCGCGCCGGCTTTCTCATTTGTCGGGGGTAACGCTTGTTCGGCCATGGCCAACTCCATAACGAAACGGAACCGTTTCGTTTTACAAATAGGCCGAACTTCGCCAAATTCAAGACGGATTGCCGACGAAGGCATCCGAACCTGCCGTCGTGAACGGCGCCAAATCACGCGAAAAAGGCCTGATTTTCCACCAAGTGGCGCGATCTCGCGCCGCGTTCACGCATTCTTGCGTTGCCGCGCAAACACGCGAGCGACAACGAGCAAAGGCGCCGGCAGTTCCGCCGGCGCCCGCCCGCCCGGACCAGGAACCCGGCGCGACGGTCAGCGCCCGACCAGCGCCTGCAGGTGGGCGGGATAGCGCGCGCCCTGCACGTCCACCTTGGCCAACGCCGCCGCGATCTGGCGAAGATCGGCCGGCGAGAGCAAGACGTCGACAGCCTTGACGTTCTCCTCCAGCCGGTGGGTTTTCGTGGTGCCCGGGATCGGCACGATCCATGGCTTCTGTGCGAGCAGCCAGGCCAGCGCGATCTGCGCCGGCGTTGCGCCCTTTTGCCTTGCGATCTCGCCGAGCAGATCGACCAGCGCCTGGTTGGCCTTTCGCGCCTCGGGCGAGAAGCGCGGCACGATGTTGCGAAAATCGTCCTTGTCGAAGGTCGTGCTCGCATCGATCGCACCGGTCAGAAAGCCCTTGCCGAGCGGCGAGTACGGCACGAGGCCGATGCCGAGCTCTTCCAGGGTCGGGATGATCTCCGTCTCGGGCTCGCGCCACCACAGCGAATATTCGCTCTGCAAGGCCGTGACAGGCTGCACCGCATGCGCGCGGCGGATGGTCTGAGCCGCGGCCTCGGACAGGCCGAAATGCTTCACCTTGCCTTCCCTGATCAGCTCCTGCACGGCGCCGGCAACGTCCTCGATCGGCACGTTGGGATCGACCCGGTGCTGATAGAACAGGTCGATGCGATCGGTTTTCAGCCGCTTCAGCGAGGCCTCCGCGACAGCCTTGATATTTGCCGGCCTGGAGCTCAATCCGCGCTGCTGGCGGCTTTCGGGATCGATGTCGAAGCCGAACTTCGTGGCGATCACGATTCCATTGCGGAACGGCGCGAGCGCTTCGCCCACCAGCTCCTCGTTGGTGAAGGGACCATATATCTCGGCGGTGTCGAAGAACGTGACGCCGCGCTCGACAGCGCTGCGGATCAGCGCAATGCCCTGCGCCCTGTCGACGGCCGGACCGTAGCCGAAGCTCAGGCCCATGCAGCCGAGGCCGATGGCCGAGACTTCGAGATTGGTTTTTCCGAGTTTGCGTGTCTGCATGTGGGCTTCTCCGGTGCTGTAATCAACCTGGCACCGTCATTCCGGGACGGTCCGAAAGGACCGGTCCCGGAATGACGGTGCAAGCCGATTTGTGTGGCCATGATCGATGCTCGTCATCTAGCCAGTGGGAGCGGCCGCGATTAGGTGGTAAAATGCGCATGGATTTATGAATAGGATTCATGAGTGCCCCGCGAAAATTTCAATGACGTCACAGCCTTCCTCGCGGTGGCGCGGGAACGCAGCTTCACCAGGGCGGCCGCCCAGCTCGGCGTGTCGCAGTCGGCGTTGAGCCACACCATCCGCGCGCTGGAGGAGCGGCTCGGCTTGCGGCTGTTGAGCCGCACCACCCGCAGCGTGGCGCCGACGGAGGCCGGCGAGCGGCTCCTGCGAAGCGTCGGCCCGCGCTTTGACGAGATCGACGCCGAGCTGTCGGCGCTCACCGCGCTGCGCGACAAACCGGCCGGCACCATTCGCATCACCACCGGCGAGCACGCAGCCCAGGCGATCCTGTGGCCGGCGCTCGCCAAGCTGCTGCCGCGCTATCCCGACATCAAGGTCGAGCTGATCGTGGACTATGGCTTCACCGATATCGTGGCCGAGCGCTACGACGCCGGCGTGCGGATCGGCGAGCAGGTGGCCAAGGACATGATCGCGGTCCGGATCGGGCCGGACTTCCGCATGGTGGTGGTCGGCGCTCCCGCCTATCTCGAAAAGCGCGGCCGCCCGAAAACGCCGCCGGATCTGACGGCCCACAATTGCATCAACATCCGCCTGCCGACCCGCGGCGGCACCTATGTATGGGAGTTCGAGAAACGCGGCCGTCCCCTCAAGGTCAGGGTCGACGGACAGCTCGTCTTCAACAGCATTCGGCTGCGGATGGAGGCGGTGCTCTCCGGCCTTGGCCTCGCCTATCTGCCGGAGGACCAGGTCGCGCGCGAGCTGGCATCGGGCAAGCTGATCCAGGTGCTGGACGACTGGTGCGCGCCATTCCCCGGCTATCACCTCTATTACCCGAGCCGGCGCCAGGTCGCGCCTGCCTTTGCCCTGCTCGTCGACGCGCTGCGCTATCGGCGGTGAGGCGAAGACGAAAAGCCCGGATGAGGCTTGCCGCCTATCCGGGCTTCTCGTCGGCGCCTGATCCTTACTTCTGGCCGTCGTCGGGCGGCACCACCTTCAGCGGGCTTGAATAGGGCTCGATGCGCAGCGAGTCGTTGGAGATCAGCGCGACCTTGCGCAGCGGCGCCTGTTCGAGATCGCCCGACTGCCCATGGCGCACGGCATATTGCCAGACGCTCAACGTGCCCTTGCCGACCAGCATCTTCGCGACGCCGCCGGCGTCACGGCCCTCCATTTGCGCCAGCTCGGCGTCGGAAAGCCCGATCACGATCTCGTCCTTGGTCGTGATGACCTTGAACAGGGACACCGTGTCGGCGGCGAAGGCTGTTTGCATCAAGGGAGTCTCCAGGGTCAGGCCGGCCAGCGCGATGGCGAAGAGACGGCGGATGGATTGTTGTGACATTGTTTCTCGTTCCCGAGGTTTGCGCGTGATGCGGCCCCACCAACAGATGCTTGCCGCGAGCCTTGGTCGCGCGCTGCCGCAGCCCCGTTCAAGACGAGATGAAGATTTTTGCGAGCCGGCCTTCGGCGCACTCGGCCCGCGGAAGCTTCGTGAAATCGTCGCGGCGACGCTCTATCATGGCACCATGAATAAGATTCGTGTTGCGGCCTCGGCCGCCCTTACGCTCGCATATGTCCTCGCCTTTGCATCCTCCGCCCGCGCCGACGGCGCGCCGGTCGAGCTGCGCATCCTCGCGATCAACGATTTCCACGGCAATCTGATGCCGCCGCCCGGCGGCATCCGCATCACCGATCCGAGCGACAGGACCAGGAAGATCACCGTTGCCGCCGGCGGCGCGGAGACCATGGCGAGCCTGGTCAAGCAGCTGCGCGAGGGCCACAAGAACACGATCTTCGTCGCGGCCGGCGATCTGATCGGCGCGAGCCCGTTCCTGTCGGCGATGTTCCATGACGAGCCGACCATCGAGTCGCTGTCGATGATGGGCCTTGCGATTGCGTCCGTCGGCAATCACGAATTCGACGAGGGCAAGGATGAGCTGCTGCGGATGCAGAACGGCGGCTGCCATCCGCTCGACAAGTGCTATCGGCCCGATCATCGCTTCGCAGGCGCCGGCTTTCACTATCTCGCGGCATCGACCCTCGACAGGAGCACCGGCAAGACGGTTTTCCCGCCCTATGAGGTCAGGGAGTTCGACGGCATTCCGGTTGCCTTCATCGGGCTGACGCTGAAGGGCACCGCCGACATCATCTCGCCCGCGGCAGCGAACGGCCTGGAATTCCGCGACGAGGCGGACACCGTCAACGCACTCGTTCCCGAATTGAAGGCACGCGGCATCGAGGCCATCGTGGTGCTGATCCATGAGGGCGGCTATCCGACCGGCGACTACAATGAGTGTCCCGGCATCTCCGGCGCCATCGTCGACATCGTCAAGAAATTCGATCGCGCGGTCGACGTCGTGATCTCCGGCCATACCCATCAGGCCTATAACTGCGAAATCGACGGCCGCCTCGTCACGTCGGCC